>Ga0209916_1002097_pt1 | contig 11659 bp, 11 predicted proteins | sample ThiBio_1000_plan_FD_183956 | JGI IMG/M metagenome (GOLD analysis project Ga0209916, IMG submission 183956) | Wastewater bioreactor microbial communities from Cape Town, South Africa - Thiocy_solids_2 (SPAdes) | ecosystem: Engineered > Bioreactor > Thiocyanate-remediating > Anaerobic-Aerobic ... | reverse complement strand
TACTTTATTTGGGGGGTATAGTTTAACGGATAAGAATGATGCTTTTGCAAAGCTTTGATATCGGTTCAATTCCGGTTATCTCCATAAAAAAAAAATAGATGAAAGGTTACAACCTTTCATCTATTTTTTTTTTATTCTCTTTAGGTTGGGATTGAACCAACGACCTATCGGTTAACAGCCAATTGCTCTACCACTAAGCTACTAAAGAAATATACACATATATATATTTATTATTATAAATAATTTTTTATATTAATATAAGGCATATTATATTCTAAAAATCCATTAATTAAAGAATAAAGCGAAAAATCTTTTGATACCGAAACATTTTTTCCTGCTTTAAATTTATATCCACGTTGTTTTAAAATTAATTCACCTTTTTTAATTTTTTGATTTGAAAAAAGTTTAATACCTAAATTTTTTGGATTTGAATCTCTATTATTTTGTGTACTACCTCCTCCTTGTTTATGCGCCATAAGATAAATTATTAATAAATATTCTAGTATATAAAGATTTATACCCTTTTAATTTTTTATAATTTTTTTTTCTTTTATATCTAAATATCAAAATCTTTTTTCCAAAAAAATGTTGAACAATATATGCTTTTACTTTTATATTTTTAATTATAGGTTTACCTATAAGTAAATGTTTTGTTGGTGTATAAAAAAGTAATAGTATTCTATTTAAAAATACTACATCCAATTCATTAGAATTTTTAATGTAATTTACATCATAAAAAAATTTAGTTGTAAAAATTTCTTGTTTACCTGATATATTTAAAACAAACCAAAAAAGAATATTTAATAACATAATGAAAAATCTTTTATTTATACTAAATAAAATATAAAGAATTACCTTTTGTTTCCAAAAGTTATACTTATCTTTTAATTAAATTCTTGCATATTACGCACCCGTACGCTACTTAGAATAAATATTCTACGTTCAACTTGCATGTCTCAAGCATATCACTAGCGTTCATCCTGAGCCAGGATCAAACTCGCTTAAAAAAAATACTAATTATTTTGTATAAATACTTTATAAAAAAATAATAATACAAAAAAAATATCAAATGTAAAAAAATGTATCAAAGAACTCTTTTAAATTATAAATTCATTGGGTCTTCCAAGATTCGAACTAGGGACCTTACCCTTATCAGGGGTATACTCTTACCTACTGAGCTAAAAACCCAAAAAATAAAATACCAATAAATACAATTATAAGATAATGTTAAATTTATTTTTTTAATTTACCTAAACAAACAAAAAAAATAGGTTTAAATAAACTTTTTTTATATTTATATGTTGGATAAATAACTATACGTTTAACTCTGTATGCAATTTTTTTTATACAAAAAAGCATAAACTCAATCCTAAAGTCAAAAGCATTTTCTGGTAAAAATTTTAAAAAACTACGATACATTATTTTAGCTAAAATAATATAAAAAGGAGAAGCTATATTTGTTATATAAATCCAAGGTTTACTTCCAGAATTGTACTGAGGTATAAATATGATTGTACCAAAAATTAAAATCAATATTTTATAAATTTTAACAGAATAACTTAAACTTTTAGAATAAATATAATTTCTTAATAATTTATTTTTCATATATTTAATAATAATTTTTTTTTTAATTTTTTATATAATAAATTTTTAACTGTAAGTGAAATATTAGACCCTAGTAATAAATAATATTTAAATTTTTTAAAATTTAAATATAAATTATTGTTTTTAATTAGTCCAATAATTTCTAAAATTTTATGTTTTTTAGTAACAATGATACAAATATTCTTTTTTTTATTTTTTTTTAAACTAATTTTTAATATCATATACAAAAATTTTTATTTTATTTTAAATAGTTTTATCTATTAGATCTTTTTCTAAAACTAAATATTTATTTGGAATTTTAGGAGCATCTAAATCATCTTTATCCGGAGAATTACCTAAATTTAACATAACAGCTTCTGAAAAAAAAGCTAAATTTTTAACATATTTTCCAGTTAAAGCAAAATATAAACAAAATAAATATATTGAAAGATGTGTAAAAGCGAAGTACATAAAAAAATAATTATGAAAACTTCTTGAAAAACGTTTTTTTTTAAATATACAATAAATCATTTCAATAGTAGAAAAAGTTAAATCAATTACGAATTGTAAAAAATAATGATGAAGTACAAAATGAGATAGATCAAATAATATTGTATCTCCTTTTATCCATTTTCGTTTTATTAAATATTTAATAAAAAACCATTGAAATAAAACTTGAGTACAATGTAATGCTTTAAAAAAAACTGAAATAAGTAATAAAATATGTTTAGCAAATAAAAATAATCTAAAAAAAATATTAATATTAAAAATTTGTATATTAAATAATTGATTACGTATATCTATTAATAAAAATTTTAATCTTAAAAAATTAAATGTATAACCAAATGAAATTTCAAATCTTTCAATAAAACTTCTAATAAAATTTAATATAATAAAAATTAAATTTAGTATTAAAGTTAATAATTTTAAAACAATTTTATAAATATAAAATTTTATAAAAGCTACTACTTTTTTAAAAATAAAAAATCCAATATTTAAACGTTGTAAATATATTAAAATTTTTGTTAATTTTATTGTACGCTGACCTTGATTTTCAAAAATATAACCTATTGTAATAGAATATACAATTACTGCTGAAAAAATTTGTAAAAAAGAATTTTTATTTTTTAATTCTGTATTCATATTTTTAATTTTAATAAAAAATTAAACTAAACATTTCTTAATAATTAATAAAAATTTTTATTAATAAATTTCATATTTAACCATATCTAGATCGAACGAGAATAGTGTTATAAATATCAAAATTTTTAATATTAAGAAAATAAAAAAAAGAAGAAAAAGTTATAGAAAGAAAAAAGGATTTATTAGTATATCTTGGCTAAATTTATTACTAAACTTACACCTAATACCTATCAAACAGTTAATCTAACTGTAATCCAAAAATATTAATCTTGAAGGAGGCTTCTCACTTATATGCTTTCAGTGATTATCCCTGTATACTTAGCTACCCAGCGTTTACTTTTGGAAAAATAACTGGTACACCATTGGTATATTTTTTCTGGTCCTCTCGTACTAAGAAAAAATCTTCTCAATATTTTAACGCTTACACCGGATATGGACCGAACTGTCTCACGACGTTCTGAACCCAGCTCACGTACCGCTTTAATGGGCGAACAGCCCAACCCTTGAAACCTACTTCAGCTTCAGGATGCGATGAGCCGACATCGAGGTGCCAAACCTCCCCGGCGATATGGACTCTTGGGGGAGATCAGCCTGTTATCCCTAGAGTAACTTTTATCCGTTAAGTGACAACCCTTCCTCCTGGTATTGTCAGATCACTAAGACCGACTTTCGTCTCTGTTCAACTTGTAAGTTTTACAGTCAAGCTTTCTTATGCCTTTGCACTCTAAAAAACGGTTTCTGTCCGTTTTGAGAAAACCTTTGTACGCCTCCGTTACTTTTTAGGAGGCGACCGCCCCAGTCAAACTACCCGTTAAAAACTGTCCTTTAATTTTAATTAAAGTTAGATTTTTAATTTTTTAAGAATGGTATTTCATTGTCGGTAAAAACCTCCCATCTATTCTACACAAAAAAAATTATCTATCAATTTCAAAATATAGTAAAGCTTCATAGGGTCTCGCTGTCCTTGTGTAAGTAGTCCGCATCTTCACAGACAATTCTTTTTCACCGAGTCTCTCTCTGAGACAGTACCCAAATCGTTACGCCTTTCATGCGGGTCGGAACTTACCCGACAAGGAATTTCGCTACCTTAGGACCGTTATAGTTACGGCCGCCGTTCACCGAGGCTTAAGTTTTAAGCATTAATATAGTTTCTTTTATATTAACACAAAATTCTATAACCTTTCGGCACTGGGCAGGCGTCAGCCCCCTTACATCGTTTTACAACTTAGCGGAGACCTGTGTTTTTGTTAAACAGTCGTTTGGATCTTGATATTGCAACCTTTTTAAAGGTACCTCTTATCCCTAAGTTACGAGGTTAATTTGCCGAGTTCCTTAGAGAGAGTTATCTCGCGCCCCTTAGTATTCTCTACCTATCTACCTGTGTCAGTTTTAGTACAGTTTTTAAATTATATAAAGAATAAAGATTTTTCTTGTAAGCATAACATTTGTTTTTATTTTTTTTTATTACAAAAAAATAAGAAGAATAAATAAAAATAAAGTTTCTCTTTATTTTTTTTACTTAAGAAAATAATTTATTCTTAATGAAAGTTTCCATTCTTTCATAAACATAGTTTTCTCAGTCATCCTATTCTAAGAATTTAAAAGTATAGTAATATTAAACTATTGATCATCGACTACGCTTAAAAGCCTCATCTTAGATTTTGACTAACCCATTGTGGACGAACCTATCAATGGAAACCTTAGATTTTCGGGGTATTTGATTCACACAAATATTTTCGTTACTCAAGCCGGCATTCTCACTTCTATTTAGTCCACAATCATTTTCATTATTGCTTCTATCCAAAATAGAACGCTCCTCTACCGATTAAAAATAAATAAAATTATTATTTTTAATCTCACAGTTTCGGCAATATACTTAGTCTCGTAAATTTTCGGCGCAAAAATACTAATTCAGTGAGCTATTACGCACTCTTTAAAGGATTGCTGCTTCTAAGCGAACCTTCTGAATGTTTTTGTATTTAAACTTCCTTAAAAACACTTAGTATATATTTAGAGGCCTTAACTTGTGATCTGGGCTGTTTCCCTCTTGACTTTAAAGCTTGTCCCTTAAAGTCTAACTAATTATTAATTATATAGTATTCAGATTTTGCTTTAATTTAGTACCCGATTAAAGGCCCTTATTAATACAGAGCTTTACCACTATATAAATTTAAAATAATTGCTGTGCCTAAACACATTTCGAGGAGAACCAGCTATCTCCGAATTCGATTGGCATTTCACCACTAACCTCAAATCATCCGCTGATTTTTCAACATCAGACAGTTCGGACCTCCACTTAATTTTACTTAAGATTCATCCTGTTCAAGGTTAGATCATTCGGTTTCGGGTCTAAATGTAATAACTTAACGCTTTTTAAAGCTCGCTTTCACTATGGCTCCGATATTTTTTTATCTTAACCTTGCTATTACAAATAACTCGCCGGCTCATTCTTCAACAGGCACGAAAAAAAACTATAAGTAGTTCTTTTTCTGCTTGTAAGCTTATAATTTCAGGTTCTATTTCACTTCCAATTACGGATTCTTTTCACCTTTATTTCACAATACTATACACTATCGGACATTCAGTAATATTTAGTCTTACAAGGAGGTCCTCGCAGATTCACACAGAATTTCACGAGCTCTATGCTACTTGGGATAAAATGATTATTTTATTAATTAATTATTTACAAGGCTTTCACTTTCTATGGCACATTTTTCCAAAAATGTTTAATTAATTAATTAATAAAATAAATAAAAATAAAAGTTATAATTTTTCCCACAACCCTAAAAATTTTTAGTTTAGACTTCTCCCTTTTCGCTCACCACTAATTAGGGAATCATTTTTATTTTCTTTTCCTCTTAGTACTAAGATGTTTCAGTTCCTAAGGTAATTAAAACTTTTTACTTAAAAAGTAAATAAATTTCGTTTTTTAAACGGTTTTACTGAATACCAAGGCATCCTTTATAAGCTTTTATTTTCTTTCTATTTCCTTTTTCTTTTCCATTTAGTATATTCCCCTTATTTGGATTCAATCTAATTATCTTAGCTTTCCTGAAAAGTATAATGATTTAAATCAATGAACTATAAAATAAGACAAATATACTAAAAACCCGCCCGCCCTACCAATTAAAAAGTTTACCTATCGAAACTCTTAAATATTCATTAGATATTTAATTTAAATTGAAAAACTAAAAAACAATAAATATATGGGGAAAAAGAAAAAAAAAAAAAAAAAAAAAAGAAAAATTGAAAATTTTATACAAAAACGGATTCTGATTTTAAAAAGGTTTTGGTTTTAAATGTAGTAACTTTTTATAATTTAAATAAAACCAAAAGTAGACCCAGCAGGAATTGAACCCACATTAGAAACTTAGAAGGTTCCTGTTTTATCCTATTAAACTATGGATCTTTGGATAAAGAAGGAATTGAACCTACATCTTGTTGCTTGTAAAGCAAAAACTTTACCTTTAAGCTATTTATCCAATTTAACAAAATAAAAACTTTTCAATAAGAACAAGTTTCAAATAATTTTTAATATAAGAATAAGAGAAAAGATTTTAATTATTTTTTTCACTCACCTTTTTTTCATTATTATAGTTTTTTTTAATATATTTTAGTTGTGTCATTATAAAAGAATAAAAAACTATTATTATTAAATATATAAAATAAGGTATATATGGTATTAGTGTTATTAAATAAATAATTATTCCTAAAAACATAATAAATAAAATAAATAGAATTAAAGCCGACAGCGAGAATTGAACTCACAACCGGTTGATTACAAATCAACAGCTCTACCAAATTAAGCTATGCCGGCTTTAATATTTTTTTTTTAAATTGTATGTAATCTATCAAAAATAAGTAAATTTAATAAAATTTTACGATCTAAAGCAATTTTTTGTTTTTTTAGACTTGAAATAAATAAAGAATATTTTACTCCTATAGATTTTAAAAAATTGTTTATTTTTAAAATCCAAATTTTTCTAAAATATCTTTTTTTTAATTTTCTACTAATAAAAATATTATGTAAACTTTTTACATATCGTTGATGTATTTGTTTATATAATTTTGAATTATTAAATCCCTTAGAAAATTTTAAAATTTTTTTTCGTTTATTTTTATTTATTTTTCCATTAGATACTTTAATCATAAAAATTTTAATTTTTTTATTATTTTTTTAGTTTTTTTTAATCTATTTTTTCTTTTTGAACTTTTTTTTGTTAATAAATGTCTTTTATTTTTTTTTTTTCGTAAAATAATTTTTTTAGAAAATTTTAAACGCTTATTTAAAGAAGTTTTCATAAAAAAATTGAATAAAAAAGAGAGGATGGGATTCGAACCCACGAAATTTTTCAATTTTTCTGATTTCAAGTCAGATGTATTCAACCACTCTACCACCTCTCTTTGTGCAGGAAATGGATTCGAACCATTGATCTCCGGACTATGAAACCGGTAAGCTACCACTACTCTATCCTGCGAGTGAATAACGCGATTTGAACGCGCGACATTAATCTTGGCAAGATTATATTCTACCACTGAACTATATTCACAAATTACTGAACTATAGTCACAAATTTTTAATAAAATTCAAATGTTTTTGTAAACATATTTGTAATTTTATTTTTTTTTAAATACTTAGACGGATTATATAATATTTTACCTTCATTATAATTTAATATATTTAAATGTTTTGGAATTTTATTAATTTTATTTTTTAAAATTAAATTATTTTTAGCTAAAATAAAATTTGTAGAAATAATATCTTCAGGTTTACATCTAAAACTAGGTTTTGTTATTTTAATATTATTTAAATAAAAATGACCATGATTTATCATTTGTCGCGCTTCTATTATTGTTTTAGCAAAACCTAATTTATAAATAATACAATCAAAGCGTAATTCTAATAAATCATATAAAATATATATTATATCTGAAGTTTTTGTAAAATAAGTATATGATAAATTTATATAATTTTTAAGTTGTTTTTCACTTAAAGCATAATTAAATTTTAATTTTTGTTTTTCAATAAATTTAAAAAAATAATTTAATTTTGTTGAAGTTTTTTTTCTATAAAAAGAAGAATGTTCTCCTGGTCGCTTTCGTTTATATATTTTAATTTTTTTAGTTGTTAAACTTGGTATATTAAGTTTAAATCGTCTTAATATTTTAACTTTTGATTTTATTTTAATCATAAATAATATTATAAGTTTTTTTGGGGTGAATGACGAGGATCGAACTCGCGAAATAATGGTTTCACAAACCACTCCCTTAACCTCTTGGGTACATTCACCATAAACTGGAAAGAAAGGATTCGAACCTCCGATCAAGAATTCAAAGCTCTTTGTCTTACCACTTGACTACTTTCCAAAAGACTTGGCGGGGTTTGAACCCACGACACTATAGTTCGTAGCTATATACTCTAATCCACTGAGTTACAAGTCTTATAAAATTACCAAGAACTTTTTTTTAAACCAGGTAATAATTTTTCTGAAAAAAATTCTTTTATCGAATGTCTTCCTAATCCAAAAAAAGAAATAAAACTACGTGAACGTCCTGTTTTAAAACAACGTTTTCTTCTTTCACTTAATTTTATATTTAATTTTTGTATTTGAAATTTTAATTTTAAAAATGTATTTAAATTTATTATATTTAATTTTAATAAATTTAAAATTAAATTATATTTAATATTAAAATTAAAAAATTTTAATTCTTTATTTTTTTCTTTAATTAAAATACTTTTTTTAATCATTTTAATTTAACTACAGCACCCGCAGATTCTAATTCTTTTTTATAATCATTAGCTTCTTCTTGTGATTTAGTTGTTTTTATTTTATTAGGTAAGTTATCAACAATTTCTTTAGTTTCTTTTAAACCTAAATTTAATAAATTTTTAACGACTTTTAATACAGATATTTTTTTATCTGGAAGAATAGATTCTATATAAATATCAATATCTTTTTGAATATTTGTATTTGTAGTTTCTATTTTTGGTGTTTCTATTGTAGTTTCAGTATTATTTATTATTTCATTAGAAGAAATATTATAATATTTTTCTAAAATAGTTATTAATTCATTTAATTCTAATGTGTTTAATTTTATTATTTCATTTGATAAATCCGTTATTTTATTAGTTAAAATTTGTAATATCATATTGATTTATTTAACCTTATGTTAAAAATTGTAGTTTTTAATAAATTAATATAAATATTAATTTATTAAAGTTAAAAATATCTTTAGTTTAATGGTAAAATAAAGATCTCCAAAATCTTAGATAAAGGTTCAATTCCTTTAAGGTATGTTCACATATAAAATACCCATATTTTTAGATGTACCTAAGATCATATTTTTAATTTTAATAAAATTAGAAGAATTAAATTCATTTTTTTTTAATTGATAAATATCATCAATAATTTTATCGGTGATATAACCAAGTGGTAAGGTAAAGATCTGCAAAATCTTAATCCTCAGTTCAAATCTGAGTATCACCTTTGGGAATATGGCGGAATCGGTATACGCAACGGACTTATATAAGAATATTATATATTTATTTTTTTTTGAGCTTTAAATTAAAAAGTAAGCTATAAATTTAAGAATTTAGATAAAAACTTAAAAAGTCTATTTATTATTTTAATAGAAAAAGAGACTTAAATATAGCTATAAATTTTAAAGAAAAAGTCCAAAAAGAAAATCCGTCGAATTTTTTTCATGAGAGTTCAAGTCTCTCTGTTCCTATTTATTCATTTCTTTATGTATTGTATGTTTATTACAAATATTACAATATTTAGAAATTGAAAGTTTATATTCTGTATTTTTTTTATTTTTTGTTGTTGAATAAAAAAAATAACATTTTTTTTTATTTAATTTACAATTAATACAAAAAAGTTTGATTTTTATGTTATTTGTTTTTTTTGTTTGTTTCATATTTTTTAAGATTATTTGTAAATAATATTTTTTATTTATTAAAATATAAATAAATGACAAATATATTAATAAATATATATGTATTTTAGTAATATTGAATTATTCTCAAAAAAATATATTTTATTTTTTGAGCAAATATATTATATATAAATACAAATAAATATTTTATTAATAAAAAAAGTAAAAAATATAAAATGTTATCTTTAATAATTTTAATTAAGCTAAAATAAAATATGGTACAAATTAATGATATTAACAATAAAATTACAACTATAAATTTTTTTGATATATTAGAAGATAAAAAATCAATATTTTCTAATTTTTTAATTGAAAAAATTAGATTAACGTTAAAAAAATTCAATAATATTATTAATACTAATAATATAAAATATACGTTTTTATTTAATGATTTTTATTTTAAATTCAATAATAATAATGATTTTTCTGATTTTTCATTAAGTAATTTAAATATTTCTTTATATATTCCAATTATTATTTATAATAAAAAAATAAATAAAAATATATATTCAGAATTATTTTTAGGAAATTTTCCTTTGTTAAATAATTCTGGTTATTTTAATATTAATGGAACGGAAAAATCTATTTTACAACAATTAATTTTTGACCCTATTTTATTTTTTGAAAAAAATTTGGATAAAAATAAAAAAAATTATGAAATAATAGCCAAAATATTTAATGATTTAGATTTACAATTACAAATTAAATATAATTTAATAACATTAAATTCTAATCATAATAATTTTACTTTTTTAACACAAGATAAAATTGAGTATCCTCTAGCTTTATTATATTTAATTTTTGGTTTAAATAGAAATATACTAAACATATTAATTAATAATAGTAAAGAAGATATAGAAAAATTATTTAAAAATATTGATAATAATATAACAAAAGAACAATCTTTAATATTATTAAATTTAATTTTTAATGAAACAAAAATTGGAATTGAACTTTTTGATTTATATAATCAAAATTTTTCAATAACAAAAAAAATGCGATATAAATTAAATAAAAAATTGAATATAAATATTCCATTAAATGTTCAGTTTTTAACAAAATTTGATTTAATAAAAATACTAGAAAAAATAATTTTAATTTCAAAATTTAATTTAAATGAAGATGATTTAGATAATTTTTCAAATAAATCTGTTATAGATTTAGATTTTTTTTTAAATAAAATTTTAGAATTAAATTTAACTACAATTAAAGATCAATTAGATTTAATTGACTTAAACAAATATAAAAAAAAAATTGTAAAAAATATAAAATATAGTAATAAAATTTCACATCAAATTGATGAATTTTTTGCTACAAGTGACATATCAATTGTAAGTGAACGTACAAATCCTTTATCAGAAATAGCACAAAAAAGAAAAATATTAAATTTAATAAAACAAGAAGGGAAAAATAATATACCTATTGATGTGCGTGATATTCATGATAGTATTCATGGTAGAATTTGTGTAATTGAAACACCTGAGGGACAAAGTTCAGGATTAATTAATAACTTAACTACTTTATCTTTAACTAATATTTTTGGTTTTGTTGAAACACCTTTTTTAAATATTATAAATAATAATGTTTTAATTAATACTAAATTTGATTATTTAACAGTAGAAGATGAATTATTATATAAAATATCTTTTTTAAATGTAAAAAATTCATTAAAATTTTTTATATTTAATAAAAAATTAGATTCTAAATATAAAGAAAATTTTTATTTAAAAGAAAAAAATTTTAATAATAAAAAATATTTATCTTATTTACAATTTTTTTCATTATCTTGTTCTAATATACCTTTTTTCGAACATAATGATGGTAATCGTGTTTTAATGGGTGCTAATATGCAAAGACAGGCAGTTCCTTTACTTTTTCCTCAAAAACCTTTTGTTGGTACTTTCTTAGAAGAATTAATTGCACAATCAGTATATTGTATTAAATCATTAACTGATGGTTTTGTTAGTTTTGTAAATAATGAAAAAATAATTAT
>Ga0209916_1002095_pt1 | contig 11672 bp, 7 predicted proteins | sample ThiBio_1000_plan_FD_183956 | JGI IMG/M metagenome (GOLD analysis project Ga0209916, IMG submission 183956) | Wastewater bioreactor microbial communities from Cape Town, South Africa - Thiocy_solids_2 (SPAdes) | ecosystem: Engineered > Bioreactor > Thiocyanate-remediating > Anaerobic-Aerobic ... | reverse complement strand
ATATCGGTTTAATAAAAGGAATATAAGAAAGTGGATTTTTAATGATGTAGTGTGCAGATTAATGAATCAAATTCCGCATCCATATTCAACACTAAAAGCTATTTGCGTTTATAATACCTAATCCTATAAGTTTAACTAAATGCACCAGGTAATGAAATGTTTTTGACTTTTTATTATATCGAAAGTCATTAAATACAATCAAAAATGAATCTCTTTTTTTTCTATCAAAATAAAATCCGGTTGCTTTTAGTATTGGTATGCCTCATCTGTGGGGCTGTACCTTGTATTTCACAAATTAAGAAAGTTAAAGACATCGTTGTGTATAGTGATACAGCCTTCTATTCCACTTTTCCTTCTGTAGTTAAACTTAGGAACGGAGCGTTGATGGTTGCCTTCAGAAGGGCACCCAATCGCACTATTTTTGGAGAGAAGGGTAATAATCATGTTGATCACAATAGTTATCTGGTATCTGTTACATCAAAAGATGGAGAACACTGGACTAAGGCTGCTAAATTGATATATGCACATCCTTTTGGAGGATCACAGGATCCCTGTCTTCTTAAATTGAAGGATGGCACCCTCTTATGCACAAGTTATGGCTGGACCACAGTTCGTGCTGATGGAGTTCCAAATTTAAAGCAACCCTATTTTGAGTCTGGCGGGTATATATTTTTAGGCGGTTATGTTGTGAGCTCTGCTGATGATGGAAAAACATGGCAGGGGCCTTATTATCCGCCGCATATAAAACCAGAACGGCACTATAATGCTTTGGGGCAAAAACTGCCCGCCTATAACCGCGGAGCATTATGGGAGGCGAAAGATGGACGAATTTTATGGATTGTGGCAGCACATGATAGCGTGAAGAGAACATCTGATTATTTACTTGCCTCAAAAGATAAAGGGCGAACATGGGAATATATAAGTGAAGTGGCAAAAGATGCCAATGCCTCTTTCAATGAAGCTTCAGTATATGAAACGCCTAAAGGAGATATTGTTGGTTTTTTACGCACAGCTAATATGGAAGATCAGGCTGTAATAGCACGCTCTAAAGATGGGGGGAAAACATTCTCGTGGGAGCAAATGGGTTTCCAGGGACATCCTTTAACCGCAACCCGGTTGCCCGACAACCGGGTTCTGCTGGTATATGGCTACAGGCATAAACCTTATGGTGTCAGAGCGCGCATTTTGAATGCGGAATGTACTGACTGGAAAACATCAGAGGAGTTTATTTTAAGGAATGACGGAGGGAATACTGATATAGGATATCCATGGCCGGTAGTATTGTCGGAAAACAAGGTATTGGTAGTTTATTATTTTAATAAAGATAATAATAATCGTTACATAGCTGGAACGGTTATAGAAATTCAGTGATAATTCTTAATCCATTTAAATAAAAGCGTCATGCGTATTCGAAAGAGTGTAATACTATGTTTTGTATGTGTTTGTTTTGCTCAGTCCAGCTTGCTTGCTCAATCCGGTCAGCCACTGCAACTGGGCAATAACAGGGAGCTTTTTGTTGACCAGTATTTGATAGAAAAGCTGAACAATATTACCCAGGAACTTCACACTCCAAGAAACGAAGGAACTGTTTTGAAATTTGACAATCCCTGGGAAGGGAATTTTAGCGGGTATAGTACTATAATTAAAGATGGCACACAGTTTAAACTCTTTTATAGAGGCATACGGGAAGCAGGTAAGGATGGTAACTCAAATGAGGTAACCTGCTATGCGGAATCGTCCGATGGCATTAACTGGACAAAACCGAACCTTGGCATTTATACCATAGATGGTACCACAGATAATAATGTTGTTTTAGCAAATGCCGCACCGGCTACGCACAATTTCAGTCCATTTCTTGATAAAAACCCAAATGCAAAAGCGGCAGAAAGATTTAAGGCATTTGGAGGAGTAGACAAAACGGGTTTATTTGCCTTTGTATCTGCAGATGGCATTCACTGGAAGAAAGTACAGGATTCTGCTGTATATAAAACCGGCGTTTTCGATTCTCAAAATGTGGCATTCTGGTCCGAAAGTGAACAACAATATGTTTGTTATTTCCGTACGTGGAGCGACGGGGGATTTACTCAGTATAAAGGTTTCAGATCGGTAAGCAGAACAACATCGAAGGATTTCATCCATTGGACAGCTCCGGTTAAAATGACTTTTGGCAAAACCCCGTTAGATCATTTGTATACCAATCAAACGAGCCCTTATTTTAGGGCGCCACAAATTTATTTAGCGATAGGCGCCAGGTTTATGCCCAAGAGGCAGGTATTGACCGATGAGCAGGCAAAAGCGTTAAATGTTAACCCCGCTTATTTCAAAGATTGTTCCGATGCTATTTTTATGACTACCCGTGGCGGTTCAGTATATGACAGGACTTTTATGCAATCTTTTATTCGTCCTGAGATTGGGTTGGAAAACTGGGTATCCCGGTCTAATTATCCTGTGTTGAATGTGGTGCAGACCAGCCCAACAGAACTATCGGTGTATGTAAATGAAAGTTACGCCCAGCCTACTGCGCATATTAAAAGATATGCATTGCGTTTAGATGGTTTTGCTTCCCTGCAGGCTAACTTTAAAGGAGGGGATGCAACTACAAAACCATTTGTGTTTAAAGGAAAACAATTAGAGATAAATTATTCTACCTCTGCAGCAGGCTATGTTAGGGTTGAAATTTTAGATGCCACGGGGAAGCCCATTCCTGGTTATACTTTTAATGATAGCCAGGAAATTATTGGAAACGAGATAAGCCGAATTGTTTCCTGGAATGGAAATTCAGATGTTTCATCACTGCAAGGGAAACCGGTTAGGCTGAAGATCTATTTGAAAGATGCTGATTTATATGCTTTGAAGTTTAACTAAGGCAGGAGTGCACCCATCTAATTTAATTTATTATAGAGTATGATTTTTCAGCAAAAATCCAATGCGTCTGACGCTGCTATTGCAAGAACCTTCAGCGACTTTGTTCCTGATGAAGTATTTGATATTCATGTGCATACCTATCATTCCGCTCACTTCCGGAAAGAAATATCTTTTTTAAAAGGAATGCATAAGCTGGGTTGTGAAGATCATCGCGGTTATTTAACGCGTTATATGCCGGTAAAGAAATTGCACGGATTGTACTTCGGTATGCCGGAGAAGCACGGCGATCGTGATGCTATGAACAGGTTTACGCTGGATGAGGTGAGGCGTCATGGAACAGATTTAAGCAGGTCGTTAATTGTGGTTTCTCCCCATGACAACGTAGTGAAGGTTGCGGATCAATTAAAGCAAGATACCTGCTGTGGGATAAAAGTATATCACTGTTATGCAGACAGAAAAGATACGATGAATGCGGAAATAGGAGAATATGCACCGGAGTGGATGTGGGAATTGTTGAATGAAATGGATGGCGTTCTGATGTTGCACATAGTGAAAAATGGAGCAATAGAAGATAAAAACAATCAACAGCAGATCAGGAAACTTTGCACAGCTTACCCACGGGTAAAATTAATACTGGCTCATGTAGCACGTAGTTTTAATTACCGGAATGCGCGAAACGGACTTCCCGGTATTGCCGATATTCAAAATGTGTTCCTGGATACTTCCGCTGTTTGCGAAACAGAAGCCTTTAAAGCAGCGCTCAGGATATTTGGTCCGAAAAGATTACTGTGGGGAGGCGATTTTCCTGTTACAGAAATGCGCGGACGTTGCGTTACCACCGGCGATCGTTTCTTTTGGCTGCATCCCGAGATCATAGATAAACAATACCAGGCACCTACTGATAGCGCTTTTACATTGATTGGAATAGAATCCTTACTGATCCTGCAGGAAAGTTGCGAAGATGCCGGGCTTAACCGTTCTGATATTGAGGATATTTTTCTCAATAACGCATTAAGGTTGTTGCAGCCCCATCTGCCTTCGTATGCAAATACACCTGCTGTTGACAATAAAAAGCTTTGGCAGTCGGCTAAGTCTGTTATTGCAGGCGGAACCGGGTTGTTGTCAAAAAGGGCCGAACAATTCAATGCAGAATGGCCAACCTTTTTCTCAAAAAGCAGCGGTTGCGAAGTGTGGGATTTGAATGGAAGAAAATATACCGACTGCGCCGGCGGTATTGGCGCCGTATTGCTGGGATATAGCGATAAAAATGTAACGAAGGCAGTTACACGCAGGCTGACCCTGGGAACTTATTCCTCCTTAGTGAATCCGCAGGAGATGGAACTTGCTGAGAAGCTACTTCAGTTACATCCATGGGCAGGTAAAGTACGCTATGCCAGAACAGGAGGGGAGGCAATGTCCGTTGCTGTTCGTATAGCCAGGGCTGCTTCAGGTAAAAGCGGGGTTGCTTTTTGTGGTTATCATGGCTGGCACGATTGGTACCTGGCTGCTAATCTTGGCGAGACCAATGCCCTGGACGGTCATTTGCTGCCTGGATTGCAACCTGTGGGAGTACCCAGGGAGCTAACAGGAACAGCCGTTCCTTTCAGGTATAATGACTGGCAATCTTTTGAAACTGCAATAAACAAACTAGGCGATAATTGCGGAGTAGTAGTGATGGAACCAATGCGCTCTCAGTTTCCGGAAAATGATTTTCTTCAAAACATTAGAAATTTTTGTTCCGGCAAAAATATAGTTATGGTTGTTGACGAAATAACAAGCGGACTGCGATACGGTTATCCCGGGGCACTTACCCGTTATAATGTAGTACCTGATATTGTAGTTTATGCTAAGGCTATGAGCAATGGAATACCATTTGCAGCCGTGGTAGGCAGCGATAGTGTGATGACTGCTGCTGATGAGAGTTTCATTTCGTCCAGTTACTGGACGGATGGCATAGGTACTGCCGCAGCATTAGCTGTATTAGAAAAGATGGAAAGCGAAAATGTATTTAATGCCGTTTGGACGAAAGGAGTAGCGTTGCAGCAGCAGTTGCGTGAGATTGCGTTGAAATATGTTTCCAGCGGCCTGGTTGTAGGAGGGATGCCGGCATCGCCTACTTTTACTTTTACATCCTCTTATGCTGCTGCTGCCAGGAAGTTATTTATTACTAAGATGCAGGAACAAGGTTTCCTGGTGGCAGGGATATTTTATTTAATGCATGCACATAAAGATGCTCATTTACAGCAGTTTGTAGAATGCTTCGACCATGCGCTACAGTTGATAGAGAAGTCCATTGAGATGGGTATAATAGAAATGGATAATGTTAAAACCTTTCAACAGGGGTTTACCCGGCTGGCTTAAAATTCTAAATAGTGATTCTTAAGACTGATTGATGCTAATGTTTAAATTGCTTCAGATATCTTTCCCGGGCCTGCCTTTTTTAGATTGTACTATATTGCTTATCTATGCCGTTGGCATGTTGGGAATAGGCTGGTATTACCAACGAAAAAATAAAACAAAAGAAGAATATTTATTAGGAGGACGGGAAATGAAGCCCGTCTCTATAGGTATATCGCTATTTGCAACACTGGTTAGTACTTTGAGTTATATAACCACTCCCGGCGAGATGATCCTGCATGGTCCCATTATTTTTGCCGGGGCACTTGCTTTTCCACTGGTGTATATTGTTGTAGGATGGTGGATTATACCAGCCATTATGAAAACAGGAGTAACCAGCGCGTATGAGATACTGGAACAAAAGCTTGGTTTGTCAGTGCGCTTACTGGGTACAGTTATGTTTTTATTATTACGTTTGCTTTGGATGGCTACTATTATTTACGTAACTGTTGATGTAGCCCTGTATTCTGTTATTCAATTTGATAAGGCTTATATACCATTGATAGCCGGGCTGCTTACCATAATTACCGTTATTTACACTACAATGGGAGGATTGAAAGCGGTAGTAGTTACAGACATCGTTCAATCCTGTATTTTTCTGGGAGGGGCATTGTTAAGTGTAATAATTGTTTGCTGGCATCTAGGTTCAGTGAGTGCTATTTTTCCAAAAGAATGGCCGGCACACTGGGCGACATTTGAATTTAAATTTGATCCTCAGCAAAGAACAACATTAGCCAATGCTATGTTGTCGGTACTGGTATGGTATTTTTGCACTAATGGTTCCGATCAAATTGCAGTACAGCGCTACCTGGCAACCCCTGATGCAAAGACTGCCAGACGTTCCTTTAAAATAGCACTGTTGTCAGATATGTTTGCATCCACATTACTGGCTTTAGTAGGCTTATCCATGCTGGCATATTTTACTTTCAATCCCGGTTTGTTACACGGTAAACCGATAGCAGAGCAGGCGGATACTTTGTTCCCACGTTTTATTTTAATAGGTCTGCCGGTTGGGTTATCCGGATTATTGATCGCAGGACTTTTGTCCGCCGCTATGTCGAGTATGTCGTCAGGATTAAATAGTGTGTCTTCTGTAATATCAGAAGATATTCTTAACCGTTTTAGAAAAGACGGGCGGAAAAACGCATCTCTGCAACAAATAAAAAAGCTCTCATTTATAATGGGGATTGTTATTATGATACTCAGTTTTGTGGTAGCTAAGGTACCCGGCAACCTGTATGACATTATTATGAAGGTAGTAAACCTGTTTGTAGCCCCGTTATTTGTGCTCTTTTTTATGGCGTTATTTGTTCCCCTGGCAACGGAAAGAGGTACTTTTTTAGGTGGAATTTTAGCTATAGGTATAGCAGTTGCTATCGCATTCTGGGGAATAGGAGGCATTACAGTACTTTGGATCATGCCTGTATCCCTGGTGGCAGGAATTGCAGGGGCAGTGTGCTTTAGTATGATTGACCGTTCAATAAAGAGAAGGCTCCCCGCGTGAATATGTGGGTGACTTCAATTACATTGTTTTTATTTTCTTAAATACTATGCTGATGCTTTTAGTAAATGTGTTATCTTTTTTGTCATTCCTTTTGTTGTTTGTAACACGCGTTGTGTCACAAAGCAACTATTCAGACCTCACTGGTCCGTGGGAGCTTATGGTTGACGATTACCTGATTGATTATAAAGAGAACGTTGTACGGCAGTATCACCCTTTTGTTAAGTATGGAGATAATCCTGTACTAAAAGCAGATAAGCCATGGGAGGGAACAACAAGTTATTTGTACGGTACGGTTTTACCGGAAGAATCTCCCCGAAAGGGCTACAGAATGTGGTATCACGCCTGGAATGGCGAGTATACTAATCTATATGCCGTAAGTGCTGACGGTGTTCACTGGCAGAAACCATCCCTTGGATTAATAAACTTTCAGGGCACAACACAAAACAATATTTTTTTGAGACGAACAAAGGAAGATCATCTTCCTCAGATTATATATACACCCTGGGAAAAAGACACCTTAAAAAGATATAAGCTGATCAACTATGATTACGGAAGAACTTCTCCTGATCATTTGATCAGTGGTTTCTGGGGAGCATACTCTTCAGACGGGGTTCACTGGAAAGACGTATACAGAAACCCCATTCTTAAAGATCCCGGCGATGTCGGCAATTTTAACTGGGATCCGCATACCCGTTCGTATATAGGGTATCCTAAAATATTTGCACCTGTTAGTGGATTTAACAGGCGTTGTGTTGGTTATACTGCTACAAAGGATTTTGAACAATGGCCGTCGACGCAGTTGATCCTGGTACCAGACAGTACAGATGATCATTGGGTGACAACTCCAGGGCAACGTACCGAATTCTACGGGCTGAGCGGTTTTGCTTACCAGTCTGCTTACCTGGGCTTTTTATGGATATTCCATATTACAGATGGCCTTAATGATGGACCTATTTATTGTGAACTTGTGAGCAGCAGGGACGGCATCCGCTGGACCCGGCAGGAGGCTGTTAACGGAATGAGAATCCCAATCCTGCCGGTAGGAAAGCCAGGTTCCTGGGACCGGGGAATGGTATTTTCTACGAATCATCCGCTTGTAGAACACGACACCGTAAAATTATGGTACGGTGGATCAAATATCACGCATGCCTCTGGTGAACAAGGGCATTCGGCGATTGGTATTGCCACTCTTCCCAAAGACCGCTTTGCATCGCTTAATGCAAAAGGAAAGCAGGGTACAATTACCACAAAGCTATTACATAATGTAAAAGGAGATTTATACATAAACGCAAATACCAAAAGCGGTCAGATACAGGTGGAGGTATTGGATGCGTTGGGACATGTACTGCCAGGTTATGAAAGAAGTGCTTGTACAATTACAGGACAGAACAATACAGAAATCTTGGTCAACTGGAAAGGGAAAAAACTGCCTGCCTTAAAGCTGTTGAAGTTGCGTTTCATTTTGAAGAATGCATCTTTGTTTGCCTTCCGGGGAGACAGCATAATAAAACCCGGATCACCGGATCCTGTTTTGAGTATACAACCGTTTAAGGATCCTGTGGTTTTCAGGCCGGTTGAAGAAGATAATTATCACCCTGTAGAAATCCCGGGTTCCTCTTTTTTAGGACCGAAGTTTACCCTTTCTGCAATGGTTAGGCCAACCACAATGAAACAGACGAGGCTGTTCAGCAATTACCGCGGAAGCGGTTCTTTCGTAACAGGAGAGCTGGTAGTTGACTTTGATCCTTCCGGTCACTCAATGCCGGGGTGCAGGTTTATTATAAATGGGCAAAGCGTAACCTCCGGTCCCGTAAATTTCAGAGATGGAAAATATCACCAGATTGCTGTTACGTATGATTACGGCAGAGTAGTGCTTTATTTTGATGGCAGTCCTGTAGCTGTTAAGCAACTGGACGCCGGAGCCGCACATTTGTACAGCGACAGAAGCGTAAAAGCTTATTTCGATTTGCCTGATGCTTTACATGAAGTGGGTATATATCTGGGAAACGATCTGGTAATAGGGGGTGACCGGTCTGGTAATTTTACTACTTACAAGCACACGTCTAAAGCCGCTGATGAAGCATTGATGGAAGGCATGATAAAAGATGTATTGGTTACTACTGAAGTACTCTCTTCACAACAAATTTTACAGCGTTGGCATAATACCCTCGCACTTTAATAAAATAGTATATAAATCCAGCATGATAGTAGCAAAGTTATTTATGGATCGGAGGTAAATTTAACAGGCATTTTTAGGATCAAATAGAATATGCGATCAACAGGTTAGAAAAGAGAATGTATGTTATATGCTTAATAAAAGGACTATAATAATCATAGGAGCAGGTGTAACCGGGCTAAGTACAGCTTACAGGCTTGCGAAAAAAGGAGCCGGCAAAATAATTGTTTTTGATAAAGGAAAAACAGGAGATGGCTCCAGCAGCCGGGCCGCGGGTATCATTACAGGATTGCTTTGGAGTAAAACAGGTATAGAAGCCAGGAAAGTTGCGTTGCGATTATTCCGTGAATTGTCTTCTGAATTGAACGGCTATAGTTTTCAGGATGTTGGTACACTCAATTTGCTGGACCGGCAAGCCTGGGAACAAAGAAAATTGTTATTGCTTCTGTATGAGCAATGCGGTGCACCTTTTGAAATCCTGACGGCAAAGGAGATGCGTACGCGGTGGCCTGATCTTTGCCCTTCCGGTGAACTGGTAGGGCTTTTCGACCCTTTGGGTGGATACAGTGAGCCAGAAGATTATCTTGCAGCACTAAAAATTGCCTGTATCAAATTGGGTGTTGATATCAGGGAAGAGGAACCGGTTAGAGACTTTGTATTACGCTCTGGAAGTATAGCCGGTGTTATGACAGATAGAGAATTAATTGAGGCAGATACTGTAATAAGTACAGTATATGGATGGACGAACGTTTTGTTTTCCAGGCTTGGTCTGAAACTGCCTGTGAAAACAGTAGTGCATCAACGGTATGTTACAGAACCCCTGCATCATCCTGTAAGTATTCCCTGCGTGAACGCCGATCCGTTCTATGGTTACTGCAGACATGCAGCGGGAGGACGGCTATTGTTTGGGATTGAAACGGCAGATAGGGAAGAATGGCGGGTTTCAGACATGGACTTTCATCTTGATGATCTGTTGAGCTCAACAGATCCGCGTTATAAAGAAGCTGTTTTACGAGAGAAGGTAAAGCAAAACTTCTCTTCCTATTTCCCACCGATAAAAAGTCTCCGGTGGGAAAGCTCAAAAACAGGGCTGCTTACTTTTTCCATGGATGGAGAGCCGATACTTGGTCCGATAGCTGAAATCCCGGGTTTATTTGTTGGTGTTGCGTTTCATTCCGGCGGTTTTGCCTATAATCCTGTATCAGGGCTGTTATTGGCAGAATTAGTTACTGAAGGGAAAACATCTGTCAACATTGATGCATTTTCACCCTCCCGTTTCAGCAACGAACAAATAGAAAAATACCTTGCACAAACTGTACAGCAGAAGAACGTCGCAAAAAGAAGACATTGATACAGATTGTAAACTAGAAAACTTTAATAAGTCCCTGGAAACAAATGAGAAAACGCTAAATATCTACAATGAAAATTATCAGCAAGGGAATCATTCCTACTCCCAGTCGTCGCCATTTCAGCAGCAACACATTTCCCTGCATTCAGAAGCTACCTTCCGGCAGGTGGCTGGCGGCGTTTGAAGCTTCACAGAAAAAAGGAGATTGCGATTTTATGCATGCTGTTATTTGCTGGTCGGATGATGAAGGAGCCTTATGGAATGAGCCTTTTGAACCGGTAAAACTACCGGATATAAATGGAGTGCCGGGGCAGAGCAGAACAGCCTATTTTTTAGCACTGGGTGGCACAAAGGTTTTGATGGTTTTGAACTGGGTAGACTGTTCGGATACTTCGCAGCCGTATTATGATCCCGCTGAAGAAACATTAAAGGATACCAGGATATTTTATTGCTTTTCGGATGATAACGGAGTCTCCTGGTCTGTACCGCAATTAATGACGATAGTGGGTATCAATGCACCTGTGCCATTAACTGGTCCGCCATTAATGCTTAAAGACGGAACAATTATTTGTCAGTTCGAGATCAACAAAGCCATAGGTGACCAGAGTGAGTGGATACATCGCTCTGCGATGGTTTTTTCTTATGATGGCGGTAATACCTGGAAAGACCCGGTGATGGTCACGGAAGAAAAGAATATGTACTATTGGGATCAGCGGCCGCAGGTACTTGCAGATGGTATATCAATCATTGATTTCTTCTGGACGCTGGACGGAGTAACCAATCAGTATAAGAACATCCATACAAAATGGAGTAAAGACGGAGGGAAAACCTGGGGAGCGCTTTGGGATACCGGTATATATGGACAACCCGGGCAACCAATTGTTCTGGAAGACGGAAGACTAATGACCATTGATATTGACAGGTCGATGAAACCGGTCATTACTGTGCGGATAAGTAAGGATATCCGGAACGGGGTTGATGCATCGTTGATAGTGTATGAAGGAGATTCGGGCAAACAGGACAGCCGGGAGATCAGCATGAATGACGCATGGGCGGAGATGGTACAATTTTCTGCAGGGCATCCTTCTCTGTTGTATCTCGGGAATAATGAAGTATTGGCTTATTACTACGCCGGGGCGTCTGCCAATACTACTGACATAGCTTTCGTTCGGATTTCGATATAAAGAGTGGCGAGAGAATCATTTGACTCCTGCTGGCGATTCTGAATTTTGCTGAATGATTATTTATAAGAAAACACTATTGTCCGACTAAAATATAAGCAAAAGATATGAAAAAGGGCAGTTCGGTAGAACCGCCCGATTTGGTAAGTTTGAGTTACGACACTTAAAATTACCATGGGCGAAAGTAAAAGTTTTTCCGGA
>Ga0209916_1002093_pt1 | contig 11694 bp, 13 predicted proteins | sample ThiBio_1000_plan_FD_183956 | JGI IMG/M metagenome (GOLD analysis project Ga0209916, IMG submission 183956) | Wastewater bioreactor microbial communities from Cape Town, South Africa - Thiocy_solids_2 (SPAdes) | ecosystem: Engineered > Bioreactor > Thiocyanate-remediating > Anaerobic-Aerobic ... | reverse complement strand
CAAACCGCTGAAGATCGAGAAGGTCGTCCCGGGTGGTGGCAAGATCGTCGCGAATGTGAAGGCAAAGGCCGCCGGCCGGATTCTCTTCGTGGACGAGTACCATGAGGACGTGGCCAAGGGCTATTTCATCGCCGAGTAAGGGATGGGTCATGTTGGCCGCATTGATCATTGTCTTCCGGGAAATTATCGAGGTCGGCATCGTTGCTGCCGTCACGCGCGGCATTTCGGGCAGCGCCTTGTGGATCACCATCGGAATCCTCGCGGGCGTAGCCGGTAGTTGCATAGTGGCGCTTTTTACCGGCTCGATTGCGGCGACGTTTTCAGGCTCCGGTCAGGAACTGCTGAATGCAGGCATCTTGTCTATCGCGGTTCTGATGCTCGCCTGGCACAATGTCTGGATGGCTCAGCACGGCCGGGAACTGGCGGACGAACTCCGCATCGTCGGCAAGTCCGTAGCCTCCGGTTCGCGCAGCCAGATGGTGCTGGCCGTTGTCGTCGGCATTGCTGTCCTGCGAGAAGGAGCCGAGGTCGTGTTGTTCCTGTACGGGATCTTCGTAACCGGAAGCGAGGCCCCCCTGCATCTTGCCCTGGGCGGCGGATTGGGCCTGTGTCTTGGAGCCCTCCTCAGCTTCCTGACATTCCATGGGCTCGTGCGGATTCCTCCCCGGCACATCTTCCGGGTTACGGGGATCATGGTCACGCTGTTGGCCGCGGGTATGGCGGCTCAGGCCGTTGGCTTCCTCGAGAGCGCGGGGATTGTTACCCTGTTCGACGCCATAGCCTGGGATACATCCAATATCCTCTCGGAGGGCAGCATCACCGGACGCATTCTCCATACACTCATAGGCTATACCGAGCAGCCGACCTATATGCAGCTGTCCGTCTACGTCACGACGATTATCGTCATCACTGGGCTATCCCGGTTGGCCACTCGAATGCCCACGCCGCCTTATAAGCCCGCCTGATCCGTTCCAAACCACTTCGCGCCGCTGCTTCGATTTATGATGTTTCCAGCGGCTTGCCGCATGACCTGGTTTCAAGAATCCCGGAACGCAGTTTGGCCCCCGATCCAGGAAATGCCGGCTGATCTGCGGGCCGGGGACAAAGATCGTGACAACCGGCTCTTTCCGGAAATTCTGCACTATTCCTTAGTTCACGACATCACCTTGTGAGCGCCGCCGCTGGCGGTTTCACGGCTTGCCGCTATCAGCGACAAGGTGGTGTGCCGGGCCGACCGCAGGCCTGCCGATTCTGCTGGGGGGCGCGGGCGCGCTGTTGCGCGGCCTGCATCGCCCTCTGCTGGGCAGCCTGCTGCGCCCTCTGTTGGGCAGCCTGTTGCGCCCGCTGTTGGGCCGCCTGCATCGCCCGCTGCTGGGCAGCCTGCTGTGCCCGTTGCTGAGCCGCCTGCTGTGCCCGCTGTTGGGCCGCCTGTTGCGCTGCCTGTTGCGCCCGCTGCTGGGCTGCCTGTTGCGCCCGCTGCTGGGTAGCCTGCTGCGCCCGTTCCTGCGCTGCCCGTTGCGCCCTTTGCTGGCCCGCCTGCTGGGCGCGTTGCTGCGCCGCCTGCTCGGCGCGCTGGCGGGCGACGTCCTGCGCCCGCTGCTGGGCGGCCGGTGCGCCAGGGCGAGCGGATATGGCTGGGGTAGCGCTCGGCATCGGGGCGGCGCCAGGCGGTCTGGCTGGTCTGGCCGGCTGAGTCCCTCGTGCGGTCTCAGGGATGTTTTGCGGCTGGTGCAGGCCCGGGCGCCGGCCGGGCTGTGGAGCAATGTTGCCAGGCGTCGGCAGAGGCCGCGCCCCCTGAACTGGCGGTGCGACGAGCGCGCCGGGTCTCCGGCCGGACTGTGGCTGCGGCAGAGGCGTGCGTTGCGCCGGATTGATGACGGGGCCGTTGGGCGCTCGCGTCTGCGGCGCAGTATTATCCGGAACCGGCAGCGGACGGCCACCCTGGACCGGCGCGACCGCCGTTGCGCCCGGCCTCTGCCCGGGTTGCGGCAGCGGTAGAGGCCTACGCTGCGCGGGGTTGCCGATGACGCCGTTGGGAGCCTGTGGCGGCGCGACGACACCCGGACGGGGAGACGGGCCAACCTGTCCGGGGGCAAGAGAGGCCGGTCTGCTGAGTTGACGCGCCCGCAGCGCGGCTGGCAGCGCGACGGCAGCGGCTGCCGCCGCGGCGCTCGCCACCGGATGCGCCTGGATGATGCTTTGCGGGCCCGGGCCCGGCTGCTGGATGCCTACAGGCGGTACGTTGGTGGGTTGGGGTGCGACGGAACCGGCCGGGCCAGTCGGTAGCGGCTCGACCCGGTGTCCCGCAGGGTCTGTAACCACGACCGTCCGCTCCGTTGGATTGGCGACGACGGTGTTGTGGATGTTGACGTTGATGACGTTTACCGGCGGCGGAGCGACATAGCGCGGACGCTCGACCCATAACGGAACCGGGTGATAGATCGGGATTGGCAGGACGTATTCCTCGATCGGCGGCGGAGGCGGCGGCAGTTCGACGAAATAGACCGGCCGGGGTGGTAGGAAGAAGACCGGCACCGGTGGAGGCGGCGGCAGTTCGTAGACCGGATCGGCGAAGTAGACGACCGGCCGCTCCACATAGACGATCTCTTCCTCCGGCGGCGGCGGCACATCGTAGTCGATGGCGGTAAAGGAGGCAGGCGGTTCCAGCGCCGCGGCGAAATGCGCCAGGCGTCGGCGCGCCTCATGGGCATGCGGCCCACGCGCATAACGTCGGAGATAGGACCAATAGGCGTCCGGCGTATCCGCCACCGCGCTCTCGTGCCAGGTTGCCGCCTCGCGGCGCGCCGCGACGATCACCCGCACGCGCTTGGCGAGCGGATCGCGCGGATAGGCGGCGAGGAAATCGAGATAGCCGCGCATCGTGTCGCGAGCCAACGCCGCCAGATAGGCGTCATGCGCATCGAAATCCTTGATCGGCTTCGAGCCCAGTTCGGAAAAGCGGTCGGCCGTCGGTTGTGGCGCGGCGTTCGAGCGCTCGAAGAACAGGAACGGCTTGTCGATCCGCGAGACCTGCCACGGCAACTCGCCGCCATGGGTCAGTTCGTCGACGCGCAGCCGGACGCGCTCGAACAACGCATCAAGCGGCAGGCCGCCCTCCTTGATCATCTCCGACAGCGAGGTTGCGTAGGCACCATACGGCCCCTTCCCCTCGGAGCCGATCGTGCCGGGCGCAGCGTTGAAGGCGATGAGTGTGCCAGGATCCGGTTGCATCAGCGCCAGACCGCCAGCCAACGGCTGGCCAGCCTTCGCGAAGCCATTGGGATAGGCGGCGTCGAGGACGACGATGCGCGCCTTGATGTTCAGCGCCGCCAGCGGCCGGGTGAGGTCACTCACCCTGATCGCGGCAAGCGGCACATCCGCGTCGCGCTCGATGCGCGCGTCGATCGGCACGAGATAGTTCTCGCCCTCGTATTGCAGGCCGTAGCCGGAGAAATAAACCAACGCCACGGTGTCGGGGCCGGTGGCGTTCGCCTTGTCCAGGAAGTCGCGGAAGGAGGCGCGTAGCGCCGCCGTGTCAAGATCGCGGGCGCCGACGACGTCAAACCCGGCAGCCTGCAGCGTCTGCGCGACAAGACCGGCATCGTTGGCGGCAGTCGCGAGCGCGCCGGTCTGATAGGCGCCATTGCCGATGACCAAGGCGACGCGCTTTTCCAGGGGTTCCGCCCGAGCGAGCACCGGCAGGATGAGAAGGCAAATCAGGATGATGAGCAATCGCGGCAGCTTGGACATGGGCATTTCCACCAACGAACCGACACACTGTGGCACGGCTAGCCTGAACCGCAATTGAATGGGAAACCGGGTCAGTGCGCAACTCCATTGACAGCGATTCTGACGACACGGGCGACTGACCGGATACGAAATAGGGCGACATGATTGTCCTGTCAGGAAGCGTTCGAGGTTTTCATCATCCGGCCACAAAAATACCTCGGAGCAGGAGCGCGGTCCTCGGCGCTGGGCGGCGATGATTCTGGGGACTTTCCGATGCGAAATTTGGCTTTTGCTGCGGTGGTTGGGTTGCTGGCCGCTGGGCCTGCCATGGCGGGACCTGGCAACCGGAGCCAATGCACCGGCCTTTGCGCGCAAGGCTATATCTGGGCGCAGGAGAACCAGATCATGAACCCCGAGGTTTGTGCTGGCCAGCCGGAGGGGTTTGTGGCGGGATGCGGTGCTTATCTGAATGACACAGCGCTCGGCAGTGCGGACGATGAAGGCGACGAACTGAACTGACCGCGCCCGAAAAAAACCAGAAGCGGGCTGGAGGTTCGCTAAGAAGCGGTCTGTTTAGAGGAGCTGATGGGCACGCGCCGCTTGGGTCGAATCTGCGTTGAATATGAGAAGAGTCAGCATCCGAAGCGTCTTCCCCTCGGCTGAGAGCTTCGGATCGCCGGAAGCCGCGAAAGCAATTCCGGACCCAGTCCTTCCAAAGATCGGCCGCCCATCCTATGTCCGCCCCTTTGTGTCGCGATGTGAGAGAGGCGTCCGTGGAACGGCGACGTATCAACAAGGGCAACCTGATCACCATCATCAGTCTGGTCATCTTGGTCGGGACGGAGATCGTCGGCGCGACGATCGCCATGGCATATGTGGCGGGCAGTTTTCTGGAATTCGAGCAAGACCTGCTCTACGCGCTGCTCGGGACCGGCTTTTTGGTTGGCGGCTGGTTCACGTGGAAGTTTGCGCGCGCAGCCAATCGGGTTGAGCCGATCATGGAGGAGTAGTGCTCGTCTATCGCGAGCGCTCTTTAGCCCCGCCACCTTTCGGTAGCGGGGCCCTTGGCTAATGGGCGGGAGCAACTTCGGGGATCCGTGCTGCGCGCTGCGGCAGGAGGATCACGCACAAGACGATGAAGACGGCCAGGGCAAGCGAGGCCAACGGTCGGCTCAAGGCTAACCCGCCATGGTCAAGCGGCTTGTCCAAGAAATCGCCGACCGTCGCTCCCAGCGGGCGCGTGAGGATGAACGCGGCCCAGAACAACGCGACGCGCGAGATGCTGGTCCATTCATAGAGCGCGATGAGCGCGAGGAGACCGGCTCCAAAGAGCAGTGCGCCTCCCTCGTAGCCGAGGCCACCGGTGTCGGCCACCCAATCGCCAAGCGCGGTTCCGAGCGTCTGTGAGAACGTGATGGCTGCCCAATAGAATGCCTCGACCTTGGGACGGCTGACGGTGTTGACCGAGATCGTCCCTTCGGACCAATACCAAGCCGCAAGGATTGCCATCAGGCAGAGGAACAAGAGGGTCGAGCCGCCGGTGTAGCCGATGCCGAGGGAGCGATCGGCAAAATCGGCCATCGTGGTTCCAAAGGTCGTGGATGCGACAATTGTCGCCCAGTAGAGAAACGGGTGAAATTTTCGCGCGCGAATCTGGGCGACAACGAGCGTCGCGAGGATTGCGAGAAAGAGCGCCGTTCCGGCGAGATATCCCCAGTTGAGCGTCATGGTGACGGTGTCGCCGCCGGTTTCTCCAAGCGTCGTGGCGGCAATCTTGACGACCCAAAAACCAAGGGTAACGGCGGGGACCTTGCTCAGCGCCTGTTGCTTCCAGTCATTCTGCATCGCGTGCATCCTGTGTCGTGTGAGCGCCCAGCACAGGCAGCGCGTCATATCGGGCGAGAGTTCGGCACGATCGACTGAGCATGATTGCGCAATTTGCCGCAGTGGCAGCAGGGCGCCGAGACTTTTGGGTCGGCTCACCTCGATGATGGCCGGGAGATTCGGGGAAAGGTTTTTGAGGGAGTTCTGGATGGCGAAAGCGAAGCGGCCGGCGCGAATACACAACGTGCGCCGGCCACCTTACGCCTCGTGTCCGGCAAGCCGTCTCGCGGACCGGATAGGACAACACTGCGTCAGTATAGTTAGCAAACGATTACCGGGCTTTCTCAGCACGGCACCTCGATCGGGTCGCCATATTCGTCGTAGGCTCGGCAATAACCGCCGTATCGACGGTCCGGTGCTGTTCCGGCTCCAACGATGGCGCCGCCCGCACCACCGATCGCCGCGCCAGCTAAGGCACCAGACGCCCGCCCGGTAGCGGCACCCCCGATTATAGCGCCTGCTCCGGCGCCAAGAAGGCCGCCGGCAACGGCGCGGTCGCCGGGTGAATCGCTGACGCAGCCCGCGAGGCTGCCAGCTAGGGCCGCGCATAGGATGATGTTCCGCATGAAGAGAACTCCGCTGTTGCGTTTAAGGCGCCGCCTGACCGGCGAATCATTCACGTTCCTGGTGTCACTTGGTTCCATCAGGTTCAGGGTCCGACAAGATCAATCGTCATCAATCGTCCCATCCCTCGCGATGATACCAGCGCCGCTCATGCCAGCGCGGCCCGCCATAGTAGGCGCGCGGTGGGCCATAATAGACGCGAGGCCCGCCATAGTAGCCATAGCCACGGTAAACTGGCGCGGGCCGCCAACGGTGCCGATACCGCACGCAACGCCCCCACGGATCTGGGCGCCAACCTGGGCCGCAGCCGCCAGCGACCGTAGTGATCGCGGATGGAACCTCTGTCGGCGCTAGCGGCATGGCCTGCGCGGCTGTGATGACGCCGGCAAATCCGAAAGCGATGACCATTGCTGCAAGCTTCATGTGACCCTCCATGATCAGCCCGCCCATCTCACGGCGTAGAGCCTGAATGTGGCGTGAAAAGCCCCTTTCGCTGCTGTTCGGATTCTGCCGCGCCCACCCTCTGAAGCGGCTTGGAACCCATGCCCCTCGCTCTCGGGTGGCTCTCGCCGCCGATGGATGCAGGATACGGCTGTCAGCTTTGCCGACAGACGAACTGTAAAAAGGAGAGCGGACGGCATTCACCGTCCGCTCTCCTTGTATATTTAGAATTTGACCTTGCCCTTGATCGCCGCCTCGGCATTGGCGGGAACGACCTTCTTGGCGACGAAGTCGTCCCAGTTCTTGTACGGCCGCTTGGCGATGATTAGCTTCGCACGAGCCTCGCCGATCTGGGGCAGCTTGTCGAGATCGGCGGCAGGCGCGGTGTTGAGGTTGACAAGCTGGCTCTGCGGCGTGGCCGCCTTTGGAGCGGCGGCAGGGGCCGCCGGCGCGGTCTTTGCCGGAGGGGCAGCCGGAGCAGGAGTTTGTGCAAAGGCGAAGGGGGCGGCGACAAGCGACGCGGCGAGGATGGCAGCGGTCGTGACGATGCGTTTCATGGCAGGTCTCCGGTTTACCCAGCGTCCGTTTCGAGTATCCGCCAGCCGGGCTAGAGCGGATACTGCCAGAGATACCGAAGCAAAAATGAACACTCGCAAACTGGCGGGTTCCGGCGCTGTTCATCCGTTTGGTCAAATGTGGGCGGGGTGAGCGGCGGGCGGCTAAAAATCGTCAAAAGGCGCGTGGTCTTTCACGCTGACCTCGTCCTGTCACGCCGTGTCGGCGCAGGTTATCGTATCCGCGATCCGAGATGGTCGGATGTTCCGCTCGGGGCGCGACTTCGCGGCCTGGCTCGGTCTCTCAGGCCAGGGGGGCGATTCTTGCACCTTGGGAGTGGATTCCTGCCTGACCGTTTCAGGAAGGCCGAACGCGATAGCTGCCGTTGATCGTGCCAAAGCAACGCGGCAGCTCGCGACCGCATAGCTGCCGCTCATGGCAGGAAACGGAATCTGACAGCGGACCTTGCCGATGACCGTCGTCGCAGACCATATCTGTCGCGCATGTCATGTGCAGGCGTGGCGTTTTAGTCGCGATTTCTTTGTCACTAAATTTTTGGCCGTGAGGTCGGTCTTCTCAGACCCCGTCGACGTCAACAGCCGCATGGATCGTCGATTCGCACCTTGATTTTCAGGTGGCATTTTGCTACCTATGCTGCCACGCAGGAGATGAATATGGCTCAGTCCGTGAAACTCGCTGACGACATTATGGCACTCGTCCGCCGGGAAGCCGACCTTCAGAGCCGGTCCGTTGCAGGGCAGATCTCCCATTGGCTAAAGATCGGTCGGGCAATCGAACATTCCAGCACTTTCGACTATGGCCGGGTCAAGCTGGCGCTCGAGGGTCGGCTCGAAACCTCCGAACTCAAAGAGGGCGAGGTAGCCGCCTGGCTGGACGAATTCACCAACAAGATGGCTGAACCGACGGCGGATGAACAGGAGTTCTTCACCCAGCGCAGAATGCTCGGTCTTGGCGTTGGGCTAGATGCTGGCGGCAACCTCATCTATGCAAAGGATGGCGCAGCCGCATGAGGCCCAGCCTTGTCCTGCTTGCCGGACCAAATGGCGCTGGCAAGTCGACGCTCTATCAGACCCGCGTTGCTCCAAGCTTCGCGGGTCCTTTTATCAATGCCGACATTATCCAGCGCGAGGAGCTCAAGGACATCTCCATGGAAGCGGCCTATAAGGCTGCCGAGGTTGCGCGCGACCGCCGGACGGAGATGCTTCGTGCAGGCAAGAGCTTTGCAACCGAGACCGTCTTCTCTCACCCATCGAAACTGGAAATCATCGAAGAGGCACGGGAGCATGACTACATCGTCATCGTCATGCATGTCGGTGTCGACAGTCCCGATCTCTCCGTAGCGCGGGTTAAGGGACGCGCCGACGAAGGTGGTCATGATGTTCCGGAAGAAAAGGTTCGAGCGCGCTATACTCGTGGGCAGCCACTCATCCGCGAAGCCGTCCTGCGTTCCGACCGGGGTATGGTCTTTGACAACTCTCCGCTCAACGAACCCCCTCGTCAGGTTCTTGTATTTGCAAATGGCCGTCTTATGCAGGCCGCTCCCTACCTGCCAGGATGGGTACTCTCGGCCTATGCCGACGACCTCAAATTTCCGTGACGCCTATTCTCTGCGGCCGATAAGGAGCCCTATCGGCCAAATGCCCTTTGGTTTCCAACCTCGCGCCTTTTTTCTTTCACCCTTATATTTCAATCGATCCTATGGTGAATCGCTATCTCGTACGCTGGTTACTGCCAAAATCGATCCGTAAGGCAGTGTTCAAAACGGCAGCCTCGACGAGTGTTCTCGTGTCTGGTTCAAATATTCAACCGCTACGCTACAGTCATCCTTGGCTCCGATTTTCCACCGGAACCAAGTCTCGACGCCACGGCTGGACCCTGTTCAACATGAAGGTGACCGAAGATCCGACCGCAGTCGCCGAGATTGAGCGACGCGAGTGGAATGTGCGATCCGAGGGAAGTCGGGACTCCTCTCTGACGGTCAATCATTGAGGCTGAACGCCGCCGCCGCATCGCTTACCTACGCCGGATCATTCGCCGGACTCTGCGACGTTCCGTCTCTCGTCGGCTATGCCGATCGCGATTCCGCCTACGAGCAAAGCGAGCGCGACCAGCAGGGAAGGTTCCAAAGGCTCGCCGAGAATAGCGACGCCACTGACGATACCCAGCGCTGGCGTCGCCAGCAGGCCAAGCGATGTCGTGACCGCAGGTAAGCTGCGATTAGCAACGGACATGGCCCAATAGGCCAACGCGGTGCAGACAATTCCGCTAAAGAGCAGAAGGCCAATGAGGCGCGGCGTCCAAGCGATATGCGGGATGCCGTTGACCGCCAAGGCCGTAACCGACAAGACGACGAACGCTAGCGTCACCTGCCAGAACGCGAGTTGGAAGGGGGACGAAATCCACTTGTGCGCCCGGACGTAGATGATGTTCGCGGCCCAGCAGAAGGCGGCAAGCATAATCAACCCTGCTCCGAGCAGCGCGTGACGGTCACCCCAATCAAGGGAGCCAGGGCTGAAGATCACCGCCAACCCAGCCAAGCCGGCAATGACGCCGATCGCTTTGCCCTTCGTGATGCTCTCCGACAGAAAAATGTGGGCACCGATCATGACCCAGATCGGTGTCGTATAGCCAAGCACGATCGCGCGCCCCGCTGGCAGGTACTGCAATCCAGCCGCGACTAGCACGGAGTAGGCGGACATATGCAGCAGCGACGTCGAAAGAACGACCGGTATGTCGCCGCGCTTGGGAACAATGAACTGACCGCGCACTAACAGCAGCGCCCCTAAAGCAACCGCAGCGATGGCGCAGCGAAACGCCGTCGACCATAGTGGCGACACCTCGCGCACGATCATCTTCGTGATTGGCCAATTCACGCCCCACGCCAGCACAACCAGGCACAGCATGCTGAGAGCGGAGCGAAGAGGGAGACTTTGAGGAGTCATCTTGCGTGGCGCTCCATAGCTTCGGACAAGATTGCCTAACGTCGATATTGGTCCTATGAAAAGAGCCAATCCAGATTAAATGAAGGTTCCAATTTGTGGATGAACTTCTGGAAGGACTTGTCGATCTGTCACGGGAGGGCGAGAAGCCGCTGACCAGCCAGCTCGCCGGGCAGTTGCGATCGTTGATTTCAGACGGACGCCTAAAATCGAGGCAGCGCCTTCCTTCTAGCCGCGCCTTGGCCGCGAGGCTCAGCGTTTCCCGCAATACGGTGACGCATGCGATCGAGCAGCTCGCGGCCGAAGGTTATCTTGACGTTTCGCAGAGTCGGCGGCCGGTCGTCGCTGCGGGGGCGGCTCTCCTGACAGCCCACCGACTTGACGACCGCGCCCATGGCGTGTTTTCGCGGCGTCAGCCCTCGACGTGGGCGCAGCATCTTGCCAGTTTCGACTGGCCGCCGCTTTATCGTGGCCGGCCACGTCCGTTTCAACCTGGTTGGGCAGATGAGCGCGAGTTTCCCCGCGACATCTGGGGTCGTTGTCTCAGACATGCCGCCAATCGCAGGTTCTGGCGGAGCCATCCCACGCCCAACGCCCCGGCATTGCAAGCGGCGCTATTGAATCATCTCGCGACGCATCGGGGAATCTCGGCGCGCCCCGAACAGATCGTCATCGTGCCCTCTGCTCAGGCTGGGCTGATGTTGATTGCCCGTGTCATGATCGACGCCGGCGATGTCGCATGGATCGAAAGTCCCGGATATGGCGGCGCCTACGCGGCGGCATTCGCAGCCGGCGCCGAAATAGTCGGCGTCCCCGTCGATGCCGATGGATTGAAGATCGCTGCCAACGCGCGGGCGCCCCGACTCATCTTCGTCACGCCGTCCCACCAGTATCCGACCGGCTGTCTGATGCCGATAGGCCGCCGGCTCGAACTCCTGCGTTTCGCGGAAGGTGTTGGGGCAGCCATTATTGAAGACGACTATGATGGCGAGTTTCACTATGAGGGGCGTCCGGTCGCCGCATTGGCAGCTATCGACCCGGATGCGTTCGTCTTCTATGTCGGGACGTTCTCGAAGGCGATGTCCGCGGACATCCGCGTCGGCTACGTGGTTGTCCCCGAGTCCATGATTTCGACCTTCGAGCTGGCGCAACGCCATCTCGGTCTTTTAACGTCGGCCACATTGCAAACTGCTCTCACGGAGTTCATCGAGCGTGGTGCCTACCTAGCTCATGTTCGGCGGATGACTCGTCTCTATCGGGAGCGGCGCGATTGTTTGATCCGAGCGCTAGCGGAGGTAGTGGGCACACGGCTCGCCGTCGATGTTCCGGCCGGCGGAATGCAACTTCTCGTCCGCTATACAGGGCTGACCGATGACAGCGATTTGTCGCGCCGCCTTCTCAGATCGGGCGTGGTTGCCCGGCCCTTGAGCAAGATGTTCCATCATAGATCCCAGGAGCGCGGGCTCTTTCTCGGCTTTGCCGCATGGACGAACGCCGAACTCGTAGACGGCGTCAAACTGATTGGCCGTTGCATACTTTGATAGAGGCCTGTCGCTCCTGC
>Ga0209916_1002092_pt1 | contig 11697 bp, 8 predicted proteins | sample ThiBio_1000_plan_FD_183956 | JGI IMG/M metagenome (GOLD analysis project Ga0209916, IMG submission 183956) | Wastewater bioreactor microbial communities from Cape Town, South Africa - Thiocy_solids_2 (SPAdes) | ecosystem: Engineered > Bioreactor > Thiocyanate-remediating > Anaerobic-Aerobic ... | reverse complement strand
GGCCTCCGGTCCCGCCCACCCCCCGTCCGGCCTTCGGCCACCTTCTCCCTCAAGGGGAGAAGGCGATCAACGCCGCGGCTCACTCCTCGTCGTGACGACTTCTGAAAAAGTGTCGGGTCGTCAGCCCGGCGGGAGAGGGGACGTCTTGTTATGACGCCTCCTCCTCGCTCAAGCCCCCGCGGCGGCCTTCAGGGCCTTCAAGGCCGGCTCGTAGTCGGGCTCGTCGACGATCTCCGGGACGATCTGGAGGTAGGTGATCTTGTTGGAGGGGTCGACCACGAAGACGGCGCGGGTCAGGATCGGCACGGGGAGGTTCGTGGTCTGGACGCCGTAGTGCTCGCCGAAGCTGTGGTCATGGGTGTCGGAGAGGTTCTTGACGTTGTCGATGCCGGCCTCGGTGCAAAACCGGACCTGGGCGAAGGGGAGGTCGGCGCTGACGGTGTAGGCGGCCACCTTGTCGCCCAGTTCCTTGAGCGCCTCGGCGAAGTGCTTCGTCTGCTTGTTGCAGACCGGCGTGTCCAACGACGGCACCACGTTGAACAGCCGGGCCTTGGCGCCGGTGTCGGCCAAGGTGACGAACGCCAGGCCGACCCCCACCGCCTTGAAGTCGGGGGCCTGGTCGCCGACCTTGAGCTTGGGCCCGCCCAGGTCGACCGGATTGCCGTGGAACGTCACCTCGCCCTTGCGCGTCTCAGCCATGATAAGCCCTCGCTCGCGGATCGCTGGATGTCGATGGTTTTCGCTCTTCCTCCACTTCGCCCATAGGGTATCCACGAATGATCCGCCGGACAAGCCGCGGGCGGCGGCCGGGCTGGAGTCTCGGGGGTCGATTCGGCTAAAATGAATTCGTTCCGATCGACCGATCCGAGTCCGCCCCACCGAGAGTCGCGCCGCATGTCCGCCCGCTCCAATCCGTACCAGTTCGACGTGGTGGTGGTCGGCGGCGGTCACGCCGGGATCGAGGCGGCGCTCGCGCCCGCCCGGATGGGGCTGCGGGTCGCGCTTTTGACGTTGAACGCGGACTCCGTCGGCCAGATGAGTTGCAACCCGGCGATCGGCGGGGTCGCCAAGGGGCAGATCGTCCGCGAGGTCGACGCCCTGGGGGGGGCGATGGGCCTTCTGGCCGACGCCGCCGCCATTCAGTTCCGCCTGCTCAACCGCGGCAAGGGGCCGGCGATGCACAGCCCCCGCGCCCAGTGCGACAAGAAGTCGTACCAGGCCCTCGCCAAGCTGACGGTGGAGCGTCAAGAGCGTCTCACGCTCCGACAGGAGACGGTGGAGGGGGTCGAGGCGGAGGGAGGCCGGGTCGTCGGCGTCCGCTGCCGCGGCGACGTGGTCTACAAGGCCCGCGCGGTGGTCCTGACCACCGGGACCTTCCTTCAGGCGCTGATGCACACGGGCGAGGTCAAGACCCCCGGCGGCCGCGGCGGCGACGTCGCGGTCGCGGGGATGTCGGCCAGCCTCCGCGCCCTGGGCTTCGACCTGCGACGGTTCAAGACCGGCACCCCGCCGCGACTCAACGGCCGGACCATCGACTTCGACCGCCTCCAGGTCCAGCCCGGCGACGCCGAACCCGTCTTCTTCTCGTTCCTGACCGCCCGCGTCGAGCAAGAGCAGATCCCCTGCCACATCACGGCCACCACGCCGGAGGTCCACGAGATCATCCGGGCCAACCTCCACCGCGCCCCGATGTACTCCGGCCAGATCGAATCGAAGGGCCCGCGCTACTGTCCGTCGATCGAGGACAAGGTGGTGCGGTTCGCCGACCGCGACTCGCACCAGATCTTCCTGGAGCCCGAAGGCCGCGGCACGCTGGAGTACTACTGCAACGGCATCTCCACCAGCCTGCCTCGCGACGCCCAGGAGGCGGTGGTGGCGCGGATCCCCGGCCTGGAGCGGGCCGAGATCATGCGCTACGGCTACGCCGTGGAATACGACTACGCCCCCCCCGAACAACTCGCGCCGACCCTGGAGACCAAGGCCGTCGCGGGGCTTTATTTCGCCGGCCAGATCAACGGCACCACCGGCTACGAGGAAGCCGCGGCCCAAGGGCTGGCCGCCGGCGCCAACGCGGCCCTCGCCGTCCTGGGATCGCCGCCGCTGATTTTGGACCGCTCGTCGTCCTACATCGGCGTCCTGATCGACGACCTGGTGACGCGAGGGGTCGACGAGCCGTACCGAATGTTCACGAGCCGCGCCGAGTATCGGCTGCTCTTGCGGCACGACAACGCCGATCTCCGTCTGACCGAGATCGGCCGCCGCGTCGGGCTGGTGGACGACGCCCGCTGGGCCCGCTTCGAGGCCCGCCGCGACGGCCTGGAGGCGCTCCGCCGCCGACTGGCGACCACCCGTCGCGACGGCCTAAGCTTCGACCGGATGCTCCGTCGCCACGAAACGACCTGGGACGATCTGACGGCGCTGGATCCCGAGTTGGCCGCGGCCGGCTTCGCGCCGGACGTGATCGCCCAGGCGACGATCGAGGCCAAGTACGACGGCTACGTCGGCCGCCAGGTGGAGCAGATCGAGCGGTTCCGCCGCCTGGAGGAAAAGACCATCCCCGCCGACCTCGACTACGCCGCCATCACCCAGCTTCGGTACGAGGCCCGCGAGAAGCTGGCGCGGGTGCGGCCGCGGTCGCTGGGGCAGGCCGGGCGGATCAGCGGCCTGAATCCGGCGGACCTGGCCACCCTGCTCGTCCACCTCCGCCGCAACCCCGCCGGCGACGATGGCGGGACATCTCGCTGAAATCGCCCGAAAGCCTTGATCCCTATTGATTCTCGTAGCTTCGGGCGCCGGCCTTGCATCCCCAGGCCGAACGGACGACCGAGATTGACGGAAACGCCCATCTAGTGTTTGTTGTGCGAATTCGCGTCGCTTGCCGATCTTCCGGCGGCCGAGGAGCGTTGCAAGCAGGCAAGCGGTCGCGTCTGGGACGCGAGGAACAAGGAATCGCCGCGCGCGCCGGACGATTGACAAATCCGGACTGGTTTTTACAATTGGCCGGTCTGGCAATATCGGCAATCCTTGTGGTCTTCGTAGAATTTGACGACTAGGATTTCTCCGGAAGTCCGACGGGATCGGCGATCGGGGAAGGGGATCGAACCCGGTCGGGGTGGCAAGGACGTGTCGCAGGGAGGCCGTGGGGACGGCGTGGAGTTCGCGGGACGGCGGGCCGAGGCGGCGCGTCGCGGGCTCGAGTCGACCCCGGAAGGATCATCGGGACTCAATCAGCCATGAAAACCGTTTACACGACGGGCGAAGCCGCGAAGATCTGCAAGGTCAGCCAGCAGACCATCATCCGCTGTTTCGACTCGGGACAATTGAAGGGGTTCCGGGTCCCCGGCTCGCGGTTCCGGCGGATTCCGCGGGAGTCGCTGTACCGATTCATGAGGGAGAACGGAATTCCGACCGACGCCCTGGAGAGCGGCCGGCGGCGGATCCTGATCGTCGACGACGACCAGGCCGTGGTCGACCTGATCGCCGAGGTGCTCACGGCCGACGGCCGGTTCGAGCACAAGGCGGTGAACAACGGCTTCGGAGCGGGGATGCTGGCGAAGGAGTATCACCCGGACCTGATCATCCTGGACGTGATGTTGCCGGACATCAACGGCCAGGCGGTCTGCGAGCTGATCCGCAAGGACCCCAGCATCGCCGACATCAAGATCGTCTGCATCTCGGGGATGATCGAGGAAGACAAGATCGACGAGTTGAAGGAGTCCGGGGCGGACGACTTTTTGCACAAGCCGCTGGATATCGATCAACTGATCGCCACGATCTGCCGACACCTTGACATGGAGATCAGCCCCGAGGCCTAAGGCGGGGCGCGCGCCGTCCGCGACGGTCCCGCCTGAAGACGGGGGCGAGTCCGCGGGACTTCGGGAAGGAGCCCGATTCGTCGTGCGGTTCCAATCGGGACGAAAGCCGTCGGGGAAGTCGTTGGCCGCTCGTCTGGACGGGCTGGCCCGGCTGCCGATCCGCGCGGCGACGGCGCGGCTGGTCGTCGTCGACGCCGGTTTCGCCCCCCGGGGCGACGAGGGCTCGACGCCGTCGCCGACGGCTCGCGAGCTTCTCGACCTGGATCCCGGTTGGCTGGCGGCGGAGTCCGCCGGCGGCCGTCGGGTCGACCCCCTGGCGATCGCGGCCGACGCGCCGTGGTGGCCGGCGCTCCCGGCGACGGGGCCGGAGGCCGAGGCCCTTGGGACGCTCTGGCGGCGGTCGGTCGCCGCGGCCCTGGCGTGCCGCTCGCTGGCGAGGGAGCGCGAGGATCCGGATCCCGACGGCCTGGCCCGCGCCGGGATGCTGCACGCCCTTGGCCTTTGGGCGATCGCCGCGGTCGATCCGTCCTGGCTGGTCCGCTGGCTCGCCGAGCCCGACCGCGAGCCGCGCTCGCGCCTGGAGGCCGAGCTAGGCGGCGATCCTCGCGATTGGGGCCGTCGCCTGGCCGAGCGCTGGGGGTGCGAGCCGTTGGCGGTCGACGCCGCGTGGCTGCACGGCGAGGACGACGTCCATCTCCTCGGCGCCGCCCGCGATGCCGGCCGGTTGGCCCTGGTCCGCGAGGCGGTCGCCCGCGCCGAGGCGACCCCCTGGGCGCTGGACGCCCCCCGCGCCGGCGAGGCGTCGGAGCCCTCCCAGCGGGTCCTGATCGCGCGGGTCCAGGCGAAATGCGGCTCGGCCTTCGTCGCGGAGGACGCCACGGCGTTCGAGGAGCGGGCCGCGCGGGAGGTCGCCCGGCTGCGGTCGCGGCTGGCCGAGGCGGCCCGGACCAACGCCAGCCAGGGGCGGTTGATCGCGGCGCTGGCCGATTCGGCCCCCGACGAGACGCCCGAGAACTGGAGCCTGCGCGCCGGCCTGGTCTGGTGCGGCGAGCCGGAAGTCACCGCCGCCCGCGTCGTCTGGCGAGGGTCCGGCGAGGCCGTCGAGGAGGATCGCGCGCCGGCCTCGGCGTCTCGCGAGGCGACGTGGTCGATCCCGCTGGAGTCGGCCGGCGAGGAGGTCGGCGAGATCCAGCTTTGGCTCGACGACGACCTTGAGACCCTCCACCGCCGGCTCGCCCCCGCCCGGCTCGTCGACGCCTGGCGGGCCTGGGCCGCGAGCGTCGCCGATCGCCGTCGGCTGGAGGGGCGCTCCGCCGCGGCGTTCGAGGGCGCGCGGCGGGCGTCGCGGACGGAGCGCTCGCGGCTTCAAGAGGCCAAGCTCGACGCCCTGGCCGAATTCGCCGCCGGCGCCGGCCACGAGTTGAACAACCCGCTGGCGGTGATCGTCGGCCGCGCCCAGCTTCTGGCCGCCCAGATCGACGACCCCGACGCCGCCAAGGCCCTGGAGATCGTCATGGCCCAGGCCAGGCGCGCCCACCGGATCCTTCGCGATCTGATGTTCGTCGCCCGCCCCTCCGAGCCGCGGCCGCGCGCCTTCCGCCCCGCCGAGGCGTTGCGGTCGACCCTGGCCGAGTTCCAGGACGAATGCGACGACCGCGGCGTCCGCCTGATCGCCGAGTTCGAGGATCCCGACGCGGTCGCCTGGCTCGACCCCGACGTCCCGCGGCACGTCGTCTCCGAACTGGTCCGCAACGCCCTGCAGGCCGTCGGCGGTCCCGACGGGGGCTCCATCCGGATCCATTCGACGCTCCGCGACGACGAGTTGCGGATCCGAGTGGCCGATTCGGGCAAGGGAGTGGCCCGCGCCGAGGCCGCCCACCTGTTCGACCCGTTCTTCTGCGGTCGCCAGGCGGGGCGAGGGCTCGGCCTGGGGCTTTCCCGGGTCGCTCGGATCGTGGATCGCGCCGGCGGCTCGATCGACTGGGATTCGACCCCGGGCCGGGGCTCGGTCTTCCAGGTCCGCGTGCCGTGTCGTCGCCCGCCCGAGGAGCCGACGGCGAAAACCGCCTGACCCCTCGGGCGAGCCGATCCGGTCGTCGTCGACCCCTTCATGCGATCGCGTGGGCGACCATGTGGTCGGCCACGGCGTGACAGTCCGGGCACAGGAAGGTGACGTTGAGGGGCTCGCCATAATCCCAGTGATGGCGTTGCAGCCGTTGCCGACGTCGGCACCAGGAGCAGCGCCGAGGACGCTCGATGAGCCCCAGCGACTCGGCCAGGGCCGCGGCGTAGCGGGCCGACCGGGTGCGAAGCCGACGGGGCCTCGCCGCGTCGTCGCAGATCTCCAGTTGACGGCCGAGACGGGCGATCAGGTCGCGCTCGCGCTTGCGACGGATCTTTTTCATCGTGCTCAACCCGCGGTTGGAGTCGGTTGCCACCTCGGACTCGAATCGGACGCCGGAGGACCGGGCCGACGCGACGAGCGCGAACCGAACGCGAGGGCTGGTGACGACGTCCCTGAACGGCCCTTCCGCGAGTCGGCCCGTTCTCGACGCTTTAAGTATAGGAACGAGAGTCAGTCCACCCGACGCCCGACGTCCTTTCTACGACGAACTTAAGGACGAGGTTTGCCGATCGCGCCGAATACGCCGACGACGCGGGTCCGCGAACTGGGCCGGTCTGGACGCGGCGCGGCGGTTCCCGCATACTTCCTGGATGCGATCCCGATGGTCGGGGTTCGCGGGGACGGAGGAACGGCGGCGATGGACGTGGAACCGACTTCGGGGGCCAACGGCGAGGGGCCGGCGACGGATCGTCGCCAATTCCTGGGCGCCGCGGTGGGCGGCGTGTTCGCCGCCGCGGTCGGCCGGACGGCCGGGACCCGGACGCGAGCCGAGGAGCCCCCGGCGGGCCCGGACCACCGCATGATCGTGCGGAACGAACGACCGCTGAACCTGGAGGCCGATTCGGCGTCGCTGGACTCCTTCATCACCCCCACCGCCGAACTCTTCGTCCGCAGCCACCACGGCGCGCCCGCGGTCGGCCTGCATCCCTGGACCATCCAGGTCGAGGGCCTGGTCGACCGCCCGCTGACCCTCGGCCTGGACGAGGTCTCGGCGCTTGAGCCGATCGAGGTCCCCGCCGTGATCCAGTGCGCCGGCAACGGCCGCGCCCAATTCAAGCCGACGGCGCCGGGCCTCCCCTGGGCGCGCGGGGCCGTCGGCCACGGCGTCTGGAAGGGCCCGCGGCTGGCGACCCTCCTGGAGAAGGCCGGCGTCAAGCCCGAGGCGGCCCACGTCCAGTTCATCGGCGGCGATCCCCCTCCCAACCCCAAGGCTCCTCCCTTCATCCGGAGCATCCCCCTGGACCGCGCCCGCGCCGAGGACGTCATCCTCGCCCTGACGCTCAACGGCGAGCCGCTGCCGATCCTCCACGGTGGCCCGGCCCGGATCGTGGTCCCCGGCTGGGCCGCCAACAACTGGTCCAAATGGATCCGCAAGATCGTCGTCTCGGCCGAGGAGGCGTCCTCCTTCTTCATGAAGCCGGGCTACCGTCTGCCGAGGGAGCCGGTCGCGCCGGGCGCCGAGCCGCCGCCGCCGGAGGACATGCTGCCGGTCACCTGGATGCCCGTCAAGTCGCTGATCACCTCCCCGGCCGTCGACGCCCAGGTCGCCCAGGGTTCCGTCGAAATCCGGGGCGTCGCCTGGACCGGCGAGGGCCACGTCGTGAAGGTCGAGGTCTCCACCGTCCAGGACCCGACCTGGCGCGAAGCCGAATTGCTGGACGAGCCCCGCCAGGGAAGCTGGCGGCGGTTCAAGTTCGCCTGGACGCCGCCGGCCGCGGGCGAGTTCACCCTCCAGGCCCGCGCCACCGACTCCAAGGGAGAGGTCCAGCCCGAGACGACCCCCTGGAACAAGAGCGGCTACCTCTGGAACGGCTACGACCGCGTCTCCTGCGTCGTCTCGTAAGGACCAAGGTATGAAAGCTTTTATGATCTCCGTCTGCCTCGCGGCGCTCCTCGGCGGCGGACTCGCGATCGGTTATTTCCTTCGGCAAGAGTCGGCGCGCGATCGGATCGCCCGGGCCGAGGCCGCCGCCGCCGAGGCGCGCGACGCCGAGGCCCGCGCCAAGGCCAGACCCCCCGCCCCCGCGCCGGTCGCCGCCGCGACGACTCCCGCCCCCGCGGCGACCGTCGCCTCGACGACCCCCGCCGACGACGAGGACGACGAGGACGAGGACGACGAGGAAGCGTACATCCGCGACGCCATGGCCAAGCGGGTCCTCATGGACAACTGCCAGGTCTGCCACGCGCCGGAGATGTTCGAGTCCCAACGTCTGACCGAGACTCAGTGGAGGGCCGAGGTCGACAAGATGGTCGGCTGGGGCGCGGCCCTGACCGAGCCCGAACGTCCCCAGGTCGTCGAATACCTGGCGAAACACTATGGCGCCGACGTCGCCCCCGAAGCCCCGCCCCGCGCCACGCTGGCCGAGGTCGACGCCCGCGAGACCCCCGGCGACCCCCACGAGGGGACGACCGACGCCGACCTCGCCAACGGGGCCAAGTTCTTCACCGTCGTCTGCGCCAACTGTCACGGCCCGACCGCCCTGGGGGGCGACCTGGGCCCCGGCCTGGCCAACCGCGCTCCGATCTCGCACGTGGAGTATTTCAACAAGGTCCTCCACGACGGCCTTCGGAAGATGCCCTCAATGACCGCCGTCCTCAGCCCCGAGCAGCAGCGCGACATCCTGGGATGGCTCCGCTCCCTCCCCTACGATCAGCCCGACGTCCCACCCGCCGCGGCGCCGGCGGCCGCGGCGCCCAAGTCCTGACCTCGGCCGCCTCGTCTCACCGCGTCTCCCCCGCCGGGTCGACGCGGTAGACGGCGTCGGCGAGCTTCACCACCACCGGCTCGTCGAACGCCAGGTACTGATTCCACTCGGCCGACTGGCCGCGGGCCAGCTCGAAATACTCGTCGGAGAACTGGCGAACCACCCTCGCCCCGGCCTCCTCCTCGGGCTTCACCGCCGAGTCGACCCAGCGCCCTTCCTTATAATAGAAGGTCTTGGCGCCGACCTGGCGGACGGTCGCCGCGACGCCGCGCTTGTCGGCCGCGTACTTCGCCGAGGGGAGCGTGGCGTTAGCCGCGGCCAGCCCCGGCGTCGCGGGGGCCGTCGCGCGTCCCATTCCGCCCATCCCGGCCATGCCGCCGCTCATTCTGCTCGTTCCGCCGGATGCTCCCATCATCATGGACGACCCGTCGAATCCCTGGCCGACGGCCTCGTTGAGGGCCGTCGCGTCGGCTTGCTGGTAGTTCTGGAAGTATCGCTTCATCCTGCGCTGGGCCACGCCGGCGGGGCCGGCGACGGATTCCAACTGGCGGAGGGCGTCGCGGGCCTGGCCGGCGTTGCGGGCGGCGGCGTGCAGCGGGGTGGTCTCGTCGGCCAGGAACGAGGTGTACGGGGTCATGATCCCGTACCGGGTGCTGAGGCGGACCAGTTCGTCCACGAGTTCCTGGTTGCGGCCTTCAAGGTCGATCTGGTCGATCAAATCGCCGATCCGGCGCGCCGCCCAGATCCGCTCGACGAAGCGGTGGGAGGCGTCGCCGCCGGGCTCGGCCAGTCGGGCGGGGAACTCGTAGGTTCGGGATTCGTCGCCGACCTTGCCGCGGACCTTCAGCCGGGTGTCGCCCGAGCGGGTGTAGCGGCCGGCCCAGACGATCTGGCCGCCGTCGAAGAGGTCGGGGAGGTCGCGGGGGTAGGCGCGGTTGACGTCGGAGTCGGCGAATTCGATCCGGATCCCGGTGAGGACCGGGCTGGTCAGCTTGGCCATGTAGCGGGCGACGTGGGACTCGATCACGTCGTCGGGCTTGACGTACTCGGTCGCGCCGCCGTTGCCGGCGCTCAGGCGGTCGAGCAGTCGGGCGTTGACGTCGTAGCCGACGCCGAAGCTGAAGACCCGCGCCCCCTTGAGGTTGGCCTTCTTGACGGCCTCGGCGATTTTAAGCTCGTCGGTCTCGCCGGCGGTGGGTTGACCGTCGGTGAGGAACAGGACGTAGGCGGGGCGGGAGTCGTCGCGGATCATGCCCAGGGCCGTCTTCAGGGCGTCGGCGACGTTCGTGCTCCCCCCCTCCCGGATGTTGTCGACGTACCGCCTGGCCTCGGCGCGGGCGTCGGGGCTGTAACGCTGAAGCTCGGGCTTGTAGGTCTCGATCCGGTCGTCGTAGACGACGATGTTGAACAGGTCGTCGTCGCGAAGGTCGTCCAGCACGATCCGAAGGGCGTCGCGGGCCTGGGCGATCTTCTTGCCGGCCATCGAGCCGGAGCGGTCCAGCGCGAAGACGACCGTCTTGGGCCGGGGTTTCGATTCGGCCTCCGCCTTGACCTCCGGCGCGGCCAGGACCAGGAAGTAGCCGTCGCCGCCGTCGCTGGGGCGATAGCTGAGGACCGACGCCCCCAGCGACCCCTCGGCCAGGGTGTAGACGACCCGGAAGTCGTGGGTGGGCGTGACGTTGGAGCGATCCAGGCTGACTTTGACGTCGTGGTCCCCCGTTCGGTCGATCCGGGCGTCGTCGCTGGGGCAGAAGACCGACTTGATCGCGTCCTTGCTGGCGATCGACGTCTGGATCTCCAGCTTGCCGACGGGTTTGCCGGCCTGCTTCTGGGTGGAGAGCGGGTGGGAGAACTCCACGACGTCGCGGTCACGGCGGCAAAGCTGGGTGTACCGCAACACCACCTTGCGCTCCGCCCCGGCGGGGATGGGGAAGACGCTGGTGCGGTAGAGGCCGCGACCCATGTATTCCAGGAGCGCGGGGTCGCGCTTGCGGCGAACGATCTCCTCGTAGATCCGGCGGGCCTCGTCCTTGCCGATCAGCCGGCCGGGAAGCTCCTTGCCGTCGACCATCAGGACCAGGTGCTCGACGGCCGCGTCCTCGGGGACGGGGAAGAAGTACTCGGCCTCAAGTTCGGTCGAGCCGGGGTTGTAAAACGTCTGGGCGACCTGGACCTCGGCGGCCTGATCGCGGATCCGGGCGTCGATCGCCAGCCCTCGGATCTCGAACGAGGACCGAATCGGGACCGTCGGCCGACGGTCGATGATCCACCCTTGCGCCTGGGCCTCCGCGACCATTCCCAAAATCACGGCCGCCGCCGCCAAGATCCGTCCCGCGTTCATGGTCGACTCCCGTCTGGAGCGAGGGTGGTTCCGGTCGTCCTTCCTGGTTAGACGCTCCAGCGGCTGGTTTCTTTGGATCGAGCCCGGGAAATTCCCCCGATCCGGCCGCGAATCGCCAGGCCCGGCGACCGCCGCGACTGGCTTCGTTTGCCTGGCCGTTCCGCGAAGCCGACGATGCAAGTTATTTAATTCAAACGACATCGGCGACGTCCGGGCGGCTTCGTTCGTCGAGATCGAAATGTGATTTCGACGAATCCTCGGCAGCTGGTCGGGCGTCGCGATCCCGTCAGCGACATCGGCGATTCGCGCGATCGTCCCTGGCGGGCCGACCCTCCCTCGAGTGCATCCGAATTTTCAAAGAACGACGACCCACCCGGTACGATCGCCGGAAGGCGCGGCGGGATTTCAGGATTCCGTAGAAATTTTCCTGACCGTCACGGATTTTGGGGTGGCGGTCCCAACGGCCTTCCCCCCTCGCGGGGGAAGGTGGCCCGAAGGGCCGGATGAGGGGGGGCGAGCCAGAACGCCATCGACGTCCAGGGCTTCCCGGACGGGCTTACGCGAATCCCAACGGTCGTCTGGGGCGTCGTCCCCCTCATCTGACGCCTTCGGCGTCTGTCTTCCCCCGCGAGGGGGGAAGACGTCGGATCAACGGCCTTCCCCCCTCGCGGGGGAAGGTGGCCCGAAGGGCCGGATGAGGGGGGGCGAGCC
>Ga0209916_1002088_pt1 | contig 11790 bp, 6 predicted proteins | sample ThiBio_1000_plan_FD_183956 | JGI IMG/M metagenome (GOLD analysis project Ga0209916, IMG submission 183956) | Wastewater bioreactor microbial communities from Cape Town, South Africa - Thiocy_solids_2 (SPAdes) | ecosystem: Engineered > Bioreactor > Thiocyanate-remediating > Anaerobic-Aerobic ... | reverse complement strand
CGGATGCCGCCGCGAGGAGGAGGACCGCCGGGGCCTCGGCGGTCGCCGCCGCGGCCGCGATCGCCGCCGCGGCCGTAGCCGCCGCGGCCGTGGCCGCCGCGGTCGTCCTGCTCGTCGCGCTCCACCGGCGGGGGCTCGTCGGGGGCGATCGCCTTGCCTTCGATGATCGCGTCGATCAGTCGCTTGACCACCAGCTCGATCGACCGCATGCTGTCGTCGTTGCCGGGGATCGGCAGGTCGACCAGGTCGGGGTTGCAGTCGGTGTCCAGAAGCGCGACGACCTTGATGCCCAGCTTGCGGGCCTCGGCCACGGCGATGTGCTCGCGGCGGGGGTCGATCACCAGCAGGGCCTCGGGCAGCCGGGTCATGTTGCGGATGCCGCTGAGGTTGCGGTCGATCTTCTTGCGCTCGCGGGTGAGCGTGGAGATCATCTTCTTGGAGTAGCTGGCGGCCATCTCGCCGTCCAGGGTCTGCTCCAGCTCCTCAAGCCGCTGCAATCGGCTGCGGATGGTCCGGAAGTTGGTCAGCGTGCCGCCCAGCCAGCGCTCGGTGACGTAGGGCATGCCGGCGCGGCCGCATTCCTCGGCGATGGTCTCCGCCGCCTGCCTTTTGGTGCCGACGAACAGGATCAGCCCGTTCTGCGAGGCGACCTTGTGGAAGTACTTGGTGGCGCGGAGCAGGCCGCGAACCGTTTCCTTCAGGTCGATGATGTGAATCAGGTTGCGCTTGCCGTAGATGTACGGCTTCATCTTGGGGTCCCAGCGGCTGGCCCGATGGCCGAAATGCACGCCGGCGTCGATCAGGTCCTTGACGACCAGTGCCACGTATCGCACCTCTCTAGACGACTCGACCAGGTCCGGCCGAAGTTCCCCGAGCGTCGCGCCCGGGGCGGCCTTGCGAAAGTCCGACGCTTGACGAATCGGACGCAACACGAACGCGAACCGCCACTTGCGCGAGTCCGAAGGCGCGGTTCGGGCGTCGTCCGCCGATGGCGGTCGTCGTCCCGACGGCCTTCCGGAGTTCCCGCGATCGATCGCGCGTCGCCCCTTGTGCAAGGGGAGTACCAGTTTATCGGCCGACGGGCCCGTAGTCAAACCCGCCCGAGCGACCGCCGCCGAATCGCCGCGATTGGCTCCGTTCGCGCGCCGGTCCACGAGCGATGTCGCCGCAAATCAATATTTCACAGAGACTTGCGTTCCAAGGCGTCGGGTTCGTTCGTGAAACGCGATATGGTTTTCCGCGGCCTGATCGCGAGGCGGTCGGTATCGGGCGGTCCGCCCGCGACCCCGCGCGCGGACTCGACCGCCCAGCCCGGCGAATGATCCGCCGGGCCGCCCCTCCATCCATCGAATTGTCAAAAAGCAGTCGTCCACTTCACACGATCCGCGGCGGGGGCGGCGCGGTTTCATGAATCCGGGAAGAAATCCGGGAGTTCTCGAACGGCCTCCTCTGGCGGGCGATACCAAAGCGCGTTCAGCGCCGGGCTTGCTTGAGATGCCGCGATCGTTTCTCCGCCAGCGCGACGACTTTCAAGCCGGCCTCGGCGGTCGTCGCCTTCTCCCCTTGAGCTTAGATATGACCATGACTTTTCGAACTGGAATCTGGGAAAGATAGGACGAGGCGAGCCGTCCCCTCTCCCGGTGGGCTGACGACCCGACACTTTTTCAGAAGTCGTCACGACGAGGAGTGAGTTGCGGCGTTGATCGCCTTCTCCCCTTGAGGGAGAAGGTGGCCGAAGGCCGGATGAGGGGTGGGCGGGACCGGAGGCCATCGGATTTGAAGTCGTTATCAAGCCATGGCTTACACCAAAATTCGACGCCGGTCGACCCCTCATCCGGCCCTTCGGGCCACCTTCTCCCTCAAGGGGAGAAGGCGATGATCGCCGCGGCCTCCGAAAAAAAGTGTCGGGTCGTCAGCCCACCGGGAGAGGGGACATCGAGCGCTTCTCCATCCCTCCCAGATTCCAACTCGAAAAGTCGTGGCCACGCCTATGGCCGCGAGGAGGGAGGGCCGATACAGTCGCCCGCAAAACCTTTAAAGTTCGGCTTTTACGACTCCGGCCGCCCCGAACCGGGAGGGCGGAACCACTCCTCCAGCAGCTTGAGCGCCTCCGGGTCGGGAGCGGCGCCGGCGCTTTGCTCGAGAGCCCTCGCCATCGCCTCGTCCACCTTCCGTCGAAGCGTGTCGAGCATCGCTTGTTGTTCCGGCGCGAGGGCGGGGGGATCGGGGTTCATCTCTCGGAACCGGCGGTCGGTTTCCTCCCTCAGGTTCATGGCCGCGGCCATCATGGTGGCCTTGCGCGCCTCGGGGGAAAGGCCGTCGAGCCGCGCTTGCAAGCCGGCGTCGCGACGTTCGCGCTCGCGCGCGGCGGCGTCCGCGGCCGGGCCCAGCAGGAGCGCCCGCAGAGCTTCGAGCCGTTCGCGGTCGCGCGACTCGAACATGACGTAGATCGGGGCGCCTCGCGACGTCGCGTTCCGCCAGGCGTCTCCGCGCCCCTTCGACGTCTCGTACACGATCCCGTCGTGGTCCGCCGGTTGAAGGTGAAGCGCGAAGGTCGGGTTGGGACTTGGCCTCAAGGGTTTGACGTCGGCCCGGGACGCATCGAGGGGCGCGGGAAGGAGAGTCCTGGATCGCTCCTCGCCATCGAGCCAGATCTCGCGGCGCCAGAGGACCAGGGCCTCGCCCCGGCGGACGAGGACTTGCACCAGCCACCATCCCTCGTCCTCGACGGTCGCCCCCGTAAGCGTCTCGCGCGCGACGACGTCCAGGGCGTCCCACCTCTCGGGCCATGCGACGGCCGGTTCCTCGTCGGTCGCTCTGGCTTTCTCGAAGAACTCGGCGAGCGAATCGGCCACGTCCTCCACGGGACTTCCCTCGCCGTTGACGAGAGCGTGGACGGTGGGTTCGGCCTCGCGACCGCGCGCGTTGAAGTCGATGAGGAATTGCGCCGGGTACTGCTCGTGATGGCCCAGTTCGAAGACGAGACCGCGGTCGGCCGGTTCGTCGCCCTCGAAGTACGCCCAGTCCCAGAAGCCGGCGTCGACCGGCTGGATCTCCCCGAGCCGGTTGATTTCGACGTCGGCGCCTCGGGCGATCCCGCCGTTTCGCCTGGCGAGGGCGTCTCGGAGCGGGCCGGGCAGGGTGACGCCGTGGAGGCGCTCCCACGCGGCGATTTCCGCCGCGCTCGCGCCGGGGGCGGCTTCGTCTTCGTCGGCCCAGAACGGGTCGGGTTCGGCCATGGTCGGCCTCGCGGGGTGGAGGGGTCGGGCCGCCGGCCGGGGGTCGGTTCACGACGCGACGACCCATTGTTTTTCCCCGTGATCCGCGCCGTCAAGAGGCTGGAGCTTGGTCAGGGCCGAAGTAGACCGTTGCACTTAAATATGGAAAGCCGCTTCGTTGAAAACGTCGCGGGAGAATGATGGCGATCATCCCTTCTCCCCTTGAGGGAGAAGGTGGCCGAAGGCCGGATGAGGGGGGGTGACCCCGGAATCCGTCGGAATGGAAGTCGTCTTTAAGCCATGGCTTGCGCCGGAACGCGACGGCGGTCGACCCCTCATCCGGCCCTTCGGGCCACCTTCTCCCTCAAGGGGAGAAGGGATTCCGCATGCTCGCTCGCGATGATTTCAATAACGCGGGCCTCCATATTTAAGAGTTATCTCCGACGATCAGGCCCCACGCCCACGCGACGACCTTAGCGCCTGGCCGGCGACCAGTCCCAGGCCGAAGCCGACGAGCAATCGCAGCAGGGGGTGGGGGACGTCGGGAGGGGTGGAGATCACGCCCAGGCGGCCGAATTCCGCCGGGGTGCCGACGTAGCGGCCGTAGGGGGGCGTGGCCTGGCGCTGGAAGTCGACCGCCAGGGTCAGAAGGCCGTGGTGGAGTTCCTCGCCCTTCACGGGGACGCCGTGGCCGGTCCCGGCGATCACCGGCTTGAGCGCGGCGAGGGTCTCCACCGAGTGGCGCGCCTGTTCCCAGTCCTGGGTGAAGTAGGCCGGCGGGCGGTGGACCGTCGGGCGCTGGGTGAGGACGGAGAGGGCCGATTCCTGGTTGGTCGTGACGAAGGCGTCGCCGGCGATCAAGGTCCGGTCGCGGTCGCGGAAGAAGGAGACGTGGCCGGGCGAGTGGCCGGGGGTATGGATCCATCGCCAGCCCGGCAGTTCGGGGACCACGCCGTCGGCGGGGAGGTCGCGCGCCCGCCCGCCCAGGTCGATCGGTCCTCGGGGGTAGAGCCAGGAGAGCGAGGACATCAGCCCGCCGCCGACGGTCGGGTCGGGGGGCGGATAGGGGCAGCGGCCGGTGAGGAACGGCATCTCCAGGGGATGGGCGTGGATCGGCGCGTCCCAGCGCTTCGCCAGATCGGCCAGGGCGCCGACGTGGTCGAAATGGCCGTGCGTCAGGAGGATCGCCGCGGGGCGGGCGCGCGATCCGAACCGCGATGCGGCGGCCTCGGCGATACAGTCCGCGTAGCCGCAAAGCCCGGCGTCGACCAGCACCCAGTTGCGGTCGCCCGCGTCGGGGGGGCCGATGAAGAACAGATTGGAGATCCCGGCGCGCAGATAGGCGACGTCCCGGGCGAACTCCCAGGGCCACGTCGGCGCCCGTTTCTTCGGACGCGCGTTTTCGGCGCGCTCGGCTTCGACCCGTTGGACTGCTGTCTCGCTCATGGCGTGGCTCCCCGGCCGTGGAACACCGTGCTTGAATCGCGAGGGCGACTTCAAGCGAGCGAGCAGCGCGCGTGCCGACGTTGAAAATCGAGCCGCGGCGGGGAGCCGGAATCGGGCCCGCGACGGTCGGTCGCGGGCCGGGTCGCGGCCTGGAATCCGTCCCATAAGTGGATAGGAGCGACCATCACGGTCTTCCCCCCTCGCGGGGAAGACAGACCGCGAAGCGGCCGGATGAGGGGGAGGACGCGCGAGACGACCGTCGGGATTCGCGGAGGCCCGTCCGGGAAGCCCTGGACGTCGATGACTTTCTTGCCCGCCTCCCCCTCATCCGGCCCTTGGAACGCCGCCGAAATAACTTCCCGGAATTTAACCACGGAGTCACGGAGGACACAGAGAAGAAATCGAGAATTGAAAATTTTTAGATTAAAAGGTTGAAGACGGTCGAACCTTTCCTCGGCCTCTCTCTCTGTGCTCTCGGTGACTCTGTGGTTCCCCATCTTCCGCCCATGGATTCGACAAGTTGTTTCGGCAGCGTTCCTCGGGCCACCTTCCCCCGCGAGGGGGGAAGGCCGTTATGTCCGCGGCGACGCCCTTATGGGACAAACGCTTAAAGCTGGCCGCAGTCGGAGATGGTGATCTTGGCGGAGGTCCGGCCGGTGGGGGAGGAGCCGAGGGCCTCGATCTTGCGGACGAGGTCGAAGCCTTCGTCCACCTCGCCGAAGACGACGTGCTTGCCGTCGAGGTGGGGGGTGGGGACGGTGGTGATGAAGAACTGCGAGCCGTTGGTGTTGGGGCCGGCGTTGGCCATGGAGAGGACGAACGCCTTGTCGTGCTTGAGCTGGAAGTTCTCGTCGGCGAACTTGGCGCCGTAGATCGACTTGCCGCCGGTGCCGTTGTGGTTGGTGAAATCGCCCCCCTGAAGCATGAACTGGGGGATGACCCGATGGAACGTCGAGCCCTTGAAGCCGAAGCCCTTCTCGTGGGTGCAAAGGGCGCGGAAGTTCTCGGCCGTCTTGGGGGCGACGTCGTCGGCCAGTTCCAAGACGATCCGTCCGGCCGGCTTGTCGTCGATGGCGATGTCGAAATAGACCTTGGGTCGGGCCACGGTGGAATCCCCGTCTGGGCTGAAGTCTGGGAAGCGGGTCAACCGAGAGAACCAGGGTATCCGCAAGCCCGCCGATCCTCAACGCCTCCCGGCGGCCGCGGCGGCTCGGCTGGCGGACGCCGGGATCATGATGCTATCTTAATATGGTCGGCCGCGATCGGGCGGGGACGAGGGCGGCGCGGGTTTCAGACGGCGCGGGATCATTACAGGCGGGTTGGATGAAGCGGGACGAGGAAGGTTTGAACGGCGTCGAGACGGATTCGACGTTCGGGCGGGACGGGGTCGATGGCGCGTCGTTGTTGAATTTGGTCGCGGTGCCGGGTTTGGCGCCGATCGAGCGCGCTCCGATCGACCGCCGCGCCCTGGGGATCTGCGCGCTCGCGTCGCTGCTGGGGCTCGCGGCGGCGATCCTGGCGCTGTTGTTGATGGGGTTGATCGCCCTGGTGACCAACGCGGCGTTCTTCGGTCGGGCGTCGATCGAGGCGGCGGCGCCGGCGGGGGCGGTGGCGACGCTCGGGCTCTGGGTGGTCCTGATCCCGGCGGCCGGCGGTTTGGTGGTGGGGGTGATGGCCCGCTACGGTTCGAGGGCGATCCGAGGCCACGGCATTCCGGAGGCGATGGAGCAGATCCTCACGAACCGGAGTCGGATCCCCGCGCGGCTGACGGTGCTCAAGCCGATATCCTCGGCGGTGGCGATCGGGACCGGTGGGCCGTTCGGGGCGGAGGGGCCGATCATCGCCACGGGGGGGGCGTTGGGTTCGGTGCTGGGGCAGTACACGGCGTGCAGTCCCGCGGAGCGCAAGACGCTGCTGGCCGCGGGGGCGGCCGCGGGGATGGCGGCGACCTTCGGCAGCCCGGTCTCCGCGGTGCTGCTGGCCGTGGAGTTGCTGCTTTTCGAGTATCGCCCGCGATCGATCATCCCCGTGGCGCTGGCCGCGACCGTCGCGACCGGGATGCGCGTCGCGCTGGAGGGGCCTGGGGCCGCGTTCGGCATGCCGGACGTCGGGCCGGCGTCGCTGGGGGCGTTGGCGTTCTACGTCGCCCTGGGCGCGCTGATGGGGTTGGTCGCCACGGCGGTGACGCGGGCCGTGTACGCGGTGGAGGACGGCTTCGAGCGGCTGCCGATCCACTGGATGTGGTGGCCCGCGTTGGGAGGGCTGGCGGTCGGCGGCGTCGGCTTCCTCGCGCCGGACACGCTGGGCGTGGGGTATTACAACATCGCCGCGATCCTCTCGGGCTCGACGCCGACGAAGGCGGTGGCGTTCCTCTGCGTGATGAAGCTCGTCTCCTGGTTGATCGCGCTGGGGAGCGGCACGTCCGGGGGGACGTTGGCGCCGTTGTTCACGATCGGCGGGGCGATCGGGCTGTTGATCGGCGAGGCGGGGTCCGCGGTCTTGCCGGGCCTGGGCGTGGACGCGAGGGTCGCGGGGCTGGTCGGGATGGCGGCCTTGTTCGCCGGCGCGTCGCGGGCGATGCTGGCCTCGGCGGTCTTCGCGTTCGAGACGACGCTGCAACCCGCGGCGCTCTTGCCGTTGCTGGGGGGTTGCGCGGCGGCGTATCTCGCGTCGTCGTTGACGATGCGGAACACGATCATGACCGAGCGGATCGTCCGTCGCGGGGTGCGGGCGCCGAGCGAGTACGCGACCGACCCGCTGGAACACGTCCTGGTCCGCGACGTCGCCTCCAAGCCCGCGATCGTGTTGCGGAAGTCGTGGAGCGTCGCGGAGGCGCGGGCGTGGCTCGCCTCGGGAGCGCCCGGAAGTTCGCACCAGGGGTTCCCGGTCGTGGACGAGCGCGAGAACCTGGTCGGCGTGGTCACGCGGAGGGACGTGCTGGCCGCCGGCGCGGAGGCCGGGAGCGTCGGCGATCTGATCACCCGGCCGCCGAAGTTCGTGTACGACGACTGCACCGTCCGCCAGGCCGTCGACCACATGGCCAACCACGACATCGGCCGCCTCCCGGTGGTCAACCGCGAAGGGGCGCCCCGGGTCGTGGGGATCGTCACCCGGAGCGTCGTGGTTTCCAGCTACAAGGCGAGGATCGCCGAGACCCAGACCGAGGCGGCGTCGCGAACCCTGCTCCCGTTCCGATGGCGCAAGCGGGTCAAGGCGCGCAGGCCCCGCGCCACCGGACGACCCGGCGCGTAGGTCGAAAACCCGGCGCTCGGGGAAATAGGAACCACCGAGTCACGGAGGATACGGAGAGGAGATAGGAGAGGAGAGAACGAAACCCGTTGCCAAATACTTCTAAATAAGATTATATGTTATTCAAAGAAAATCAACCATCTTCTTTTGATCTCGTCCTCTCTCCGTGTCCTCCGTGACTTCGTGGTTCCTAATCTCCCGATCGGGATTAGGCTTTCGGCGGAGCGGAGTCGTCACCGTTTGCCCCGCGCGGGGGCCGCGACGGGGCCGACGCGGGCGCGCATGGCCTGCATGGCGTCGCGGGCGGCGACCTGGGCGCCGAAGTCGGAATCGGCGGGGAGGCCCATCATGGCCTGAAGGGCGTCCTTGCCGCCCACGTCCTTGAGGATCCGGCACGCCTCGGTTCGGACCCTGGGGTCGCGATCGCGCAAAAGCTCGATCAGCGCGGGTTCGGCGGCCGGGCCGAGCGCCTTCAGGGCCGGCCCCGCCTTGATGGAGTCCTCCCCCAGCCTCGCGGCCAACGGCCCCGCGGCTCGTGGGTCGCCTAGCTGGCCGAGGAGGTCCTCCGCCGCCCAGCGCGCGCCGAAGTCGGAGCGGTCGAGGATCTTGACGATCGCCGGGACCGTGTCGTCGGTTCGCCACTGGACCATCGCCTTCATGACGTCGGTGACGGTGAAGCCGTCGGGGTCGTCCAGAAGCGTCGCGAGCGCCGCGTGGACCTCGGCGCGGCGGTCTTCGACGGGCGCCGTGCGGGCGATTCGGGACACGCCGTCCTTGCGCTTGCCGGGGTTGCCGGAGCGGAGGGCGAAGAGGGCCCTGGTGAGTTCGTCGGCGTCGTCGGGGGGCTTGGGGTCGTCGGCTTCCGGGTCGGGCGGGGTCATCGCCTTGATTTCCGCCTCGCGGGCCAGTCGGATTCGCTCCTGGGCCTCCTTGGCGGCGGCGACCTCGGCCGGTGGGATCGGCTCGGCCCTGACGAAGATCCGGCGGCCCTTCACCGTGACCGCGCCGTGGGGGATCTTCCGGGAGAGCGCCTTCGCGTCGTCCACCGGCCAGACCCGGTACGAGCCGCGCGGGTCGTCGCCTCCGAGTCGGTGGGACGCCTGGATTCCGCCGCCTTCTTGAAGGTCGTCGAGCGCGCGATGGAAGAAGGTCGCGTCGTCGTCGGCGTGGAGCCGGATGAAGACCTCGGCGAAGGCGGGCGGCGGGGGCGGCGGTTGGAAGTTCTCGGCTTGCTGGATCGCCCGTTCGACGGGACCGACCAACGGCTCGATGCGCGCGTTCAGTTGGACGCCGGCGGTCCCCAATCCCGGCAGGCCGGCGATGCGACGCGCCTCTTGCTGGACGCGGCCGACGACCCGGCGGCCCTCGCTGGCGGTTCGGCGGATCAGTTCGGCGTCCTCGGCGGGCGTGAGCCGGAACGGCGGCGGCTCGCGCCGAAGGTCGTCGACCATCCGCTGGCCCAGGCTCAAAAGCTGTTCCAGGGCGGACTTCAAGGAAGGCGCGTCATGCACGCCCGCCAGCACGCCGGCCATCTGGTCGATCGCCGCGAGGCTGATTCGAGACTGCCGCTCGTGGCTGGAAAGGTCGCGCAACGGCTGGGGCGGTTGCAGCGGCGGCGGGAGCGGCCCAAGGTCCGGGTATTCGGCGACGTCGGCGTCCGGATCGTGACCGGTGACGGCGTTGACCACGCGGTCGAGGATCCCCGGCCCCGCTTGCGGCGGCTCGGCCGGCGGCCCTTTTTTCGCGTCGGGCGCGGGACCGCGACCGCCGCCGAGGGACGTCAGGCCGATGACCGCCGCGACCAGCAGGATCGCGACCGCCCCCAGCGTGATCATCAGGTTCGAGGAGGGTCCGCCGCCGGTCACCGTCGTCGTCGTCCGCCGCGAGGCCAGAGGCGCCGGCGCGACCGTCTCGCCGTCGGCCCCGTCGTCCAGCCAGGACCTGTCGGCGGGCGCGTCGCGTTCGTCGCGCGCCTCGTCCGAAACCTGGAAGACGTGGCCGCACTCCTTGCATCGGACCCTACGGCCGACGAGCGAGGAATCCAGCCCCGAACGCTTCCCGCATCCCGGACAAACCGTCTGGATCTTCATCGCGGCCTTCCACCGAGGGTCGAACGGGCCCAGCCTCCCCGCTTGCGTCGTTGGCTTATACCACGGATGGACGGGATCGGCAAGGTGCCCGACGCCTCGATTCAGGCCGGCGCGAAAACGGTTCCGGCCTCGACGGTGGGCTCGGGGACGGGCATGCCGTCCACTGTCAATCCCTCGATATGGAAGGCGACGGCCTCGCGGATCCGCCGCTCGGTTTCCTCGCGGGTCTTGCCAGTCGCCACGCAGCCGGGAAGGTCGGGGACGTAGGCCGACCAGTTGCGCTCGCCTCGCTCGTAGAGGACCGTGTACGCCTTCATGCCTCGTCCTCCAAGTGAGCCTGCCGCCAGATGCTGGCCAGAGTCTTGGGATGAACGTCGTCGCGAAGATGTCCCGAGACGGTGACTCTCCCCGCCTTGTCGGAATGCTTCAACTGGCGATGGTCGCCGCGTGCGGATCACGATCCAGCCGTGTTGGTCGAGTCGCTTAAGCACCTCGCGAACCGTCATGCCCGCGTCCGATCTTAGGGAGTCGATGAGCGACCGCCGTCTCCGCGACGCTCCGCCTCGAAACTCCGACCGTCGCCATCAGTATACACGTCGCGGGGATCGCTCGGCGCGACCAACCGCCGCGGCGTCGGAACCGACCACCTCGCGGTCGCCGAGTCGTCCATCGGGAGCGAGAATCGCGCCGATTTGACACGATGGGATTGATGGATCAAATGGGCTTGACGTCCGCCCTGACTAGTCGTATCATGTTACTAGAACGATCTGCTCGCCGATCACCGGCCCTCGGGTCGGGCGGCAAGTCCTACGGCCACCTCAACAGGGTGGCCGTAGTTGTTTTAGGGCTAGAGAACACATCTCGAACGTCCTTGCAAGGCATATAGATTTGTTATTGAGGACGCGCGGCGCGTCCCACGGCCACCCTGACACGGTGGCCGTAGTCGTTTTAGGGCTTGGCGCAACCTCACGGAGCGGACGCGAGGCGATGTATGTCTGCTATGTCGATGAATCGGGTGACACGAGCACGCTCAAGGATGACAAAGCCCAACCGGCCTTCATTATATGCGGTTTGATCGTTCGGCATGACCTGATTCATCGATTGACTCATGAATTCCTGGCTGTCAAGCAACGGTTCAACCCCAAGGCGCTGCCGCCCGGCTCGCACCGCATGGACTGGATTCGGGAAGAGGTGAAGGGAATCGACATACGCAAGGACGCATGCGAAACGAGATACGCAAGGACGCATGCGAAACGAGCCGCAGAAAACGCACGCATGCGATCGGATATCTGGACAACGTCCTGGAATTGCTGGAGCGGCATCGCGTCCGACTCGTGGGGCGGGTTTCCATCAAGGCGTGGAACGAGGACGTGAAACATGCGTCAATTTACTCGAATCATATTCAATATATTTGCAAGCACTTCGATCATCGCCTGGCCCTCGATCGGACCTCGGGCATGGTCGTCATCGACGGCCGATCGCCAAGGCAGAACGTCGGCGCCTCGCATTCGATCTTCACGCAGAAGTTCAAGGCGGGAGGCGATGCGTATCCCCGTTTGATCGAGGCGCCCGCGTTTGGCAACAGCGGCAATCACGCCGAGCTGCAACTGGCGGATTTGGTGTGCTCGGCGTTCCTCTGGCCGATGACGATGCACGGCTATTGCGAGGGGAAAGTGAGCAGCATCCATGTCCGCGACGGCTACTGGCGGATCGGCGACCGTTACGGCGAGCGAATCCAGAAGCTTCAGCACCGTTACCAAAACGCCGACGGGCGTTGGACTGGCGGG
>Ga0209916_1002086_pt1 | contig 11805 bp, 8 predicted proteins | sample ThiBio_1000_plan_FD_183956 | JGI IMG/M metagenome (GOLD analysis project Ga0209916, IMG submission 183956) | Wastewater bioreactor microbial communities from Cape Town, South Africa - Thiocy_solids_2 (SPAdes) | ecosystem: Engineered > Bioreactor > Thiocyanate-remediating > Anaerobic-Aerobic ... | reverse complement strand
GAGGCGAGCCGCGTATTCTCGCAGAAAAACCCGCCGTGGCGCAATCTTGCGCGGTTCCGCCGGCACGTGCCGGCGTGCGCGCCGCGGGGATGTATGGAACAATCAGCCTCTTTTGTACACACGACCCAGACCCGAGGAACCCCCGATGGCACAAGAGATCACCAATGACCAGGCCAACGGCCAGGCCAGTCAGCCGCAGCTGGTGATGCAGAAGATCTACGTGAAGGACGTGTCCTTCGAGGCGCCGAATGCGCCGCAGATCTTCCAGGAGCTCGACGAGAAGGACCAGCCGCAGGTGCAGCTGAACCTGGGCCAGAAGGCCACCGACCTCGGCAACAACCTGTACGAAGTGGTGCTCAGCCTCACCCTGACCTGCACCGTCGGCCAGCGCACCGCCTACCTCGCCGAAGTGGAGCAGGCCGGCCTGTTCGGCATCGCCGGCTTCAGCGAGATGGACCACGCCGGGATCATCGGCAGCTACTGCCCGAACCTGCTGTTCCCGTATGCCCGCCAGGTGATCTCCTCGCTGGTGCTGGAAGGCGGCTTCCCGCCGTTCCTGCTGCAGCCGATCAACTTCGACGCGCTGTTCGCCGAGCAGCAGCGCCGCATGATGGGCGGCGACGACGCCCCGGCCACGCTCAACAGCTGAGCCGTGTCGATGGCTGAACACCCGAAGCTGACCATCCTTGGGGCCGGCTCCTGGGGCACGGCGCTGGCGGCGCTGACCGCCCGCAACGGCGTGCCGACCACGCTGTGGGGGCGCGACCGCGAGGCGCTGGCGGCGATGGCCGCCAGCCGCCGCAACCAGCGCTACCTGCCGGACGCCGAACTGCCGGCGCAGCTGGCCTACGAAGCCGACCTCGCCGCCGCCGTGCGCGGCGCCGACATCGTGCTGATCGTGGTGCCCAGCCATGCCTTCGCCTCCATGCTCGACGAGATCGCGCCGCTGCTCGACGCCGGCACCGCGATCGCCTGGGCGACCAAGGGCTTCGAGCCGGGCACCGGCCGCTTCCTGCACGAGCTGGTGGCCGAGCGGCTGCCCGGCCGTGCCGCGGCGGTGGTGACCGGGCCGTCGTTCGCCAAGGAAGTGGCGGCCGGCCTGCCCAGCGCGGTCACCGTGCATTCGGACGACGCGGCCTTCGCCCAGCACCTGGCCGTGCTGCTGCACGCGCCGAACCTGCGCGCGTATTCCGGCGGCGACGTGCTCGGCGCCGAGCTCGGCGGCGCCATGAAGAACGTGCTGGCGGTGGCCACCGGCATTGCCGACGGCATGCAGCTGGGCCTGAACGCCCGCGCCGGCCTGATCACCCGCGGCATGAACGAGATGCTGCGCCTGGGCGTGGCGCTGGGCGCGCGGCCGGAGACGCTGATCGGCCTGTCCGGCCTCGGCGACCTGGTACTGACCTGCACCGGCGACCTCTCGCGCAACCGCCGGCTCGGCCTGGCGCTGGGCCAGGGCGTGGCGATCGACGAGGCGGTGCGGCGGATCGGCCAGGTGGTGGAAAGCATCCTCACCGCCGACGAGGTGGCGCGGCTGGCCGACAAGCACGGCCTCGATCTGCCGATCAGCGCCGGCGTGCGCGCCGTGCTGCACGGCGAGGTCACCCCGGCCGACGGACTCAAGGCGCTGATGGCGCGCGAGCAGAAGCCGGAATACCCGCACGGCCTGTTCGGCACCGCGTGAGCGCCGCGCCGCCTGCCCGGGCGCTGCGCCCGGGTGCGGTTTCGACCGTCGCATCCCGGCTGCGCGCTGCTAAGCTCAACGTTTTGGTCGTCGCCACGGACCGTACGCGCATGCAGCAACCGGACGGGAAACCCCACGCCGTCACCGCGCCATCCGGCGATGACGAAGCCCTGCCGCAGGCATGGCGGCGGCTGCTGGCCGCGCCGAAGCCGCTCGTGGCCGACGAGCGCGGCGTGCTGGGGTTTTTCCTGGAAGTGATGCCGGAGGAGGGCGCAGCGTTCGCGCGGCTGGACGTGGCGCCGGTGCTGTTGGCGGTGGTCGAGCACGGCCGCCACGCGCGGCCGGTGCCGCTGGACAGCCGGCACCTGGCGCAGTCGCCATTGCAGCCGCACGAGCAACGCCTGGCCGCGACCATGCTCGGCCTGCCGCAGAGCGTGCGCAAGGGCCGCAGCTATGCGCGCCTCGGTGGCCATGTCGGCGACACCTTGCTGGCCGAGATCCTGGATACCGCACCGTGCTTCCTCGGCGGCGTGGCCGGGCTGCGGTTGTCGCGCGGCAAGTCGCATCCGCTCAACTGGCACTGGCAGCTGGAACCGGACGGCAGCCAGCGCCTGCTGCCGGTGCTGCCGCACAGCCAGCGCCTGTTGCGCATCGACGGGCTGTGGTACCTCGACGCCGAGCGCGCCACCGTGGGCCGCTTCGACGCGGCGGTCGAGGAAACCCGCTGGCTGGAGCTGCCCCCGCTGAAGCACGAGCACGGCCGTCGCCTGCGCAACCGCCTGGCCGGCAGCCGGCTGGCCACGCGGGTGCCGTTGCCGCAGGTATTCGACGAAGTGCGCCGCTCGGCGTTGGCACCCAAGCCGGTGCTGATCCTGCACGCGCTGACCCGGCACGTGCGGCTGGCTGCCGGCACGCCGCCGCTGGGCTACGCGCGGCTGGTCTTCGACTACGTCGGCGAGCGCCTGCCCGCGCGGGGCGGCGAGCCGCTGGTGCGGCGCGTGCGCAACGGCCAGCTGGTCGAGATCACCCGCCGCCGCGCCGAGGAATTGTCGGCGATGGAGCAGCTCGAACGCGCCGGACTCACGCCCGGCGTGGATACCGAAGGCTTGCCGTGGGACGTGGCCGAAACCCTGCCCGACGACGCCTGGCTGTTCCCCGGCACCGGCTACGCCGGGGCGCTGGAGGTCAACACGCCGGCACGCTGGCTGGCGCTGCGGCCGAAGCTCGAAGCAGAAAATTTCCAGGTCGAATACGCGCCGAGCTTCCCGTTCGAGGTGCTGGAAGGTCCGGTGCACTGGTATGGCCAGGCGGTGGAAGACGCCGACGACCACGCGTTCGATCTGGAAATCGGCATCGAGCTGGACGGCGAGCGCCACAACCTGCTGCCGGCGGTGGCGCAGGCGCTGGCCGAGCACCAGTTGAACCTGCGCCCGGCGCCGAACGAGCCCGAAGACGCGGTGTGGTATGCGCCGGTCGACGCGCGCCGGCGCGTGCCGGTGCGCCTGAAGGAACTGCGCGGTCTGCTGGCGCCGTTGGCCGAATACCTGGAAAAGCCGCGGCAGAAGCTGCACCTGCCGCGCGTGCAGGCCGGCCGGCTGGAGGAACTGGCCGCGGCGATGCCCGGTGACGGCACGCTGGAGGCGGCCGAGCCGCTGTTCGGTTTCGCCGCTCGCCTGCGCGACGCCGCCGCGCGGGCAAGCGATGCGGTGCCCGACGGGCTCACCGTGGAACTGCGGCCGTACCAGCGCGAAGGCCTGCGCTGGCTCAACGCGCTGGCCGAGGCCGGCGTCGGCGGCGTGCTGGCCGACGACATGGGACTGGGCAAGACGCTGCAGCTGATCACGCACCTGATGGCGTTGAAGCAGGGCGACGCCTTGAATCAGCCCGCGCTGATCGTAGTGCCGACCAGCCTGATCCCGAATTGGCAGGCGGAGATCGCGCGCTTCGCGCCGATGCTGCATGTCCTGACCCTGCACGGGCCGCAGCGCGCCGAGGAATTCGCCCAGCTGGGCGCGCAGGACATCGTGCTGACCAGCTACGCGCTGCTCCCGCGCGACGTGGTCGCGCTGCGCAAGCAGCCGTTCGCGCTGATCGTGCTGGACGAGGCGCAGCAGGTGAAGAATCCGCGCACGCAGGCGCGCCGCGCGCTGCTCAGCCTGCGCACCTCGCGCTACGTCTGCCTCACCGGCACGCCGCTGGAGAACCACCTGGGCGAGCTGTGGTCGCAGATCGACCTGGCGGTGCCCGGGTTGCTCGGCGACGAGGGCGCGTTCCGCCGCTTCTATCGCATCCCGATCGAGAAGCAGCACGACGAGGAATGCCAGCAGCGGCTGAACCTGCGCATCGCGCCGTTCATCCTGCGCCGGAGCAAGGCGCAGGTGGCGAAGGAGCTGCCGCCGAAGACCGAGATCACCCGCCGCGTGGTGCTGGAGGGGCGCCAGCGCGACCTCTACGAAGGCCTGCGGCTGTCGCTGGCGGAGGAACTGCGCGAGGTGATCGCGCAGCGCGGCATCGCCCATTCCGGCATCGTGGTGCTGGACGCGTTGCTGAAACTGCGCCAGGTCTGCTGCGACCCGCGCCTGGTGAAACTGGAAGCGGCGCGCGGCGTGCACGAATCGGCCAAGTTCGAGCTGCTGATGGACATGCTGCCGGCGCTGCTCGACGAGGGCCGCAAGGTGCTCTTGTTCTCGCAGTTCACCGGCATGCTGAAGCTGATCGCCGCCGAGCTGGACCGCCGGCGCATCCGCTACGTCACCCTGACCGGCGACACCCGCGACCGTGCCGAGCCGGTGCAGCGTTTCCAGAATGGCGAAGTGCCGCTGTTCCTGCTCTCGCTGAAGGCCGGCGGGGTGGGCCTGAACCTCACCGCCGCCGACACCGTGATCCACTACGACCCATGGTGGAACCCCGCCGCCGAGGCGCAGGCCAGCGACCGTGCGCACCGCATCGGCCAGGACAAGCCGGTGTTCGTGTTCCGCCTGATCACCTCGGGCACGGTGGAGGAGCGCATCGAGCAGTTGAAGGAGCGCAAGGCCGAGCTGGCCGCGGCGGTGCTCGAAGGCGGCGGCAGCCGCGACAAGCTCAGCTTCGACGAGGACGACCTGGACGTGCTGCTGGCACCGGGCTGAGTCTGCCTCAGGACGATGGCCGCAGGCGCGTGCGCAGCAGCGCGTCCACCGACTGCTGCCATTCCGGCGAGCCGGGTTTCGACTGCGGCGCTTCCTGCCCCAGTTTGGCCTGCACCGCCCGGTTCCACGCCTCCGAACCGTGGCTGGGGCCGTGGCCGTCGTCGCCGATCCGCAGCGAGTGGTCGACCCAGGCATACCACTCGGGCGAGCCCAGCGCGGCGTTGGCCGGCGCGGCCTGGCCGGCGGCATCGGGTGACGACGGTGCCGGCGAGGGCGAACAGGCGGCAAGCAGCAGGGCAAGCGGCAGGCTGGCGACGAGGCGGTGCATGGAAGGCTCCGTGGACAGTTGGTCGCGAGCCTACCGCGGGTATGTGCAGCGATGATTAAGTTTTCATGACGCGCGGCGGCGCGGTTCAGCGAGGTGGTTCAGTCGCGTGCGGCCACCTCGTCGATGTGCCGCAGCAGATCGGCCGGATCCCCGTACACGCGGAACGCGCCGGACTGCTGCAGCTCGGCATGCCCGTAGCCGCCCGACAGCAGGCCCACACCGAGCGCGCGGGCGCGCTGTGCGGCGAGCATGTCCCACACGCTGTCGCCGATCACCAGCGACTGCCGGACGTCCACGCCCAGCCGCTCCGCGGCGGCCAGGAACAGGTCCGGGTCGGGCTTGGCATGGCGCACCTGGTCGCGCGTCACCACCGGCACCTTCGACGGATCGACGCCGAGTGCTGCCAGGTTGGGCGCGGCGGTTTCCATCCGCCCGCTGGTGGCGATCGCCCACGGGATGCCCTGCGCGGTGAGCTGGTCCAGCAACTCGCGTGCGCCGGGCAGCGGCCGCACCGAACCCTGGGCGTGGTGGCGGTTGAACGCCTCGGCGTGCCACTGGCGCAGGCGGTCGAGGCGCTCGGCGGTGATCTCCAGCCCGGTCTCGCGCAGCAGGATGTTGGCGAACAGGCCGCCGCTCATGCCGATCTTGCGGTGGATGCGCCACACCGACAGCTCCACGCCCTCGCGATCGAGCGCCTCCTTCCACGCCAGCACATGCTGGTAGACGCTGTCGACCAGGGTGCCGTCGAGATCGAACAGGAAAGCGGTGTCGTGGCGGGGCATGGGCTTCTCCGTGGAAGCTGCGTCAGCGCAGCAGGTTGATCCGGCGCAGGCCGCGCCGGATCGCGTCGAGGTTGCCGCCGGGTGGCCAGCCGACCACGGTGTCGATGACGCTGCCGTGGTCGAGGAAGTAGAACACCGGCGTCTCGACGCGCTCGACCATCGGCAGGCTGGCGTTGTCGTAGGCGATGCCGAGCCGCAGCGCGGGATGCGCCTGGTTCCACTCGCGCACGGCGTCATAGGCGGTAACCTCGTCGGGCGGCGCCACCCATTGCGCGTATTCGCGGAACAGCTCGCGCAGCAGCGGATCGGCCTCGATGTCGCGTGCGGCGTTGGCGGAGAAGTGGCAGCCGGTCGAGGCCAGCACGATCACCTGTGCCGGGGCGCGCAGGTTGAAGCGGAAGCGCACCAGCTCGCGCGTGCGTGCGTCCGGTGGGACGATCCACAGGCTGGGCTGGCCGCTGCGGATGCGGCTGAACGAGCGCATCGACGGCGGCGGCTTGCGCCCGGCTTCGGGATGGGCGGCCAGCAGCGCGCGGGCCTCGTCGTCGCGGTGCGCGATGAGCAAGGCATCGTGGAAGTCGGCGAGGTGCGGGCGGTCGACGCGCCGGCGGCGCTCGAGTTCGGCGAAGTCGCGGCGCAGGTCGGCGAGGTAGCGCGTCTGGCCGGTGGTGCGCCAGGCCAGGTCCGCTGCGCGGAACAGGAATTCCATGTCGCGGTCGCCCCGCGCGCGCAACGCTGCGTCGGCCTGTGCCGGCGCGAGGTCCGTGCCATAGCTGCGTGCGACGGCCTGCGCTTGTGCGTCGAGGCCATCGGCCTGCGTGGTCGCCGTCAGCAGGCGTTCGTAGGCCGCCTCCAGCGCGCTGGGCGCGGGTCCGTCCGTGGCGGCGCGCGGCGTGCTCAGCGCATCCAGGTCGACGGCGTAGCCCTGCGCGCCGAACAGGCGCAGCAGGGTATAGGCCTGCTCGCGGGTGAGTTCGTAGCGCAGGTCGGCGAGGCTCAGGCCGCCCAGGCCGTGCTCGCGGTACACCAGGCTGTCGAGAAAGCGACGCCGTGCGCCCGGCGTCAGCCAGTTCAGCGGCGACTGCGCCGGCGGCGTGTCGCGCAGGTAGGCGTCCAGCGCCGCGCGCGACGTGATCGGCGTGCTCTGCATGGCCATGGCCGCGTGGCGGGTGCTGCCGGCCGCCGGTGGTTCCGCCGCCAGCGCGGCCAGCGGCAGCGCCCACCCCAGCACAAGCAGCAGGCGGGTGAGGGTGACGCGTGGCATACCTGTTCCTCGCATGGCGTCGGAAGGATACGCGCCGAGCGTCGCGCTGCGGCGGGCTAGCGCGATGGCAGCAGCGTGCGCCCCGACTCCAGCACCGCCAGCGCCGCCGCGCCGAGCAGACCCGGCTCCGGGTTCATGATCGCCTGGGTCGGCACCTTTTCCATGATGTCGCGGAAGCGGCCCTTGGCCTCGAAGCGTTCGCGGAAGCGGCCGCGCTCCAGCCACGGCAGCAGCACCGGGATCAGCCCGCCGGTGAGGTAGACGCCGTCCCATGCGCCCAGCGTGAGCACCAGGTCGCCGGCCACGCTGCCGAAGATGCCGGCGAAGGTTTCCACCGTGCGCGTGCACAGCGAACAGCTGCCGTCCTTCGCGCGGGCGGTGATGTCTTCGGGCCTGAGCGCGTCGGGCGTCGCGCCGACCATGTGGCAGATCGCATCGTACAGGTTCACCAGGCCCTGGCCGCAGATCAGCCGCTCGTTGGAGACTCGGCCGTACTTGTGGTTGAGGTAGTCGAGGATGGCGATGTCTTCCGGCGTGTGCGCGGCGAAGCCGGCGTGGCCGCCCTCCGTCTGCAGCACGCTGCAGTGGCCGCCGCGCACCAGCAGGCCGCCCACGCCCAGGCCGGTGCCGGGACCGACCACGGCGAAGGTCTGCTCGTTCTCGGCGCCCACCACCGGGCGCGGCACCGTGCCCACGTCGACCAGGTCGCTGCCCTGCAGCAGAGTCACCGCCATGCTCTGTGCGGCGAAGTCGTTGACCAGGTGCACGTACTCCAGGCCCAGCGCGGCGGCGGTCTGCTGCGCCGAGATCGCCCACGGGTTGTTGGTGACCTTGACCGTCTCGCCGTCGACGATGCGCCCGGCCGCGGCCACGATGGCGCGACTCACCTTGAGGCCGGTGTCGGCCAGGTACTGCTGCGCAGTCGCGACCAGCGAAGCGTGCTCGGCGACGCGATAGCGCCGGATGCTGTCGCTCAGCAGAGGCTGGTCGCGCGAAGGATCGGCCACCCCGAAACGGACGTTGGTGCCGCCGAGATCGACGAGCAGGGTGGGGACGTGGCTGGGCTGGCTCATGGAACTTCCTGGCGGCGTGAAGCGACAAGCCTGCCGGCGTCACGGCGGTTAGTCCAGTGTTTTGCCGGCCGCACGGCGTAAAATCCCCGCCTACCGTTCCGCGAGACCCCGCCATGAGCTTCCCCGCCACCCGCATGCGCCGCATGCGCCGCGACGCCTTCTCCCGCGCGCTGATGCGCGAGCACACCCTGCTGCCCAGCGACCTGATCATGGTCGCGTTCGTGATCGAGGGCGAGGGCCTGCGCGAGGCGGTGCCGTCAATGCCGGGGGTGGAGCGGCTGTCCATCGACGGCTTGCTGAAGCTTGCCGGCGAATGCGTGCGCCTGGGCATCCCTGCGCTGGCGTTGTTTCCCTCGCCCGGCGCCGAGGTGAAGTCGCTCGACGCCAGCGAGGCGTGGAACCCGGGCAACCTGATGCACCGCGCCGCCCGCGCGCTGAAGGCGAAGTACCCGGAACTGGGCCTGATCGGCGACGTGGCGCTGGACCCGTACACCACCCATGGCCAGGACGGCCTGATCGACGAGCACGGCTACGTGATGAACGAGCCCACCGTCGAAGCCCTGATCAAAATGTCGCTGGCGCAGGCCGAGGCCGGCATGGATTTCGTGGCGCCGTCGGACATGATGGACGGCCGCATTGGCGCCATCCGCGACGCGCTGGAAAAAGCCGGCCACATCCACACGCGCATCCTCGCCTACTCGGCGAAATACGCCTCCGCGTTCTACGGTCCGTTCCGCGACGCGGTGGGTTCCGCGGCCAACCTCGGCAAGGGCAACAAGCACACCTACCAGATGGACGTGGCCAACAGCGACGAGGCGCTGCGCGAGGTCGAGCTGGACCTGCTCGAAGGCGCCGACGCGGTGATGGTGAAACCCGGCCTGCCGTACCTGGACGTGCTGCGTCGGGTGAAGGACGCCTTCGGCGCGCCCACCTTCGTCTACCAGGTCTCGGGCGAGTACGCGATGCTGAAAGCCGCCTCGCAGAACGGCTGGCTGGACGAGAAAGCGGTGGTGCTGGAGTCGCTTACCGCGTTCAAGCGGGCCGGTGCCGATGCGATCCTCACTTATTACGCGGTGGATGCGGCGCGGTGGCTACGCGGTGAGTAGCTAGGCTCGACCCCCATCGCCGTGATGCACCCGAAAATCCCTAAGGGGCTGACATGGATAACGCAGAGCATGAGAGATACGTATTTCTTCGCTTTGCGTCAGCGAGCGTCGAAGAGGCCACGCGAATCGTCCAAGAGCACAATGATTCGTTGCCACTTCGTATCAGCTATGCAGCGCTTCGCTATGCGGTCATTTGCTACCTTCGTCCGTTTACCAGGGGAGATACTCGCTTCCAATTCATTCAGCGCGATGGCTTATTGAAGCGACAGATATCGCTTCCAAAAAGCACAGTGCCCGCAGAGCTAAGAGGCTTGCATGAAGATCTGATCACCTACCGTCACGGAGCTTACGCCCATACGGATATCGTCAAACTGATGCCTCAGCTTCGTTACTGGCCGGCAAGCGCTTTCGAATTTCCAATTTCGTTCAAGCCTATCGATCGCAAACCACTGCACCTGCATAAGAATGCAATGCTCGAGCTGTTTCAGGCGGTGCATACAACAATAGGCGAACTGATGCGAAGTTCCGAAGAACTAATTCGTCAAGAAGCAAAGATCCGACAGGATGTGATTGGCGACGACCAGATTCGCTAGTTTGAGTCGGTAAGATCGGGATCAGGTTCAGTTTTTGCGGTAGCCCAACGTGCGTCGCAGAGGCAAAAGCTTTCGTGCGCCTGCGGCGCCCGAGTTACTTTCTCTTTGCGTGGCCAAAGAGAAAGTAACCAAAGAGAAAGGCCACCCCCGCTTGGCGCTTGCCGGGCATCCATGCCCGGCAAGCGCGTGAGCCGGCGTCGGGCTTTTCGAACGGGCATCGGGCAACCGTTCCTGCGTTGCATCAACTCCGGCATCCATGCCGTCGCCTGCCCGTGCGAAAAGGAACCGACATCCTTGTCGGTTCCCGCTGCGCGGCCTATCGACCCCGCCTCACCGCCGCGCAAGGGACCCCGGGTAGAGCGGCGGGCCATCGTGACCCGCACTCGGTGGTGAAGCTGACAAGCAACAGCCACAGCAAAGCGACGCTTTGCTGCTGTGCTCTTGATCTGGCTCTTCTGAAAAGTGCGCGCAGGATGCGCGCTGCTCTTCAGGGTCCCCTCTGCAGCGGCGGGCGGGCGGAGGAAAAGCCCGAAGGGTGGTTCGCATGGATGCGAACCAGTTTGTCGCCAGGGCAGGATGCCCTGTCGACAAACCCCGTAGCCTGGCCGCGAACCTTGTGGGCAGGATGCCCACAAGGCGCGGAAGCGGGGTGTCGTTTTCTCTTGGGTACTTCTCTTTTGGACAAGCAAAAGAGAAGTACCTCGCCCTCCGAAGGAGGGCGAACGCTCTTGCCCTTGCTCTTGATAGCAAACCAGCAAACCAGCAGGCCGCCCGGCGGAGAACCGAAGTGCGCCTGCGCGATACCATTACGGTCTCCGATCGCAACCCAGGCTCGCCAGTCATGACGCCAACGCGCATAGAAATCACCCGCCCCGACGACTGGCACCTGCACCTGCGCGACGGCGAGGCGCTGGCCTCGGTGATCGGCCACACCGTGCGGCGCTTCGCGCGCGCGATCGTGATGCCGAACCTGAAGCCGCCGGTGACCACGTTGGCGCAGGCGGAGGACTATCGCCGGCGCATTCTCGCCAGCCTGCCGGCGGGCGCGCGCTTCCAGCCGCTGATGACGCTGTACCTCACCGAGAACACGCCGGTGGAGGAAATCGCCCGCGCCAGGGCCAGTGGCAGCGTGTTCGCGGTGAAGTACTATCCGGCCGGCGCCACCACCAACTCCGATTCCGGCGTGCGCGAGCTGTCGCGGGTGTACCGCGTGCTGGAGGCGATGGAGAAGCACGAGTTGCCGCTGCTGATGCACGGCGAGGTCACCGATCCGAGCGTTGACATCTTCGATCGCGAACGCGTGTTCATCGAGCGCCACCTGTTGCCGCTGCACGAGCGCTTCCCGGCGCTGCGCATGGTGCTGGAGCACATCACCACGCGCGACGCGGCCGAGTTCGTCGCCGCCGCGCCGGCCAATGTGGCGGCCACCATCACCGCGCATCACCTGCTGCTCAACCGCAACGCGCTGTTCGAGGGTGGCATCCGCCCGCACCATTACTGTGCGCCGATCCTCAAGCGCGAGACGCATCGCGCTGCGCTGGTGCAGGCGGCCACCAGCGGCGACCCACACTTCTTCCTCGGTACCGACAGCGCGCCGCATCCGCGCGAGGCGAAGGAGGCCGCCTGCGGCTGTGCGGGGCTGTATACCGCGCATGCGGCGCTGGAGCTGTATGCCGAGGCGTTCGAGCAGGCCGGTCGGCTGGACCGACTCGAAGCATTCGCCAGCTTCCACGGCGCGGACTTCTACCGCCTGCCGCGCAACACCGACCGCATCGCGCTCGAACGCACGCCGTGGATCGTGCCGGAAGAGTATCCACTGGCCGGCTCGACCTGCAGGCCGATGCGGG
>Ga0209916_1002083_pt1 | contig 11818 bp, 10 predicted proteins | sample ThiBio_1000_plan_FD_183956 | JGI IMG/M metagenome (GOLD analysis project Ga0209916, IMG submission 183956) | Wastewater bioreactor microbial communities from Cape Town, South Africa - Thiocy_solids_2 (SPAdes) | ecosystem: Engineered > Bioreactor > Thiocyanate-remediating > Anaerobic-Aerobic ... | reverse complement strand
TATTGATTATCGCTCTAAGTTCTTCAACTTCTGTCTTTGTTAGTTTGATTGTATAGCGTATCATTTGGATAATTGTTTTCCAAATATACAATATTATACGTCATATTATACTTAACTTAACACTAGTAATTCTGTTATTGTTTTCAAAGGAAAGCTCAGTCCATTCTTTGGGGATTTGTGCAATCTTTTCCTTAGCAGAGGGTTTATGGATTGGTTTACCTATCGGTCTAACTTTTAATTTTCCCTCTTTAAAGTCTGAAATCCTTTTGTTCGCGATTTTGCAGTACTCACTTTCTTTCTCAATTCCAAGGCCGTTACGGTTGTTTTTTATAGCTCCAATAACTGTCGAACCTACGCCAGTAAATGGATCGAGAACCCAACTCCCTTCGTTAGATAGGGCTAATACACATCTTTCCACCAATTCGATAGGGAACTGACAGGGGTGTTCAGTTTTTTCAGGATGATTTGATTTTACATTCGGTATATTCCACATTGCACTATCCCAATCCTGCTCAATAATTTCCCAAATATCTCCAGGATTTTTACCCAATGGATTTCCAGAAAGCTGCCCTTTTTTGGGACCTTTAAAATATTTCTTTCCGGGATATTTAGAAGGGACCCTAACACTATCAAGATTGAAAATATAGTCGTCGGTTTTGCTGAACCAGAGCAGGGTTTCATATCGGCCGCTAAACCGATTCTTTGCGTGAAGACCATGTCCGAAATACCATACTATTCGGTTACGAAGTTTCAAACCGTACTTCTTGAAGATTTGATAATAATAAATATCGATAGGGAAGACCTCCCCCTTGTCAACATAATTTCCAACTTGCCAACATAGATTTCCCTTGTCTGATAAAGTTCTTATAAGTTGATAAATGATTTCTTCTTGGGATTCGAGGTATTTTTCTATACTTGTTTTTGTTTCATACGATTTCCCAACATTGTAAGGAGGAGAAGTAAGGATTAGATCAAACTTTCCATTCTCGACTTTTCTAAGAATACTCATGCAATCACCGTTCTTGATCTCGTATTCAATAGTTCCATTTAGAAAATTAAACAAGGGTTGTTGAATTTCCATCTTCTTTTTAGTTAGTGTAATAGTGCGAAGTTACTTTTTTATACGTTTGAAAGAGTTCATTTTCATTGATAATTTACCTCCATTTATTTGAATGTTATTCTTATTGGGCAACTTTGATCATTTTCCTTTTTGATCTTTTTTTACTTATGATATCAACTAAAGAAAAATAATTAATAAATCCTTCATTTAAACTTTTATTGACTTCAAGGAATTCCATTTTATAATTCACTGAAATATCACACTTCCAGATAATCCAGATCCTTGTCAAAACTTTCTTTCAGGCGGCTGAGTGCAAAAATCGCTATTGCTGTAAGTAAAATTATCATGATCAATCCGGCGGTGAGAATGTTTGAACGGCTGACAAAAAATTCAAAAAGAAATGTACTTGGGATTAACGCACCGCGTACAAAGTTCGGGGCCGTGGTTGTGACTGTTGATCTCAGGTTGGTTCCGAATTGCTCGGATGCGATTGTAACGAAAGTAGCCCAGTAACCAACACCCAAACCCATGAAGAATGAAAGCCATTTAAATTTTTCATCAGTGATTCCTGTGCTGGTGAGGTACCAGATAGAACTAACAAGTATGCCTATCTGAAAAATAAATACAGCCAGTTTCCTCGATTTGGTTATTTGCGCCAGCAATCCTGCGAGCAGGTCGCCGAGGGATATGCCAAGGTAAGAAAAAAGGATCCCTTTGCCCGCACTTAATGTTTCCGTGGCATGCAAAGCTTTTCCAAATTCCGGAGCCTGGGTGACAAAGATGCCGACCACAAACCAAATGGGCAAACCGATGAGAAGGCAGTAAACATACCGCCAGAAGCGTTCTTTGTTGTTGAAAAGCATACTCAGTTTCCCCTTGGAAATATTTTTTGTCATGGTGCTTTTATACATGCCTGATTCAAATGTTCCAAGTCTGAGCAACAACAATACAATTCCGATAACACCTCCGACGATATAAGCGCGGCGCCATGAAAAATGTTCGGCGACATAAAATGCCACCACAGCTCCCAATACACCGATAGTGGCTATGAGCATGGTACCATAACCTCTTTTTCCCTTGTGCATGGTTTCGCTGACAAGCGTTACACCTGCGCCCAATTCACCGGCCAGTCCGAGTCCTGCAATGAATCTGATGAATGCATAACTGTGCAGATTAGTAGTATAGGCATTGGCGAAGTTGGCGATGGAGTAGAGAAGAATGGAGCCGAACAATACTTTTATTCTTCCGAATTTATCGCCAATAACTCCCCAGATGATACCTCCGATAAGAAGGCCGCCCATTTGCATATTGAGAACATATTCTCCGCCGGTGCGCATCTGATCCACCGGAATTCCTATGTCGTGAAAACTCTGGATCCTGACTATGGAGAAGACTACCAGATCATAGATATCGACAAAATAACCGAAAGAAGCTACGAGTACGAGGAAGATGACATTTTTCCGTGTAGCCGGGACCGTTACATCCATTTACTTTTGTGTTTGAGAGAGTAAATGTAAAATATTTGAAGGTGTTTTGAAATCTTCCGCGGATCATTTGCCTTTTGGAGGCTTCGGATTATTTTCTTTGAATGATTACGTGCAGATTCTTTTTCAATATTTGATTTTAAGAAAAAAGGTCAGAGGATTTTTATTCCCTGCCCCTGCAATTTTTTATAGAGAGCGGTCAATACTTCCGTTCTTGCCAGATCAGTTTTGGATACATCGGTACACCACAGATATGCTTTCAGTTGCATGGAATGGGATGTGAGATTGGTGACAAGGATTTCAGGTTCTCTCGGAACAAATGTTTCTTTCATGGATTGGGTAATTTCAGAAAACCATTCCCTGATGGTATCGGGCAATACCAAACGATCGATGGTGAAACCAATATCAAGGCGGACATTGTTGCTGCTGAGTGTCCAGTTGACAATGTTGTGCGAAAGGATGTCACCATTGGGGATGATCACTTCAGCGCCGTCTTCAATCATTAAGGTGCTCGACCGGACACTGATTTCTTTTACCCGCCCTTTCTTATCACCGATCTGTACAGTATCGCCTATACGTAAAGTTCTGTCAAAAATGAGAATGATTCCTGAAACGAAGTTATTGACGATGCCCTGCAATCCTAAACCGATACCAACGCCCAACGCGCCTAAAATAACTGTGATCCGATCGACAGGAAGCCCCGATGCGGCCACAGCCAGCAGGAACCCGCCCACCAGCAGAAGAAGGCGCGTGATCAGAAGCCTCGAACGATGTGATTTATTATTAATCGCCATTTCGTCGCCCACATCTCCAAAAAAATAACCGATGTATTTCTGAAGAAAATTGGCTGCCCACATAATGAACAGAAATAACAACAACCCGCCGAGGGAGAATGAAAAACTGCCTATAACCCGGGGCTTCGAAAGTGATTCGCCAATTTTTTGTGAAATGATATTGTACAGATTTAAGTTAGTTGCGAATACAATCAGCCAGATAATTAAGGAACAGAAAACAGCAATTCGTAATACACCTTTCCGGATGGCTGAAAAGTCGAAAGCAGGTGAATATCCTTTCGTCATCCTGCTTCTCTGGATTTGTAAAATGACGGATTCCGTAACCGATCTGGCGAAAATGATTAAAGCCACAGTTTGTATTACCAGAAAAATAGAGGATGAGCTGAAGATTTGCATGAGAGTTACCCTGCCAAACAAATTGGAGACAACTGCCAGGAAGTTAAACGCCATGTATAAGAAAACAGTTGCAATCAATAGTTTCCGATTGCTGTATTCCTTGCGATATTTGAGCCAGGCAAACAATCCAAGCACGAAAGATGCGCAGTTAAGAATAAATGATATCCACCTGTTCAGATAAAACGGAAGCCTCAGGTAAGTCGAAAAGGAAAGGATGAACAACGCAATAAAAAAGAGCCAGAGATAAAATATTTTTTTAGGCAATCTTCGTGTAAACGAAACCGTTAAAATGATCATAAGAAGCAATCCGATAAATTCGGTATAGACTGCCGGTGCATTGAGGTCGAAAAGCGGCGCCAGATTCAACATGAAAATGAATGAAGCGAAAAAAGGCAGTGGATATAAATATCTGAAGTGGAATTGCTCCAGTGCCGAAAGCTGGTTTTTCCTTTTCAGTATTTTGAAATTAAAGAAGACCCAAAGAAAGAAAATGATACCGCATAAAAGCAAAAGGTTTATTTTAAAATGAGTGTGGGAAAAGTAGTACCGTGTAATCTTCCTTTCATTTTCTATGTTATTGTTGAATCTTCTTTGTCCATTTGGCCGCGGGTTGATAATTCTTTGTTCCCACAAATACCTTCTCTCTTTTCCGAAGGCACGGGAGCCAATTGTTTCGGTCATTTGGCTGGCTTTTACCTGAAGTTCATTGATGGCAATCAGATTGTTGGAGGCATGAGCCTGGGTGGTGCTGATGAGCAGGTTCATTTGCCTGACAATACTGTCGGCTTTTTTCCATTTGCCTCGTAAATCGTTGATCTGTGATTGAAATGATGATCTCAATGCCGGATCCCTGAATACCCTCCTAAGTAAGGTGTCTTTTACGATTGCCGCTACTTCGGAACGGTAAGCATCCGTGGTACTGTCATACTCGTCGAGTTGTGTGGAAAGTCCCTGAGTGTTTTTCTGAATTTGTGCCAGCAGGATATTATACATTTCCAGGTTTCTCACGCGCAATGCCCGTTCGCTGGTCGACAACCTGTCTTTGATAATATTGAGAATGGTATCGTCATTATTCAACTTGTCCTGAATTGACAGAACAGTCTCTTTGGGTTGTGACAAGACCGGCGCTCTGTTCAGCACTTGTAGTACTTTACCGATTTTTAACAGATAATCATTGCTGGTCAAGGTATCTGTATTAAAGAATACGGACGATTCAAAAGCTTTTCTTCTGATGGCCGCGCTGTCATTTTTCTGAGCCCAACCTGTCAGACAGGTGAGTATGAAGGCAAAAACGAATAAGGGTCTTTTCATTCAGGAAATTCTCGACCTGTAAAATTAAAGCAAAACAGGTTTGATTGATAGAACAATGGTTTGGCTAAATATTATTTGAAATAAAAAACTCACGAAATGTAAATCCCGTGAGTTTTTTCAGATACACGCTTTAACGAATTTATTCTTTTAAATCACTTCATCAGGTTTTGAATATAATTGGCAATATCTGTTTTGCCTGCCCTGGATTGTGCTGCGGATATCACACCGAAAGCCTGTTTGAACAATGGGTCTATATTTTCCCTGTATTGTGAAGGAATCTGATTCCTCAGATCCAGAATGGCCAGCGCTCCTTTCTTCACCTGATCTGTATTTGAAAGGCCGGCAAGATAATTGGCAAATTTCATGGTGTTCATCAATTTACCTTCACTCAATGAACCATTCGCATAGATGTTGTATAGTATATCAAAATCTGCCGGATCGGGCGATTTGAACATGATATCAGAAACTGCATCTGCCAGCGCTCCCTCAGCATCCAGTGACAACACTTTGGCTTCTTCATACGCTTTGTCAGGATTAACAGCGGCATAACCTTGCAAAGCTGCGCCAGCAACGGAATAAGAGGAATCCATCAGATTTTTTTCGAAAAGATTCAGGTACCTGCTGTCTTTTGTTTTGGCAAGTATTTCCAAAGCTTTTGCTTTCGTCTTTTTGTCCGGATCATTCTGCACAACCTTTTCAATGATGGCCAATGTGGAAGGAACATCCCAAAGCCCGGCAGATTGGAGTAAATCCATTGTCAATGTTCTCAGTCCCGGATATTTATCACTCAATCCCTGTACAAGATTGGATGATTTTTGCGCAGCAAAATATTCGAGTGCTTCTCTTCTGTCGAGATATTCAGATCCGTATTTGTATTGCTGTTCGAATTCTGCCATTCCTTTCTGATCATTTTTAACTGCGAGCAAAACTTTATCTGCATCCACATTTACCCAGGTTGGTTTTGTGGTTGAGTTAAAATAGAAAGTATCGGAAGCATTGCGAAGCCAGACATTGTATCTCTGTTTTTGATCTGCACCGGAATAAACATCCACCTTCACAGGCAAAGTGAAAATCTGGCCTTTTTGTGTCTGATTAACCACGACTCTTTCTTTTCCGTTTTCATAATTGTATTGGATGGTAAGATGGGGTTCTCCGCTTCCATAATACCATTCGTTCCAAAACCAGTTCATGTCTTTGCCGGTTACTTTTTCAAAAGCAAGTCTCAGGTTCTGGGCTTCGGCCGGCTGAAATTTATTGAGCGTAAGATATCTGTTCAGGGAAGCGAAAAATGCATCGTCGCCAACAAAATTTCTGAGCATGTGAAGAATGCGCCCGCCTTTGTTGTAGCTTACAGCATCGAACACATCTTCTCTATTCTGATAATGAAACCGCACGAGATCTTTGTTACTGCTGTTGCTCATCAGATAGCCCTGCATTTCATTATAGTTTACCTCATCAGCGGCATCTTTTCCGTGGCGGTATTCTGTCCATAAATATTCTGCATAATCGGCAAAAGATTCATTGACCGTGATATTGCTCCAGCTTTCGGTGGTTACCAAATCCCCAAACCAATGGTGGAATAATTCATGGGCAATCACATTTTCCCAACTATTGCCATCCACCAATTGTCTTGCATTTTGATAGGCTCCGTCCTGATGCAGCGTGGCGGTTGTATTTTCCATAGCGCCACTTACGAATTCCCTTCCGACCATCTGATCATATTTGGGCCAGGCGTAGGGAAAATCCAAAATCTTTGAAAAGAAACCGATCATGTTTGGTGTTTCTCCGAAAATTTTTTTTGCCACCGGCGCCCATTCTTTTTCCACATAATAGTTTACCGGAATGTTTTTGTATTTGTCTTTGACAATCGCAAATTCACCGGCGCCCATAAAAAAGAGATAGGGCGAATTCGGAAGATCGAGTTTCCAGGTATCAGTACGCGTGCCATCGGTATTTTTCTTTTGGGAAACCATTAATCCGTTGCTCAGCGTGACCCATCCCGAAGGAACCGTCATAGAAATTTCTTCAGTTGTTTTCTGATCAGGTTTGTCTATAGTTGGCATCCACACGCTGTTGGATTCGGTTTCACCCTGTGTCCAGATCTGGGTCATGAATTTTCCTTTGCCGTCCGGATTGATAAAATATAATCCCTTATCATCTGTGATGGCAGCGCTTCCTTTCGATTTAAACTCATTGGGGCGCGAGATATAGTTGATATAAATTATGTACTGCTCATCTTTCTTATAAGTTTTGTCGAGATGGATATGCAACTGAAGGCTGTCGTAAGAGTAATTCAGTCTTGACTTTGTATTTCCTTTTACAACGGCTACCTCTTTGATGTCCATATATTTTGCATCAAGTGTAAGTGAGTCGGTAGGATAAAAGTGAGGCTTGAGGGTAATCCATGCCTGCCCGGACATAATGGCTTTTGGTATATCAAACCTCACATCCAGTTTGGTATGCACCAGGTTGCTGATGATCGGATACGTGCCACGGTAAATCTTTTTCCAGGCCGTATCAGCGGTAGATGAACTGCCGTTTTGTTGTGCATTTGCCAGGCTGAATGGCATCAGGAACAAAAGCAGGACAAAGAATTTTTTCATTAGAGTTATGTTTAATAGTCAGCAAATGTATCTGTAAAAGAAAAAATTATTGGTAAAATTATTGGGTAATGCAGTATTGAAATAATATTAAATAGATTTGTGCAATGATGATCCGGCTTTTGGCAAATTTGATTTGTACCGTTTCGCTTGTTTCGTTTTCGCTGGGTACGATGGCCCAGAATAACCACTTTATTTATTTGCAAACGGAAAACAGCCAGCCTTTTTATATCCGTTTGAATGGGAAGGTAATCAGCTCTACCCCCGATGGATATGTGATTTTGCCAAAAATTCAAAACGGCAATTATAATCTGATGATCGGGTTCCCGAGAAATGAATTTCCCGAAAAGGCTTATCCAGTGACCATCAGCGGTGACAATGAAGGATTCCTGCTCAAAAAGCTGGATAATAGTTGGACATTGTTTAATATCGAAACACTGGCTTTGACTGAGGGCAAAAGCACCCAGGCCATTCAACCTGTGGTAGCTGAAACGAAAACCCCTGAAAAAAATAATTCTTTTACTTCCCTGTTAGCGCAGGTGGTCAGGGATTCCTCTTTACTGAATAATAATCCGGGGAGGATCAATGCAGATAGTTCTCAGGCCACGGCTATGAATAATTCCACATTGGCAGATTCTTCCGGCGCACAGAATGAAATATCCGCAGCAGTTGTACCCGGAAATAAAATAGAGAATAATCCGGCTACTGCTAAAAATGTTTTGGTACCGGAGCAGGAATCTTCTTCGCCGGAAGGGCAATTGCGGGGAGATGTGACGAATTCAAAAGCAGCGGATTCGAAGGCCGCCAGGGCGATTAACGATTCCACGGCAATGGTTGTTAATGACAAACAGGGCACGGCTGGTGAGAAAGCAGAAAGTTTTAAAATAATGAAGAAAGAGTTGCCATTGAAACATACCGATTCAGCGAATGCAACTGCTCAATTTCAAATTGTTTCAAATAATCCAAAAACATCTGCGGATTCGGCCTCTCAGTTGGTTTCAGATAATGTGATTTTAGAGGGTAACCCACAAACGGTGCAACCTGCTGTCAAACGCATTTTGCTGGTGAATGAAGCTAATGGCCTTGACCTTATTTATGTGGATAGAAAACTAAAAGACACTGTACGCCTATTCATGCCCGTTATAAACAGGAAACCAGTAGAAAAACCCACGGCAAGAGTTATCTATGAGCCATCGCCAAAAGATACCTCATTGACAATTACACCCACGATTGTGAAAGCGCCGGCAACCGGCAATCAATACACCCCGCAACCGGCCCAGAAACCTGAAACGGATTCGGTGGCAGCACAGGAACCAACAAATCAACTGGTTCAAACTAAAACTTTAATTTCCGCAAAAGATACGCTGGAGCAGACCAATTCTCCGGCTCAACAGAAATCTGATGAACAGATAGTAGCCGTATTAAAGGATTCCGCTGTAAAGAAAGATACAACTGCTGCCCAGGAGAAATTAGGGCGGGTGATATATAATCCGAATACCAATTCAGATTGTAAAAATTTTGCAACGGAAGATGATTTTTCAAAACTCTGGAAGAAGATGCTCACAGAGGTGGGGGATGAAAAAATGATCGAAACTGCCAGAAAATTTTTCAGGAAGAAATGTTACAGCGTCGACCAGGTCCGCGAATTGTCAAAAGTATTTCTGTACGATAAAGGCAAATATGAATTCTTTGATGCCGCTTATCCGTTTACCTCAGATTCCAACAGGTATTATGTACTGGAATCAGAGTTGCACGATCCGTATTACATCAACCGGTTTAAGGCCATGATTACCAGATAAATTATGCCGAGATATTTTTTGGAAGTCGCTTATCGCGGAGAAAATTATTCCGGTTTTCAGGTTCAGAAAAATGCCAATACGATTCAGGCAGAAGTAGAAAAGGCGCTGTCAATTTTTTACAAAAAAAGTTATTCGTTAACCGGTTCTTCGCGAACAGATGCAGGTGTGCATGCGTATCAGAATTTTTTTCATTTTGATGCTGAAAATGAAATTTCAGATTCTGAAAAGGATATCTACAACCTGAATGCTTTGTTGCCTCCGGACATTGTTGTCAAAAATTTCTTCAGGGTAAAAGATAATGCCCATTGCCGGTTTGATGCAGTGTTGCGCGGATACAAATATTTTATTTACCACAAGAAAAATCCGTTTGTAAAAGACACGGCCTTCTTTTATCCATACACACTCGATTTGGAAAAAATGAAAATTGCTGCCAATCTGATTTTGCAATACGAAGATTTTTCATCTTTCTCAAAAAAGAAAACACAGGTAAAAAATTTTAATTGTAAAATATCATGCAGCGAATGGCTCGAAGAAGAAGGGATATTGGTTTACCATGTAGAATCCAATCGTTTCCTGCGGGGTATGGTTAAAGGCCTCGTGGGAACCATGCTCCGGGTGGGAAGGGGGATTATCACATTGAATGATTTTCAGAAAATTATTGAATCAAAAGACCGTTCAAATGCCGATTTCTCTGTACCATCCCACGGATTGTTTTTGGTGAAGGTGGTATTTGGTGAACCACTTCGCGACGAGAAATAAATTCATTTTTAAAGTTTGTTCTTTCTGAGTTTGAAATGAAATTAACGGGCAGCGGATTTGCTCTTTCAGGAAAATACAAAACCGGGATGCTTTCCTCAACCCCCGGTTTAATATCAATCTTTCGGTTTTATTTGACCTGAGCCATTCCTGTTTGGTTAGTCGGCGCCCGTACCCTGTTGCCGAAGCACCTGCTGATTTTTCATGTTATTGATGATAAGCTTGCTGTATTCATTTCCCAGTGCATCAGCATTGTCAGGATTGAATGACTGGGTCTGCACAGAATAAATCAGTTGCTGGGTTGACATATCATATAAATTACTTTCCCAGAAATACCTGGTGTCGTCAATGTAATATCCCGGAGTATGGATCCGGCGATAGAGTGTTGTCCGGTATCCCCAAAACCGGTTGTAATAAATGGCATAGGGAGAGTAGAAGGTGTTGCCTGCGATGTATTTGCTTTCCCTTTGTTTATCCAACAGAACGATTGTCAGCACTGCATCAACTCCGCTGGTCTTTAATTTTTCCATAGCCTCGTCTTCTGCCATATTATCAAATGCTTTGGGAGCAAATTCCTCACAGGCACAAACAGCATTGTACCCGATATTTCTTAATTCGCCCGCAAGGTAATTTTCCATCTTTTCGCGGATGGAACGGTCCGGCAAATTCATCAACCCGAGAACGATTATTTTATTGTAATGGGCAGGTTGAATGTCTTGTGCCCGCCATGATGAAGTTATTTTTGTATTCGGGGCACACCCTCCAATGATGAATGCGAAGAGAAGTGCAAACGGAACAAACTTTTTCATGATTTAAATCTTTGGGGCAAATTAAAAAAGGCACTTCTGAAAAATGATGATGCCGGTCAATGAACCGGGAGATATCAATCAACGCTTTCTTTAAAAAAGAAGGTGGAATTACAGCCCTGATTTCATTGTTGCTGGGTTGGGTAGTTCTACTGAATTTTCAAGTAGCGCTACTGAATTTTGTATGAAAAAGGGAAAAATGAAAATTGAGAATTGCGAAGGTTTTTTCTTCGGGATTCTGCTATACCCGCGCTATACCTGGGCCGTACCATCTTCGGCCGGGGATACGGAATGGTACGGACAAAGGGCGGAGAAAGGGCGAAGGAATCAGGGAGTAAAATATTTTCAGGATGCGTCCGTTATCAATGCAATAAATTCAAGGAAAAATTATGCCCGGAAATTCCACCTTCTTGGATAAGTGGCAAAAAAATAGAAAGGCACGAAGTCGTGAAGACACGAAGTAACACAAGGAAAATTATGGTGTCCCGATAACTATCGGGATAGAGCCTTTGCGTCTTCGTGGCGAAAAAAGTAAATGGCCACTAAGTCGCGACACAAAGAAGATCTTAGTAATCTTTCTTACCGAAAAAGGAATAAATTGAAGAAAAAATGATATGAATCAATTTAAAAAATTATCGGAGGAAGAAGAGATGATTGGAAAAGGCATCGTCAATGCGGCGTATGAAGGTCTTATGTATGAGCGGTACCCGGATTTGAAAAAGTATGGGTCCTGCAAAAGTGTAATTTAGAGTTGATAAAACTTTTAATCACCTTAAAAAAACAGAGACCCATGTCACAAATTAAGCAATTAG
>Ga0209916_1002080_pt1 | contig 11830 bp, 8 predicted proteins | sample ThiBio_1000_plan_FD_183956 | JGI IMG/M metagenome (GOLD analysis project Ga0209916, IMG submission 183956) | Wastewater bioreactor microbial communities from Cape Town, South Africa - Thiocy_solids_2 (SPAdes) | ecosystem: Engineered > Bioreactor > Thiocyanate-remediating > Anaerobic-Aerobic ... | reverse complement strand
TGCCGCTCGACGCCATTCCCGATCTCTCCGACGTACAGGTCATCGTCTACACCGAATATCCCGGGCAAGCGCCGCAGGTCGTCGAGGATCAAGTAACTTATCCGTTGACCACCGCGATGCTGACGGTGCCGAAATCGAAGGTGGTGCGGGGCTTCTCGTTTTTCGGCGTGTCCTTTGTCTACGTCATCTTCGAGGACGGCACGGATCCCTACTGGGCGCGCAGTCGCGTGTTGGAATATCTGAATGCGGCCGCGCGACGACTGCCGACCGGCGTAACCCCAAGCCTTGGCCCCGACGCTACCGGTGTGGGCTGGGTCTACCAATACGCCGTCGTGGCCAAGAACATGACCCTTGCCGAACTGCGGTCGGTGCAGGACTGGATCGTGCGGTACGGCATCTCCAAGGCCGGAGGCGTCGCGGAAGTGGCCAGCGTCGGCGGCTTCGTCAAGCAGTACAACATCGTCGTCGACCCGCAGAAACTGCGCGCCCAGGGTATCTCGCTGGACAAGCTCCGCAATGCCGTCCGGGCGAGCAACACGGACGTCGGCGGACGCACCGTGGAGCTGTCCGAGTTTGAATTCGTGGTCCGCGGCCGCGGGTATCTGAGAGGCATCGAAGATATCGAGAATATCGTCCTGAAGACCGACGCGGGTGCCCCGCTTCGACTGCGGGACGTCGCACGCGTCGAACTCGGTCCGGACGAGCGGCGAGGAATTACCGAGCTCAACGGCGACGGCGAGGTCGTCAGCGGCATCGCATTGCAGCGGTTCGGCGCCAACGCCCTCACCGTTATCGACAACGTCAAGGCGCGCCTCGCGGAGATCGCATCGAGCCTGCCCAAGGGCGTCGAGATCATCCCAGTCTACGATCGATCCGAACTGATCAAGGCGGCCATAGAGACGCTCAAGGGCACCCTGCTCGAAGAAAGCATCATCGTTGCGTTGGTCTGCTTTGTCTTCCTGCTTCACCTCCGCAGTGCCCTCGTCGCCATCCTCATGCTTCCCGTCGGCATCCTGATGGCCTTCGCCGCCATGAAGTTCATGGGATTGGGCGCCAACATCATGAGCCTTGGCGGCATCGCCATCGCGGTCGGCGCCATGATCGACGCGGCGATCGTGATGATCGAAAACGCCCACAAGCACCTAGAGCGCGCGGAGCCCGGAACGCCGCGGACGCAAATTCTCATCGATGCGGCGAGCGAGGTCGGACCGTCGTTGTTCTTCAGCCTGCTGGTGATCACCGTCTCGTTCCTGCCGATTTTTACCCTGGAGGCCCAGGAAGGCCGCATGTTCGGGCCGCTCGCCTACACCAAAACATTTTCAATGGCCGCGGCCGCCCTGCTCTCGATCACGTTGGTGCCTGCCTTGATGGTCCTCTTTGTTCGCGGGCGGATCATCTCAGAACACAAGAATCCCGTGAACCGGTTCCTGATCTGGGTGTACCGACCGGTGATCCGGTGGGTTCTCAACGCCAAGACATTGACGATCATGCTTGCGCTGGTTGCGCTTGCGGTCACGATCTGGCCCGTCCGCCAGCTCGGCAGCGAGTTCATGCCGAACCTCAATGAAGGCACCTTGATGTACATGCCGACGACGCTGCCCGGCCTGTCCGTCACCAAGGCGGCAGAGCTGTTGCAGACTCAGGATCGCATTATCAAGTCGTTTCCCGAAGTTGCATCGGTCTACGGCAAGGCGGGCCGTGCCTCGACCGCGACCGATCCGGCGCCCACCGAAATGTTCGAGACCATCATCAATCTGAAGCCGAAGTCGGAATGGCGGCCTGGCGTGACGATCGACAGCCTCAAGGCCGAGATGGACAAGGCGCTCCAGTTTCCGGGAGTCTCGAACGCCTGGACGATGCCGATCCGCGCCCGCATCGACATGCTGTCGACCGGAATACGTACCCCCGTCGGGATCAAGATTTTCGGCAAGGATCTTGGGGAAATGGAGAAGATCGCCCGCGAAGTCGAAGGGGTGGTCAGATCGGTGCCCGGCACCTCGAGCGCCTACGCCGAGCGCGTGATCGGCGGATACTATTTGGAGATTATCCCTGATCGTTTAGCGTTGGGCCGCTATGGGCTGACGATCAGTGATATCCAGGACGTGATCTCGACGGCGCTCGGCGGTGAAACCGTCACCACGACGGTCGAGGGCCGGGAGCGTTATGCAGTCAACATCCGGTATCCGCGGGCGTTGCGCTCCAGCCCACAGACGATCAGCACCGATGTCCAGGTGCCGCTGGCATCCGGCGGCAGCGTCCCGCTCGGCCAAGTCGCCAGCGTGAAATTGACCCGCGGCGCCACGTCGATCCGGACCGAGAACGGTCAACTCGCGGTTTACATCTACGTCGACATTACCGGCCGCGACCTCGGAGGCTACGTCGCCGAGGCGCAGCAGGCGGTCGCGCAGAAGGTCAAGTTTCCGCCGGGGTATTACGTCTCCTGGAGCGGACAGTTCGAGTATCTGCAACGTGCCGAAGCGCGGCTCAAGATCGTCGTGCCGGTGACCTTGCTGATCATCTTTCTGCTACTCTACCTCAATTTCCGGAAACTCGCCGAAACCCTGATCGTGATGCTGTCGTTGCCGTTCTCGCTGATCGGCGGCATCTGGTTGATGTGGTGGCTGGGATTCAACATGTCGGTCGCGGTCGCCGTCGGTTTCATCGCGCTTGCGGGGGTCGCGGCCGAAACCGGCGTCGTCATGCTGATCTACCTCGAGCAGGCCATGGCCGAATTGAAGGCGGAACGCACGACCACGGGCGAGCCATTCACGCGCACCGACCTCTACGACGCGATCATGGTCGGCGCGGTGGACCGGGTGCGGCCCAAGATGATGACCGTCGTCGCGATCATGGCGGGCCTGGTGCCGATTCTCTGGAGTAACGGCACCGGTTCGGAGGTCATGCAGCGAATCGCCGTGCCGATGATCGGCGGAATGGTTTCGTCGACCGTGCTGACCCTGGTCGTCATTCCCGCGATCTTCGCGGTGGTCAAGGGCGTTGGATTGCCCGCCTCGCCTTGGCAGGACAGCGACGAGAAAGGTGCCGGACATCGCGACCCGACGCGAACGCTCGAACTGCACCGTACCGAGAATGTGCAGTGATGGCGAAACAGTTTCACAAGAATGCGCGCCGGAAACGGCGGCAATGGGTGCGAGGACGGTCCTAGTGGATCGGTTCATTCGCGCCAAACCTTGCGATCCACATCTGCCGTGGCGTCTACAAATCGTCATCCCAAACAGGAGAATATCTATGTATTCCGTCGATAAACACTACAGGGTCACGCGTGCCGGCGCTCTCGCCGCCGCGCTGCTCGGCGCGGCATTGACGCTGCAGGCGGGCGCCGCTTTCGCTCAGGGAGGCACGGGCATGTCGGACATGAAGGGTATGAAGGACATGCAAAAAACAGCGCCGATGAACGACACGAAGGCGGCAAAGACCGCGACCGCCTCCGGCACGGTCACGGCGCTAAACGCCGCGAATCACAAGATCACCTTTGATCACGGTCCGATTCCCGCCATCAACTGGCCCGCCATGAAGATGGAGTTCGCCGTTGCACCGTCCGTCGATCTCGCCAAGGTGAAGGCTGGCGACAAGGTCAATTTCACCCTGAGCGGCTCCGGCGACACCTATACCGTCCAGTCGATCACGCCGGCGCCCTGACGCACGCGGCGGACGGAATCGGATCGCACAAACCCATGGCCGCAACAGAGGCGACGTAATCGAGAAACTGCGCGGCCATGACTGCGGTTGTCGAAAACCTGCTTCGATTAGAGGCAGCAAATTGTGACGATCGCTCGAAGTCAGGAACGATGCTGGTGCTGGAAAGCCTAAAGTGAATATTTGGCAAATGACTACCTGAACAGACGTGCCTTCAATTCAACCTTTCAGAAATGCCTATCGGTTAAGGTTTCAGCGGCGCTCGGTCATCGCCTTTCCGACGAGAAAGGTCGGAGACCCGCTTCCGATCCGGTCTCCTAGCCTCGCTCGGTCCCCGTAGATTCATACCGTTGGCGCGCTCCTTGCTGATGATTGAAGCGGCAGTTCATGTCGTAACGATCCGGCACATCACGCCGCTCAAATAGGTGGGAAGATGGCACTAACCAGTGTCGGAGACATTCTTGACCCGAAACAGAACAACTTTACCCTCCTACGTCTCCTGGCCGCCTCGGCCGTGGTCATTTCTCATGCAGTCTTCTTACACTCTGGTCACAAGGCCGACGAAATCCTTTCCAGCATCACCTACTTCAATCTGGGTGATCACGCCGTAAATGTGTTTTTCGTTCTGTCCGGCCTAACGGTTGCCGGAAGCCTCGCCAAATCGCCCTCCATCACTGAGTTTATGGTTGCGCGCAGCCTCAGAATATTTCCTGCACTCGCGGCTTGCGCACTGCTCCTGGTCCTCGTAGGAGCGATCGTTACGACTTGCACACCGACGCAATTTCTTTCGGACACCCGTGTTTGGCGATACGGCATGAGCACCCTGCTTCTGGGTTCCGCGGCCACAGGTTTGCCCGGCGTATTCGGCGAAAACCCTCATCCTTCCGTCATGAATGCGTCGATCTGGACACTGAAGTATGAAGCCGCGTGCTATGTGTTGCTCGCATTTGTTGGATGGCTTGGGTTTGTAACCGAACGTCGGTTTGCTTGGCTGCTCGGCCTCTCGTGGACCATTGCGGGGGGAATTCTGTTCGTTCATTTCGGACACGACACAACCCCACTCGATCAGGCGGCGCGCTTCTGGTTGTGTTTTTCTCTCGGCGTCGGGTTTTACGTTTTCCGGCGCCAGATCGTTTTGTCTTCCTTCGGCGTGGCCGTAGTATCCGTTTTATTTTGGTTCACGATTGGATCTCCTCTCGAGCGCATCGTTTCGCTTTTTGCGACAGGGTACGCAATTGTCTGGCTTGGCAAGCTGCCCACCGGTCACCTGCGCGGTCTCGCCAATCGCATCGATCTTTCCTATGGCATTTACATATTCGGCTGGCCAATCACACAAACATTGATGTTAGTGCAACCAAGCATCAGCGTTTGGTCTCTAACACTGCTTTCGCTTATGTTGGCCGTGGCTGTCGCACTTCCATCATGGCTGTTAATTGAGCGGCCTGCCATGCGCGCGCGCAAAGTCATCTCGAACTTGATTGAAGCGCGCATTGACCGTCTGCGTCAGCGATTGAAATCAAAACCCACGCATGAGATGGCACAACATACAAGATCGATGCAGCCAATTACTGACAAGTAGCTCAGCTTAGTTTTTGAAAGCTCGCACCACTTCACCCGACGGTGCGCACGCCTTCGAATTCCATGTAGGCACGTCGACCGTCCGGCCCGAACAGAATGACAGTATATCGTTCGGGCGTGCCACCCTCCATGCCGGGCGACCCCATGGGCATTCCCGGAACCGCCACGCCTGTGGCAATGGGACGCTCCTTCAGCAAGCGCTGAATGGCCGGCGCCGGAACGTGTCCCTCAATGACGTACCCGCCCGCCTCGGCCGTATGACAGGCCACCAGATCGGCCGGGACGCCGAGGCGTTTCCGGACATCCTGAAGATTTCTCTCTTCCCGAACCGTGACGTTAAATCCCACCGCTTCCAGATGGCGCACCCAGCTTGAGCAGCAACCGCAACTCGGATCCTTGTGAACACGAATGACGGGGGTCGGATCAGCCTCGGAAACCGTTGGAGCGATCACCGCCGCCGCGACAATTCCGAGTGCGCTCCGCCGCGATACGTTACCAGTGTTCATCTTGAGCCTCCTTCCAAGCCGATCATCCCTTTGCGTGATTCCATTGTCGCTACCCGACGGCCGGCTGCATCGTGCCGAGGATGCTGACCGCCAGGAGAACCATCCATCCCAAGACCTGCTCTCCAAGCACATGATTGCGCAGCCTTGCGGACGACCTCGCCGATCCCTCGGCCGCATCCGCTCGAATCCTGCCCATCGACGGAACGAGCCAGAACCGATTCGCGAGCGCGAGCGCGAGCATTCCACCGAACAGGGCAAGCTTTCCGAGAAGGATTTGGCCGTACGGCGTGTTCAATAACCCGAACAGCGATCCGACGAGGAACCAGCCGTTGACGAGGCCCGATCCGATCAACGCGGCGACCGCGAGATATCCCATGCCGGAGAACCGGATCAGAATTCGATCGATGTCCTTCGATCCGACGTTCAGGTCCGTTTCGAGATAGCGACGCAGGATCAATGCCAATGGAATGAGGCCGCCGAGCCAGGCTCCGGCGGCAAGAAGATGTACGGCATCGGCAACGACGTGCATGACGCCGACCCAGCCTTCCTCAATCTGGGCGTGACCCGTTCCGGCCAACGACGCTAAAAGGATTGCGGCCAGGAGCGGCCTCATCCAATTCTGGTGATGCGCCGCCACCTTTGAACGGAGACCCCATGCCGCCACGCCAACCGTGAGGACCGCAAGGAGCATGCGCAGCGTCCAAACGGTACCGAAATCCGTGTCATGGACGACCGCCCACGTCGTCTCCGCATCGACGAGATCGGTCATGCTGCCGCTCATGTTCGCGGCCGCAAACGCAAACCAGCATAGGCCGCTCAACAGCACCGCAACGGCGGTCCAGAAAAACCAACGTTGCCGCCAGCGGCCCAAGACGTCCGGTTCGGCTCCCGCGTATGCATAGAGCGGAAACAACGATATCCCCGCGAGGGCCGTTGTCGCCAGATAGTGCAGGAACCGCGCGACGATCAGTCCAAACTCGATCATCAGCGGGTCACGCTGAACGAATAGGTCCCCTTGACGCGATGGGTATCGTCCGAGACGGCGTGCCAATCGACCTTGTACTCGCCGGGAGACAATTCCTCCTTCACTGGAACTACCAATCGCTTCTTGTCGGCCGGATCAACGGAAGACTTTCCGGTCGCAATCGCCCGACCCGCCTGGTCCTTGATTTCGATTCCCGAGAATTTCGGTATCACCGCTTCATTGAAGGTGATCCCGATTTGCTTGGGCGAAGACGTCGCCGCGCCAGCGGCGGGTTCGGAGGTCTTGACTTGCGGATGAGCGAGGGCTGCTCCGCTTGAAAAGATTGCTGCGGTCAATGCAATGACGATCGTTGAAGTCTTGGACATTTGTTTTCCTGTTTGCGGTGAAGCGGAAGCTCATTTCACGTCGAGGACGAGCATCAGGCCTCCGCCCCCCTGCTGCTCGACATTGTTGTTCGCCGTGTGATGCGGGATGTGGCAATGCACCAGCCATTTTCCGGGCTTGCGGGCGGTCCAGACGACGTCGTAACGCTGGCCCGGACCGACGTTGACTGTGTCCGCCTGATACCGGGCGCTTTGGTTCAACGTCACGCCATCGACGGCCACGACTTCGAAAGGCCCACCATGGACATGCATCGGGTGCACGAAATTGTTGTTGGTGCCGATGAATCGCAGTTTGATCGTCTGGCCGACCTTCATGGCGACGGTGTCGGTAGACGGATATGCCTTGCCGTTGATGGTGAAGTAGTTGGGCAAGGCTCCCTCCATCAGCATGGCCGGGATAGGTCAGCCACTCGCGTTTCAACCATTCCTGCAGCTGGATCGTATAGTCGAGGTCGGCCTTGACTTCCGCGCCAGGATCCTTGGGCGCGATCAACAGCGCACCGTAGAGTCCAAGCGCCTGCTGGCGATCCGGATGGTCGTGGCTGTGATAGAAATACGTACCGCTCTGCCCGACGGTGAATTCGTAAGTGTACGATCCGCCTGGCGGCACCGGCTTCTGGGTGATTTTCGCCGGGCCGTCCATTTCGTTCGGAAGGATCAGCCCGTGCCAATGAACGGTCGTGGTTTCCGGAAGCGCGTTATGGAAGTTGATGCGGACGTGATCACCCTCGGTCATTTGAAGTCGCGGTCCGGGCACCTGGCGATTGTAGGCATAAGCCTCGACCGCGAGGTCTGGCAGAATGTTCCATTGGATGATGGAAGCTTCGATATCGAATACCTTGACCCCGTCTTCGATGCGCGGTTCGAGCACACGATCGCCCCTTGCATCGGGCGGCGCTTTGTAGAGGACCTGTCTCGGCTTGACCGCCGCCATGTCCTTCATGGCCTCTCCCGGAAGATCGAAAGTGTTGATCATGCCCGGAGGCATGATGGCGCCGTCGACGTCGCGGGCGCTCAGACTCAAGTTCACCGAAAATCCCGGCACCACCATTCCGGAGATCAGAAGAAACGAAGTCACCCCGGCCAACGCGACCAACTGCGGGACGGTGGCCTCGTCGCCCATCCGGTGATCGCTCCCACGCTGGATTCCGCCGCCATGATGTCCCGTATCACCGTGTCCATGCTGATGCGATTGCGAGGCCCCGGCGGCCTTGCCTCCGGTCCGCTCGGTCATTAGGCCGTGCTTGATCTTCTTCTTCACCATCCAGACGTTGAAGGGGTATGCCGTTGCAAACCCGACCATGACGCCGAGCGACATCACGCCCCAGAAGACCAATTCGAGCGGGTCCATGGCGCGCATGTCGCGGCCCATCATCAGAAAGCTCATCGTCGGCGCCATGCCCGCCATCATGGCGTTCATGCTGATGAATTCCGGCATGAAACTCTTGCGCACGTTCTCCCAATACGTTCCGCCCATCATCTTCTTCATGAACAGGGACTGGAAGATGAAGAGGCCGAACGAGAATCCGGCAACATACTCCACGATCAGGTCGATCCACATCGGAAGGCCCATGAGCGCCGTCACCGCCGCCGCGAGGATGATCCCCGTGGCGTCGCCGGCGACGCAATGGATGGTACTTCCGATCCCCTGCTTCCACAGCGGCGACGTGAATTGCTCGTGCTCACCGGGACGCGGCTCCTTGTCCGCCAGCACGTAGAGCAGCAGACCGAACGGCCCCATATAGAGCGTGACGAGGATGAATCCCCATTTCATCACTGTTGGTTCGGGATTCCCGTTGAATTGGTCGAACGCAACGTAAGCCGTGGAGGCAGTCGCGAGCACGAACCAGACGATCAGGAAGTAGTCATAAGGAAGGGCAATCGTGAAGACCTCGTTCAAGCCCGGTCGCCGTGCATACTAATCCGCATCGATCGCAGGCTTATTACCGGTTGCCCTTTAAACGACTGAGACGTCGCATCGTTCTTCCCGACAACGGCGCCGACGCCGAAAAACGCGATAGTCCGTCGGTTCGTCATTCATTCTCCCCTTTCGACCCGATTGCGACGGGCGTGACCGATGCCTTGGGGGCGCGGGCATCAAGCGTGCGGGACCATGTCCGATAGAGCGCGACGGCCGTCATCAGCACCACGCCGCCAACGCTCACCCCGATCTGGGTGATCAGGCGGTCTGAATACATCTCCAAAATGAAATGCCCAACGAACGACAGGAAAATCCCTACGCAGAACACCTCCAGCGATCGCTGACCGCAAACGATGACCGGACGAGCCAGTTTTGAATCGAGACCTTTCCAGTCTCGCGGAACGAGGTGAACAACGATCACAGCAAGCGCCAGAAAATGAACGATCCTGTAGGGTGCAAGATTGGTTTTCTCACTGAGAACATCGAACACGGGCGACAATGCGGTCGATAGACCAAAGCGAGCACCGATCGTTACGACGAATGCGAAAACCACGAATGCCACGCTCGCAATCAGGACCGTTCGGGACCGGGCCAACGCCTGTGCTCGGGCGGCGCCTCCCAACGCCGCCCATGCCCCCATCGTGAACAGAAGCTGCCATGCCAGCGGATTGAAATACCACCCGCCGGACGGATGTGCAGGAAAATTCGAGCCAAAATGACGCGCCAGCACGTAGACCATGATCGACGCGGCCAGCGCCGCATCCGGAGCTCTCATCATCAGGATCAGCAACGGGGCAAAACCCGCCATCAGCACGATGTACAAGGGCAGGACATCCAGATTGAGCGGCTTGAACTTGAGAAGGAGCCCTTGCGCGAGCGTTGCCACCGGTTGTTCGATCAGTCCGGCAACGTTGAACTCGTCCAGGAGATGAGAATGTCCGTAGTTTTGCGCCACGTACCCGATGGCTACGGCGTAGAACACGAACAACAGAATATGCGCCACATAAAGTTGCCAGACCCGGCGGATCAGCAGGGCCGTCCCCGCGAGATATCCCTGTGCGACCATCTTGCGTGCGTAGATGAACGCGGCGGTGTAACCGGAAATAAACACGAAAACGTCCGCGGCATCGCTGAATCCGTAGTTTCGCGTGGTCACCCAGGCGACCGCATTGTTCGGGATGTGGTCCAGGAAGATCGCCCAGTTCGCCAGGCCGCGGAAAAAATCCAGCCGGAGGTCGCGCCTGGCGGGTGATGTTTCCTTTGCCATCGCTCTCTCCGTTACCGTCAGCACGGGCGGGTGGATTTGCATTGAACGATCATCCGGCATGGGAAGGCTCAATCGTGGCTCTTAGGACCTGCCGCGATTTCATTCTGTTTCGGCTCCGCTCCGGCGGAGCGAACGAACCGAACGATGCCGTCTCAAGGCTCCTCACAAATTCAATCTGAAAAGGAGACTTCCGCCGACATGAGGAAGTTCCGGATGCCACGGTATCTTTGCCCTGCGGACGCTTCGGAAGCCGAGCGCGCGGTAGAAGGCGATGGCGCGCGCGTTGTCGGCCCAGACGTGAAGCGTGATCGACCGAAAACCTTGTAGCTTCGCCTCCGCGATGACGGCTTCGACCAGACGAATGCCGACGCCTTTCCGGCGCCAGGCCGGATCCACAGCGATATTGTTGAGCAAATAGCTTCGCGGATCGTTCAATCGGGTTCGCGCTTCCAAATATTCCTCGCGCACCGTCGGTTTGGTGTGGCGCTGTTCATTCTCAATGGCACGCGCCGGAAATGCATTCGCAAGGCCAACTAGTTTGCCATTGGATTCGGCCGCGAAACAGTTTTGGTATGAAAAGAAACCGGTCGCGGTTGCGATCATCTTGCGATAGATCGCCCGGGCATCCGCCGTTGGATCGATCCCCCTCGCAATGAACGCCAGCGTCTCTCCTCCGGCGATATCCGCCAGGATGGCAAGTGCTTCGCTATCGGCCGCTTGCGCCTTCCGGACCACGAAACTGGAAACGTCCCCTGCCCCGCAACCTTCGACGGCGCCTTCGTTGAACGAACCTGCATTCAGTTCGCGCCGGATGTCGCCCTCAATCATCGGCAAATCCATCGCGCGGACTGCAATCGGTCTTCCCAGATCGGGCTTCGCGTGCCGAAAACGTTGTAGCCGACCCAACGATATCGCTTCACCCGATCCAATACCGCGGGGCCGTCGATCCGAACGAAACGCCAAGCGGCGGGGTCGAAGATGTAGAGGCTCAACGCCGCGTCTTTCATCAAATGACGAGAGACACCGTGGGTCGGATCCGATCCGTGATCCTCACAGATCAAAAGCGAATTGCCGGACAAACAGGCCTTGGCGCCTTCGATGGCTTCAATCTCGACGCCTTCGACATCCAGTTTGATGACCATCGGTGCTTGTGCATCGAGGTCGTCCTTAAGAAGACCGTCGAGCGAAACGCGTCTCACCGCTCCAGGATCGTCATCCTTGACCGCATAAGTCGAGAACGCCTCGTGTCGTCGTCCCGCGACACGCACGAAACCGCCGGTTCGGCCGCCGATGGCTGCGTTCATGCAGCGATACCGGTTGCCGTTCAATCCGGCGTTCAACGCGAGCCGCGCGGCGTTGCCGGGCGAGACTTCGATCGCCAGGGCGGCCTGGCGGCCGAACGGCGCGCTCGATGCGAGAACCGACCAGTAGCCGAACCGGCAGCAGCGCCGTCCTGAGCGTGGCCGGGCGGGTGAGCTTGTGGCGGGTGCGCGCGTCCGGCGCGGCATGCGCGAAATCGGCATGCATCGCCAG
>Ga0209916_1002079_pt1 | contig 11856 bp, 11 predicted proteins | sample ThiBio_1000_plan_FD_183956 | JGI IMG/M metagenome (GOLD analysis project Ga0209916, IMG submission 183956) | Wastewater bioreactor microbial communities from Cape Town, South Africa - Thiocy_solids_2 (SPAdes) | ecosystem: Engineered > Bioreactor > Thiocyanate-remediating > Anaerobic-Aerobic ... | reverse complement strand
AGGCGCGGTAGTCCTCGCCGCGCGTGCGCAGCGCCTGCGCCTCGGTGTAGGGAATGCCGCTGACGTAGCGCAGGAACAGCAGCATCAGCAGCGGCCCGCTCCACGCCAGCCAGGCCAGCGGCGAGCCGGCGGCGAACGCCACGTAGGCAAACCAGTGCAGCCATTCGAAGAAGTAGTTCGGGTGGCGCGAGTGGCGCCAGAGCCCTTCGCGGCAGGTCCGGCCGCGCTGCCGCGGATCGGCGCGGAAGCGCGCCAGCTGCGCGTCGGCGACCGCTTCGCCGAGCACGCCGGCCAGCCAGATCGCCGCGCCCGCGAGCAGCCACGCGGGTGCCGTCGTCGCGTTCGCCGCCACCGCCACGAACGGCAGCGCGAACAGCGGCACCAGCAGGGCCTGCAACTGGAAGAAGCCGAACAGCTTGCGCTGGTCGCCCTGCCAGTGGTCGCGCAGCGCGCGATAGCGGCCGTCTTCCGGCTCGCGCGCCACGCGGCGCCACAGGTGGCGCGCCAGCCGCAGCCCCCACAGGCCGCCGGCCAGCGCCAGCACCAGGCGTGGCGCCGGCGCGCCGCTGCCCAGCAGCGCCAGCAGCAGCGCCGCGCCGCCCACGCCCGCGGCCCACAGCACGTCGACGATGCCGGTGTTGGCATGGCGCCGCTGCCAGCGCCAGCCCAGCGTCATCATCAGCGCCGCGAGCAGCCACACCGGCAGCAGGGTCAGCCACGGATTCATGGCGCACCCCGCGGCAGCTCGTCGCGCAGCCAGCGCCGCGCCAGCGTGGCGAGTAGCGCCAGCGCCAGCGCCCAGCCCGCGCCCAGCGCCAGCAGCGCCGGCCACGCCGGCGTCGGCAGCTGCACCGCGTGCCAGCCGCGCGCGGCGCCGAGATAGGCCAGCGGGCCGCCCAGCGCGCCGAACAACGCGGCCAGCCACGGTCGCGCGTGCAGGTAGCCGAACAGCGGCACGATGGTCAGCGCGAAAGCCAGCCACAGCGCGATCAGCCACGCCGGCGCCGCGGCCCACGGCCACGGCGCGGCGTAGCCCAGCAGGCCGCTGCGCACCCACAGGTTTTCGAGCGCCAGACCGAGCAGCAGCGCGACCGCGAGCAGCCGCCATTCGACGCGGCGGTGCGCGGATACCGCGAGGCGCCATGCCGCGAACGCCAGCGTGGCGGCCACGCCGGGCCACCACCGCCCGCGGCCCGCGCCGATCACGGCGGCGAACCACACCGCCTCGTAGGCAGCCAGGGTGAGCCAGAAGTTCATGCCGCGCCGCGCTCCGTGCCCGCGCCGGTCCGCCGCCAGCCCGGACGTGCCAGCAGCAGGTGCGCCACGCCGATCGAACGCTCGCGGAAGCCGCCTTCGCAGTAGGCGAGGTAGAACTCCCACATCCGGATGAAGCGCTCGTCGAAGCCCTGCGCGCGCACCTCGGGCAGCCGCGCCATGAAGCGCTCGCGCCACGCATGCAGCGTGCGCGCGTAGGAGTCGCCGAAATCCTCCTGCGCGACCAGGCCGAGGTCGCTGCGGCGCGTCTTGGCCGCCAGCATCGCGCTGAGCGAGGGGATGAAGCTGCCGGGGAACACGTGGCGCTTGATGAAGTCCACCGACTTCAAGGCTTGCGCGTAGCGGTGGTCCTCGATGGTGATCGCCTGCAGCAGGGCCAGGCCATCGGGCTTGAGCAGGCGGCCGAGCTGGCCGAAATAGACGTCCAGATACGGCGCGCCGATCGCCTCGATCATCTCGATCGACACCAGCTTGTCGTACTGGCCGTCGAGGTCGCGGTAATCCTGCAGCAGCACCTGCACGCGGTGAGCCAGGCCGGCCGCCGCCACGCGCTCGCGCGCCAGCGCATGCTGCTCGCGCGAGATCGTGGTGGTGGTGACGTGGCAGCCGTAGTGCCGCGCGGCGTGCAGCGCGAAGCCGGCCCAGCCGGTGCCGATCTCCAGCACGCGATCGCCGGGTTGGAGGTCCAGCCTGCGGCAGATCAGGTCCAGCTTGCGGGTGGAAGCGGCTTGCAGCGTGTCGTCGGCGCCGGCCCAGTACGCCGAGGAGTACATCAGGTCGTCCGACAGGAACAGGCCGAAGAAGTCGTTGCCCAGGTCGTAGTGCGCGGCGATGTTGCGCCGGCTGCCGCCGCGGGTATTGCGGCGCAGGGCATGCAGCGCGCGCATCGCCATGCCGCCCAGGCGCGCCGGCCCGCTTTCCATGCCGTCGAGCAGGTCGCGGTTGCGCAGCAGCAGCTGGACCAGCTCCACCAGGTGGTCGCAGCGCCAGTGGCCGGCCATGTACGACTCGCCGGCGCCGACGCTGCCGTTGCGCGCCACCGCGCGGTAGAACCCGCCGTCCAGCACCTGCAGCCGGATCGACGGTGCCGCGGGCCCGCTGGCCGGCGCGCCCAGCGCGTGCGTGCCGTCGGCGTCCTCGAGCAGCAGCCGGCCGTGGCGCAGGCTGCGCAGCCGGCCAAGCAGCTGGCCGCGCAGGAAGCGGTCGAGTCCGCCGAGGGCGGCGTGGTGGCGGTGGACGGGCAGGACAATCTCGTTCATGGCGAACCTCGCTGGGCATCGTTTCGGTCGGCCTCGCGCGGTGCTGCGCCAGGATGGTCGTACACCGGATTGCGCTTCAGCCACAGGCGCAGCGCGTGCCAGTGGATCGCGCCCAGCACCTGCGCGGTCATCAACGGGTAGCGCCACAGCACGCGCGCCAGCGCGGCGCCGGTGAGCGACCGGCGCTGCAGGTTCAGGCTGGCGTCGAACGTGCGTGCGCCTTCGCGCAGCACGTTCATGTGCACGCGCAGCTCGTCGCCGGGCACGGTGAAGCGCCAGTCGTAGGCGCAGTCCATCGGCATGAACGGCGACACGTGGAAGGTCTTGGCAAAGGTCCAGTGCAGCGCGCGGCCGTGCACCTGCGCGCTCTCGATCGGCAGCACGTAGGCGTGGCGTTCCTTCCATGGCGTGTTGGTGATCTCGGCCAGCACCGCCACCAGCGTTTGGCCATCCGCGGCGTAGCAGTAGTAGAAGCTGACCGGGTTGAACACCAGGCCGCAGTAGCGCAGGTGGGTGAGCAGGCGGATCGGTCCGATCGGGCGCCGGCCGGTGGCCTGCTCGACGCGGCGGCGCACCGCTTCGGCCAGCGGCACGTCGGCGGGGCCGAGATAGTCGCTGCGGCGGAACTGCGCCACGTTGCCGCGCGTGGTCGACCACAGCCAGCGCCGGGCGAACAGCTGCTCGACCTCGTCCAGGTCCAGGTACAGCTGGGCCATGCGATAGCTGAATGCGTGCGGGTGCGGCGCATGGCGACGATGGCGCACCACACCCTCGTACACGGCGCTGGCCAGCGGCAGCGTGTTCGGTTGCGCGGTCATGCCGCCAGCTCCGCCCCGCGCGCGGACGCTACCGCCGAGGCGGCGCCCAGCGGCCAGCACACGCCGAGCGCGGCGGCCACGTCCACCGCGCTGCGCATGCCGTCCTCGTGAAAGCCCCAGCCCCAGTACGCGCCGGCATACCAGGTGCGGCGCCAACCCTGGATCTCGGCCTTGCGCCGCTGCGCCGCCACCGCGGCGGGCGTGTACACCGGATGGTGGTAGCGCATGCGCGCCAGCACCCTGGCCGGGTCGATCGCCTCGCTGCGGTTGAGCGTGACCACCAACGGCTCGGGCGCGTCGAGGCCCTGCAGCAGGTTCATGCAGTAGCTGACCGTGCAGGGGGCCGCGGGGTCGCGCGGCAGCCAGGCGTTCCACGCCGCCCACGCCTTGCGCCGGCGCGGCAGCACGCTGGCGTCGGTGTGCAGTACGGTGTCGTTGGCCTGATAGCCGATCGCGCCGAGAATCGACTGCTCGCGCTCGCTGGCGTCGCCGAGCAGGCGCAGGGCCTGGTCGCTGTGGCAGGCAAGCACGACCTGGTCGAAGTGGGCGATGCCGGCGGCACTGTCCACTTCGACGTGGCGGTCGTGGCGATGGATCGAAAACACCGGGCAGTTCAGCCGCTCGCGTACCGGCCAGTGCGCGCGCAGCGCCGCCACGTAGGTCGACGAGCCGCCTTTCACCACCCGCCATTGCGGGCGATCGGCGAGCTGGAGCATCTGGTGGTTGGCCATGAACTGCACCAGGTAGCGCGCCGGGAACTGCAGGATCTGCGCGGACGGCGACGACCACAGCGCCGACGCCATCGGGATCAGGTGCTCGTCGCGGAACGCCGCGCCGTAGCGGTGGCGTTCCAGATACGCGCCCAGCGTGGTGGTGTCGTCGCGCTGCGCCAGCAGCGCCGGCGCCTCGCGGTAGAAGCGGACCAGGTCGCGCAGCATGCCGAGGAAGCGCGGCGACAGCAGGTTGCGGCGCTGGCAGAACAGCGCATCCAGCGTGGCCGCGTTGTACTCCAGCCCGCTCGCCTCGCTGTGCACCGAGAAACTCATCGTGGTCGGCTGCGAGGCCACGCCCAGTTCGTCGAACAGCCGCGTCAGCAGCGGGTAATGCACCGGGTTGTGCACGATGAAGCCGGTGTCCACCGCGTAGCGGCGCCCAGCCAGCTCGATGGCGTGCGTGTGCGTGTGGCCGCCGAGGTAGTCGTTCGCCTCGTACAGCGTCACCTCGTGCCGGCGCGACAGCAGCCACGCCGACGCCAGCCCCGCGATGCCCGAGCCGATCACCGCGATGCGCATCTCAGCGCCCCGCCTTGGCGCGCACCCAGGCGGGCACCGGCTTCAGGTCATGCACCAGGCCCAGCCACGCCATCAGCTTCAGGCCGTACCAGGTCAGGTCGATCTCCCACCAGCGGAAGCCCTGCCGCGCGCTGCCCGGGAAATAGTGGTGGTTGTTGTGCCAGCCCTCGCCGAAGGTGAGCAGGGCCAGCCACAGGTTGTTGCGGCTGTCGTCCTTCGTCTCGAAACGGCGCCTGCCGTAGCGGTGCGCCAGCGAGTTGATCGTCACGGTGGCGTGGAACAGCACCACGGTGGAGACGAAGAACCCCCACACCAGCAGCTGCCCGCCGCTGGTGTGCAGCTGCGGCGCCACCTGCTGCAGCAGTGCGCCCAACGCATACGTGGCCGCGGCCAGCACGACTGGCACGGCGATGTCGAAGCGATCCAGCCAGCGCAGCTCCGGGTATTTCGCCAGATCCGGTACCCGCACCAGATCGGTGCGGAAGTGGCGCGGGGTGAGGAACCAGCCGACGTGGCTCCACGCGAAGCCATGCACGCCCGGCGAGTGCGGGTCGAGCGCGGTATCGGCGTGGCGGTGGTGGTGGCGATGATGCGCCGCCCACCACAGCGGCCCGCGCTGCACGCAGGCCGCGCCGATCACCGCGAAGGCGAACTGCACCACGCGCGAGGTGCGGAAGGTCTTGTGCGAGAAGTAGCGGTGGTAGAAGCCGGTCAGCGCGAACATGCGCACGGCGTAGAGCGCCGCCGCCACCAGCAGTGCGATCGGCGACACGCCGACCCAGAGCACGCCGAGGCAGGCCAGATGCATCGCCACGAACGGCGCCGCGCGCAGCCAGTCGATGCGGTCCTGCTGCGCCTCGTCCCGCTCCACCATCGCGCTGGTGTCGAACCAGCGTCGCACGGTGTGCAGCAGCCGGGCATGCACCTGACTGGCGCGCTTGGCCACGCGCCCGGTCGAGGGGGCGACGCGCTCAGGCGACGCAATCACGCGTGGATCGGGGGTGGCCATGGAAGCATACCTGTCAGCGGTTTCATGACAGATACGGGAGAAGCCGCGCGGCGGATGCATGCGGCGATGCCATGGCCGGCTTCACGCGGCGTGCGCCGGACCCGTGCGAACCAGTGGATCCGGCAGGCCACGCCGCTCGTATCCGATCATCACTACCGGGAGAGACGCATGTCAGGCATCAAACAGGTCATCGGGCTGGTCGGCTGGCTGCTGCTCAGCTTCGCCGCCGCCGCGATCGGCGCGCTGGTGTCGGTGCAGGCCGCCGACTTCTACCGGCAGCTGGCGCAACCATCATGGGCGCCCCCGGCGTCGGTGTTCGGCCCGGTGTGGTCGGTACTGTACGTACTGATGGGCGTGGCCGCGTGGCTGGCCTGGCGGGAAGGCGGCTGGCACCGGCAGCGTGGCGTGCTCGTGCTGTTCGTGCTGCAGCTGGCGGTCAATGCGCTGTGGAGCTGGCTGTTCTTCGGCTGGCACCGCGGCGCGCTGGCCTTCGCCGACATCGTGCTGCTGTGGCTGCTGATCGTCGCCACCGTGATCGGCTTCTGGCGCGTGCGGCCATTGGCCGGCGCGCTGCTGCTGCCGTACCTGGGGTGGGTCAGCTTCGCCACGGCACTGAACTTCGCGGTGTGGCAGTTGAATCCGCAGATCCTCGGCTGAGTCACTGCTGCCGCTGGTTGGTCGGCGCGGGCGCGATGGGCTTGTCTTCGACGGACTCGAGGTCCGCGTCGGCGGCCGCTGGCGGGGGCAACGCCAATGCCCCGCGTGCCATGCTCGCGAACACCCCGTCCCGGCGCACCCACGCGTGGAACAGCGCCGCGGCCAGGTGCATCAGCACGGTGGCGAACAGCAGCAGCGCCAGCCATGTGTGCGCGCTGCGCAGTACGGCGTAGATGGTGGCATGGTGCGGCGCGATCGGCAGCAGCGCGAAGCCCTTGAAGATGGTCACCGGATAGCCGCCCGCGGACAGCATCGACCAGCCGGCCAGCGGCATCGCGAACATCAGCGTGTAGAGCAGCCAGTGTGACGCCCTGGCCGCGAACGCGTGCGCGCGAGGCAGGTCGGCCGGCAGCGGCGGCGGGGGATGGCGCAGGCGGTTGATCAATCGCACGATCACCAGCAGCAGGATCGCGATGCCCAGCGGCCGGTGCAGGTCGACCAGGACGGGGCGCAGGCTCAGCGAAGCGACCATGCCGATGCCGACGAACAGCATGGCGAGGATCGCCAGCGCCATGCTCCAGTGCAGCACGCGGGCGACCAGGTTGAAGTGGCGCGGCGGTCGAGGCGACGGTGTCGGGCGGTTCATGGCATGGCCTCCTGCGGCGCGGCGCGGCCGGTGGCGGCAGCGGCCTTGCCGCCGGCGATTTCATGTTCGCGCCGGTTGAACGACACCGAATAGACGGCCGAACGCGCGGCCAGGATCGGATCGTCCGAACCCTGCACGCCGGCAGGCAGCACCAGCGGGTCGTAGTTGATGTCGCGGCAGGCGCCGGTGGCCTGCGGCGTGGCGCTCTCGATCACCACGCTGCCCACGTTGACGCGCCGGCGATCCTCGGGCCAGCTTCGCGACGGGTCGGCAACCGGGTCGCCCGGCTGCGCCACGGTCACCAGCATGTCCCAGCGCAGCGGTCCCTGCGCCAGCCGCGCGCCGAGGTCCTCGCCGAGGAAGTCGCCGTCGGCGGCGGCGCGCTGTTCCGGCGTCATGGCCGCGAACGCGGCGCGCGGCTGCATCGACCAGCGTACGTCGTGCACCTCGCCGGCGCGGTTGACGAAGCGGAACGTGTTGACGCCGTTGAACGTGGTGTTGGCCCAGCTGGTGGGCCACGGCGCGGTCTTCGCCCAGGCGGCGAAGCGGGCGAACTCCGGGTGGGCTGCGGCGAATGCCGCCTGCCTGGCGGGATCGGGTTTGCCGGTGGCCGGGTCGGGCGCGTTGGCGAGCGTCTGCTCGTGGAAGGCCTGCACCGAGGACACGCCGAAGAACGGGAAACTGTTCATCGCCATGCGCCATTGCTGGCCGTCGTCGCCGTCCAGCTGCAGCGCCATGCTGCGCACGCGTGCCTGGTTGTCGAGGCCGTAGGGCGATCCGCCGCCGATCGACAGCCGGCCCACGAACGGCGTGCGCACCGGGGCGAAGACACGGGCGCTGGACAGGGCCTGGCCTTGGCCATTGCCTTCGAAATAGCCGGCCACGCACACGCCTTTGGCGTGGGCGCGGCGGAAGCCCTGCCAGACCTGTCCGTTGGCGGCTTCGATGGTGTCGGTGAAGCGCTGCGGCGTGAGTCGGCCCGGGGTCAGCCAGCCGGCGGTCCAGGCGAAGGCGAGCGCGGCGGACGCCACGATGAGGGCGATCGCCAGCAGGGCGGGCCAGCGGCGGTCGGCCGTCGATGGAATGGCGGCGGGTTCGATGTCGGGCATGGGGGCTCCGTGTCCTGGATGGGCGCGTGAGTCATTCCATTCGCTGCGCCGGCTCCGGAAGTTACCCCGGCGCCGCGTGCCGGGTTTCAGCGCGCGAGCGCGCCGTAGGCATCCAGCGCCTGCTGGCGCGACTGGCCCAGGTCGACCATCGGCGCGGGGTAGCCGCTGCGCTCGAGCAGGGCGGCATCCTTCCACGGTTCATGCAACAGCGCCGGCGGGGCATCGGCCAGCTCCGGCAGCCAGCGGCGCAGATAGGTGCCGACGGGATCGAATTTCTTCGCCTGGGTGATCGGGTTGAACACGCGGAAGTACGGCGCGGCATCGGCGCCGCAGCCGGCCACCCACTGCCAGCCCAGCGTGTTGTTGGCCAAGTCGGCATCGACCAGGGTGTCCCAGAACCAGCGCGCGCCGTGGCGCCAGTGCTGGCGCAGGTTTTTCGTGAGAAAGCTGGCCACGACCATGCGCACGCGGTTGTGCATCCAGCCGGTGCGCCACAGCTCGCGCATGCCGGCGTCGACCAGCGGGATGCCGGTGCGGCCGTGCTGCCAGCGCTCGAGCAGGGGCGGATCCGCGGGCGCCCACGGGAAGCCGTCGAAGCGCGGATTGAAGTTGCCGGTCGGCGTGTGCGGGAAGTGATACAGCAGGTGATGGGCGAACTCGCGCCAGCCCAGCTCGCGCAGGTACGGCTCGAGGTCGGGGCGGCGTCGGGCGTCGGTGGCGCGGGCGCGGCGGTCGAGTTCGCAATGGATCTGCCGCGGCGAGATCTCGCCGAAGTGCAGGTGCGGCGACAGCCGCGAGGTGCCGTGGCGCGCGGGCAGGTCGCGCGCGTGCGCGTAGTCGCCGATGGCGTCGTCGGCGAACACGTCCAGCAATTCGCGCGCGCCCGCTTCACCCGGTCGCCAGCTTTCGGCCAGGCCGCCGGCCCACGCGATGCGCGGCAACAGTCCGAGCGCGTCCAGCGGCAAGCCGTCGGGCAGCTCACCCCAGCCTGGCAAGCGCGGCGCCGGCAGCGGTTCGACCGCTTGCAGCTGCGGGCGCAGGCTGCGCCAGTACGGCGTGAACACCTTGTACGGTTCGCCCTGGCGGGTGGCGAGCTGCCACGGCTCGCACCACAGCGCGGCGTTGTGGCTGTGCACCGCGATCCCGTCGGCCTGCAGTGCGCTCTTGATGCGCATGTCGTGCGCGATCGCGGCCGGTTCGTAGCGCCGATTCCAGTACACCGCGCGGGCGCCGCTGTGGCGGATCAGTTCGCGCAGCACCTCCAGCGGGTCGCCCCGGCGCAGATACAGGCCGCCGCCGTTCGCGCGCAGCTCCCGTTGCAGCGCCGCCAGCGAGTGGTGCAGCCACCAGCGGCTGGCGGCGCCGGCCGTCCACTCGCCGTCCTCGCCGGGCGCGTGGATGAACACCGGCAACACCCGCGCGTGCGCGGCGCAGGCGGCGGCGAGCGCGGGGTTGTCGGCCACGCGCAGGTCGCACCGGAACAGCACCAGTGCCGTGCTCATCGGCTTGTGCTCCGCCGGAACAGCACGGCGCTCAGAAACCGAACAGCGGCTGCAGCGTGCGGGCGACCCAGCCGGAGAATTTGAGCGGCGCATCGGTCGCGGCCACGCAGATGCACGGCACGCCTGGCGAGGTCACCGGCTGGTGCTGGGTCTGGCCGTCCAGGTCGGCCACGTCGCCGGGGCCGAAGTGGCCGAGCATGTCGTCGTAGGCGCCGTCCAGGATCACGGTCAGCTCGTTGCCGCCGTGGCTGTGCAGCGGCAACTTGCTGCCGGGTGCGATGCGCAGCAGCATCAGCTCGCCGCCGGCGATGCTGCTGGCGCGGATGCGCTGCACGCCGGGCGCCACGCGTTTCCAGCGCAGCGCGCGCAGCGAGTGGCCGAACCACGGCTGCAGCGCGGCCGGCAGCCGGTCCGGGTCGGCTTCCTCCATGAGGTCGGCCGGCGCTGCCGCCGGTGCGGTCGCCGGCTCGGCGTCCAGCAGCGCCAGCATGGCGGCGCGCGCATCGTCGGCGGGCGCGTCGATGCGCTGCTGCTGCATCAGTACGCCGCCGATCCGGTCGGCGTCGAGCAGGCGCGCACGGCACGCCGCGCAGCGCTCCAGGTGGGTGGCGGCGACCACCGCCAACGCCGTCGGCAGTGCGCCGGCGGAATAGCTGAGCAGGGTGGCATCGTCGAGATGGTGGTGCGGTTTCATCGCGCGCCCCCCATGCTGCCCTGCAGCTTCGCGAAGGCACGCCGCAGCGAGGATTTGACCGAGCCCAGCGGCATGCCCAGCTCGCGCGCGATTTCGCTGTGGCTCTTGCTTTCGAGGTAGCACATGCGCACCAGCTTGGCCTGCACGGCGGGCAGCCGGTCGATCGCCTGCTTCAGGGCATCCTGGTCGATCAGCGATTCGGGCGCCGAGTCGCGCCGGTCGGACTCGGCAAGGTCCAGCCGGTCCAGCCCTTCCTGGATCGGCAGCCAGTGCGGCTCGCGCCGCACCTGGTCGATGTACAGATTGCGCGCCACGCGGTACAGCCAGGTGGCCAGGCTGGCCCGCGCCGGATCGAACAGGCCGGCCTTGCGCCACAGCGTCAGCAGTGCCTCCTGCACCAGTTCGTCGGCGAGCGACTCGGCCACGCCCAGGTTGCGCAGGTAGCGCTGCAGCCGCGGCGCGAAATGATCGTAGATGCGCATGAAGCTGGCGCGGTCGCGCTGCGCCGACACGGCCGCCATCTGCATCGACCAGTACTGCGCATCGGGAGTGGCGTTGCTCGCGGGAGGGGCCACGACTCGTTTCGCCCGGAAGGGCGCTACCTCGGCAACGGCTGGATGGGGATCCATCATACGCAACTTCCCGCCGGCGACGACCACCGGACGATCCGGCCGCTCCGCCCGCTACATGCCATGGCATACGGCAGGCGCGGGCAATCGGATGCACCGGTGCCGCGGCCGGTTCGGCGAGCGGCCCGGCGGCGGATACCCCGTGGCGCGTGCGTTCGCGCAGGGCGGCCAACGGCCGCGCGGGATGCCGTGCTCAGGCCTTGCGCCGGCCGCGCGGCTTGGGGGCGATCGGCGCGCCGGCATCGACCGCGGCGATCACCTGTGCGGTGTCCTGGCCGAGCACGGGGGCGGCAAACGGCGCCGGCCCCGGCGTGCGGCCGAAGCGGATCGACTGCGCGACGCCGCGGTAACGGCCCACTACCGGATGCTCGAAGGTGTCGATGATGCCCTGCGCCTGCACCTGCGGGTGGTCGAACATGTCCTCGATGCGGCGCGCCGCGGCGCAGGGTACCTCGTCGCCGAACAGCGCCTCCCATTCCAGCGCGCTGCGCGTGGCCAGCGCCGCGTGCAGCGGCGGCAGGATCTCGGCAAAGTGCTGCGCGCGCTTGCGCACGCTGTCGTAGCGCGGCTCGGCGGCCAGCGCGTCGAGGCCGGTCTTCGCGCACAGCGCCTTCCAGAAGCGCGGCGTGTTGGCCGAGATGTAGATCCAGCCCTCGCGCGTGGGGTGGATGCCGGTGACGCCGCCGGAGCGCATGTCGCGGCCGATGTCGAGCGACTCGCCCTCGGCCCAGATCATCCGCGCCGACTGCATGGTCAGCGCGCTGCGCAGCAGCGACACGCCGACGAACTGGCCCAGCCCGCTGCGCTCGCGCTCGTACAGCGCGGAGGACACCCCGGCCGCCAGCAGCGCCGCGGCGTAGTAGTCGACCACCGAGCCGTAGATGATCTCCGGCGGCCCGCCGCGCTTGCCCTGCAGCGTGCACATGCCGGTCATGGTCTGCAGCACCTGGTCGTAGCCGGCCTTGT
>Ga0209916_1002078_pt1 | contig 11879 bp, 12 predicted proteins | sample ThiBio_1000_plan_FD_183956 | JGI IMG/M metagenome (GOLD analysis project Ga0209916, IMG submission 183956) | Wastewater bioreactor microbial communities from Cape Town, South Africa - Thiocy_solids_2 (SPAdes) | ecosystem: Engineered > Bioreactor > Thiocyanate-remediating > Anaerobic-Aerobic ... | reverse complement strand
GCAGTTCACCGCCACCTCGATGATCGGCATGATCGCGCTGGCCGGCATCATCGTGCGCAACTCGATCCTGCTGGTGGACTTCATCAACCATTCGCTGGCGGCGGGGCTGAGCCTGGAAGCGGCGGTAGTCGAGGCCGGCGCGGTGCGCGCCAAGCCGATCATCCTCACTGCACTGGCGGCGATGCTCGGCGCGTTCTTCATCCTGGGCGATCCGATCTTCCAGGGCCTGGCGGTGTCGCTGGTGTTCGGCGTGCTGGTGTCCACCGTGCTGACCCTGCTGGTGATTCCGCTGCTGTATTACGGGTGGCTGGCCCGCGACGGCGGCCGCCACCTGCCCGGCCGCGACGCGGGCTGATCCGCGCGCCGCCGGCGCGGCGGCACGAGGTTCAGGCCTGCGCCGGCGTGGCCTGCGACGCGGCGAGACGGCGGGCGACGCGGGCGAAGCTCGCCGCGGTGGCGGCATCCGCCGGAGCGAAGAAGAACGCGGTAGCGCGGTCGACGTGGTCGCCGTCGCGGATCGGCAGGCGTACCGAGTGGATGCTGAGGTCGCCGAATTCGGGGTGGAAGAACGGCACCGTGATCGCGCTCAGCGGCGCCGTATGGCAGCGCTGCCACAGTTCGACGAACTCCGCGCTGGCCGCGCCCAGCGCCTCGATCAACTGCTGGAAGCGCGGGTCCTCCGGATGCGCCGCCTGGTTCATGCGGAACATGCCGAGCAGGTTCAGCGCGCCGTTCTCGAAATCCGGGTACAGCCGCCGCCGCGCCGGGTTCATGAACGCGTTCCACAGATGGTTGTCGGCGAACGGGCCGCTGAACTCGCCGAAGTCGTACAGGCACTGCGCCATGCGGTTCCAGGCCAGCAGGTTGAACACCGTGTCCAGCACGAAGGCCGGCGCCTGGTACAGGTCCAGCACCTCGCGCACCACCGGCGGCAGGCTGAAGTGGTGTTCCGGCACGTCGGTGCGGGACAGACCCATCAGCGCGAACAGGTAGGCCTCGTCGGTCGGCGACAGCGCCAGCGCGTGCGCGATCCGCGCCAGCGCCGCGGCCGACACGTTGATCGCCCGGCCCTGCTCCAGCCACGTGTACCAGGTGACGCCGACCCCGGCCAGCGCCGCCACCTCCTCGCGGCGCAGCCCCGGGGTCAGCCGGCGTGATCCGCGCGGCAGGCCGGCCGCCTCGGGGGTGAGCGCGGCGCGGCGCGCGCGCAGGAAGGCCTTCAGCTCGGTGCGTTGCAGGGAGGGGCGCATGGGCAAGCCCGGGTGGTAGTGGGAGTACCAGCAGTGGGGACTGCCTTCCCATGTTAGCGGCGGCGCCCTACCGTCGCCTGTCCCCCAAGTCATGTGCCCCGCACGCGAGCGTGACGCCGCGGTCTCCCCTCTGCGCCGCTCCTCCGGCCCACCCTGTCGCCGGCTGTCACGGCGTGCCGTGTGCAGACGTCCTGGTGTCATCCATGCAGGAGATCGACATGTCGCTGCTCCCCGTCCCCACCCCGACGCACGCCCCATGCACCGACGCGCTCACCGAATTCGTGGTGCACGCCCAGCTGATGCTGGACCCGGCCACCCCGGAAGCGGTGCGGCGCGAGGCCGAACCGCGCCTGCTGGCGCAACTGCCGACCCTGCAGGCGCTGGGCGTGTTCGAGCTGTTTGCCATCCGCGACCCGGCGCTGCGCGCGCTGGTGGACGACGAACTGCAGGCCTGCCGGACCCGCGCCGCCTGAACGCTTGCCCAAGCAAAACTGAACTCGAATATATTTGCATTGACAAATATACTTTGGGCAATAGAATGCGCGGCCATGAACAGCGAATCGCTTGCCTTCACTACCCCCAAGGAAAGCCTGGGCATCCTGCTCGGCCTGGTCCGCGCGGAGGTCGTGCGCGCGATGGAAGGCGAGCTGGCGGCCAACGGCCTGAACCTGAGCTTCACCCAGTTCCTGATCCTCAAGCGGCTGGCCCGGCTCGGCCCGATGTCGGCCAGCGAGCTGGCCCGCTCGGTGGAACTGGACGGCGGCGCGATGACCCGCCAGCTCGACCACCTCGAGGGCAAGGGCTACCTGCGCCGCTGCCGGCACGAGCAGGACCGGCGCGCCCTGCGCATCGAGCTGACCGACGCCGGCAACGCGCTGTGGACGCAGCTGATCGACTGCAACGAACGCGTGCTGACCGCCGCGCAGCGCTCGCTGAGCGAGGCCGAACAGGCACAACTGCATGACTACCTGCAGCGCGTGCTGCACGCGCTGCGCGACAAGAGCTGACCTCCCCCTGGACTCCCCCATGCGTCTGCATCGACTGGCGGCTGCGGCCGCCCTGACTCTTGCGCTGGCCGCCTGCGCCAGCAGCGGCGGCCTGCACCCGGAAGGCACGCCGACCGACCCCTCCACCCTGCACGCCGAGCGCAGCCTGGGCCAGCTGTCCGCGGCCGCGTGGCCAGCCGCCGACTGGTGGACCGGGCTGGGCGACCGGCAACTGGATGCGCTGATCGCCGAGGCGCTGCAGGACAACCCCGGCCTGGGCGTGGCCGACGCGCGCGCCCGCGCCGCGCAGGCCGAGGCGGGCCTCGCCGACGCCGCACGCGGGCCCAGCGTGAGCGGCGGCGCCGCGCTCGCCGGTGCGCGGCCGCCGGCCGCGCTGCTCGGCGACAAGGCGCACTTCGCCATCGCCAAGTACGGCTACGCCAGCTTCAAGTGGGATCTGGACCCGTGGGGCGGCAAGCGCGCCGCATGGGAAGCGGCGCTGGGCCAGACGCGCGCCGCCGAGGTGGACGCCCGTGCCGCGCGCATCGAGCTGTCCGGCAACGTGGCCCGCGCCTATGTGCAGCTCGGCTACGCCTTCACCCAGCAGGACCTGGCCGACGCCGAGCTGCAACGCGCCGGTGCCGCGCGCGAGCTGACCCGCCAGCGCGTGGCCGCCGGCATCGACAACCAGGTTGCGCTGAAACAGGGCGACGCCGAAGTGGCCAGCGCGGAGCAGCAAGCGGCGCTGGCGCGCCGCGCGGTCGAGGCGGCGCGCTCGTCGCTGGCGGTGCTGCTGGGCAAGGGCCCGGACCGCGGCCTGCAGATCGAGCGGCCGCGGCCGCTGGCGCCGGCCGCGCTGGCAGTGCCGGCGAACCTGCCGCTGGAACTGGTCGGCCATCGCGCCGACCTGGTTGCCGCGCGCTGGCGCGTCGAGGCCGCCGGCAAGGACATCAAGGCGGCGAAGACCGCGTTCCTGCCGGACATCAGCATCGGCGCGATGGCCGGCCTGGTCAGCATGGGCGGCGCCAACCCGCTCAGCCTGGCCGGACGGTTCTACCAGGCCGGGCCATCGCTCAGCCTGCCGATCTTCGACGGCGGCCGCCTGCGCGCCAACCTGTCGGCCAGGGATGCGCAGTACGACGTGGCCGTGGCGCAGTACAACCAGACCCTGGTCGGCGCGCTCAACCAGGTCGCCGATGAACTGTCCGCGCTCAGGTCGCTGCAGACCCAGATCGCCGCGCAGCAGCGCGCGCAGGATGCCGCGCAACAGGCCTGGGACCTGGCCGAACAGCGCTACAAGGCCGGCATCGGCAGCTACCTGGAGGCACTCAGCGTGCGCCAGCAGCTGCTCGCCGCCGAACGCGGCAGCGCCGCGCTCGAGGCGCAGCAGGCCGATCTCTCGGTGCAGTTGATCCAGGCGCTCGGCGGCGGCTACCAGCCGCGCACCGACGCGGCCGCCGCCACCCCATCCCCCACCCCGTCACGTTCCTGAGGCAGCCCCATGTCCAGCCAGACCCTTCCTGATTCGAGCGACGCCGCCGGCACCCCGGGCGCCGCGCCGGCGAAGAAGAACCCGCGCGGCCTGCTGCTGCGCCTGCTTGGCGGCGCGATGCTGCTGGCCGCCGTCGGCTGGGCGCTGTGGTACTTCCTCGACGGCCGCTGGTACGAGGGCACCGACGACGCCTACGTCAACGGCAACGTGGTGCAGATCACCCCGCAGGTACCCGGCACCGTGGTCAGCATCGGCGCCGACGACGGCGACCTGGTGCACGCCGGCGACGTGCTGGTGCGGCTCGACCCCAGCGACGCCGACGTGGCGCTGGCCGAGGCGAAGGCCAACCTCGCCGCCACCGTGCGCAAGGTGCGCGGGCTGTACTCCAGCGTGAGCGGCGCGCAGGCCGACGTGGCCGCGCGCCAGACCGCGGTGGACAAGGCCCGCGCCGATTACCAGCGGCGCGTGGCGCTGGCCAGGTCCGGCGCGATCTCGGCCGAGGAACTGGCGCACGCCAGCGACGCGCTGACCAGCGCCGAGAGCGCGCTGATCGCGGCGCAGCAGCAGTACCAGACCAGCAAGGTGCTGGTGGACGACACCGTGGTCGCCTCGCACCCCGACGTGCAGGCCGCCGCCGCGCGCCTGCGTGCCGCCTTCCTCGACGACGAGCGCACCACGTTGGTTGCGCCGGTGGACGGCTACGTGGCCAAGCGCTCGGTGCAGGTCGGCCAGCGCGTGCAGCCGGGCGCCGCGCTGATGGCGGTGGTGCCGCTGCGCGGCGTGTGGGTGGACGCGAACTTCAAGGAAACCCAGCTCACCGACATGCGCATCGGCCAGCCGGTGACGATCGAGTCCGATGTCTACGGCGGCAAGGTGGAATACAAGGGCAAGGTGCAGAGCCTGGGCGTGGGCACCGGCAGCGCGTTCTCGCTGCTGCCGGCGCAGAACGCCACCGGCAACTGGATCAAGATCGTGCAGCGCATCCCGGTGCGCATCGTGTTCGACGACCCCGCCCAATTGGACAAACATCCGCTGCGCATCGGCATGTCGCTGAACGTGGACGTGAGCCTGCACGACCAGCACGGCCCGATGCTGTCGCAACAGTCGCCGACCAAACCCGCCTTCAGCACCGACGTCTACCGGCAGCAGCTGGCCAGCGCGGACGCGACGATCGCGCAGATCGTCCACGCCAACATGGCCCGCGGCAAATAGCACCCCTGTAGGAGCCCGCTCGCGGGCGATGCTTTTTCCGAACTCTCAAAGCAACAGCATCGCCCGCGAGCGGGCTCCTACCTATTCCAGACTAGACGATCGGTACCGATGACCACCGAATTCCGCCCGCCCAACCTGGCCCTGAGCACGGTCGGCCTGTCGCTGGCCACGTTCATGCAGGTGCTGGACACCACCATCGCCAACGTGTCGCTGCCGACCATCGCCGGCAACCTCGGCGTGAGCAGCAACCAGAGCACCTGGGTGATCACCTCGTTCGCGGTGAGCATGGCGATCGCGCTGCCGCTGACCGGCTTCCTCAGCCGTCGCTTCGGCGAGGTGCGGCTGTTCACCGCCTGCACGCTGCTGTTCGCGCTGACCTCGTTCCTGTGCGGCGTGTCGCAGAGCATGGGCATGCTGATCCTGTTCCGCGCGCTGCAGGGGGCGGTGGCCGGGCCGATGTACCCGATCACGCAGAGCCTGCTGATCGGCATCTACCCGCCGGCCAAGCGCGGCATGGCGCTGGCGCTGCTGGCGATGGTGACGGTGGTGGCGCCGATCGCCGGGCCGATCCTCGGCGGCTGGATCACCGACAACTATTCGTGGCCGTGGATCTTCTTCATCAACGTGCCGATCGGCATCTTCGCCAGCATGGTGGTGGCCAACCAGCTGCGCGCGAAAGTGGAGCGGACCGAGCGACCGAAGATCGACTACGTCGGCCTGGTCAGCCTGATCGTCGGCGTGGGCGCGCTGCAGATCGTGCTGGACAAGGGCAACGACGAGGACTGGTTCAACTCCACCTTCATCATCGTCACCAGCATCGTCGCGGCGATCGGCATCGCGGTGTTCCTGATCTGGGAGCTGACCGACAAGGACCCGATCGTCGACCTCAAGCTGTTCCGCCACCGCAATTTCACCGTGGGCACGATCGCGCTGATCCTCGGCTATGCGGCGTTCTTCGCCATCGCGCTGATGGTGCCGCTGTGGCTGCAGCGCAACCTCGGCTACACCGCGATCTGGGCCGGCTACGCCAGCGCGCCGCTGGGCATCATCCCGGTGCTGCTGACCTTCGTGGTGGGCAAGTACGGGCCGCGCATGGACCTGCGCCTGCTGGCCGCGGCGGCGTTCGTGGTGATGGGCCTGACCTGCTTCATGCGCGCTGACTTCTTCATCGGCATCGACTTCTACCACGTGGCGATGGTGCAGCTGTGGCAGGGTCTGGGCGTGGCGCTGTTCTTCATGCCGGTGCTGACCATTTTGCTGTCGGACCTGCAGCAGAACGAGATCGCCTCCGGCTCCGGCCTGGCCACCTTCCTGCGCACGCTGGGCGGCAGCTTTTCCGCCTCGATCACCACCTTGCTGTGGGAGCGCCGCGCAGTGACCCACCATGAGCAGCTGACCGAGCACATCACCGCCTACAGCCCGACCGCGCAGGCCGCGATGCAGCAGATCGGCCAGGGCGATCGGCAAGCCGCCGCCGGCACGCTCAACGACATCATCACCCAGCAGGCCTACCAGATCTCGTTCAACGAGGTGTTCCACGCACTGGGCTGGATCTTCCTGGCGCTGGTGCTGGTGATCTGGCTGGCCAGGCCGCCGTTCGCGCCGAAGGCACGCGGCGTCTCCGGCGGCCACTGAAGCCGCCGGCACGCATTGGCATCGACGAACGGCTCCGCACGGAGCCGTCCGCCGCGATCTCAGAGATCGAACGCGACGCCGACCAGCGCCATCGTCTCGCCGGTGTTCGGGCGGTGCAGCCCGCCATTGGAGACGTGCCGCAGCGCCACGCTGAAATGCTTCGCCTGCCAGCCCAGCGTGCTGACGAACTGGTAGTGGCTGGAGAGTGCGTGGGTGGCGTGGTTGGTGACGGCGAGCTGCTCGCTGAAGAACAGCGGCTGATACCAGTCGCCGGCCTCGCCGAAGTGGAAGCGCGCGCCGGCGGCCAGCAACGCCACCGAGTCGCGATTGGTGTAGCGGCTGTCGTCGGTCGCCACGTGGCGACCGTCGATCCAGCCGAGCGAGAGATCCGGCGACCAGCTGAAGCGGGTCCGGCCCAGCGGCTGCGGCGCGAACACGGCCTCGACGAAGGCGGTGTTCGCGCCGTGGCTGTTCGAATAGCTGCGCCCGGCCTGGACCTCGAAGCGGGCGGCGGCGGCGGGCAGGGTGGCGGCAAGCAGCGCTACGGCGACGACGCTGCGAAACAGAAGACGTGGGGACATCGATGACCTCGGGGAAGGCAATGATTTATTGCACTGCATAGTTTACTAAACCACCCCCCGTTGGAGCTGCTTGCTTTGGTTCCGATTCGGCAACGGATTGTTGCCCGCGCGATGTAAAAACCCCGGCACGATGGCCGGGGTTCGGGTGCCGCCCGCGCTGGAGAAAAACTACTTGCCGACCACCGGCTGCAGGGTCGGGCTGTCCAGGTCCAGCGCGGTCGATTCCAGCAGCGTGGCCTGCGGATGTACCTGGCGGATCGCCGCGGCGAATTGCGCCGCGTCGCCGACCACCACCACCGTGGCGGCGCCGCGGTCCAGGTGCTTTTTCGCGTACTTCTCGACCTGCTTCGGCGTCACCGCCTGCACCTTGGCGATATAGCGGCCGATCTCGTCCAGCGGCACGCCGTAGACAGCCAGTTCGCCGACCTGGTCGGCCAGTCCGGCGGTGGTCTCCAGGCTGCGGCCGTAGCCGCCGATCAGGGTGGCCTTGCGCGCGGCCAGCTCGGCATCGCCGACGCGGCTGTCGCCCAGGCGCTTGAACTCGCCCAGCATCAGCTCGACCACCGGCGCCGCCGACGGATTCTTGGTCTGCGCCGAGGCCAGCCACAGGCCGGCATCGTGCAGCGGCTGCAGGCGGCTGAAAGCGCCGTAGGACAGGCCACGCTTGATGCGGATCTCCTCGTTCAGGCGCGCCGAGTACGAGCCGCCGAGCACCGCGTTGGCGACCGTGCCCACGTAGTAGCCGTCGTCGCTGCGCGACGGCGCCGCATGCGCCGCGACCACGCCGGCCTGGCCGGCGCCACGCTGGTCGATCAGCAGCACCGCCGGCACGCGGCTGGCGGCCTTGCCCGGCGGTCGCGCCGGCAGCGGCGTGGCCGGCCTGGCCCAGTCGCCGAAGCTGGCCTGCGCCAGCTGCTGCGCCTGGGCCGCAGTGACGTCGCCAGCGAGAATCAGGATCGCGTTGTCCGGCCGGTACAGCGCCGCGTGCAGCCGCTGCACGTCGGCACGGCCGATCCGCGCGAGCGAGGCCGGCGTGCCGCCGCGCGAATGGCCGTACGCGCCCGCGCCGAACACGCCGCGGCTGGCCGCCAGCGAGGCCAGCGCGGTGGGCCGGCTCAGCAGCAGGCGCAGCTCGTCGATCGCCTGCGCCTGCGCCCGCTTCAGTTCGGCGGCGCTGAAGTCCGGCTGGCGCACCACCTCGGCCAGCAGACCCAGCGCCTGCGGCAGTTTCGGCGTGGTCACGGTGATGCCGACCGCGCTTTCGTCCCAGCCGGCGGCGGCCTCCAGCGAACCGCCCAGCGCCTCGGCGGCGGCGGCGATCTGCGGCGCAGTCTTGCCGGCCGCGCCCTTGCTCAGCAGGTTCGCGGTGAGGTCGGCCAGACCGGCCAGCGCCAGCGGGTCCATCTCGCCGCCGCTGCGCACGATCAACTGCGCCGTGACCAGCGGCAGGCCGGCGCGACGCACGCTGACCACCTGCAGGCCGTTGGCCAGGGTCTGCGTCGTCGGCGTCGGCACGCTCAGCGCCGGTGCGGGACCCGGCGCGGGCGGGGTGGCGGGAAAAACGGCGGCCGCCACGTTGCCGGCGGCGATCGCGATGGCCGTAAAGACGGCCAGACGGAAGGCATTCTTGCGGCGGTTCATTTCGCGGCTCCCGAAGTCTTCGCGGCCGCGGCAGGCTGCGGCAGGTAGTCGATGGTGACGCTGTGCGCGCCGGTCACATACTTCTGCAGCACCCGGTGCACGTCCTGTTCGGTGACCTTCTGCAACGCGGCCAAGTCGGTGTTGACGTGTTCCGCGCCGCCGTCGATCAGCGCCGCCTGGCCCAGCGCGAAGGCCAGGCCCTGCGCGGTCTGGCGCTGCTTCAGCTCGGCGGTCAGCAGCTGGGTCTTCACCTTGTCCAGCTCGGCGGCGGGGATCGGCTGGGTGGCCAGCCAGATGATCTCCTCGTGCAGCAGCTTCTCCGCCGCGGCCGGCGGGTGGCCGCTGGCGAGGATCGCGTAGGCGGTGAACAGGCCCGGGCCGACCCGGCCGTCGGCGTCGGCGCCTACCTGCTGCGCGACCTGGTGGCGATACACCAGCGACTGGTACAGCCGCGAGGAATCGCCCTGCGCCAGCAGCGCGGCGGCAACCTGCAGCGGGATGCGGTCGGCCGTGTCGGACGCCGGTGGCAGCAGCCAGGTGATCGCCACCGCCGGCAGCGGCGCGGTCTCGCTGGTGACGGTGTAGCGCAGGTTCTTCTTGCGCTTCGGTTCCTGCGCGGTGACCTGCGGAATCGGCGCGGCCGGCTTCGGGATCCAGCCGAAGTACTGGTCGACCCAGGCGTCGAGCTGCTTCGGGTCGAAATCGCCGGCGACAATCAGGGTGGCGTTGTCCGGCCGGTAGAACGTCTGGTGGAACGCGATCACGTCCGGCAGCGTGGCCGCGTCCAGGTCCTCGATGCTGCCGATGGTGGGGCGCTTGTACGGATGCACCGTGTACGAGTGCGGGTCGATCGCGTTGAACAGCTTGCCGTACGGATTGGCCAGCACGCTCTGGCGGTATTCCTCCTGCACCACCGCGCGCTCGGACTTGAAGTTCGCCTCGTCCACGTTGAGGTTGGACAGCCGCTCGGCCTCGGCCCACAGCAGCGTCTGCAGGTGGTTGCTCGGCACCACCTCGAAGTAGTTGGTGACGTCGTCGCCGGTGGACGCGTTGTTGGCGCCACCCACGTCCTCGGTGAGCCGGTCGAACTGCTCGGCGTGCATGTGCTTGGTGCTCTTGAACATCAGGTGCTCGAACAGGTGCGCGAAGCCCGAGCGCCCCTGCGGATCGTCCTTCGAGCCGACGTGGTACCACACCTGCACCGCCACGTTCGGGCTGGCGTGATCCTCCACGCTGATCACCTGCAGCCCGTTCGGCAGCGTGCGCTGGTGGTATGGGATCGGCGGAATGGCCAGCTCGGCCGCCGCCAGCGGCGGCGAAGCCAGCGCGGTCAACAGCACGAGCGGGGCGAGCAAGGCAGCCGGACGCAAACGCATGGGCGGTCCCTTCAGTGGAAAGGGGTCAACCTTAGCAAGTCCGCGGGGGGTGTACAGCCGGGAGGCCACCGGCTGGCCGCAGCAGCTTCCGGCAGCGACACGGTGACCCCTGCTTGCATCGGCGCCCAGCCGGACCCGCCCGACCCGGCGCGCCTCTGCGCATCAAACGCTGCTGCGTCGCCTCGTGGTCCAGGGCAGTCCGAACAGGTACAGGCCGCTGAACAACTGCAGGAACAGCGGCGGCAGCGGGGAGTAGGTCAGCCATGCCGGTGGTTCGTGCGGGCTCATCCCGCGCCAGGCGAAATTCGCGATCACGGTGAGCGTGAACACGATCGACAGCCAGCGGTGGCTCTGCCGGATCCACTGGCTTGCGCTCATGCCGCCCCCTGCGCCCGGGCTTCGATCATCTTCCAGCCGTTGCCGGAAGGATCGCGGAAGCCCGCATCCACGGTGCCGTAGCGGCTGGTCGGCTCCTGCGTGAACTCCACGCCGAGCGCCCGGAGTCGCTCGAAGCTCGCCCGGCAATCGTCCACCACCAGCACCAGCGGCGGCATCGCGCCTTTGGCCACCATCTCGCACAGCGTCTGCGCGGTTGCCGCGTCGTGCATCGGCGGCCCGGGCTTGAACAGGCCGAGTTGGAACGCGGGCTGCTCCGGGTGCTGCACCGTCAGCCAGCGGTAATCGCCGTTGCGCGCGTCGGCATGGACGACAAAGCCCAGCTTCCCGACATAGAACGCGAGCGCTTCATCCTGGTCGCGGACGTAGAGTCCGGCTACATCGACACCTTGGGTCATGGAACCTCCGTGAGTGGGAGCCCCTTTGTACCGGCGGCCTGCTGGCGCCGCTTCTCCGAAACTGCGCTCTTGAGGTCGGGCCGGTGCACGGCACGCACGATGCATTCCGGCATGCGCCCGCGCCCGTGCGGGGTCACCCGCTGGTGCGCGCGGAACTCGCCCGGGCTCTCGCCGGTGATGTCGCGAAAGATCCGCCCGAAGGTACCGACGCTGTTCCAGCCGGTCTGCAGCGCGATCTCCGTGACCGGCAGGTCCGTATCGCGCAGCAGCGCCGTGGCGCGCTCGATCCGGCGCGTGAGCAGGTAGCGGTGCGGCGGCAGGCCGAACGCCTCCCGGAACGAACGCGCGAAGTGCGCCGCCGACACTGCGCTCACCTGCGCCAGCCGGCGGACCGGCCACGCCTCGTGAGATGCCGCATCCATCCGGTCCTTCGCGCGCAGCAAACGGCGCAACAGTTCGGGGTTCTGGCCCATCTGCCTTCGTGTGCCCCGCGATGTGGCCCCGCGCCGGCCGGGCAAAGCCGACGGCGCAGATGGATGACTACGCCGGACAGTGCGACAAAACCCCGCGACACTGCAAGCCTGGCACTGCGGCAGCAGGCCCCGGCGCCGCGCAAGCTAATCCGTAATCGCCACATGCCGGATCACGAGGCCGCCTGCGCTCCGCCCAGCGCCTTCAAGCGCCTCTTCTCCGCCTTGCGTTCCTTGCGTGCCGCCTTGCGGATCTTGCGGTCGTGGTTCCACAGGTAGATCGCCGGCGTGCTCAGCAAGGTGAGCAGCTGCGAGACCAGCAAACCGCCGACGATGGCGATGCCCAGCGGCTGGCGCATTTCCGAGCCGATGCCGAAGCCGATCGCCAGCGGCAGCGCGGCGCCCATCGCCACCAGGGTGGTCATGGTGATCGGGCGGAAGC
>Ga0209916_1002075_pt1 | contig 11895 bp, 10 predicted proteins | sample ThiBio_1000_plan_FD_183956 | JGI IMG/M metagenome (GOLD analysis project Ga0209916, IMG submission 183956) | Wastewater bioreactor microbial communities from Cape Town, South Africa - Thiocy_solids_2 (SPAdes) | ecosystem: Engineered > Bioreactor > Thiocyanate-remediating > Anaerobic-Aerobic ... | reverse complement strand
GTGCGCATGCGGCAGTCGGAGCGCGAGGCGTACGTAAAGAAGAGCATCAAGCTGCTTGAGGGCCGCCTGGTGCACGAGGGGCTCACGTTCGAGTTGTCGGGCCGCAGCAAGCACCTCTACAGCATTCACAGGAAGATGCAGCGCGACCACCGCAACTTGGATCAGATCTTCGACCTCATGGCCATCAGGGCCATCCTCGACCCGGAGCCGACCACCAACGGCATGGCTGGCGACGACGCCGAGAAGGCCGTGTGCTACCGCGCCCTCGGCATCGTGCACTCGTTGTGGACGCCCATCCCTGGGCGCTTCAAGGACTACGTGGCGGTGCCGAAACCGAACGGCTACCAGAGCCTGCACACCACCGTCATCGGCTTGCTCGGGCAGCCGATCGAGGTGCAGATCCGCACGCGGCGCATGCATGAGGTGGCCGAGTTCGGGGTGGCCGCGCACTGGGCGTACAAGGAAGGCGTCACGGACGTGGAGGAGGTGCAGCGCCGCCTCGACTGGATGAAGCAGCTCCTCGACGTAGACACCAGCTCCGAGGACGCCGGGGCGTTCCTCGACGCCGTGAAGACCGACATCTTCAGCGAGCGCGTGCTCGTGTTCACGCCGGCGGGTGACGTGGTGAACCTGCCGCGCGGCTCGACGCCGATCGACTTCGCGTACCACGTGCACACCGAGGTGGGGCACAGGTGCATCGGTGCGCGCGTCAACGGCGAGATCGTGCCCCTCAACCACGAGCTTGCCACCGGCGACCGCGTCGAGGTGCTCACGAACCGCTCCAGCCAATACGGGCCGAGCGCCGACTGGCTGAACATCGTCGTCACGCGCGGCGCCAAGCAGAAGATCAAGCACTACTTCAGGGCGCAGGCTAGGCAGATGCAGTTGGAGAGCGGCAAACGTTCCTTAGAGCGCGCTCTGCGGCGCCGCAGCCTGCCCGTAGCGAAGCTCATGAGCCGCGCCAAGCTCGAGGAGGTGGCCAAGAAGCTCCTCAACGTCGATAACACGGAGGAGTTGCTGCTGGCCCTCGAGTCTGGCCGCTTGTCGGCCAAGCACGTGGTCGAGGCGCTGGTGCCGGACCTCGTCAAGGAGCGCCGCCCGTCGCCAAGCAGCGAGGCGCCGCGCCGGAGCGTAAGCGGCGTGTACGTCGACGGTCTAGACGCCCCCGCCAACCTGGCGCGCTGCTGCAGCCCGGTTAGGGGCGACGACGTCATCGGCTACATAACCCGCGGCCGCGGCATTTCCGTTCACCGCGTTGACTGCCCGAACGTCAAGCACCTCATGCTCACGGACCATGACCGCTTCGTGCAGGTCATGTGGGACGCGCCGGCGGGGGAGGTGTTCGCCGTCGACTTCGAGGTCATCGGCATGGACCGCCCCGGCCTGCTGAAGGACGTGCTCGACGTCATCAGCGGCATGAACAAGAGCGCCAACCGCGTGGCGGCAGACGTGCAGGGCGCCATGCGCGCGCGCATCATGTTCCGAGTGGACGTCAAGGACCAAGCAGAGATCGAGTTCATAAAGGAGGGCGTGGCGCGCATTGCGGATGTCACGCGGGTGTACCGCAGCAAGCCGGGCCTGAAGGCGTGAGGCAGGTTCGCTGTTGGTTCGTGTTCGTGCCCGCAACAGCGTGAGCACTCAACCCAAGCTCAGCGTGCTGTTCGTTTGCATGGGCAACATCTGCCGCTCTCCCACCGCCGAGGGCGTGTTCCGCAAGCTGGTAGAGGACGCTGGGCTAGCTGACCGTATAGAGGTTGACTCGGCCGGCACGCACGCGTACCACGTCGGCGACCCGCCCGACCCGCGCTCGCAAGTTGCGGCGGCCGCACGCGGCTACGACCTGAGCGCGTTGCGCGGCCGCCAGTTATCTGAGTACGACGCGGAGCGCTTCGATTACGTGATCGTCATGGACCGCGGCAACTTCAACCGCGTTACGCGTTTGTTCGGCGGCGCCGAGCCAAGTGATGGCCAGCGGGCGCAGGTGCGGTTGTTCATGGATTTCGCGGTCGACCGGCCGGAGGTCGAGGTGCCCGACCCGTACGTTGGTGGGGCGGCAGGCTTCGAGCTGGTGCTCGACATGATCGAGACGGCCGCAGCGGGGCTGCTGGCTAAGGTAAGCGCCCGTTTGGCGCCCGACGAATCTGTAGCTGAGTAAGCAAAGCGCCCCGCCGGTTTCCAACGGCACCTGACGATCACCTCTTAAGGCTGCTTCTTCCGACCTGACCTGGTTCGAGGGTCGCCACCGCGCTGGTCCGACGGGGCAGAGGGGATAGTAACACGGCACTGAGGCGCGGGGTGAAGTGGCGGTTTTGGGGACGACCGCTGACGGTTCGTGAGGCCACTGTGAGGCGTGTGAGGTTCGCCACTAGAGAGCAAGAGTAGGCGTTCACCACGCGTGGTCTGGGCACCAGCCTAGCTGCCCTGGCGTGAATGTGTGGAATTTGTAAGAGTCTCGTAAGGGCGCCTTGTTAGGCTCTCCTCAGTCCACGGGGATTCCCGGGATGGCACTACCAGGCGACCGGACATCATTCATACTTCATCCCGGGAGCCGAATCGGAAGGAGCGCATCATGCGCAACCGTAAGACGCAAGGCTTCACCCTGATCGAGCTGCTGATCGTAATCGCGATCATCGGCATCCTCGCCGCCGTACTTATCCCGAACCTGCTAAATGCTCGTGCCCGAGCCAACGATGTCGCTGCTCAGTCCGTGGGTCGTCAGGTCGCCACGGCTGCCGCCGCGATGCAGGTGACGAACCCCGCCAATGCGATCTCCACATGCACCTTGGCTGCCGGTGTTGTTACCGTGGCTTCTGGTACGTTCACGACGACTGTGGCCGCTCCGGCGCCGGTCAGTGCAGTAACCTGCGACGCCACTGGCACGGGTGTGACGGTAACGTACACAGGCGGTACCCCTGGGGTGAGCCCGGTAACTATAGCGATGCAACAGTAAGCAACTAGGCCAGCAAGATACTTGAGAATTGGAGGCCGCCCCGAAGGGGCGGCCTCCAATTGGGCTTGGCCCCAGAAGGTCGACATTTCTTGCGTTGGTGTCCACGGTGTTGACCCGGAGTCAACATTAGGCAAGTACTCTTTCGGAGCGCTAGTAGGTGTGTGGGTATGGCATTAGTTGCGTCGCCGGACCTTCTTGTGAGAAGTGAAGTTCCTTCTTTCTGTAAATTCCTCCAGCGCCAGTCAGCACTACGCTGCCAAGCCCACCTCCTGGTCCTCGGTCGGCGGCACAGCCGATGCCACCTCGAGCAGGTCTATGTAGAGGTACTTCCTGCCAGATAGCCACTCCTCGCTCTGCTCCACGCACATGGCGGTCACCAGCCGTAAGCACGCCTCCCGGTTCGGGAAGATCCGAACCACCCGCGTGCGGCGCTTGAGCTCCTGATTGAAGCGCTCTAGCCCGGTCGTGGAGCGGATGCGGCGCCGGTGCGGCTCGGGGAACGAGAGGCACGCCAGCGTAGCCTCGACGCCCTCCTCGAGCCACGCCCCCACCGCCGGATGAGAGGCGCTCCAACGCTCCACCACCTCACGAGCGAGCGATAGCGCCCAATCGCGGTCCGGCGCGGCGTAGATCGCCTTCAGGTCGGCCGTGAGCGCCGCTTGGTGCTTCCGGGCCACCTTGCCGCGCGCGTCCCTAAGGAAATGCACTTGGCAGCGCTGCCAAGAAGCGCCCTGGAAGTGCCTGTGAACGGCGTTCACCAGGCCGCGGTGATCGTCGCTGGTCACGAGCTGCACGCCATGCAGGCCGCGCTCCTTGAGCTTGCGGAAGAGCGCGTCGTAGGTCGACTCGCTCTCGCTATCCGCCACGTCCACCGCTAAGAGCTCCCGCCGCCAATCCGCCCTGACGCCCTTCACCACCAATACGCCCTGGCTCACCACGCGGCCGTCGACCCCGACGTGCTCGTAGCGAGCGTCCACCATCGGGTACGGGTAACCCACCGCCTCCAGGCGCCGCTCCCGCCAGGCGCTCAGGTCGCCATCCAGCTGGCCCGCGAGACGGCTTACGGTACTCTTGCTGAAGCTCGTGCCGCACAAGAGCTCGGTGATGTCCTTCACCTTCCGCGTGCTCACGCCCTCGAGGTACATCTCCATCAGCGACAGCACTAGCGCCTTCTCGCTGCGCTGGTACCGGTCGAAGAACTCCGTCTTGAAGGTGCCCTCCCGGTCCATCGGAATCAGCAGGTGCAGCGTGCCGACGCGCGTCTTGAGCTGCCGGGGGCGGTAACCGTTGCGGTACCCGCGCCGCTCCTCGGTGCGCTCGAACGAATCGGCGTTCAGGTGCAGCGCGATTTCCTCCTCCAATAGCCGCTGCAACGTGGACTGCACGGTGTCACGCAGGAAATCGGGTTGGTCCACCAGCGCCTCACGCAAACGCGCCGACAAAGCACTATCCTTCAGTTGAGTCATCGTTCACTCCGATTTAGGGTTGATATCCACTTCCCAAACTGGAGGAGCGATGGCTCCCTTCCCTCACGAGAAAGTCGCAGAGCCACCTAATTTACAGAGGATACGGGGCGCGATCTCGCCACGCCGAGACCCTCCTCAAAAGATCATGACGCCAAACTACACGGAATCGTAGACCTGGACGTCGCCTTAGCTCGAAACTACCCCGGCGCTCGACAGCGATTGATCGTTCATAGCGACCGCGGCTCGCAATCCTTATCGATTCGCTACACGGAGAGGCTCGTCCAGGCCGGGGTGGCCGCCTCGGTCGGCAGTAAGGGCGACAGCTACGACAACGCGCTGGTTGAGACGATCATTGGGATGTACAAAGCGGAGGTAAACCACCACCTGGGACCCTGGCGCAGCGCTACTGAGAGGGGGATAGCTACCCTGGAGTGGGTGCACTGGTTCAATTACCAGCGGCTGCTGGAACCGATCGGCGACATGCCGCCGGCCGAGTTCGAGCAGATGTACTATCGCCAGCAGGGTCAGGCGGCTGCCTGACTCAAGCAATCTAGCCTCCGGAAAACACGGGACGGTTCAGATTGCTGGCGAAATAGGGGTGGACGCCAGCAGGCGTGCTGTGGATGCGCGACTCCTCGAGTACCTCGCCCGTGACGCCGTCGAGGACACAGATCGGCGGTTGCTAATCGCCTATATCTAGCCGAATGGTCGTTGCGCTAACCTGTCGCGCAGCCGATTTCCTATCTTTGCCTTTGAGCCCAATACGAACGCAGGTGGAAGCCCCAGAAGCTAGGGTAACCGAGTTCGAGGTGGGCGGCCTAATTCATCCCATTGCGGTGACGGATTGAGACCGCCACGCAGGGCGGGTCGTAAGGCTCCCACCGGCCATGGGACAACTGGTGCTAGGGAATCAATCATCGACCTCGGCGGTGGGCGGACAACTGCAACCTGGGATGACGCAAGGTCAAAGCATTGAACGTCATTCGGCCGTAAGGTCCTGGCCAGCGCAAAGACTGTAGAACCCGCGCGACGCCAAGCACGGAAGGTGCGGAGACTCGATTTTGAGAATCCAGGACCGGGTCATCTACTGATTGTGCCAACACCCCCATTCGAGGGTGCAACCCCACTCCTGTGGCAGCAACAATACTTCCATGAGGGCAGGTCGTGCCAGAAGAGGGTTCACCGTTATTGAGCTGCTAATCGCAATTGCTGTGATTGGTATTCTTGCAAGTATTGGGCTTGCTTCGTATCGACCCCCAGAAGCGCGGATTCTGGCGAACGACTGGAACCTGCTCGTACGACAGGGTCGCTACGAAGCTATTCAACGGAACTATCCGGTGGCGGTTGTCTGGGACCCGTCTCTGGCCGCGTTGTCCACTGTTCTAGACCTCGCCTCACCGAGCGTGGCGTCCGCCTGTTCCGGGAGCACGGTCCTCCGAACTCACGGCGAGGCCGATTATCCGCGAGTCTCGGTTATCTCCGCGCCAGCGAGTGTCACGGGCATCGTTTGGCTACCTAGTGGCCAGGTCAGAAGCTGTACCGGAGGTGTTCCGGTCGCATTCGGCATGGACATCGATGACGGCCGCCGTTTGGTGCAGTTCAGTCTCACGAGCACGGGGAAGGTTGAGATTAGATGAGGTCTGCTACGGGGCTAACGTTAATCGAGGTTGTCGTGGCCATCGCGGTATTGGTCGTCGGGATATTCGCGGCGGTCCAATTTCAGGTGAGTTCGTTGCGGGCAACGAGCCTCTCCGAGATCACTCAACAACTCTCCAGGATCGGACAGGCGGAGGTCGAATGGCGCAGGCAAACGGCTATCGACCTTGGTACGCATGATTGTCAAACCTTCAGGCCAGCAGAGTATCCATCTTGCACTGTGACCATGACTCCGTGTGTGATGTTAGACGGCCAGTACGGTTTCACATGCAATGCCAGCGTATTGTCGCCCATTGCCTATCGCGTTCAGGTCAACGTCGTTGGGCCGCGTGAGCAGCAGTTTGACCTCGAATCCTTCTATACGGGAATCTATGTCGCGGGATCCACGGGCTCCCAGGGTGCGGCGTGGTCCTATCCAGCGGACGAGCCGGACTCAGGCACGGGCGCGCCCGTGACACCAGGAGGCTGACTGTGCGCCGTCTTGTTGCTGGCTTCACGCTGATCGAGCTGTTGATCTCGATGGCTATCATGCTGCTCGTACTAGGCGCCGTGCTTGCCTTCTTCGTCCAGAGCCAGCGAGTCTATCGGGTGCAGGAGCAGGTTTCGGACCGCCAAGCGGCAGCGGACTCTGCGATCCAGTTGATGACTTACGAGATCGGCCTCGCGGGCTACAAGGGTACCGGAGAGAATGACCCAATTAAGCCCTTCGCGGGTGGTTCCACTACTTTGCGCATCGATCGGGGACCCGATTCCGCGAGCCCGGATACGATTACAGTTCGCTACTTCGAAGACCGGTTCGTGAGCTCCTCCCAAGAACTTGTCGTGGCTTACAGCGTGGATACCACTGTGCAGACCCTCATGAGGAGCGAGGCGTCGAGCGCGCCCCAAGAGCTGGTCGACGGCGTGTTGAATCTCAAAGTCGTTCAGTTCATCCGGAGGGACGGGGTGCGCGTCGACCTGACCACCACTGGCGGATCGGTTCCCGAGAACTTAGCGGCCCTTAATGTCGAATTGACTTTGGCTAGCGGCCGCACGTGGCGGTTCCCGATTGCGATTGTAAATGCTCAGCAGGCCGTTCTCAACTAGGAGTGTAAGCATATGCGCATGAATCGTGGAATTGCCCTTATTGCTAGCTTAGTGATACTAGCTGTCGTAGCGATGGTGGGCGTAGGTGCCTTCTTCATGTCGAATATGGACTTGAAGATCGCAGGTAACGCGCGGAGCCATGTTCTCGCTAGATATAACGCAGAGTCCGGCCTAGATACCGCGCTCGTGATCGCAGCACGCGAGTTCCGTGACAGTAGCGGTGTATTACCGACCGCTGCGGAGTTTGCGGCCATCTTTCCCTCCTCCGCCGACGGAACCAGCGCGGTGCAGTTCGAGTTGGTACCAGGAGGCTATCGTACTTTTGCCGCTGACGAAGCCTCGGTTAGTGTCCGGGGGTTTGGCCCGAACGGAGCACAGTACGTTGCAGAGGCGCGCTTCCGCGGGGTCGGTACGCCGGTGGATGTCACAACCACGACGAATCCACTCTTCGGTATTGGCTTCGTCACGAACGGCGGGGTGGAGTTTCCGGGCAATTCCACGCTGGATTTGAATGTTTGGGCGGGTACTGCCATCAAGTTTCCTGGCGGGAAGTCGCGGCTAGGGAGCGGCTTCTGGGCTAGAACAGCGGGGCCAGTAGGCACGCAATGCGATATTGGGAAGACCCGCTGTCAAACCGAGGCCGCCTACCCGAACGTTACTCCGCCGAACTTCGATGCCCAGAGGCTTCAGGTCATCGCCAAGTACCGCGAGCTGACGGACCCAGATGACCTCGTTGCCGATCGTGCGGACCTGGCAGATGTGTGCACTGAGTTCATTACTTCGAACACCTCTAGGGGCAACTTCTCGTCCAAGATCCTCTGCCTGGCACCGGGCGTGTCCCTGACACTTACCGGCAACATCAAGGACGTAGTGGTCATCGGCGATGCCTCGAATACCGTCAAACTCTCTGCTAACACTGCCTCCCTACTTGCGGACGGCACGGGCCTGGGCGCGACAATCGTCGCCGGAACGGTCAACTTGAGCGACAAGAACACCACGATGGCTGGTGAGAACACGGTAATTGCCAAGGCTGACATCGAGTTCAACAAGGGTGTGACGTCTGTCGACACATCCGCCAGGACACTGATTAGTACTGAAGGCGACGTGCTGCTGAACGGCAATGGTGGCCGCGACATCTACGCAACGTTCTGGACGGGTGGAACTTACCGGATTAATGGTACCCAAGGTGACTTTATTGGGTCAGTGGTGGCCGCTTCGGGGACGATCGCCATCACCGGCAATGGTGGCGTCGACCATGCTCGACTACCCGAACACTTGCTCAATCCATTCATTCCGACTGTTACGACTGGGCGAACTTTTACGGACGCAGGCATCCTAGTCCTCAGTCGGCGATAGAGAACTGGCCTTCGGCCACATTGGTGGTGTGAGTGACGGGCGTTGGGGTGCCGGCTGGGGGCCAGGGAGGACCTAAAGTAAGACTCCCGTGACGGCTCCCTGATATCCTGCCTCAAATGCAACATAGAGCACGAAGTGTCCGCAACTCCGGCGCCTCTGGGTTCACGCTCCTTGAGTTGCTGGTCGTAATCGCCATCATTGGCATCGTTGCAGGCCTCGCCGTAATGGCGGGCCGCCCAGTCGTTCGGGCACAGGCCGGGGAGGCCGCCTTCCGAACGTTGCAGCAGAGCGTGTGGCAGGGCGCAACAATGGCGGCCTCGCGTGGCGTGCGCACGCAGCTCACGTACGCCGGTTCGACCCTCACCGTGGTTAATCAGGCCAGTGGCGAGACGATCAGGACTTTCGACCTGCCGGAAGCCGCCAGCCTCAACGTGCCAAGCGGCACTACGCTGCTTGAGTTCACGCCACCGGGCAAAGTCGACCTGGCCAGCCTGGCGGCGTTACCTAACCCATTCACGATCAGCTCAAACGGCAGGACCCAAGGCGTTCAGGTCTCGCTGATAGGGGAGGTGCGGTTGAGGTGAGAGCTCCTAGGTCTCAACGAGGTCCTTTGGCGTCACGGTGGGCGCAGGGACTCACCCTGCTCGAGGTCATCCTCGCCCTGGCCGTTCTCGGCATCGTCGGGGCGGTCTTCACTACTTCCGTGCTGCGCAATCTCAGGCACACGACCACGTCAGGCACCCGGACTCAAGCCGCGCAGGTACTCAACTACTTCGGTAGGCGCATCGTTGGGGGAGACGCCGCCCTCAGGCCCGCGGTGGGCGACGAACTAGCCTGGACATACGACGAGCTAAGCGCAGCATTCCCAGACATTGGCGGCGCCACCGGCATGGCGGACGCCGACCGCTACCGGGTCGTCATCAGCTCACCGGGCACGTCTACCGTGGCAGGCGCAACTCTGCAGCAGTACGACGTAACGGTGTGCTTCGCCACCCCAGACGCCGAGAGCTGCGTTACCGGCAGCACCCTCAGCTCTACCGACAGTCCGAGCGGGTCCACGCCGCCGCTGCCCGGCATCAACTAGGAGGCCCTGCGATGAACAAGCACGCAAGACACCAGGGCATGACCCTCATCGAGACGTTGGTGGCGCTGCTCATCTTCGGCATCGTGGCCATGATCGCAACGTCCGGTGTCATCAACGCACTGCGCGTGCAGGGCGTCAACGAGGCAGCCGCGAGCGCTCAGGCCAAGTTAAGACGTGTCGTCGAGGTTTTCACCCAAGAACTCCGAAGCGCCGTGCTGGGCGGGGTAAGCAACCAGCCTTACGCGTCGGGCTCGTCGAGCATCTCGTTCCTGCTGCTCGATGGTGGGGCCGGTTACCAAGTGCTGCCCCACGACTCGGGCGGGGGTTTCCCGAACTCCGTCAACTTCGAGATAATCGCCCCAGGATCCGCGGCAGCCGTACAGGCCAGCCTTGCCGGGCAGGAGATCATGCTCATCAACGGTAACGGTGACGCCACGGTGCTCCAGGTAACTAACGTGACGAGCACTAGTGGCCCAGGGAGTGGCATCTACCGCGTAGTTCACAACGCCTGCGCCAACACCATCGCCTACACCCCGAATTCCACGTTGGTCATGCTCGTAAGTTCGCTCGGCATGAACTTCGACTCAGCTAGCGGCAACCTCAACCAGATCAGCGGGAGTGGCGCGGAAGTTCCCTTGGCTTTCGACCTCGATGGGCTTGAGCTCGAGTACGTTTACCTATTGGACGACGGCAGCACGCGCGTACGTGCGGAGCCTTACGCTGACGCCAACGGCTACCCCGTCAGGCGCGGCAAGGTTGCGGGTGAGAACGTCAGCCTCGTGCGAATCCAACTGACGGTTTCTGCCACCGAACCAAGCGGCGGCGGTCGCAGCGTGAGCCGGTCGTACACGGGTCAGGTAGAACTGGCCTCTAACCCAAGCTTCAGGATTGACAGGGTGGTTCCATGCAGACCTTGATGAAGCAGCGCGGCGTTGCCATGCTGTACGCCCTACTCCTCATGGTAGTAGTCGTCGGCATAGGCACGCTGATGTTCGCGCGTACCGTGAACGAAATCAAGCACAGCGGCGATGACGCCGCCATCATCCAGACCCTGCTCCTAGCCCGCGGCGCTGCCAACATGGGCGGCGCGGTCATGCAAGGCCTTATCAGAGCAGAGCTGGAAACCATCGTGGAGGCGGATTCGAGCACCACGAACCGCTGGACGTTCGGTACTGGCAACTCTAGCAGCACTACCCCGGACGCCGTCAGCGTGGCAACGGCGCTCACGACGGGAGCCAACAGCGTGGCCAGGAAACTGCAGGCTCGAGTTGATACCGCACTATGCGCTCAGGGTGTGCCACTGACCGGTGCTGGCACCGCATCGTTCCGGGTCTACTTCACCGACTCCGCATGCGGGACGGCGCTGCCAGCCAGCGTGCAACTACCGGCTGGGCGCTTCGTTTCCGGCGTGCCCCGCGGCAAGGGCTCAGGGGCTGAGCAGGTGTACGCCCTGCCGTTCGTCCTGGTAGCAGAAGGCAGCGCTGGCGCTTACAACCGCAACGTGGTGGTGCAGGGCGAGTACCGCTTCGAGGTCGGACGCGCGTCGTTCTCCAAGTACGCGCTCTTCACCAACGTCCACACCACCGGCCCAGACGGCGACGACATCTGGTTCACCGAGAACACCATGTTCGACGGTCCGGTGCACACCAACAACTACTTCCGCTTCTACGATCGCCCCTGGTTCGGTGGACCGGTAACTAGCGCGGGTTGCCGCGACGTTCGCGCCGACCGCTGCGCGGCATTTGGTCGGCGAGGCGGCGAGTTCTACGACGAAGGTCTCATCTCAGCGGCCAACATGAGCCCGTCGGCCACCAACCCTAGTTATCGGAACAGTTATGGCACTCACGCTCCCGAGCTAACTGGCGGCGTGGCGTGGGAGGCAGCGTACGTGCCTCTGCCGGCCAACAACCAAAACCAGGAGGCTGCTGCGGCCGCCGCCGGCCTAGTGTTCAATGGTGATCTCGATCGGCTCACGCTTTGGGCTGCCAACTCAGCTGGACAATCGCCGACTCGCAACGCCTCTGGTGAGTTCGTGCCGCCAGCCACCCACCAGTTCATCGAGGCATGCACGGGCACCCGCCAGAATACTTGCACCGTCTACCGCGCAAACGCCAGCGGCCTGCTCGAGAGGCGAAGTGGCAGTGACCCGAACTACACCTGGACTGCCGTGCGCGCCGATTTCAACGGTGTCCTCTACGCTCGTGGCAGCGTCGAGCACTTCAAGGGGCCAGCGCGCGTGCCTGCTAACAGCAACAACCCTGACCTGGCGCCGCCGGCGTTGGCGTCGTTCTCGCAGC
>Ga0209916_1002068_pt1 | contig 11959 bp, 9 predicted proteins | sample ThiBio_1000_plan_FD_183956 | JGI IMG/M metagenome (GOLD analysis project Ga0209916, IMG submission 183956) | Wastewater bioreactor microbial communities from Cape Town, South Africa - Thiocy_solids_2 (SPAdes) | ecosystem: Engineered > Bioreactor > Thiocyanate-remediating > Anaerobic-Aerobic ... | reverse complement strand
AAGTATTACTACTTGTGGAATAACTAGCAAAGAGACATAAGAAGTAGCTAGCAAATACAACCCTAAATAAACATATGTAAAATGATTAGTAGGAAGTAAACCGAATAGATAAGTACGTACATTGCTAGGTATGAATGCTTTTTTATAATGTATCCATACTTCTCTTCTCCTTTGTCTAGCTGCTATGAGTGGCCCTGGTACTTTAATGCCTACCCAGCCTCCTTTTTCTCGTAACATATAATGGATACCCATCAAAAAGACTAAATTAGCTATCATACCAGGAATAAGATTATCAATGCCTGTATATCCAAAAAGCTTATCCCATCCCATTACAGTTATACATCCTGCTACCATCCCAGTAAGTACTGCTCTGCTACTGCTCCGGAAACCAAAGATGGCAAGTAAGAGGGGCATTGTGACAATTGGCATATAAAAGCTACCAGATAATAGCATAAGTTGTAACAAATCTTTTGCACGGAGGGCTAATAACAAAGCTAAAACACCTAAAATGAGTGAAAAAATCCTAACGATTATAATTGACTCTCTCCAAGAAGGTTTGATAAGTTTGATAATGTCATTAACTGCTAATACAGCCGATGAATTAAGATAGGAATCAGCTGTAGACATAGCCATGGCTGTAATACCAACAGCAATAAGCCCTTTTAGCCCTGGATAAGCATAGGTTGTGATAATATAGTTTACAAGCTTGCTAGGCTCTAAGCTTGAATTACCTGCTAGTAATAAAATAGAAACCCAAGCTACTGCAATGTTTACCAGCAATGTACTTCCCGCCGCATATGTAAAAGACCTTTTTACTTGCTCGAGATTTTTAGCTATGGCTACTCGCTGAAATATAGCAGGTGCCATTCCAGGAAGTATAAAATAAAGCATTAAAGCTAATGCTTTACGAAATTTATAATTCCAACCTATTACTTCTCTCAAGTTAAAAATAGGATTCTCTACTAATGTACCTATAACTTTTCCAGGATTTTTCAAATGGTTCCAAACTATTAAGGACAAAATAGGAATGAAAGTAATAAAAGCGATGAACTGAAATAAATCCGTAATAATAACAGAGCGGATGCCCCCAAAAGCTGAATAAAGAATAACAATAGAAGCTGCTGCAACAGTAACCCAAGGGCCCTCAAATCCTAAAAGAAAGTTTAGTATTTTAGCAATCACCTGAAACTGAATGGCTATATAACCTATAGACTTTAATATTCCACTTATAGCAGTAATAATTCGTACTATAGATCCATACATATCCCCAATTGCCTCGGCCACAGATAAATTATTGAGAAATTCACCCATTCGCACAGCCAAAACTTGCCCTGTAAATAATAAGCACAAAGTTGTGCCTAATAGAGGTATAATAAAAAGCAACCCATTCGTATAAATATTTTGTAGTCCATAGAACATGAATCCCCCACCAATCCAGGTAGCTACAATCGTAGAAGTGACTGTGGCTGTAGAAAAATCTTTATTGCCTATAGAAAAATCACGTAAATTTTTCACATGACGGCCAGCAACTAATCCTAATATTAGGTTAGCAGCTAAAAAAAGGCTAAATAAAATAATGTCAAGATATTCTTTTAGCATAACATATATGTCTATAGGGCAACCTATTTTAGTAAAAGTTTTCTATCTTCTCACCATCACCTATGCCTAATTTTCTATAATTGCAAAAAGGTGCCTGATTCCATTGTTTTAACTTTGCTTTTTTAATACTAACTACATAAGAGCTAATATGCTCACTATTTACCCATTTCTTGTAATAGCCGTAGGAATGGCCGATCCAGTCTACTAATGATTTATTGATTTCAAATACTTAGAAGCATAAGCCTAATTGTAAACACCTCTATATGTGGTTATTATTTTCTAAAGCAAGCTTCAGGCAAATAAAACTTTTAAGTGTCTCTAATTTGCTAAAGATGATTGATGAAGAACTCTATCCTTCAGTGTGTATAAGGTATGGAATACTGTATAACAACAGGTCTCTACTTCGGATTAATAAGATATATAATCGTGAGGTAAATTTTTAAACGAAAAGCGGAGAGAGGGGGATTCGAACCCCCGGTACAAAAAATGTACGGCAGTTTAGCAAACTGCTGGTTTCAGCCACTCACCCATCTCTCCTTTTGCTGATAAGTAAATATACTGTAAATAAATTATCAAAAAAACCACAGTAATTTTTACCTGATTTTACTCGCTTTACTCATATAACTTGGTGGATAAGAAACCATGATATTCTTTTGCAAAGCTCATGTATAATATTTAGTAACCAGATAAATTTTTTGGTTCAAGAACACAGCAATTCACTTATAGTAAAAGATATTTATAGTGTTGCTTAAATAATTCTAAAGTGAACTAAGCTACCTTGTTAAGAATTTCTTTAAAAGCTTCTGGGTTATTCATAGCCAAGTCAGCTAATACTTTTCTATTAAGCTCAATGCCACTTGCTGCTAGTTTCCCCATGAATTGAGAATAGCTTAAGCCATTCATTTTTGCTGCAGCACTGATGCGCTGAATCCAAAGCCTTCTAAATTCTCTTTTCTTAGCTTTTCTATCTCTATAAGCATATTGTAGTGCTCTTTCTACTGCATTCTTTGCTATGGTCCATGCATTTTTCCTTCTTCCCCAATAGCCTTTTGCTAATTTTATTATTCTTTTTCTTCGTGCTCTAGAAGCAACTGCGTTTACTGATCTGGGCATATTTTATTTTTTTTAATCTATATAAGCTTTTCCAACTACGCGTAATTAGATACGAAGCAGTTTTTCTATTCTACCTTTATCTGATTTGTGCACCAAAGCAGTATGTGTAAGTCTTCTTTTCTGCTTGGTTTGCTTTTTATCTAGCATGTGATTTTTAAAAGCATGCTTACGTTTGATTTTTCCTTTTGCTGTTAAGGCAAATCTCTTTTTAGCTCCTGAATGTGTTTTTACTTTTGGCATTTTTATAGCTTAGTATGATTGCAAATTTAATAACTACTTAACGGAAGACCTATATACAACCTCTATAGTTTATAAAAAATCTAATTTTTTAACCTTTAGAATTTTTTGGACTAATAGATAAATGCATTTTTCTACCTTCTAACTTGGGCATATGCTCTATTTTTCCATGCTCCTCAAGCGCTTGTGCAAATTTCAACAAGAGTAATTCTCCTCTTTCTTTAAACACAATGGTACGTCCTACAAATTGTACATAAACTTTAACTTTGGCTCCCTCTTGCAAAAATTTGGTAGCATGCTTAATCTTAAAGTTCAGATCGTGCTCATCTGTATTAGGACCTAGCCTTATTTCTTTAACTGTAGTCTTCTGTGATTTTGATTTAATCTCTCTTTGCTTTCTCTTCTGTTCGTACTTAAACTTAGAATAATCAATAATCTTACATACAGGCGGCTCTGCATTGGGAGATATTTCTACTAGATCAAGTTCCTTTGCCTGTGCCATTTTTAAGGCATCTGCAATTTTATATATACCTGGTTCTAGATCATCGCCTACTACACGTACTTCAAGTGCAGTGATCCGTTCGTTGATTCTATAAGGTTCTTCTATCCTCCTATTGAATCTTGGTTGAAATTTTCTATCGCTAATAGTCAACTAATTTAAATTTTTTCCTTATTGTAGAAATTACAAATATCCAAAATTATTCCATCTATTAAAATAGATATAGCCATTATAATTACACAAACTCTATACCTACTACTAATTGTTGCTCGAAATTAAATCATTTTGTGAAATATCTTCAACAATTTTTTGCACTAATTTATCGATAGGGAAGCTTCCTTGATCTCCAGCACCTTGTTTTCTTACAGAAGCTGTGCGATCAAGTTGTTCTTTTTCACCTATAATAAACATATAAGGAATTTTACTTAGTTCTGCTTCTCTTATCTTTTTACCTATTTTTTCGTCTCTATGATCTACAAAACATCTAATGTCTTTATTACGTAAAGTTTGGTTGACTTCTTCTGCATACGCAGCAAACTTTTCAGAAATAGGCAATATAGCTACTTGCTCTGGTGCAAGCCATAACGGAAGTTTGCCAGCAGTATGCTCCAACAAAATAGCAATAAACCGCTCCAGCGACCCAAAGGGTGCTCTATGAATCATCACAGGCCTATGTTTTTTGTTATCAGCACCTGTATAAGATAGGTCAAACCTTACAGGCAACTGGTAATCTAGTTGTACCGTGCCAAGCTGCCAATTTCTACCAAGGGCATCTTTAACCATAAAATCTAACTTAGGTCCATAAAAAGCTGCTTCACCTAACGCCTTTAAGGTATTGAGATTCCTTAATTTAGCAACTTCTTCTATAGCTTCTTCCGCCTTATCCCAATCTTCTTTATCTCCTATGTACTTATGTAACTGCTCAGAGTCTCTAAATGATAACCGAGCTGTATAGTCGCTAAAACCTAGTGCACTAAATACATAAGTTACTAAGTCTATAACCTTGGCAAATTCTTCTTTTACTTGGTCGTTTCGACAAAATATATGAGCATCATCCTGCGTAAAACCTCTTGTGCGTACTAACCCATGTAATTCTCCATGCTGCTCATACCGATATACAGTGCCAAACTCTGCCAAACGAACTGGCAAATCTCGGTAAGATCTGGGTTCATGTTTGTAAATTTCGCAATGGTGAGGGCAGTTCATGGGTTTTAAGAAAAATTCTTCTCCTTCATGTGGAGTGCGAATAGGCTGAAAAGAATCTTCTCCATATTTTTCGTAATGCCCTGAAGTCACATACAGTGCTTTGTGTCCTATGTGTGGAGTAACTATTGGCTGATAGCCTGCTTTTACCTGGGCCCGACGTAAAAATTGTTCTAGCTGCTCGCGTAATACCGTTCCTCTAGGTAACCAGAGTGGCAATCCAATGCCTACCTTTTCAGAAAAGGTAAATAGCTTTAGTTCTTTACCTATTTTCTGGTGGTTTCTCTTTTGCGCCTCTTCTAATAATTCTAGGTAAGCTTTTAGTTCTTTTTGCTGAGGAAAGGTGATTCCATAAATTCTTGTAAGCTGCTTGTTTTTCTCATTACCACGCCAATAGGCACCTGATATGTTTAATAGCTTTACAGCCTTAATAAACCCTGTATGAGGAATATGGGGGCCTCTACAAAGGTCTGTGAAATTACCATGTTTATAAAAGGTTATGCTTCCATCTTGTAAGCCTTCCAGCAACTCTACCTTATAAGGATCGCCCTTTTTTTGAAAGAAGCTAATGGCCGCAGGCTTATTAACGACAAGTCGCTGATAAAGGCTATTTTGGCGAGTTAGCTCAAGCATCTTCTCTTCTATGCGAGGTAGATGAGTAGCATCAAAATCATAATCCCCAAAATCTATATCATAATAGAATCCATTAGCAATAGCAGGCCCAATGCCTAGCTTAATACCAGGGTAAAGCGCTTCCAATGCTTCTGCTAGCAGGTGAGCTGAAGAATGCCAAAAGGCCCTTTTACCATCTTCATCTTGCCAGGTGAGTAGTTTTACCGTAGCATCCTCGCTAATAGGCCTGGTTATATCCCATACCTCACCATTAACTAAACTTGCTAAAATTTGCTGTGATAAACGCTCACTAATAGATTGTGCTACTTCTAGGCTTGTTACCCCTTTAGCAAAAGATTTTATAGTACCATCTGGCAGTGTAATATTAACTGTATCGTTATGCATAACGCTAAATTAATGATTTGCAAAGATGGGGATTTCAATCGTAAATTACCACTAAATGGTGCAAAGTTATTTGTTTGCCCCGTGATGTATATATCTTTAAGGCAAAACTTTTTCTTCAAAGACCTGCCTAGAAGAATACCTGCCCACAAAATAACCTACTATTGTAGCTAATACAACCAACAGAATATCTTTATCCAAACGAAAAAACATCATGGTTATTCTACGCTGTTCATAGATAATAAAGAGTAAATCAATGTAGAGTAGGAAATAAAGAATACCAAAGCTGACCAGCTTACTGAAAGTGGAAAAATCTTCCCGTCTCAGCACAACAATTATAAATGTGCCTAGTGCTATAAGTCCAAGTGTTAGTGTAGAAAGTACAATCGTTAACACAGGGTGTAGTAAGAGGTCTGATATACTACTATATAAAAATACTATACCACTCATAATGCCAGTCATCAGTCCTTGCCGTTTAGCCTCACCCTCGATTAAAGTTTTTAATTTTTTTTCTTTTCGATCTGAAGCTTGCGCAGACGCATCTGCGTTCTTGTCAGCCTTTCCAGCTGACTCATCCAATACTGCTAATAGATTATGTGTATATAGTGCAGGAGTAATACGAGCATAGATATTATTAGAACCTGTTATGGCTCCTACAAAGCATAAAGAAATTATATAAAGAATGGTTTTTCTCATACGAAACATAATATGTTAGATTTAGCTGCCTTATTATAAAGATAATTAAAAAAATCTAGTTTATATTATATAATAAGGCATATCTATTAGCCATTAATTGTAGCTCATAAAATCAGGTTAACAACTATTAGCTACTCTACGATCTCTTATTAAAGAAAGCTTACTTATATGAATATAGAGGATAAAAAACAGAGTTTACTTTTTAAACGAGGTGGTACTTGCCAAGAGGAAAGGTTATTACAAGGTTTACTTAACAATAGTAGATTAATAGACAGTAAAGGTTTAGATGAATATATTGTATTTACTTATCTATATAGTGATCTGCTTAAATTCTATGAAAACCAAAATGAACCTGTCAACTATAATGCATGGAGGAGTTTTATAGAATTTGACGATACAACCATCCATTCCCTAATTCTTCACACACAGCTCAATAAGCTTAGAGAACCTATTAGCAATTATTTCTTGGCACTAAAACGTATTAAGTCCATAGAATTAGATAACAAGCATCTAAAAGGGTTACTGTCTACACTAGAAGAAATTCTGTTATTATTTAACTATTGGCATGAAAATCTATCGGAAGAAAGTGTAGTTAAATTGGAGATCTATAATCTAATACGGTATGAACTAAATGGGAATATTACCTTCTTATATAATTTATTAAAACAAGAATCCAATAGGGGGATAACCAATCCTCCTACACCCTTTTTTAAATTTATAGAAAGCCTATGGGATAAACATGAAATTTGGGAGAGGAACCTAACGGGTTTAGACGAAGGTTTAGATGCTGTGTCAATGCACCAACAAGTACAAAATACGTTAAACGATCTGTTTGACAGTATTTTTAATGGTATGTCCAATTTACAAAAATTGGCTGGAGAAAATTATACTTCTACACTAATAAGCCAGCAACATAGACCCCAAGCTGCACTAATTATAGCCTTTTTAAGGCTATTAGAATATGCCATAGTGCATATGAATCATATTCCACAACGTCATTTAGACTATTACTATAGAGAAGTCTTAAAATTTAGTGAAGAGCCGGTAAAACCTGACAAAGTATATGTACATTTTCTCTTAAAAGAGAACAGAAAGAATTTTCTTCTAGCAAAAGGATTACAGCTGTCTGCCGGTAAAGACGAGACAGGACAAGATATTATTTTCGAGACAGATAAATCATTAGTTGTCAGCCAAGCTAAAATTAGCCGCATTCATACCTTTAACTTATTAACCCAAACACATGATTCAGATGAAAGCTTTCCTAAAATAGATCTTGATGTAGCTACTTATGAACCAGAAGCTATTTATCAACAGAAAAAATATTTAAATCTCTTTGCAAGTGATACATCTGCACAGACAACAACATTAGGCCCCATAGGCTTTTTGATTGCTTCCCCTGTTTTATATCTCAAAGAAGGAAAAAGAAAAATAACGCTAGGGTTTAAGTTTGAAAAAAAGACTTTCGAAGCCTTGGTGCAATCAGTAAAAGAAGGTGATACTGCTACCCCTAATGAAGTTTATGATAAACTGGCTAGCAAATTTAATGAAACCATTACTGTACAGGCAACCACCGAAGAAGGCTGGACTAGCATACCTCCAAATTCCGTTAGCACTACTGTAAAAAGTGAAAAGAGTTATTTAGAGATTACCCTCATGCTAATGCCAGATATACTTCCTATTGTAAAGTTTAACAATGAGTTGCATGGAGAACTAGATAAAATTGAGGCCCCTAGTCTTCGCATTTTACTACACCCAGAATCACCATTAGCTTATATTTTCTTATTTAAAGAAGTAGCTCTTGAAAGATTAACTATCAACGTTGATGTAACAGATTACAGGGGCCTTGTCTTACAAAACGATCTAGGCTTGATTGATACCAGCCAACCTTTTCAACCTTTTGGACCTTTTCCTAAACTCCACTCTAATTTTTATGTAGGAAGCGATGAGATATTCTATAAAGATCTAACAAATTTTAAAATTAATATTACTTGGGTGGGATTACCTATTATGGATAATGGATTTAAAAAATATTATGAAGCCTATCCAGGAAAAATAACTAACCAAGACTTCCAAGTAAATGTCTCTTATCTAAAACATAGGCAATGGAATCCGTTCTATCCAGAAAATAGACAAAAGATTGCCTTATTTGAAGTTGAGAAGAAACTTGCTAATACAGTAGAAAATTTAAAAGAGAAACGAACAATTGACGAAATAGATTTCGATAAGCTTGGCTTACTCAGGCAAATATACGCTCTTAATCCTCCCGTATGGACAGCTAAGACACTAACAGGATTTCTTAAGTTAGAACTTGATGGACCTGATATGGCATTTGGGCATACTATCTACCCTACTGTATTGGCCCAAACCACCATGCTAAATGATAAAAATAAGCATAAAAAACAAGTCGATGTTCCCATACTTAATGAACCATATACACCAGTTATCAAGTCATTAAGTGTAGACTATAGTGCGCAAGACCAAATTTATCTTAAAAAGGCACATGAACCAGCCAATCAAAACTCCCTTAAGCGATATATAAAATTGATGCCTTTTGGATATAAAGCTGAGTTTCCTAAAGCGACCAAGGATGTTGCGCATACCATTAATGCAGATACAGGGGAATGCTTTTTTACATTAGGTATTCAAAACCTGAATGCTTCTATCATGCGCTTACATATCCAAGTGGACGAGGGTGGCATTAATCCTGATAGTGAATTTACTAAGCCTACGTGGAGCTATTTATCAGACAACAACTGGGTTAATTTTAAGGAAAATGAAATTATCGCAGATGAAACCATGGGGCTTACTAAATCTGGCATTATTGTTTTTGTAATACCTACTGCTGCTAACGTTAGCAATACATTGATGAGCACAGGGCTTATATGGATTAGAGGTAATTTCCCATCCAATTCGTCTTCTCTACCCAAAATATTAGGCATGTATACACAAGCTGTATCAGCCACTAGAAAGATTGACACTTCTAAAAACGGCGAACAACCTACTAGGTTACCTGCCTATACTATACAAGGCATTCTAGGTAGTTCTACAGCTATAGAGTCTGTGATACAACCTTTCCCATCATTTGGCGGCAAACCAGCCGAAACACAAACTAAACTGTATATACGTATTAGTGAACGTTTAAGGCACAAGGATAGAGCCATTTCCGCTTGGGATTATGAAAGAATTGTATTAGATAGATTTCCTGAAATATTTCGTGTAAAGTGTATCAATCATTCAAGAAAAAACCAACCATTTGTACTTCAGCCAGGCAAAATAACCTTAGTAGTAATTCCTACTATTAAAGAAGCTATCTTAGGTAAAAACTCTTTACCACAAGCAAGCAAACAGCTATTAGAATCCATTAAGCAAGAATTGCAAAAATCAGCTTCTCCTTTTGTATCTATTGAGGTCATCAACCCTGTATATGAAGAAGTAAGAATAAACTTAGAGGTAAAATTTAAAAGAGGATATGAAAAAGGCATATATTCTAATGAATTACAGAGAGCTATCAAAAGCTTTCTTTCACCTTGGCTGTTTAACCAATCTGAAGATATCCGCTTGGGGGTGATTATTCCTTCTTCAAAAATTATGGATTTTATTAGTAAACGATATTATGTGGAAGCTATCGGAAATTTCTCTATATTAAAATATACAGGGTCAAACATTACAAAAATTACAGATTATGACAACCAACTCATGTCTACTTATCCTTGGTCTGTTATGTTTTCTTCTGATAACCATAGGATAACAGTAGTAGATAACATTGACCCTAATTCCAATCTACGTTACGGTGGTGTAGACGACATGAGCGTTGAAGATGATTTTATCATAGGCCCTTGGAAATCCAATTCGGAACAGAAATGGATAGAGGAGGTGCAGGAAGAAGAAATACAAGAAAGTCTAGAAGAATATTATTTAGTAACCAAGAAATACATTAAGCATTAAATTTATGGCCATAGCTAGCAGAGTACAGCTCAAAAAAGCTTTTGAAAAAGGTGCTATTCCTACACAACAAGATTTTAGCAACCTAATAGATTCAATGATTCATAAACAGGAAGATGGATTAATTTCAGAAGACGAAGGGTTAAGACTTTCGCCTAAAGGAAGTGATAGAAGACTGCTTACATTCTTTGATAATCTGAATGGGTTTAAACCTACTTGGGCAATTGAGCAATATCCTAAAAACAGCCCAGAGTTCGGCCTTAACCTAGTAGATCAACAAGGAGAAAGCAAGCTATTTATTCGTTACGATGGGAATGTAGGTATTGGAACAATAAATCCTACTAATAAGCTAGATGTAAACGGGAACATGAGTATGCATGGTCGTCGTGGCACTTATATGTCTGGACAAGTACCAGGTGACGGAAGCTGGTATACTATTACTCCTAAACTTAGCCAATGCCATGCTTTTGAAATTATTGCTAAAGTCAGTAAGGCAGGCAGAGGTCTACATGCCATGTTGCATGCAGTTGCCTTAAGTACCTTTAAAGGCTCTAAAAGCCCTATTACAAAAACACACGCCTACTATAATAGTTTTAGAGATAAAATGGACATACGATGGGTAGGAACTAATTTTAATTATGCATTGCAAATAAAAACCAAGCGCAATTATGGGGCAGGCAATATGATTTCTTACTATATTACTAATCTTTGGTGGGAAGAAGGTGAAGAGATTGTGAAAGAAAGTAAGTAAAATAGAATTTAGTTTACATATTAATTTAAAAATCTACCATATAAAACAGAAAGCATATATAGCATGGCTACCATAGAATTACGTTTAGATATTAATGAAGTAAATGTCATTATAAAAGCATTATCAGATCGTCCTTTTAAAGAAGTGTATGAATTACTGGGAAAGATACATGCACAATCTAATGCACAGCTATCACAAAACACTGCTGAAAGTAAGAATAGCAACAGTTAGTTGTTGAGGTGCAGTCACAAACATGTATTGACTAATAAAAACCTTTTAAAATTAAACTCGTCTTTAATATGGCTTGCCTATAGCTTATAGTATAGCACAAGTTATCTACATGTTTTTCCTTTACTTGCAGGATACTTTTATATAGATAACTTGTGATATATGGCAACAATGGTATCAAGCTAATTTGAATGTTCTGTAGGCGTTCACGCGTCTACACCCTTAAAATTTAACCAAAAACACATAATTACCTGCTTATCATTGCCATGAATTACTCATTCTTGTCCGCAAGCTGAATTATGAAGAAGCTACTTTACTTATATACTAGTATATAAGTAAAATCATGGCAAAAATTTGGCAAACTCTTCTTCTAACTTCCGCATGCTTGCTGCTTGTAGCTGTGCTGCTATTCCCTTCTCTATTTTTTGAACCAATTTTACATTTATAGCTCTCTTCTAGAGTTAACAGAGGCTTATGTTGCATAAGGCAATTAGAACGTTATTAGCAAAAAATTAAGGAACTCCTTGAGGTCAATTACGGCTATAAAAAATAGACCTGCTGCGAAAAAGGTTGATAAAGAAGGTAAAAAAGGTTAAAATGTAATCCTTGTTATATACTAAAAGGAATAAGTATGCATTTAACCTACGCGAGAATAAGCAGATATCCCTATAACTTTA
>Ga0209916_1002066_pt1 | contig 11974 bp, 6 predicted proteins | sample ThiBio_1000_plan_FD_183956 | JGI IMG/M metagenome (GOLD analysis project Ga0209916, IMG submission 183956) | Wastewater bioreactor microbial communities from Cape Town, South Africa - Thiocy_solids_2 (SPAdes) | ecosystem: Engineered > Bioreactor > Thiocyanate-remediating > Anaerobic-Aerobic ... | reverse complement strand
TTGTCGACATCGCAAAGCGCCACTACACGGGTTCCTTCGTAGGGAATGTGATTCACGCCCATGCCGCCGGTGCCGATAATGGCTTTGGTAAGCTGATCACTTGGAGGTGTATATCCCGGGCCGCCCAATACATATCTCGGAACAATGGAAAAAACAGCAGCAGAGACAGCGGCCTTCTTTACAAAATCGCGCCGTGTCAGAAAGTTCTTTTTATTCATGAAAGTCAGTTTGGGGTGAAGTTATATAAAACTTCGTTTTTGGGGGAAGCGGGATTGGGTGAAAATTTCTTTTCAAAATGACCGATTGAATACAAATTAAAAGACCAAATGTAATAAGATCATTAAATCAATTCGAAGAGGCCGAGCGCTCTACAGGGGCAGGTAATGAAAGAAAGATTTACACAAAACATTCTATCCTAATCAAAGCAATTACCAAAAGAGAGATTGGGCTTTAAAATGCATTCCCAAATTCATTGTTTATCACTTACTGAACGATGCCTTTTTGAATATCCCGCGTATTGATTTTTTGTAAAATTGGGTTTGAATTGTTGGCACAAGATAAGGTGTAGAACTATTATTGTTCTCGGGCACTTTTTTTGCAAAATCCGATTCAGATTTCATTCTCTTCATTATTTAATTTGTTACAATTTTTAAGGTTTTCCCCTTTAGTAAATCGTTATGACTTATAAAATATCCCTTTAGCACTTTATTATCATATTTAATTTTCTTAATCTTATTGCCGTTACCCGTTTTTTCTATGGTAAAGGTTTTTCCATTCAAATCAAACTTTATCCGGCTAAACAGGGGTACCGTAATGATGTATTCAGGATCTGCCGGTGAAAAGGTATATAACCCCAAGGCATTTAAAACATACCATGAAGACATTTCACCGGCATCGTCCATTCCGGCGTAGGCTAATCTTTCAGGTCCCATTCTGTAAAACTTACTCATGATTAAATTCAAAATCTTTTGCGTCTTTTCCTGTTGCCCAATAAAATAATAAAAATAAGGTACGCCATGATCCGGTTGGTTTCCCTGGCAATACTGACCTATAAAGCCGGTGAAATTATAAGCCTCATATCCTTTCCAGGGAATTGTAAACAACGAATCCAATTTCTTCTGGAATGCCTTTTTCCCGGGATATAAATGAACCAGACCGAGAGGGTCGTGAGGTGCAAAAAATGTTGACTGCCATGCATTTGCCTCCCTGTACATATATTCATAGTAGGGTTGTTCCGGATAGAAAGGGGTAATCCATCGACCATCTGCAAGACGTCCTCGCATCATTTGTGTTTCCGGATCCAATAAATGTTTATAACTATCCGTTCTCTTCATCAGTACATTATAATTTTGAGTATCCCCAACTTCTTTTGCAATTAAGGCAGTAGCATAATCATCGTAAGCATACTCCTGGGTTTTAGTAACCGCTGCTTTCGCAACAGTTTCCAGGTTCGGGTTTTTTATATCCATCTCCGAAATCCAGCCCTTGTTTATATATTCGTTTAGATAAGGCCTACCACCCTTGCCCTCAACAAAAGCATTATTGAGAAGAATTTTATAGGCACTTCTGATATCAAAATCTCTTATTCCCCGCAAATAGCTTCCGGCTATAAAGACAGATGAATGATCTCCATGAAAAAATATAGGCATATACCCGGTAATTTCACCCCTGTCAATTAAAGATTTGATAACATCAGATGTTACTTCAGGAGAAATCATTCCCAACAAAATCAATTTATTTCGGTAAGTATCCCAAAACGAAGGAATACTGTAATAATTAAATCCTTTATTGACCACCTTCCTGTTTTCATTGACATAATCTCCATTGACATCACTTAGTAAAATAGGCCATAGAAATGATCGGTAAAACGTGGAATAAAATGTTCCCTTTTGGTCTTCTGTACCTCCGAGAACCTGAACTTTGGATAGTAGTTGGTGCCAGGTTTTTGTTGCATCATTTCTAACCTGATCAAAAGTTTTTGTCAGCATTTCCGCCTCTAAATTTTTTTTGGCATTTGCGATACTAACGTAAGAGAATCCAAATTTCACCTCCAAAACATCTCCCGATTTTTTGTCATTCACGAAATTTACAATGCTAACTGTCTTCCCGTTACTGTCAATCCGGCTAATATTTTGAATCGGGCAATTGGTAACAGCATAAAAGTAAAAGGTCGGCCCGGTTCTTTGAAAACCAGTAAAAACATAAGCGCCAGATTTCTCTATTTCCCATCCTCTTACATGCTCATTGGAACTTGCCAGGTCAGCCAGCAATTTCTTTTGAGCTCTTTTTTGAAATGTATATCTATGGTATGCGCATCTCAAAGTAGAGGTAACTTCTGCATTAATTCCATACTTTTTTAGGTACACTTGATAGTATCCCGGACTGGCCGATTCTTTATCATGGCTGAATTGGGAGAAATAACTTTCAGGTGAAACACTTCCGCTAACAGCAATAAAAGGAGCATAACACAAATTCCAATGCCCTTTGCTTGTGTGGGCAAAGGCATAAATAACAGTATCCTCGTATTGATACCCTGATCCGCTTTTCCATTTAGTAACCGGTGTCACCTGGACCATTGCGTTCGGCAATGAAGCTCCCGGAAAAGTTTCACCTCCCCATGCGCGATGTGTCGGTTTATATCCTAAATCAGAACTATCCCATAAAGTTGTCGTACCCATAAAAGGATTCACATAATCTTCTACATTTTTCTTTTTATGCTGAGCATGACATATGATTGGACAAACGAATAATACCAGTAAAATAAAATTTCCTCTCTTTCGAATTTTCATAAGCACCGCAACAGCATCCATTGATTTGAAAACAGCATCAAATTTTCTAAGTGTTTGTTTCATAATTTCATTCGTTTAAAGCCATTGTTTTTCAATTTTTCAAGCAGTCTAAATAAGTAGAGCTTTATACTACTATAAATTCATGAAGAGAATTAGTTATTGGGCAATCCATATTCCTCATTATAAAGATTTAATAGTATGACTCAATTTTCTCAAGTTCGATACCTTTCGTTTCAAAAATAAATCTGCTAACAAAAAGCATGGACAGGATATTAATAATACCATACATAAAGAAAGTAATGGCTCCCCCCAAATTTGCCAGAATAATAGGGAATGTCAAAATTACAATTGCATTAGCCGTCCAATTAAAAAATACGGCTATTGATGTAGCAGTTCCTCTAATCTGGTTTGAAAAAATTTCAGCCACATAAACCCACAAAACCGCACCCCATGAACAGGCAAACGCCCCAATAAAACAGAAAATAAAGACAAGTATAAGGTAAGTATCCAGTTTATTTATCATAAAGAAATACCCAAGTATTATTAAACAAATACCCATAATCCCGGATCCAAATAACAATAATTTTTTACGACCTATCCTGTCAATTAATAAAAATGCAACCAGTGTAAAAACAAGATTTACGATTCCAGTCAACATTGTTTGAAAAAGAATACCATCTCCAAGTTTTGTCCTTTCAAAGATTAATGGGGCATAATAAAAAATTATATTAATTCCGGTCAGTTGAGCAAGTGCGGCAAAGGCACTTCCTATAAAAAGTATCCGTCTGTATTTCTTTGTGAATATTATCTTTTTTTGGTTCGGGTTTCCTAAATTAAGATCTTCTTTAATTTTATCAATTCTCGATTCCACATCTTTTCTATTCTCAACCTTACTAAATATACGTTCTGCCTCAGGGACTCTGTTTTTCAAAACCAACCATCTCGGGCTTTCGGGTATAAAGAATATCAGAAGAAAAAAAAGTACTGATGGAATTGTGGCAGCTCCGAACATGTATCTCCAATAGTTGTGGGAATCCAGAAAGGAGAAAAAACCATTATCTATAAAATAATTGGACAGGTAGGATAACAAAATTCCCATTACAATTGCAAGTTGTTGCAACATACCTAAGCGCCCTCTAATTGAAGCAGGCGAAATTTCAGAGATATATATTGGTGCCAGGGTGGACGCCATTCCAATAGCAACCCCTCCCAGAAATCTAAACAGAATCAGATCGGTATATGAATTACTGTAGGCGCTCCCGAGAGCCGATAAAACATAAAAAAAAGCGGCTAACAATAATATTTTTTTTCTGCCGAATCTATCTGCTATTATACCTGAAAACAAAGCACCCGGTATGCAACCGACAGAAGTAGCGGATACTACTACTCCCAACTGTGCATTACTAAGATTTAATAAGGGCTGAATATATTTTAAAGTTCCGGCAATACCTGCTGTATCAAATCCAAATAACAACCCTCCAATAGCCGCAATTGAAGAAATCAGTAAAGTGTATCTATTCATTTTCTCAAGATGGTTGCATATTATACCAGCTTCCTTATTGACCTTCAAAATATTCATTTCATGTTAAAGGGATTAGAAATTCAGGAAAATCAAAGTTTATCACCTAATAGGGCTGTTGATGTATAAGGATATTTTAAAATCTATTTCTGATACTATTTTCAAATCTGTACCGGGTATTTTATAGTCTTTGTGGCCTATCAATAACCGGGTATTATACCATCAAAATGAATTTTATTTATCAATGATTTTTCACTGTACCATATTCATAGCTTCAATTAACATGCATCCACTCAATTCTACTGTGAGATCGACAGAACTCCCGGTTTGTGGGGGTGTTTTCCAGTAACTCCCGTAAAATACGCCTCCGGTCTTATTTGTTCCAACTGTCCAAAGAATTTGAGCATTATTTTTCAGAAAATTCAGATAGTTTGCTTTTGTCCCCGATTCCAGGCCGGGGCATAAAATTAGCTGGGTAAAATACCGGACAAATACCCCTTTAAATAAACCTCCATCACCACCGCCCTCGTCTTGTAATAATCTGTCAGTTGTATTAATATCAACGTTTATAGCATAGCTTGCTGCTTTATTGGCATCATTCAAATAGGTCGGATTGCCAGTAATCTTGTATAACTCTACAGCCGCACCAACAAACAGTCCTTGGTTATAAGTATATTTCCATGTATCTATTGTGCCATCTCCTTTTCTATTGATCCCATCATAAACCTCACCTGTACCGGGAACGTACAATGTAGATTTGAGCCAATCGTATATTTTAAAAGCCCAAATCGAATCATCAGGATCATGGAACTGTTCATATAAACGGGCTGCTAAAATACAGGCTGGGCCGTTTGCAGGAGTATTTTTGTATCCGAGTTGGCCGTGGTCCCATGCTATCCCACCTCCCATTGTACTATTCCAGCCAGTTTTAATATCAGCCCAAATATCTTCTGCGGCATTTTTCCATTGTATGTTGTTCGTAGCATCATAGGCCCTCAGAACTGCCAAAGCATTCCAACCCTCGTCATCATAGTAATAACCTAAAAAAGTATTACCATTTTTCGTAAAGACACCGTTATACCATTTATTTATTATGTCAAGGTAAAATTGACTTTTTGTGCGGTTATAGGCATCAATCATTACATCGAGCGCATGGGCCTGGGGCCAGTATTGGAATAAAGTATAATTATTCCCGATATTTTGACTGTTAAAATAATTCTCCTGCGAGTTAAAGAAATTATTTACCAAAGACTTGCTACTGCTGTCAGCAGCTTTTGCCCAATTTATAGTTTGCGGGGGTTGCGGAGCAGGAGACGGTGTAGAACCTCCGTTCTTGCTGCAGCTTATCAAAGCGGTTGTGCCCAATAATAACAGATTAAAACAAATTGTTCGAATAACCATCATGTCAATAATTTAGAATTCATTTATCGAAAAGAACATTCTAAAGAATTTATCAATAAGTTGTTACCTCCTCTTGAATATCCTTTTTATTGCGATATACTATGAGTATATGGGCCACTTGCATTCATGGTGACGGTCACATTTATCGTGATGTCGGGAGGTGTGGCAAAGAATGCATGGTCAAATTTAAAAGAATTATTCCATTGATCGCTCGTAACAGGAACCAGGTACCAAAATGACAGTGCGGTTGAACCTGTAGTTGGCGAATTATTATCTCCGTTCACACTGCCCCACCATTCGGTTGAAGGAGTTCCATCAGGTTTTGTAACCATATATTCAAATTTATACCTGTCCTCCCAGCCCCAACTTTCCTGCTTCAAGGTAAGAGGTGCATTAGTCACCTTCCATACCCCCTGACCCGCATAAGGTATAGGTATCAATGTCTTTGTGTCATCATAAAATAAATTTACACTGTTGATTTGTGTCATAGTTGTCGAACCTGATGTAAAGTCAACTTCAAGGTGATATACGCCTGTCGTTGAGACAGTACTTCCTGTTGTACCCTGCTTTAAGACACCATTATTTCCAATGAAATAAGTATTAGCCGTACCACTAACAGCATCCACAAACTGGAATGACTGCCCTGAAGTCAATTTTGTATAAATTTCAAATTCCCCATTGCCAAGACCAGTAAACTGCTGTCCGGCTTCCGATCCTTGGCCAGCCATATAGAGACTTGACGGAGGGTTTGCAAACCCTGCCAGTCGTGTAATTGTTATTTTTCTCGATGTCGTAGAAAGCACCTCATTAGTCCCTTTCGTGGAAAGTACTGTCCATTTCAGTGTAATTGTTTCTGAGGGGCCAGCTCCAGCTATAGCAGCAATCTGATTCAGAACTTTATGTGTGATGGTTGCCTGAGGCATCATTCCCTTGTTGTCCGACAAAACTTTGTAAACTGGTTTTGAAAAATCTCCATTCGGTAAATCAAAGGCCACCTCATACATAACCATACCTCCATCGGCAGCCAATGCAGGCGACCAATCAAAGAATACTGAAGCGGAGGAAGACGGCTGTAAAACGACAGCAACATTATCTTCCGGATCATAAAGTGTCTGCACTGCTGAAACATTAAGATTCAGAGAGGAATTGTTTTTTGTGCATCCTGCCAAAGCAAAAAGAACAAAGGCTATTGCGGATAATTTTATTACAAACAATTTCATTTTTTATAATTTTTTTGTTAAGTAATTACTTTGGGATTAATAGTTTGGATTCTGTGTAAGGTTGGGATCTAAATCCATTTGTGATTGAGGTATTGGCCACAAGTAATCACGTTGAGGATTAAATGTACGCTTGGTTAAACGAAGAAAACCGTTATCAATAGTGGGGTCGCCGAATTGAGCACCGTGGGGATACCCATTAAGTACAGATTCGGATAATTTCCATCGCCTGATATCAAAAATCCTGGTGCCCTCGAGTGCAAATTCGCTCCTGCGCTCATTTCGGATAATAGAACGCATGCTATCCTGACTTACCGAAGGAAAATCAAGAGCACCGCTTGCTGTAAAACCAGCGCGAATCCGAATGGGTCTAATGGTGTTATTCCATACCGTAGCGTCCATCTGGCCGAGTTCATTTTTGGCTTCTGCTTCCATCAACAATACATCCGCATAGCGAATTAGCATTAAATTCATCCCAGACGCCATTCCGTCTAAAGCGCTCGAATCATATAGCTTACGATAATAATATCCGGTAGTTGTTGAATTACCCCCACCCCCTACATAGATATCGGGTGTAAAATTAGGATCATTAGTAGAACCAGGCTTTGTATAAATCAAATGAGCGGTTGTAGCCCCTCTTTGTACCATGCTGCTTAAATTATGAACAATCGTCGCTTCGAGTCGTGGATCCCTCCCTACGTAAGGATTATCAGGGTCATAACCTGAACCTGATGCAGTAATAGGCAAGCCGTCAAGCATTATATAACTGTCAACCAACTCTTGTGTTGGAGCCGCCTGGTTAACCCTTCCTCCACAGGTAATCGGAATAAGATCAAGCATATTCGACCAATTTCTGGTTGATGCAGCACCGGGGGCATATTGCATGTCCAGGATATCCTCGCTACTATTCTGTCCCTGAGGTTTAAAAAGGCTCGCATAATCAGGGTATAATGAATACGAGCCATAGTTGTTAGAATTAATAAGCATTTCGCAATATTTCACCACATTTTGCCAGTCATTATCGTAGAGATACACACGGGTATTAAGTGCAATGGCTGCCCCGCGAGTTATACGCCCTGCATCTGATAATGTATATTGCTGTTTGGTGGGTAATATGGTGGCTATATCATCCAATTCACTATGAACAAAGGAAATAACCTGGGCATAAGGTGTACGGGCTATTGTCTTTGATTCGTCCAAGGAAATGTCCTGGGTGAAAAAAGGCACATCTCCAAACCAATTTGCCAAACGGAAATAAAGAAATGCTCTTATAAAACGAGCCTGCGCAATCATCTGTTTTTTTAATGAATCTGAAATCCCCTGTACATTTCCCACATTGGCCATAAAAACATGGCATGTTTTTATTCCTGAATAGCAGGATGACCACTCATTTGCAAAACGGCCTATTGATGCATTGGCAACTCCAGCAACGATTTCGCTTTCGTCACCACCCCTTCCTTCAAAAACATTATCAGACAAAAATTCATTGTCAATCATAGATGAACTATTAAACATTTGGGCATAGGCAGTGTTTAACACATAATCTGCTTTACTTAAAGTCGTCCAATAATTTAATTCAGTAAACTCATTTGTTGGGGCCAGATTCAGTTTTGAACAACTAAAGAAAGGGAACAATAATAGAACTATACTGTATTTTAGAAGCTTAATTTTCATAATTTAATGATTTATAATCTCTTAATTAATAATTTAATTTCCCTTCTTAAAATTCAATGTCCAATCCAACTCCATAATAGATAGGCGTAGGATAATTACGAACACTATTGGCACCTCCAACTCCCATATTGGAATTAAATTCAGTAGTTTCAGGATCTGTAAATTTGGTAGCCGCCAGTGTAAATAAATTCTGGGCATTGATATAGGCACGCAATTTTTGCATACCGAGTTTGGATGCCACCTGTGATGGTAGTGTATAGCCCAAAGCAATATTCTTTAAACGGGCGTATGCTCCATTGAACAAGAAGAGGGTTGAAGGATTTTGCCAATTATTTACATAGGAAGCAGAACCCGGAGCTGTCAGTCCAGGATACCGTGGATTTGGATTAACAGGTGTCCAATAATCTAACTGATTCGTGTACATGGTGTATCCATAATTGCCCTGGTACGGAGTTACCGTTTCACCTCTCAGCATCATAGCACGTTTGCCAACTCCTTGAATTAAGAAATTCAAATCAATATCTTTCCAGGTAACCGAGTATGCAAATCCAAAAGTGTAGTGAGGAAAAGCATCACCCAGGACAGTCCGGTCTTCGGGATCAATAGTTCCATTTCCATTCAAATCTTTAAATTTCACATCTCCTGGTTGCAGAGTGGCACCCGAGGGTATTGGAGAATTTTGAATGTGCGAAAAGCTTTGGAAAAATCCGTCTGTTATATACCCATAATAGGCATTAATGGGTAACCCGTCTTTAATTATAGTTGCGGCATCAACATCTTCTGCATGAATTTGAACTCCATTAAAAAATAATACTTTGTTTTGAGTATTTGCAATATTGATATTAAAATTATGATGGAAGTTTCCTGTCTTAACATGATAGCCAATAGAAACTTCCCATCCCTTATTTCCAACTATACCTGCATTGTATGCAGGGACAGCTCCTCCATAAACAGAAGGGACAGTAGGGGTTAGTAAAATATCGGTTGTCCTTTTATAAAAATAATCCGCAGATACGGTTAAAGCACTTTTAAGGAATGTAAAATCCGCACCAATATTGGTTGTTGCTGCTCTTTCCCAGGTTAAAGAAGGATTTGCAAAGGTAAAACCGGCTCCTGAAACAGGAGATCCGTTAAATGCATACATATTATTATATACATTATAAACAGTCTGGTATTGATAATCATTTACATTCTGATTTCCTAATATGCCATACGAAGCCCTTATTTTTAAATCTCCTACATGCTCTTTATATTTCGACATGAAAGATTCCTCTGATGCCCTCCATCCTAATGAAAGGGAAGGAAAGAATCCCCACCGTTTATTTGCCGCAAATTTCGACGACCCGTCATAACGAAAGTCAAACTCTCCGTAATAACAATCCATATAGGAATACGTTGCCCTCCCAAACACAGACTCAATACTATTTTGGTCGGTATTGCTGGGTGTATTGGAACTGCTACCCGGATCGAGAATAGTATTTGAAACAGGTATCGCCAAAACAGGATCGGTATAAAACTTTTGGATTGAATTCGCCTTGCTGGTATAAGACTCATTTGATGCTCCAATAAGTGCGCTGACATGATGTACATTATTAAAAGTGCGGTCAAAATCCAACATAAGTTGAGAATTTATCATCAATACTTTTTGATTGTAATCATAAGTGTCTCCTCTCGGATTTAAAGTATCAATGGGAATAGTAGCATCAGCGCTGGCGTAGAAAGGAACGGGCAAACGATGAATATAGAGATGAGAGGATCGTATCGTTCCACCAAATACACCTTTTAATTTCAACCCATTCATTAAGGTCAGTTCTCCATTCAGGCTTCCGGTAAGAGCATCATTATCTCCTAATGAAACGCCTCCTGCTTCTAATTCTCCAACTGGATTGTATTGAGATAACACATCGTTGAGCAGATATTTTCCATTAGGTGCCTTCATAACGTAGGTGTTATAAACAGGAGTACGCTGGGCATCTGCTACAACGAACCCTTTGTCACCCGCATAATCTCTGGTATTTTGGCGAGTGTAGTCAATAATTCCTGTAAACTTAAATCTCTTGTATTCAGTCATTTCGTTCACATGGAAATTATACCTTTTTACTCCATAATCAGGCCCTATATAATTACTCCCCTGGTCAAAGTAACCTGCAGATACCATGTATGATGACAATTTTGAGCCGCCGGAAATACTTGCTGTATAAGATTGTTGCTGCGCATTTTGTAATATCTGGTCAAATATCCATTTACTGTCACCCTTTGCAAGATTCTGAATTTGTTCCGGAGTATAGAGAGGGGCTACTCCTACATTTGCATTCGCTTCATTCCTTAATATGGCATTTTCATATCCTTTTACTGGCTTTAAAAATAAGTGAGGGGTAACTGTTCCATATTGTCCGCTTAATCTTACCGTCATCCTGTCATTTTTTTTCCCCTGCTTGGTAGTAACCAAAATAACACCGCTTGCTGAACGGGAACCGTAAATAGCCGCGCTACCAGCATCCTTCAATATAGAAATACTGGCAATATCCATTGGATTCAAATTATTTAAAGCAACAAAATCTGTTATAAGTCCGTCAATTACTACCAATGGAGTATTGCTACCCAGTGTACCCACACCACGGATATTAATGTTCATATTGTTACCATTCGGATTAAAACTTGAAGTTTGAATAATAAGGTTTGGTGATGCTCCCTGAAGAGCTTGTTCAACATTTCCAACAGGCCTGTTTTCGAAAGTATTAGCGGTAATTTGGTCTACAGCACCCACTAAATTTTTCTTTAAAGTAGTCCCATAGCCAATAACTACAACCTGATTTAACGAGGTGACGATGATACTCAAAGCAACATTAATAACATTTCGTCCATTAATTTCAACTTCCTGTGTAGAATAGCCAACTGAAGAAAAAACCAGAGTGCCATTCCCACTATCGGCAGATAATGAATAATCTCCATTATTATCGGTTGTAGTTCCAATCGCTTGATTCCCTTTTAACGTAACACTTACCCCTGCCAAAGGTTTTCCGTTTTCATCGGTCACCTTCCCTTTTACTTCGAACTGAACGGGTTTTATTTCAACAAACTCAACCTTTTTTAAGTCTTTATAAATATGTGATAAATCTGCCTTACTGGATATTACAACTACCTTGTTTTCTATCTGATACATTAGCGGGTAATCTCTGAAACAATTCTCCAATATCTGCGGAACTGTCGCATCTTTTACCGAAATGGAAATCGGCGGTGCATTCTCCACATCCTCATTATTATACAGAAACTTATAATCCGTCTTCTCCTGTATCACAGAAAAAACACGGGTTATACTGACATCTTTCAGGTTAAGGGTAATGCGGTCCTGGGAATAACTTTTTGCACTCACC
>Ga0209916_1002061_pt1 | contig 12008 bp, 15 predicted proteins | sample ThiBio_1000_plan_FD_183956 | JGI IMG/M metagenome (GOLD analysis project Ga0209916, IMG submission 183956) | Wastewater bioreactor microbial communities from Cape Town, South Africa - Thiocy_solids_2 (SPAdes) | ecosystem: Engineered > Bioreactor > Thiocyanate-remediating > Anaerobic-Aerobic ... | reverse complement strand
AACCAACGCACCCGACCGGGCTGCGCAACCCCGACCAGCTCCACCCGGTCGGGCGCTCACCGCCGTGCGCGACAAGGGGGTCAAAATTGGACGCCGATCGAGGGTCAGTTTTGCGCGCCGATTGACAGACGTGCGAGCGCTCGACAGTGCGGGACTGCCGTTTCAATGGCCACATGGGCAAACTCTGATTATGAGCAAAATAAAAGCCGCTCAAAGGCGGCTGCGGAATTCGATTCTAGTGCTGACCCACCGATTCGATTCTTAGATAGTCTATGACTCAGTTAGAAAATTGTCAAGACATGCAGACATAATCGGCTGCATTGTCAATTAAAGCAAGGGTAATTGCAGAATCGAGTCAATAGTTTAGATTTATTCGGGAGTTGCCGAGAAATATCCTTCTAGCGGACATTCGAAATCCGAAATGGTCTCGGTTTTTAGCAATGAGGCTGGAGTCGAAAACCCATTAGCGGGGTCATACTCAGCGCAATTCTGCGCCCATGATAGGATTTAAGCGGGGCCTTCGAAGTCTTCTGGTTCTGGCACATACCAGTGACGAACCCATATCTCATTTAAATCATTTTCAATTTGGCGGGCCTCTTCGGTCGCCGATTTCAGATTGTCTAGGCTTTCCTCTTCTTCAAGATTGGTTCGTTGGTCCGTGACTTTAAACTTTCCGCTGAAGCCGTTTATTCGAAGATCGCCATGTGCAAATTTATTTCTCGTTCCATTTAATTTATTCAAACGCGTAAATGGTATCTCTGAATGCAATTCCATTCCGGCAGAAAGTAAGTTCAAATTGTTGACTTGCTGTTTATATATTCCTTTAGTTAAAGTTTCCCAGATTTCCAATTGATCTTTGTCGCTGAGAATGGATTTTACAAGAATGCGAACATCATTCTCAACCTTATTAAATGCAACCAGAAACTTTCCTAACTCCATTTCGTAAGCTTCTTGAATTTCTTTCTCCACAAAGAGTTCAGGTATTATCTCCCCTAACGTTGGCATCTATGCCGCCCCTCCTGGTTTTTTGCTGCGATAATTCATGCGGGCAATTTCCAGATCCACCGCGCGCCAGAACGAAGCCACCTGATCATGTTGCTTGGATTCAGGGGTTCCGTATTTATCCAGTTTCTTGAAAAGGGCTTCGCTGACCTGATCGTGGTAATATTCCGCGTGCCGCTCTGTCGTCTTCTCTGACATCTTGCGGGCAACGTCACGGACCTTTTCCATCCACCTTGAAAGAGGAAAGGCGATCACCTCACCTGTCGGCGGCGACCATGCGAACAAGGGAAGATCGGTATGGCTCATTCGGATCCTACCTCCCATAATATATAAGATAGTTCCAGTAGTGGTACTGGGTAGAGTGCAACTTTTGGAACTGGTAGGGCCGATTTGAGTGCAACTTTTGGAACCAGAACACTGCAACTTTTGGAACTGGGAAGCTGTTTTTCTCCGATCATTTTAGGCCGCCTCCCTCTTACCTGTCGCAGCGGGTTTTCCTTCCTTGGAACGATAGTCTGCCACTAAGGATTTTGCCCTGTCCTCGGTGACAGACTTCCATTCATCTGTCGGCGGTATGTCGGCATGGTTTCCCGTGGCCAGATAGCAAACACGGTAGGCGTTCGGTTCGCGCAAGTCTCCTTTATGGCCTTCGGTCTCCTGTGTTACCTCCAACAGCCCTAGAGCCTGCGCAAGCTGATAGGTCGGCTTGATGATGCGGCGGGAAATCCCTGCCTCCACAAACTGCCCGTAGGACACATACAATTCCCCGTTGCGGAAATTGCCGTGCCGAAGGTTTTCGACCTCCAGCCGCTCCAGCATGTTCTTGACGGGGCGCGGGGCATGACGCCACGCCGGCGAGAGATACAACTCCAGCCGGCGCGGCACCCATGCCGTAAGCCATGAACGCTTTTTGGCCATGCTACGCGCGGCCCTCAGAACGGAATGGCATCTGAGCCGCGCTCAACGACAGGGGTGCCGGTCGCTTCAATCTCGCGGTCCATGATCACGTCAACATCGGTCGCCAGATCGTTGAGCAAGTTGCAGAGGTGAGCCATGACGCTCGACAGAGAGCCGCCGACACGATCAGCCGGGTCGAAGTTTCCTGCCGCCGCGCGGGTGACCTCTGCGAGGCTGCGAATGCGGTCAAGATTTTGAGAGACGGTGAAAATGTCGATGGTCATGCTGCGGCCCTTTCGTTTTCCCAAGCAAGGATATCGGCAAGGCGGAAATACCTATGGCGCGAAATAACAAGCGGCTTGGGAAAGTTCACTTCTGGCTTATTCAGCCAGCGCCAAAGCGTCATCGACGTAATGGAATAGCGTGCGCATACATCGCTTGCAGTGATATATTCCTTGTCGCGATTGTTACGCTTCAACTCATTAATATGCGTCAGGGCAGTTTCAATTTCAGTGTTCAAAGGCTTTCTCCGGTTAGCAGACGTTGTTACGCTGTTAACCGAACCTTAACCTTTGAGAATAAATACAGTGTTAACTTAAAATTTAACGGCGGCGCATGGGGATCACGTTGTCGCTCGGCTGCATGGTCGCAAGGTGCTGGACATAGGTTGACCATGCATTCAAGGCGGCTCGCTTCTCGTCCGCGAATTCATGGCGCTGGTAGGTTCCGACCACACCCGCGAAACTGCCCGAGATATGATTGAGCGTCCTTTCGATCACGGGCAGGTTGACTTGCAATTTCTGCATCCCTGAAGCGGCTGTCCTCCTCAAATCGTGCAACTGCCAATGCGCAATCGTCACGGCGTCAGGATCGCCGCCAGCGTCCACCGCCTCCTTATGGAGGATGGCTAGCATCTTCTCGTCAACAGCTCGCTTGGCCTTGGAGAAGCCCGAGACGGGGTTTATTCCTGTTGTGGTAAAAACGTAGCCAGCGCTACCGATGCGCGGCAGACCGTCTAGTATGGCCAGCACGACAGGGCTAAGCGGCACATCATGCGCCAAGCCGTTCTTGGTCCTCTCGGCGGGAAGGTGCAGCATGTCGCCTGCGATCTCCCGCCATGTCATCGCGCCTATCTCATCGCGGCGCTGGCCAGTCAGGGTAAGCACCTTGAACAGCGGCCCGAACGGCCAGCCGATTTCCTCGCAGGCCAGCCACAAGGCCCGCAATTCGGATTCCGATAGCACCCTATCCCGTGATGACTCCTCATGCGGCGGCTTGATCTTCGAGCATGGATTAGCCTCTAGGCGACCACGTTCGATTGACCAGTTAAAGAGTTTGCGCAATGCCGCCAGCGTCCGATTGGCAAGCACGGGGGCAGGGCGGTCAACTATGTCGTCAAGCCAGTCAATGATCTCTGCCCGCCGAATGGACTCTATGGGACGATGGCCCCACTTGTCGGCTAGTTCGCCCTTGACCGCCACAAACGATTTGGGATCGTCCGCCTTGTCGGGCTGGCTCTTGTCGGGGATCAATCCTAACTGCCGTGCCGTCTCTTTCCATGACTTGTTTTTCGGCTTGGCGTGCCGCGCAAGGAAGGTTCTGACCACGCTATCAAAGCGGCTGTTGTCCTCGTCCTTATCCCTTGCCCGCTTCTTCGAGGACTGCTTTTCGGCGGCAGGGTCCACGCCTTCTTGCACCCTTCGCAGTTCCGCCTTGGCCAGTTCGCGAGCCTTGGCCAGATCAATGGCGGGATAAGCCCCCAGAGCCAATTTCCTAGGCTTGCCAAAGGACCGATAGCGTACCGCCCATGACTTCCGCCCTGTCGGCTGTACGATTAGGTATAGGCCAGTAAGAAGGCCGTCCGCGATCTCCTGACGCTTGCTCGGGTCCGCCTTAGCCTTCTCTACCGATATCGCTGTCAAAGCCTTCGCCATCGTCACTTGCCCCTTCTGGGTAACGGCTGGGTAACGGAAAAGGCTGGTTAAGAGCCGTTACCCGATGACGTAACGTATCAAAACGGAATCAGCGATGTAAAGGGAATTAAAGGGTTTTCACCCGATTGGATGTTATGATAGGTGATGCTTGGTTTTATCGCTTTTTATGACTTTTAATCAGTAGGTCCAGGGTTCGAATCCCTGCGCGCTCACCAATAAATACTTGATATCATTACACATTTCAAAACCACCAGACGCTAATCAGTGGGCCGTGTGTTTCGGTATGTGTTTTAACTGTTATCGCACCTCGCTCTTCTGACAGAAGAGTTCCTTCATAAGGTATTGATTTTCAACGATTCTCTGAAAAAGCACATAAAATCTACGGTTGTATTGTATACGGCCTGCTGAGCGCAAATCAGTGAGCCTCGAACTGTTCACGATGCGCCGAGAGGCGCGATAGGAATTTGTCGCCGCCTACCGCCGGATCGACCCGGCGCCCGGCTACGGGCCGCTGGTTAAGCGGCACGTCACGGGCAACGGTGTCGAGAACATTGGCCGTGTGCATTTCTTCGGCAATCCGGCTCGGGCCCGTATATCGGCAGCGACACGCGCAATCATCGTCTTACCGGGGCCGCAAGGGCGGCAAGGTTCATCGAGGCGAACGTCGACGTTTCCGCCGCAATGGCTCGGAATTGGCGAGTTTAATACGATACTTGAAAAGCGACATAGTGTAGGCGTGCAAAGCGCCGCCGCGATGGCGCAAAAGAAAGGCCCCGACGATGCCGGAGCTAAGTAAAGGGGGAGGCGATTAGAACTTGTAGCTAACACCAATTCGAACTGCGTGGTCCCTGACCTTCATAGTTTCTGTGACAAATGAATAAGCAGGCGCCAAATCTGAAGCTGCGGTTCCAAAGTCAGTATAGCGATACTCGATGCGCGCGCTCCAATTACGGGAGAACGCGTATTCCAACCCGCCCCCGATGGTCCAACCGACTCTTGTCTTTGTCCACGACATTAAGGAAGCCGGGTCCGGGCCACCCTCAAACCGGAAATTACCAAAGGCAACGCCACCGGTGACATAAGGCAGGAACCGATCCAAGGCGTACCCAATTCGGACGCGTGCCGACCCTTGCCAGCGCAAATCGGCGCTTCCGGCGCTCATTCCGCCAAAGGGGTTGTTAAAGCTGCCTTTGACATTGGCGTATTCGATATCGCCTTCCACGCCAACGACGAGAGGCGTATCGAACTGGTAATTATACCCAACGTGCACGCCCCCTACGAACCCGCTCGGTGTAAAGCTTCCGTTTGGCACTGCGTTGCTGAAAGTGTAGCTCGTCCTTGCCCATTCATAGCCGATCTGGCCACCAATATATGCGCCGGTCCAGTTGTATATCGGGGCCGCCGGTGCTGGCGTCGGTGCGGGTAACACTTTCGTCACGGCATCCGCTGCCATTGCGCCCGTGGTCAAGGCGGCAAGCGCAACCGTCGCAAATAGAAGTGATTTCACTGCTAGCCCCATGTCAAAACGCCTTGAGCGGTATTGCTCTCCTTATTGGAATTGGAAAGTAAAATGGGCAGGCAATAACTCGATTGCTTTCTAGTGTGGCCGGATTGCAATAGTCGTCTGGAAGATCGCGCGTCAGCCGCCGGTTTCCAGCCGCCCGACGTATTCCGAACCCGCCTTTACTCCGCTGATGTGGTTGACGATGGCCTCGACCGCGTACGGCGGCACTGCCGGCTTTTCGTTCATCATCGTCACCACCGTCCAGTCGGGGAGTGCTGGAAGGCCACGGGCGGCACGCAAGGCGTTAATCCGCGCGTCAAGCTCACCCTTGGCCTTGGAGGAGCCCGAGAGCGGCGCAAAGCGTTCGCCAGCGAACACGTAATCTGTTAGGGGAGGCTGCCTTAAGCGCGGAAAAATACGCCTCGCGCCTGGCGGTCATCTCCGCTTCCCGGGGCCGATGTCCTTCGGGACTTTGCGCCCGTAGCGCCACCCAGCCTTGCGCGTTCCTGGAACTGGTTCACGTCGATCTTCATTCCAGCACTGTCCTCTCGGTGTACCCCGAGGGAAGCTACGCGCCTTGATTTCCTTGGATTTCCTGCCTTTCAGGAAAAAACTGGCTCGCCGGGATCGGCGAAGATGCGAACTACGAATACTCGATCTTTCGGCCCAAAACTACGCCAGCAGCGCCCAAAATCCGCAAACGTGACCGGGACCGCGCTGAGGCAATACGCTTGAGCGGAGGCCCTAGGCCTTCGCTGAGGGGTCGAGCGGTCGCATTCGCTCACGAACGCGGAACCGTTAGGACACGCGACCTGACCGAAATCGGCATTCCGCGCTGCTACTTGGCTCGGATGTGTGATGAGGGCCTGCTTGTTAGGGTCGGCTACGGGCTTTACCGCGCGGCTGAACGTAAGGCGGCTTGAGCGCCAAGTCGGCAGGTTCGGTAGGTGAAGATGTGAGGCACATGGCACATGGCGGTAGTCGATGTCGGCTTCGGTTCAGTCGCCGCGGCCTCGAGCATGCGTGGTCCGGCATGGGCGAGACATCGAAGCTACCGCAAGGGGCCGGAAGGTCCTTGACACCGTACTATAGTCCAGAGGTTAAGTTGCGCACTCCGTGAGGAGGAGCACGACGCATGCGAGAGGCGGTGATCAGCAGGGCGCTGCCGGCGGTGTTCGCCGCCCTGGCAGCAATTTCGCTCATGGGATGTAGCGAATCCGAGTCGGGACAGCGGTTCACCATGGTGGGTGAGGAGCGGGAAGTCCGAGGTACAGTGACCGATGCGAAACTTACCCTCTGTGCGCCGACGCCTGACCAACCCGGAACCTGTGAGGGCACGCTCACGGTGCAACCAGCAGGGGCCGGCGAGGCGGGGCGAATCGCGATTGAAGTAACCCGAAACGTGAGGCTGATGAAGGACGGTCAGCCAGTGTTTCTTCCGCAACTCAGGGGCACTCAGGCAATCATCAAGTACCGAGCGAGCCAAGAGGGCCCGAGTGTAGCCACCTCGGTGACCGCGAGCTCATGATTTTGCCGCATCCAGGCAACAAGCCTAGCAAAGCGGTTTCAATAATGCTGGGAGGCATTGCGCTCGTCTCGTCGTCGGAGGCGGCCGCCCAAGAAGCGTCTGTTGCTATAGCGGTAGCTCAAGGTGCGGCCGAAAGGGCAGAGAAATTCGAAGCCGAGGAAATTGCGCAGGAGGGAACGCAGGGTTCTAACCAGGCGGACGAGCAGTCAGCATCCGCGCCCCCGCTGCTCTGGAAGGGGCTAATCCAGGCAGGCCTGATTAGCCGTTCGGATCCAGGTGGCGAGCCAGCGAACGAGTTTCGCGTGCGGGAGGCGCAAATCAGCGTGGAAGGAAGCCCGATTGAGGGCACGCACTTCTTCATCGAAGTTAACTTCCCGGGTCCCGGAGAGCAGGTAGAGCTCAACGATGCGGCTGTGACGTTCGATGTCACAAGAGGAGTGCGGGTCGTCGCGGGGCAGCTTCGTGTTCCACTCAACCGTCCGGCTGTGAGCGCACGGACTTCGCTCTTCGTCACCGAGCCGCGTGCAGCTGGCCCCGTCCAGCGAAAGGCAAGAGACCGCGGCATTAACCTGGTCCTCACGCCCTTCAATGGTCGTGTTCTTTACGAGCAGGCGCTGGTGAACGGAAACGGGATTCAGACAGGTGAGCTTGGTAATGATAATGACGGTCTTCTTCTGCAGGGGAGACTGGTGTGGTTCGCAACTGGCGAATGGCCGCTGCCGCTCCCTGCACAAACGGATCTGCAGAACTCTCCCTGGAGCACACTCTTCAAGGCCGGTTGGGCCTCGGGCACTTTTGAGAAAGGCCCCGTTGAGACGTCGAGAACGCAGGTAAGGGAAACTACCTGGAACGTGGGGCAGGCAATCGTCGGAAGGGGGTTCTACACCTACTGGCAATACAGTCGGGCCTTTTCGGCGGGCGAATCGAATTTCGACTCGAACTCGTTCTCCATCACGTCCGGCTACGCCTTTCCGATTCGCCGCTACCTCCCGGTCGGTGGCGCGGCGCCTCGCGCGATCCGGGATGCTTGGTTGGAGCCGAAGTTCCAATTCGAGGTGCTCCGGTACGACGATTCGTCGCTCGCACGCCGGCTGGACCGAAAAATCTACCGGTATGGCATCAATTACTATCCACTCGGCATTCCGAACGTACGCCTGATGATCGACAATGAAGTCTCGGTCCGCCCACAGCGAAGCAAGACGCTTCTAATCTCTCTCCATTATATGTTTTGAATTGTAGCGGTTGAGCAGACGACGTTCTCGGCGCAGCTAGCTGACGAGGCCCCCCGAGACCACCGCAGAGCGGCCAATGGAATTGCGAGCCATTGTGCGACGGGTGAGAGACCGACATCAAGTAGCGGGATAATTGGCATGATCTCCGCGTACGCCCATGGTGCAAACACAGTAACGTTGAGCCACTCGCCTGCGATAGTGCCGAGTATGCCTAATGAGATTACCAGCGACGCGACAATTCCGTAGCTGCGCTTCGGCCAGAATTCATCGTTCACGACGAGCAAGGCGGCGATGAGCGCACTGAGTGCAAAGGCGATATCGGTGAGGATGCAGCTGACTAGGAAGAGGGCTACCCTGAGGCTGAGGGCCGCCTGGGAAATCGTGTATGGTGGAAGATGTAGCAGCTCCCAGAGAGTGTGGCCACCTGCCGAGACCAGGAGGTGGCGTCGGAAGAAGATGAGCCAAACCCGAGGGCTTGACTGCTGGGGCCCCTCATCAGATCCGGTCGCCTCGATGCTCTTTGCCGGTGCTTTCGTTCATCGCTTGCCGGGATGCTCCGTCGTTTCCTTCTCCCTGGGCGCGGTAAGGAAGTGTCGTGCGTAGAGGAACCAGGAGAGATACCCCGCGAGGGCCAAGGACAGCAGACCGAACGCCAGGTGTATGCCGGAGGCGCCGAGCACCGGTGCGAGGACAGCCGAGGTAAAGGTCATCACCATCGTTTGAATGAAGCCCTGCATTGAGGCCGCCATACCTCGCAGTCTCGGAAACATGTCTAACGTTAGCAGCGTGATGCTGGGCATAGCGAGTGACATGCCGGTGGTGTACAGGGCCACCGGAAGGACCGCCCACGGAATATCGGGAGGAAGGAAGCCGTTGTAGGCCAAGTTCAGCGCTATGGCGGAAAACATGATGGCGTAGCCGCAGCGTACCGTCGCGCGGCGTGGAAACCGCTTCGCGAGCCTGCCGGATAGGTAAGATCCGAAGATCACGCCTGACATGGCGGGGATGAACAGCCAGCCGAACTGGTCCTGGTCCAGGCTCAGGTAATCGATGATGAACCAAGGAGCTGAGGACACATACAGAAAGAAGCCGGCAAAGTTTCCGCTCAAGGCAAGCGACAGAAGCCAGAAGGGTTTGGATCCGAGCACGGACTTGTAACTGCGGACCAGCTCGGCCGGTCGCATCGACGTCCGCTTGTCGGGCGGGAGCGTCTCCGGCAGGTATGCGAAGCTGGCGACGAGCTGCACAAAGCTGAACAGCGCCAGGAAGATGAACACCGACGGCCACGAAAACCACTTCTGCAGCCATCCGCCGAACACGGGCGCGAGGGCGGGAGCGAGACCAAAAATCATCGTAACCTGCGACAGCAGCCTTTGCGCTTCGGCACCCTCCAACCGATCGCGGATCACTGCGCGTCCGACCACGCTCCCGGCCCCCACCGAGAGGCCCTGGAGCGTTCGGAACAACATCAAAAGCGCAAGTGAGGTTGATACGGCCCCGCCTATCGAGGCAGCGAGATAGACCGATAATCCGACGAGAACGACGGTTCGGCGGCCGAAGGCATCCGAAAGCGGTCCGTGCAGCAGCATCATGAAGCCGAACGCGGCCATATAAATGCTGAGGGTCTGCTGAAGTTGAGCTTGTGTAGCCCCCAGGCTGACCATCAGCGCCGGGAAAAAGGGCATGTAGGTCGAAATCGAGAACGGTCCTAGCATCGTATAGCTGCCGAGGAGCAGCGTCAGGCGACTCTTTTCCGATTTATGGTTCTCGACTGGAGGAGACCGGTCGCCTTGAAGAGGGTGGTTCACGATCAATCCATTACGAGGTCTATGGGGGCGCTCGTTCTGACGGTGTGGCCTCCTCGGGGCGGCCCACGCTCATATGTTGCGCCATGTACGGCGTTCATTCAGCTAAGTCGCTCCCGCGCGGCTTTCGAGCGAGGGTTACGAGACGATCCGTCGTGAGATCTCCGCCCCCTGTTGGAGCGTGGCGTGGATTGGACACAGATCCACCAGCCGATTGACGGCACCCAGGCGCCCCGACGGAAGTCCCGGCCAGCGGAGCTCCATCTCCAGCTGAGCGACCCGCTTAGGCCCGCCCTCTGTCATCTGCCAACTGACGACGATCGTGAGTGCTTCGATCGGGATCGCGGCGCCTTCCGCCCACGATGCAATCATTAAGGCCGTACAACTCGCAAGCGACGCTCCCAGCAAGTGATAGGGCGAGAGCGAAGCTCCTTCGGAGATGATCTCAAAATCTTCACCAACCAGTTCCAGCCGAATACGAGCCTCGTCCTCTAGGATCAATCTCACTGCCTTGTTCCTGCAACTTACGTTCATGTGGAAGCGCGCCGTTGGGTCACCGATCTCCAACGAAAACGCGGAAATGCCTTGGATCGGAGCGAAAATGCGCAACGGGCTGCCCAATAGAGCAGCCCGTCACACGGCTGCCGCGGATAGCGTCAGGCGGCCTGCGCGACCCGCCGGCACTCCTCGGCACAGCGGCGGCACGCCTCGGCGCAGCGGCGGCATTCTTCCATGTCGTGCTTGTCGCATTCGGCCGCGCAAGCTTCGCAGATGGCAGCACAGAACTCGGCCCAGCGCTGAGTATTCGCTGAGTTGCGCGCCATGACGCGACCTGTGAGCTGACAGAGGTCGCCGCATTCGATGCAAAGGCGAAGGCAATCGGCTAATTCCGGCCCCGCGCCAATGCAGCAGTTGACGCAGGTTTCGCAAGCGATTGTGCAGTCGAGACAGGCTTGGATGCAGTCCTGTTGGGGTTGGGGTTGCTGTTGTGCCACGTTTCAATCTCCTCTCAGTGGTTGCTCCCCCCTTTGAAGCGGCTGTGGCCGAATCCTGGGCGGTCCGAGTTACAGCCGCGCGCACTGTAGCCGCCGTAGTATGGTACGGGGTCAAACAGAATCTGCAGTGCCCCGATACTGAGGAACTGGGGCTAAGGAGGCGCGTGCCTGTCGGATGGAGTCGGGCGTGCTGGACGAGAGCGCGGTGATGCGGCGCTTCGTGTTTGCTGGGCCATCACGGCCTCGATGCTTTCGCCAGATTCTAGTTGCCATAGAGCGCTCCGTTCCAGCTTCAACCTGTGCCACCCGCACACTGGTGAGAAGCGGCTTGACTCCGTATATAGGTACGGATGCTAAGGTTGGAAATCGATCCGATAGTGCGGCCTTTGCTTGCGCGCCCGATCTGGAGTGAAGAATGAGTGCAGTTACAAGAGGGCTGCGAAACCCCTTCCGCACCCGGGTTCGCACCGGCGTCGTGGTTCTTCTCCTCGCGATCATCATCGGCCTCTTCGCCGTGATGGTTCAGGGCGCCTTCCAGACGCGCGCCAAGCTCGAGAGCCTCCAGGCGAATGTCCGGACAGTGGTGGAGCTGCGCGAGGCCGGCGCCTTCGGCACGGGTGGATTCGGCGGCGACAGGCCGGTTGGCGCCGACGCATTCTCGGTTGGGACCCTCGATCAGATACGGCGCATCCCCAACGTCGAGCATATCGTAAAAATAGAGGAGTATATCCATGCGCCTCAGGTCGATCCGTCGAGGCCGAACGCATATGCGATGATCATCGGCTTGCAGCCTGGCGCGCCGATGCGCGCGATCGGGGAGGTGGATTACGAGAATGCCGAGATCATCGCGGGACGGGGACTCGGCGAGCAGGACGTGGCCCAGGATGTCGCCGTCGTCGGCCGGGTCTATGCCCAGGAGCGCCTCGGGCTCAATGCGGCGAGCGGCGAGGCCTCACTCCAGGGCAGGATGATCACCCTCCAAAATCAGCCGCTGCGAGTGGTTGGCATCTACGCCACCGGCAACGATTTCGGTGACAACCACGTCTTCGTTCCGCTGGAAACGTTCCGGCGCATCTACAATCCCGGCGACAAGCTCTCGAAGATCCGCGTC
>Ga0209916_1002058_pt1 | contig 12039 bp, 16 predicted proteins | sample ThiBio_1000_plan_FD_183956 | JGI IMG/M metagenome (GOLD analysis project Ga0209916, IMG submission 183956) | Wastewater bioreactor microbial communities from Cape Town, South Africa - Thiocy_solids_2 (SPAdes) | ecosystem: Engineered > Bioreactor > Thiocyanate-remediating > Anaerobic-Aerobic ... | reverse complement strand
CCCCCGCCGCTGCCGCCCGGCCTGTTTGGCGCGGACGTTTCTCGCCCGGCCTGCGTTTCGTTTTGCGGCCGGACGCATGCCAAGCGCGGCGGCCCGGCTGGAATGCGTTTCATCGTGGAACGGTCGGGAAACAAGCGAAAAATCCGCAAAAACCGTATCCAATTGTTTTTATTGATTAATTTATCTGGCACGCTAGATGCTTAGTAAGCGGCGCGACAAGTTGCCGCACCTCGATCCGATTGCGGGGTTGTATTCGCCAATCCGGGCGACGCAAGTTGGGTGGAGTTAGCCTTTAGTAGGAGGAGAAACATGAAACTGCAAGTAAGACATGACAGGTCGAGCGGGCGGATCAAGGCCGCATGCGCTTTTGTATCACTGACCGGTCTGCTGGCTCTGCCCATGGGGTCGGCGCTGGCGGACAGCAAAGACGGTACCTTCCCCACCGCGGAGCAAGTGGGCGGACAGGTGTACATCGATCCGGTGGCGGTTGGCCAGAAGCTGCCCACCGACTTTGACACCTACGACATGAACGGCCAGAAGGTCGACCTGGGCAGCGTGGTGCAGGGCAGGCGTTCCCTGGTGGTGTTCTTTATCTCGGCCGTGCCGGTCTCGGTGAACGAGCTGGCGGCGATCGAGGACTTCACGCAGAAGAATGCCAAGGGCATCAATCTGGTGATGGTGAACGCGGACACCGTGGGCGCTGCGCTGATGGGCGGACCGAAAGCAGTCATTCCCAACTCGGTGAAGACCATGCACTTCATCAAGAAGGAAAAGAATCTGAAGACCACCAAGATCTATGTCGCGCCGAACGATGCGCTGAGCGCAGACGGTGTGTCGACCCGCCTGGGCATCCGCGGCCTGCCGACCTCGTTCCTGCTGGACGAAAAGGGTGTGGTCCAGAAGGTGTTCGTGGGCCCGCAAAAGTGGAAAAAGGGCGACATCTGAGCCGATGGCTTCAGGTCGAAAACTTAAGGAGAATGCAATGAGTATCAACAGAAGGCAGTTCATGAAGGGCGCAGTCGCGGCCGGCGTTGCCGGTTCCGCCACCATGCTTAACTCCGGCAGCGCGTTCGCCGCCGTGCACAACCCCGTTGGCGAAGCCCAGGCTGAGCTGTTCGGCAAATTCAAGGGCAACGTGGTGCTGCTGCCGAGCAAGTACGGCGGCTACGTGCAGGCGATGGACTTGTCCGTGCCCGAGACCCTGGCCTGGTATTCCTACGGTCTGCACGGCATCGACATGCCGATCCCCCACCACATCGCTTCCATGCCGTCTGCCGATCCCTACAAGGGCTTCGACTTCTACCAGACCATGCAGCCGCCGGCATCGCCCTACGTCAACGAGAACTCTCCCGAGTGGCGTAACCGTGGCGACTTCAAGATGTTCAAGATGCGCTACGACGGCAGCGGCAAGCAGAACTCGATCAGCGTGGTCAACGACATCGGTGAAACCACCGGCATGTCGCTGGGCGTACACGTCTCCATCGGCGTGGGCGAAAACGCCAACAAGTACGTGGCGTTCGCGGACGGCCAGAAGGACATGGTGCTGATCACCGATCTGGGCGACGTGCCGAAGACCGTCAAGGCCTTCCGCTGCGACTACGATCCGATCGCGCGCCAGCTCAATATCAGCCACATCTTCCCCGATGCCACCACGGGCAAGTTCGACTTCGTGGGCCGCAAGGGCATGAAGACCACCCACGAAGCGATGCTGGGCGAAGAGCTGATGCCGGCCGACCCCACCGCAGTGTTCGTGGATGCCTTCACCTGGCACCCCACGCTGCCGTTCGGCGCCATCCTGATCCGCCGCCTCGGCTGCTGCGCCATCGTCGACACCCGCACCTGGGAAGTCGTGGCGCTGCTGTCGACCGCCAAGGGCTCGCCGGACAACTTCCCGCTGGTCAAGCAGACCGGCTTCACCTGGACCTTCGCCGTGCCTTCCGTGCTGACGCCTCTGCACGAAGCGGGCTTCATCACCAGCGGTGATTATTTTGTGGCCTGTAACAACGTGCTGCAGAACAACATCGCGGTGTACCGCTCGACCGACGAAAACCCCAACAAGTGGAAGAAGGAGACCTTCGTCGAAGGCTTCGGCACCAAGTACCTGCCGCTGCACATGGGCAACGTGCCGGATTCGCGCTTCGTCTACTTCACCATGTGGGCGCGCAAGCCCAACAACGGCTACATCTGCAAGGTCGATTCCAAGACCTGGCAGGTGGTCGCCAAGTGGGATACCGGTCCGGACCCCCACACCTGCGACTGCACCGTCGACGGCAAGTACATGACCACCGTGTACAGCGGACACCAGGCAGGCCAGTCCGGCCTGGTGGTGCTCAACGTCGAAAACGACAAGATCGAAGCGCGCCTGCCTTGTCCTGGCGGCATGCACGACCACGTCGTGGTTCCCGAGAGCTGGGAAGGCCTGAAGTTCTCCCGTAGCACCTCGGTGTAATCGGGTTGTGCCGCCGGCAGCATCCGCTGCCGGCGGTTTTTCACTGTGATGCATCGTCGATGCGAGCAAGGAGAAGTGAAATGAATATCAGCATTCTGAATCCGAGTCATTTGGCATATGCGGCACACCGGCTGGCCGGCATATTCCTGATGGCTTTGTTAAGCCTGCCGGTGCTGGCGTGGGCGCACAGCAACGACTATCTGGCCACGATCAAGGGCGCACACGGCGGCATGGTGCGCATGGCGGAGATGTACCACTTCGAGCTGGCGGTAAAAAGCGGCGAAGCGCGCGTCTGGGTCACCGACCACGGCGATGCGCCGCAGCAGACCAAGGGGGCCAAGGCTACCTTGCGCCTGATCGACGGAAGCAGCTCGGTCTCGGTGAATCTGAAGCCGGCCGCCGCCAACGAACTCGCCGTCAAGGACGCGCGCATCAAGCCCGGCAAGGGGACGAAGATGGTGCTGACGGTCACCATGCAGGGCGAGCGGCCGCTGCAGACCCGTTTTTCGCTGGACGAAAAGTAAGCGGACGCGGGATGCCCCGGTGCCGACCGCGGCACGGGCGGCGATTGAAGACTGGATAACCGAGGAGCGCATGCGATGAGTCGAGCCGATTTTCTGCTGCCGCCGCGCGCGGCCCTGGTCCGCGCAGCGTTGGGCGTGCTGGCCGTGCTTGCGGTGGGCGCGGTTCATGCCCAGCCGAGCGCGGCGCAGATGAAAAACCGCGACCGCCTGGTCACCACCAACAGCTGCGTCGGATGCGATCTGGCCGGCGTCAATCTGGCCGGGCAAAACCTGCTCGGCGCCGATCTGCGGGAGGCGGACTTGTCGCGCGCCGATCTGCGCGGCGCATTCCTGATCGGCGCCAATCTGTTCAAGGCCCGCCTGGCCGGTGTCGACCTGAGCGGGGCGGTGATCGGCGGCACGGTCATGAACGGCGCCGATCTGAGCGGCGGCAATCTTGCCGGGGTGAATGCCAACCGCACGAGCTTCACCCAGGCCAAGCTGGCCGGGGTCGATTTCAGCGGCGCCCTGATGGAGCGCGCCGACCTGGAAGGCGCCGATCTGCACGGCGCGAATTTCAAGGACGCGGATTTGTACGAGGCCCGTTTCCTGTTCGCCGACATGGCGGACACGAATTTTTTGGGCGCCAACCTGCATGCGGCCGATTTCAGCGAGGCAGAGGTGTCGGGAATGCAGACCGATGCCAGCACGACCTGCCCGGACTTGAAGCCGGGGCCGTGCGTTTTTCAGTAAGCCCGGGCGGCAGCGCCTGGATAAACCAAGGAGGACACATGTATCAATTTTCCACGAGCATCCGCGCCGCCGGCGCATGCCTGATTCTGATGGCCGGATTTGCGCAGACGGTACGCGCGGACGAACCCAAGGCGCCCACCGGGCAGGAACTGGCTTTCGACAACCGCAAGGGCAATTGCCTGGCCTGCCACGCCATGCCGGGCGAATCGAAAGCCGTCACCAGCACCAACATCGCGCCGCCGCTGATCAGCATGAAGGAACGCTTTCCGGAGCGCGCGAAGCTCTACGCCCAGGTTTGGGATGCATCGAAAGCCAACACCGACACGCTCATGCCGCCCTTCGGCAAGCACAAGATCCTGAGCGACGACGAGATCAACAAAGTAGTGGATTACATCTACGGGCTGTAATGGCGCGTATTCATTATCGACACCGTAGGAGAGAAAAATGAAGCAACTGATCTGGATCATGTCCTGCCTGGGATGGCTCGCGGTAGCCGCGAATGCGCAGGCTGCACCGGAAGACGACCGCCTGAACGTGGTGAAGGCGGTGCAGAAAAAGTACCCCGAAATCAAGTTCGAGGATTACGTGCACGGCGCGCTGGCATTCAGCCCCGACGCCAAGGCCCAGTACGACGCCGTCATGACCTTCCCGCCTTATGACGCCGAAATCGAGAAAGGCGCCAAGCTGTGGGAAACCCCGTTCCAGAACGGCAAGCGCTACGCTGACTGCTTCCCGCGCGGAGGCAAGAACGTGGTCGGCAACTACCCGATGTACGATGCCGCCGCCAAAAAAGTGGTGACCTTCGAGATGGCGCTCAACCAGTGCCGCACGGCCAACGGCGAGACGGCCTACAAGCACAGCGACATGAACACCATGGGTCTGCTGACGGCCTATGCCCGCACCCTGTCCGACGGCATGAAGATGAACGTCAAGGTGGAAGGCGAGGGCGCGCTGGCAGCCTATGAAGCAGGCAAGCGCTTCTTTCACCAGCGCCGCGGCCAGCTGAACTTCTCCTGCGCGGGCTGCCATATCAGCAACGTCGGCAACGTCCTGCGCACCGAATATCTCTCGATGGCGCCTGGCCAGGCCACCCACTGGCCGGCATTCCGCGGCGGCGACTACACGCTGTTCACCCTGCAGCGCCGCTATGCCGCGTGCAACCAGATGGTGCGCCTGGCACCGCTTGAAATCGGCGGCGAGGAATACAACAACCTCGAGTACTACCACAGCTACCTGAGCAACGGTCTGCCGCTGCAGGCATCGGTATTCAGGAAATGATCCGCAGCGCACGACAGATGCTGCCCACTTATTCAAGGAGAACAGGGATGAATGTATTTCGGGGTGCGGTCCGCATGTTGGCCGCAGGCAGCATGCTGCTTGGCGTCACCGGCGCGCATGCGGCTGAAAACGCGGCCGGCGCGGCGTTGAGGGCCGATGCGGCGCAGGCGCTGTCGAATGCGGTGTTCGTCGTCGACATGGCAAAGAGCAAGCGCGCGCTGTGGACGACGGCAGCCGGCGCTTTGGCCCAGGCTCAGGAAGCCGCCAAAAAGCAGGATAGCGCGGCCGTGGTCAAGCATGCCGCGGTGGCCAGCGAACAGGCGTTCCTCGGCATGGCCCAGCTCGGCTACCCGCTCACTGTCGATCATTGAAACGGGGCTCCTGCGCCAACGGCCAAAACCGGATGGCGCAGGGTGCATCCCGGAGCCCCGATGGCATTGTCTTGCACTCGGTTCCGGCGCCGCGCCGGGCAGGCCGATGCCGTTGTCTGAGGAATCACAAGAATGAAATGGGACTACCTGCTTTTCTATCGCTGGCTGGCCTTGAACGTGGTGGGTTTCGCCATTCTGTGGGTGTTCCACATGAACGGCATGGTCGTGCCCGTTTTCCTGGCGGACAGCTCCTACATCGTGTACGTGATCGCCGGCCTGTTCCTGTACGGCATGGCGCTGTGCGGGTTTCGTGTCTGGAAGACGAGCCGCGAACTCAACTGGGTCAAGCGCGGCGACAAGGGCAAGCTCAAGGAGTTTGCCGACAAGAGCCGGCAGGCCGACCGTGAAAGCGTGAAGGAAGCGTTCGAGATCAAGCTGTTTGCGCGCATCTCCTTCGTCAAGTACATCTCGTCCAGCCTGGTCATGCTGGGCCTGCTCGGCACGGTGATCGGCTTCATCATGGTGCTGACCAACATTCCGCCCAATGCAGTGGGCGATGCTGCCCAGGTCGGCAAGCTGGTGGGCGCGCTCACCAACGGCATGGGCGTTGCGCTCTACACCACCCTGGTGGGCGCCATCACCAACCTGTGGCTGAACGCCAACTACAACATGCTGCGCACCGGGGTGGTCAACCTGATCGCCGCCATCCTGGAATCGGCGGATCCGCAATAGCCGTTCGCGATGAGCAAGCATTTTTCGTTCGATGCCGAAGCCGAGGACGATTCCGACGTCGTCTTCCGCGACGTCATCACCCTCGCGCTGCTCGGGTTCGTGTCGCTGGTCGTCATCATGCTGCCCCACATCAACCCGCCCAAGCAAAAGCAGGAAGAGAGCAAGGAGGTGTCGGCGCCCGGCAACGTGATCGTGGAAGCGCGCTGGGACGATCGCGTCGACGCCGACGTCGACCTTTGGGTGCAGGCGCCGGGCGACGTTGCCGTCGGCTATTCCAACCTCGGCGGCCAGGTCTTCAACCTGCTGCGCGACGACATCGGCTTCCGCAACGACGCATCCAACCTGAACTACGAGAACGCCTTCTCGCGCGACATCCCGGCGGGCGAATACACCGTCAACCTGCACATGTATTTCAACCGCGTCAACGTCTGGCCGCTCAAGGTCAAGGTTCTGGTGTCCACCATCAAGCCGAGCGGCAGTTCGCGCGTAAGCCGGCAGATACTGGTGTCCGACGTGGTCCTGCGCAAACCCGGCGAGGAGCAGACCGTGTTCCGCTTCAAGCTGGACGACAAGGGCGAGCTGCTTGCTTCCAGCGTCAACGCTGCGCCGAAGGCTCTGCGCACCGACGCGCCTGGCGGCTACAACTTCGATGCCTACAAATGAACATCCTGCTCGCCCTGCTGGTCGCCTATCTCATCGTTTCCCTGGGCTACGCCCTGTTTTCGCTGCGGACCACCACCAGTCACGCCTTCCGACTGATATCGCTGCTTTATCTGGCGGTTTCGGTGGGCCTGGCGCTGTACCTATTCAACCAGTTGCTGTCGCAGCCCAGACCGATCGATCAGGAATATTTTTCCCAGGCCAAGGAGGCGGTGGTGCTGGCGGTGCGCCCGAAGGACGACGAGGCGATCTATCTGTGGCTGCAGCTGCCGGACCGCGAGTCGCCCGCCTACTACGTCATGCCCTGGGACGGGCAGGCCGCTGGCGACCTGGAAATCGCGCAGCGCGAGGCGGCGCAGCAGGATGGACTGGTGCTGATGAAGCATCCGTTCAAGCGCAGCCAGCGCCAGGGCATCAAGGGCGACGACAAGGACAAGGTGTTCTACGCCACGCCGCCGCCGCGGCCGCCGCTCAAGTCGGGGGAGATGGAGGGGTCCGCTCAAGCCATGCAATACCGCCCGCCGCCCGTCAACCCGGCCAGGTGATCGCCATGCACGCGCTCTGAACGAAGCCTTCGCCTTGCCGTTTGCCCGGGCGGGCGCAGCGCCGGGGCCGGACCCGCGGCAAGCGGCTTCGGCAGGGCGCGCGCGTTGCGTCATGGCGGCGCGGCGAAGACAGACCGATTAATCCGGCCGCGGCCGGCCGTTACGACTTTACTACCCGAAAATGAACTACTTGCTTGTTTTGATGCTGGTCTACTTCATGGTTTCATTGGGCTCCGTCCTGCTTTCAATGAGAACCACCCTCAGCTACGTCTTCGGCTTGATGTCGTTGCTTTATCTGCTGCTTGCCGTCGGCCTGGCGCTGTTTTTCTTCAGCCAGCTGCTGTCCCTGCCGAAGCCCATCAATCCGGCGTTTCTGGCCGAGGCCGGTGACGCGGACGTGCGGTCGGCACGCCCGCAAGAACATCACGCCGGCCCGCGCAGCAAGCCGCTTGCGACCGCGGGCGAACGGCAGGCCGCGCAGCGCGGGAAGACTCAACCGCAGGCAGCGGAGGAAACGAACCGCCCCTACGGCAACGATCGGCGCCATGGCGCCAACGGCGGCGAACGCTATGAAACGTCTTCCGTCGCATCCCGCGCGCCCCTGCTTCTCCAGTCCGGGCAGTATGGCCTGTCGCTGGCGGGCATCGGCCCGGCCAGTTGGTAAGTGTGATTCTGGACAGGGCGGGCTTCCCTATCAATGAGCAATGCCTACCAAAAGGATAGGCAGAACGGAGTCTGCCATGACCAGATGACCCATATCGGGTGACAAGTAGGTGCATGACGGGCGGCGGCACCGCCCCGATGCCGGCATCGACCGGTTCGTCGAGAGTGCCCCCCGTTCCGGGATGGACGCAAATGGAAAACCGCGAACAGGCGGCACACAAAAAGGAAAAAAGTGGGAACCCTGGAATATCTTGATGCGGTGAAGAAATTGATCGGTTTAACTTCCGATTACCAGTTGGCAAAAATGCTGGATCTGGAGCCCTCCAATATCACCATGTACCGGAAGCGCCGCAGGGTCATGGACGATTACATCGCGTCGCGGGTGGCCGATCTGCTCAAGATCGAGGAGCTGGAGTTGATCGCGCAGGCGAACGCGGAGCGCGAAAAGAACGAGGAGAAGCGCGTCTACTGGGAAGCCAAGGCAAAAACGGCGCGCGCGAATCGCGAGCCGCTGGATGTGCTGGTGGCCGACGCTGGCCGCCCGAAAAACCGGTTCGCCGGACTGGCGGGCACGGCCTCAAAGCCGCTCGAATTGTAGCCAGTGCTGGCCGCCGGATGCAGGAGTTGGCAAGACCGTCTTTTTAATTCATGCGGGCTGATCGGACGGGCGGCCCAAGGATGCCGCCGCTACCTCCGCCGAGAAGATGGCCTTCCGGCCCGATGGAGCATTGCCGCGGCTGCCGCCTGCGCTGTGCGGTCGCCGTCAGACCTCTGGCAGGGCCCCCATCCGGGGGCCCATGTCTGTGCGGCCAGACAATGAACCCAGATCGACCAGGCGGCAACTGGTCTTGGTGTTGCCAGGCGCTCGGCTGCGCCCGGCGTGCGCCCGAACGAGCACTACCGCGCCTGCGGCATGCCCCAATCCTCCTGGGCGTAGGCCTGGCGCGGCAGATTCGACGGGTAGTACGCGCAGCCGGAGCACGGTTCGCCGGTGTCAGCGATCTTTGCGCACATAGAACTTCAGCGTCTTGTCGTGTTCGGACGAGGATAACAGGGTCTGTCCGGTGCGTTCGCACCAGGACGGAATGTCCTTGAGAGTTGCGACATCGGTGGCGATGATCTCGAGTACGTCGCCGACCGCCAGGGCCTTGATCGCCTTGTTCGTTTCGACCATCGGCATGGGGCAGCATTTGCCCGACGTATCCAGCGTGACTGTGGCGTGCAGGGTATCCATGATCCAGCTCCTCAGAAATATTGGTAATGATCGGCCTTGTCGGCCTTTTCGTTGAGAAACCAGGCTGCGCCGACGATGCCTTCCGCCTCGGGGATGAGATTGGTTTCGTCGACGCCGAAGATGGCGGCGGCCATGCTGCAGGCGTACATATTCACGCAGCCGGTGGATTTCACCGCCTTGATCAACTCGTACATGTCGGTCGGCAGCCCCACCTTGGCCAGACCGGCACGCATCTTGTCTTCGTCCTCGGCATGTCGTCCGTCGATATGCAGATTGGAGGCGCCCCCCACCTTCAGCGCCGTGACGGCCCAGTTGACGAACAGCATGTCGACCTGAACGTCCTCGGCCGCCATCAGATAGGCGAACCCAAGGGGGGTGAGAATCTTGTCGTAGGCGTCATTGGTTACCACGATAGCCAGCGTTTTCATCATGCTCTCCTCGAATGAACGATCGTTCTAATCACCGCAAAAAAACCGCCTGCTGTCAGCGGGCGGCTACCGACCTCCAGGCGCAGTCCCACACTTCGTCAAGGTAGTGGGGCAGCGGCGCCTGCAGGATACCGTCGAGGCGGGACACGATCATCCGTATCGGCCCGCCGAACAGACTGCTGGTTGCGACATTCAGGTCCAGCGGGCGAATCTCGCCCGATGCCATGCCTGCCGCCACCATCGCGCGCGCCAGCTCGAAGGGTTTCGACGAGCAGATCGGCTTTTCTTCCGGCAGAAAATCCTTGTGCTTGGCATAGAGCATGAAGTCCATCACCAGCGGCTCGGATTCGGTCATATCGAACAGGGTCCTGACGATGTCGCGGCACTGGTCGTGCGCCGTCTTGCGGTGGGCGCCTATCCATGCAATCCGGGCGCTCATCCGCTCGGACAGCGTCTGGTACAGACTACGGGCGATGCCCTCCTTGTCGCCGAAGTGATGGTAGAGGGAACCGACACTCACGCCCGACTCGCGGCTGATGTCCTGTACCGAGGTGGCGAAGTAACCGCGCTCGCTGAACAGCACGAGTACCGCATCCAGAACCAGCTGGCGGGGATCGTCGGCGCGGCGCGCCGCGTTTGTACTTTTCATGGATCTGCATAAAAAACTAGAATGACCGCTCTAAAATTACAGGGTAATTCCAGAAAAGCAAGCGCCTGCCCGAATACACCTGCATCAGCGGCTTCAATTCAGACGCAGGACGTCCGGATAGTCGGCGCGATAATCGGGGTTGCGGCGCAGACCCCCCACGCCCACTGGCCGCGGCTCAAGCCAGCGCATAGGAATTTCAAACGGCATCGCTCAGGCCCGGCAGACCTGAGTGCCGACCTGGCCGACCGAGGGCCGGCCAGGGCTTGTCGCTGAAACCGGACGACCCCGAAAGCAACGCCGTCGAACTCAAGAGCGGCGCGCGACGCCGGCTTCGCGCACCAGTTGATGAGGGACACGACAGGGGTCCGAAAGGATTTTGCAGTTTTCGACAGGGTAGTATTAGGTTCGGTCCCTTCCGCTCAGGAACTGCCAGCTACAACCCATCGCCCGGAAACCCGCATGAATGTCAGAGCTGGCCTCGCGCATGCTCGCGAGGCGGATAGATAAAAACGGAGAAGATAGACGCCGGGAGAGGGTGAAAATCCGGGAATATCGACGGTACCGCTCACGCGGCAAATCCGTGAAGGCCTGCCTGGCGTTGCGGGCGGATATGAAAACGCCCGAAACGAGTTCGGGCGTTTTGAATTGGTGGCCAGGGGCGGAATCGAACCGTCGACACGCGGATTTTCAATCCGCTGCTCTACCAACTGAGCTACCTGGCCAAAAGAGGCCGCAATTTAACCAGTTTGCCTCCTGTCCGTCAAGGAAAAGCCGTGCCGATGCGGGCTTTTCAGCATGCCACCCCGTGCAGGCTGCACAGGTGGCGTTTGGCGGCTGCCAGCACGATCCACAGCCAGAACAGCAGGAAGAAGCTGTGAATGGGAATGTGGGCATCGAGAATTGCGGCCGGCCCGGTTCAGCCAGGCGTACAGGTCGAACGCCAGCGTGACATCGCCGGCCAGCGGGAAAAAATCGAAAAAGACGCTGGCGTGCAGCAGGGCTTCGGGACTGCCGTGATCGATCCACTGGCCGAACTGCTGCTCGGGTTGCTGGCCATGATGCCGCCGCGGCACAAAGGAAACCCGCAGGTGTCGCGCCGATCGTTCACCGCAGCGCGAAGCTCCGCAATGCAGCGCATTGAGCGTCGCTCGTGGCGGCGAAGATCAGTGCGTTGTCCTGATCGGTGACGAGCATCCGTTCCATGCGCCCTTCCGAACCCAGCGCCAGCTAGCTGTGATGTTTCAATAGGTTGTTCACCCGGAAGGATCTGGGAGACTGGAGTTTCCACGCTTCAGCACTTCCAGGGGAACCAACCGGATGAACAGCCATAAAAATGCCAGAACCACCTTCGAGGGGCGCAAGTTGCTCGTTGAGCGCATTGCCGTGATGGGGCTTTCGCCTGTCGCCCCGTGTGCATGCGCGGGTGCGGGCGCATTCGCGGGCGGCGCGTTGCGTGGCAAAACCTCGTCAAGACGTGCGGGATGATAGCGAAGCGCGCCCATGAAAAAGCCCCGCCGAGGCGGGGCTTCTGCACGCATGGATGCGCGGGCTTATTACATCATGCCGCCCATGCCGCCCATGCCGCCGCCCAGGCTGCCCATGTCGGCACCGCCGATCTGGGAACCCTTGTCGTCCGGCAGTTCGGACACCATGCAGTCGGTGGTCAGCATCAGGCCGGCGATCGACGCGGCGTTCTGCAGCGCGGTGCGGGTGACCTTGGTGGGGTCGAGCACGCCCATCGCCACCATGTCGCCGTATTCGCCGTTGCCGGCGT
>Ga0209916_1002057_pt1 | contig 12046 bp, 12 predicted proteins | sample ThiBio_1000_plan_FD_183956 | JGI IMG/M metagenome (GOLD analysis project Ga0209916, IMG submission 183956) | Wastewater bioreactor microbial communities from Cape Town, South Africa - Thiocy_solids_2 (SPAdes) | ecosystem: Engineered > Bioreactor > Thiocyanate-remediating > Anaerobic-Aerobic ... | reverse complement strand
GCTTCCTGAAGAATACTGTACTTCTCTTCTGGTGTAAATTGCCGTCTTGTTTTTGACATATTTCCTGAATTTACTGTGACTAAATTAATTTATAATTTTAGTCCAGTCTTTCAGGGGGTTAAGACATGATGAACTTCCTCTGTGGCACTCGTCAATTACAATTAGGTCAAAAAAGTCTTTTGGTAATTTTCTAAATGCTCCTGCACGGTTGCTGTCTTCAGCTAAAGATTGGTAGGTAGAAAAATAAACTTCTCTACTGCTTGGCAATCCTTCTTCAGGAACTAAACATCTTGCGTCACCAAAAACTGCAAAATCTTTGGCGTGTGGGTCTGAAACTAATATACTTCTGTCGGCAAGGAATAAAACCTTTGGTCTGCGGTGTTCGCCTTTGGTGTTCCAACGGTTATTCCAAAGTTTATAAATGATTTGAAAAGCAACTGTTGTTTTTCCTGTCCCTGTGGCTAAAGTTAATAATGCTCTTTTCTTTCCTTCTAAAACTGCTTTAACTGCTCGGTTAATTGCAATTCGTTGATAGTATCTGACTTCTTTGCCACTTGTAGCAAAGAATGGTTTTAAAAATGTTTCTTGAATTTCGGGCTTGATTGGCTCGGCTTGGTTCAGTCTGTTCCAAAGTTCTGTTGGTGTCGGGTATGTTGAAATTTTAGTTTCAAGTCCTGTGATAAAATCAAACTCTAATATTTCAGTTCCATTTGTCGAGTAGGCAAATTTAAGTCCGAGGATTTGAGCATAGTCTTTTGCTTGTTGGATGCCGTCAGCAGCCGTCTTGTATTTTTTCTTTGCTTCTACAATTGCAATCGGAAAGTTTTGTGAATAGCGAAGCAAGTAGTCAAAACGTTTCGCTTTTTTTCTTCTTGCTTTTCTTCCTATCACAATAATTTTTCCGTCAGTGAAAGTCCGCTGTTCAAGTATCAAATCGTCTGTCCATTGGCTATCATACAGTTTGGGCAACACTTCCTTTCGGCAAGTGTCCGCTTCGCTGTCGTGGTCGTCAATATGTATAGTTTTATCACTCATTTACCCGTCATAAAATAATTTGTCAAAATACGGTTTTTTGTCGGTGCGTTGGCAAAAAATGGCTCTTTTGGTTTTGCGAAGGGTCGGCTTGTGTGTCGGGCAAAACCAAATGTGCCATTTGTGCGGCTGGCTAAAATTGTTTTAAAAAATGCGGGTCGGCAAAAAAAAATAAAACACGAAGCGTTGGGCTGTCGTGTCGGAAAAAAGTCCGCTTTTAAGTTTATATGTCGTCCTATTGTTTCGATAATTTTCTGTCTGTTTAATGGTTGTTGTGTCGTCAGTTACGCTTGCCTATAACGGTTCGGGGCTTGGCGATGGCGGGCATTTAGAAGCACTAAACTGTCGGCAAGCACGAATGTAAAATAGAAGCACAACACTTCAATTAACCACTGTCCGCCCGCTATCGCTAAGCCCATGTTAGCGGTAGCTCTTCTGTCTGTCCGAAGATAGCCAGTTTGAAATTTATAGCGAAGTTTGTCAGAGTGATTTACTTTCATTCTGTTGCCGTTTGAAATTAAAAATAGCAGGACTAATAAGTTTAAGAACCACATAGTCCATAATCAATGCAGTCAACAAGAACAGGATTTTATAATTGCTGTCAATCTTGTCGCCCAAGTAACCGTTTATCATTTCCGCTGGAATTAGAAGCGGAAAAATTCCCTTCTCGTAGAAAAACATATACATCCAAGCAAAACTTCCTTGTCCCGCAACATTTGGGTCGGGTTTGTCAAGCAAGAGAACAAGTGTCGTGAAGTAAACAACCTCAACAAGCAACAGTATTAGTAGTGATTTTTTTGTCTGCCGTAAACCCAAAAAGTGGTTGTCGGGGTGTCTGAACCCGTAAACAATCCAAGGAATTAAAAGCAGAGTTGAGATAAACATGGTCAGCTACAATTTGTCAAAAAGTTAATGAAGCCCGTTAAATATATCAGAAGAATTAGTCCGCTTAAAATTGTAAGTCCAATTTTAAGTTTTTGTTTTGCTGTTGTCAAAGTCGTGGCTGTTAGAATGATTTGAACTAAACATAAAGCCAGTCCTAAAAGAAAAAGAACTGGTCCACAAACCCAGTTTGATTTATGTTGGTCAAGAACATAAGTCGTAACCACCAGTCCGATGAGCAGAACAGTCAGTGTAATAGTTATGGCTTTAATGTTCATTTCTTGCAGTCAGTTTCAAGTTTGCACTGTCGTCATAGAGTTACCGCTAACATTTTCATTTATGTTATTCTACACAATTATACAAAAATTATTGTCATTGATTCCCAATACTTTTCCGTTATACTTTTTGTATTGTCGTTAGGACAATCCGATTTCTCCACTCATTGATTTTACCCTTGTTTTCAAACCGGTTTTATGTGCCTGCCCGGGCCATGCAGCCAATCAGATTCACCTCGCGGTGTTTATCCGGACTGAAGAATTAATAGCCGGGCGTGTTCTCCTCATTCCGCTCTTTCCTGCCTCTCTTTTGTAAACCCCAGTGAGATATTAAGCGGGTTTGATGGTAAAGTGGATACCTCCTGCCCATCAGCACAGGAGGAAGTTTACCCAGGTGCTACTGCAAAATCCCGCATGAAAGTGGTATTTTCCGCAATTCTCATCAGATTTGTAAGCCTGCAAACGGGATTTGTTGTACAACATACGGCAATTGTTACATAGCAAACGGGAAATGTTGTACAACATCCGGCAATTGTTACATAGCAAATGGGAAATGTTGTACAACATGCGGCAATTGTTACATAACAAACGGGAAATGTTGTACAACATACGGCAATTGTCAAATGACAAATGGGAAAAGTTGTACAACATACGGCAATTGTCAAATGACAAATGGGAAAAGTTGTACAACATTCGGGAATTGTCAGATGACAAATGGGAAAAGTTGTACAACATTCGGGAAATGTCAGATGACAAATGGGAAAAGTTGTACAACATTCGGGAATTGTCAAATGACAAATGAGAAAAGTCAATTGACAAATGGCAAAAGTCAATTGACAAATGGGAAAAGTCAATTGACAAATGAGAAAAGTCAATTGACAAATGAGAAAAGTCAATTGACAAATGGGAAAAGTCAATTGACAAATGGGAAAAGTCAATTGACAAATGGGAAAAGTCAATTGACAAATGGGAAAAGTCAATTGACAAATGAGAAAAGTCAATTGACAAATGGGAAAAGTCAATTGACAAATGAGAAAAGTCAATTGACAAATGGGAAAAGTCAATTGACAAATGGGAAAAGTCAATTGACAAATGGGAAAAGTCAATTGACAAATGAGAAAAGTCAATTGACAAATGAGAAAAGTCAATTGACAAATGGGAAAAGTCAATTGACAATTGGGAAAAGTCAGATGACAAATGAGAAAAGTCAATTGACAAATGGGAATTGTCAAATGACAAACGAGAAATGTCAGATGACAATTGGGAAATGTCAAATGACAAATGGGAAAAGTCAATTGACAATTGGGAATTGTCAAATGACAAATGGGAAAAGTCAATTGACAAATGAGAAAAGTTGAGCTTTTTTAGCTTCTTTGCCTCTCAACGATAGCGGGATGGCGAAACTTCCGGAATTTCACAAGCGCAACTCTTCTGCCTGCAGCGGGAAGAAATTGACCCGGAAACCGGGGAAGAAAACTTATGATTCAGTTTAATCCAACATCCAATTACAGCATATCAAAATATTCATCAGTCTTCATACCTCACAACTTACCTCTTCAGATAATCTGCATAAGAAACCTGCATATACGATTTCGGAATCTTTAATTGTGTGGTGTCATACCCAGGCGTTTGATGAATGATCCTTCTGGAAACATTGTCAAATGTGATATACCCCTTGTCTGTAATCCAGCCAAACCCGTCATTAAAATCGTAAAATGCAAATGATCTTGAAGAGGAATCCAGAAGATCTTTACCCCAGTGAAAATCTTCAGCAGGGATGTGAAGCTGATCCAAAACCGTTGTCACAATGTCTGTTTGTGAGCCTGTTTTATTGATCACTCCTTTCAATGTCAAAGCGCCTCCGGTAAAAACCAGCGGTATATGAAACTTTGAAGGAACATCAGTGGGATCATTCCCCGGCAACGGATGGCCATGGTCGGCCGTAATTACAACGAGTGTATTTTTCCAAAGTGGTGTTTCTTTCAATTTCCTGATAAAATCTCCCAAAACACTGTCGGCATAATAAACTGAATTCTTAAACTTATCTGTTTCATCACTCCCGCCAAAATGTTTCAACGGAACGTCGAAAGGTTCATGGCTGCTCAATGAAAAAATGGTAGAGAAAAAAGGCTGCTTTTCTTTTTGAATATCAGAAAGAAACCTTCCGAATACAAACTGATCATGCACGCCCCATGAAGTGGTACGTTCGGAAATGGGAAAATCATATTTCGAAACCAGATGTTTGAATCCCACATTGATAAGATACGATTTGATATTGGCAAATTCCAGTTCTCCCCCATAGGTGTAGCTGCAAGTATAACCATAGGATTCAAGAACCCTTGCAAGGCTCGGCAAATTTCTCGTCTTGGTCGGCGTCCTGATTATGCTTCTGATGGCCTGGTTAGGATACCCGCTCAATATTGCAGCCTGTCCTTTTTCACTTCTGTCTCCGGATGCATAAATATTCTTAAACAACAATCCATTCGCAGCAATGGAATCAAGATGGGGTGTTACACCAACCTCCCCGCCAACAGCACTGACCCATTTGGCGGTAAAACTTTCCATGATAATGAAAATTATATTGGGCCGGGTTGTATCGAGAGCCGGAGTTATCTTTTTGGTTCCGGTATTATACAAAGAACTGACAACACTTTCCGCCTCTTTATTATCGAAATATTCAAATGGATTCGTTTCACTGTTTCTGTTGAGTAAACTGAAAATAATATTCCAGGGCAGGTTGATGCCGGCATGATCGGCAAACAATTGATCCGAAAAATAAACATCACTGATATTCAATGGAATTTTTTGAATGCCTCCCCGGATCGGAATAAACAAAAAAGCAGTCATGAACAATGCAATCAAAAAGTTGAGAAATGCAGGCCTTTCCCTTTTCCTGAAAGGAGAAATATTAAAATACCGGAATAAGAAAATGAAAAGAAAACAGAGAAATGCAAAAATGATTAACAGTACGATCCAGGGAGAAGACGATATTGAGGTAATCATTTCTTTTGGTGTACTAAAATATTTTAAAGGGGTTGCATCCAGCCTGAATCCCCAATCGGTATAGAGTTCCAGGTCCGCAATGGTCAAAAAGGAAATAATTACAATCAGGGCGATTGTATAAATCCTGACAACTCCCCTTACACGTAAATTTGGGATGATTGATTTTATCAAATACAACAGAAAAGGAAGCACCGATATATAAGCTGCTGCTGAAGCATCCATCCTGAAACCATAGAAAAAGGTTTTCAGGACGGTTTGAAACGACAATTCATTGGTAAGGTGTATGTGATAGAAAAGAAAAAGCGCCCTGGTAATTATGAAAAAAATTATCCAGAAAAAATAATAACTAAAAAATGCTGCAAATTTTTTCATAGTGGCGGCCCTCACAATTTCAGGATATTCAAAAATTCTTTTCTCCAAACGATCTTCTTTGCACCGGTCAGTGCGCGATACCCGGTTACCAAAAAACTACTCATCACCTGTTTCCTTCACATTTACATAAAAATTCTCATCTGCTTTGACAGTATTAAATTCATCACCCGCAACCTGCCATGTCCCGGTTGGATGAATCCATTTCAGTTTTCCGGCATTGTCAAAAATCCTGACGGGCATATTGAAACCATCCACACAATCTGCCCACCGGTAAAACAACCTGCCGTTTTCTGTTTTATATTCCAGTACCGGGATCTTCGTAGTTGTGAGGTATTGTTCAAATACTTTGGAAAAGTCGACACCTGATTTTTCACTGATATAATCTTCTATTTGTTTTCCCCACACTGTCTGATGCCTGAAATGTGAATTCAATCCGCGCAAAACAGACCTGAATTTTTCATCATTATTGATAATTTGCCTGATGGCATGGATCATGTTGCCGCCTTTGTAATACATATCTCCGCTTCCTTCATTATTAACGCCATAAAATCCTACGATCGGTTTGTCATTCCTTACATTTTTTCTTACTCCGACAATATAATCGGTACCTGCTTTTTTGCCATAATAATATTCTGTAAACAAGGTTTCGGCATAATTGGCAAAAGCCTCATGCACCCACATATCGGCAATGTCTTTGGTAGTAATATTATTTCCAAACCACTCGTGGGCGCTTTCATGTACAATAATGAAATCCCACTTCAATCCCCATCCTGTACCCGACAAATCGCGACCGAGATAACCTTCATCAAAATGATTTCCATAAGCAATGGCACTCTGGTGCTCCATTCCCAGATAAGGAGCCTCCACCAATTTATATCCGTCTTTATAAAACGGATACGGGCCAAACCAATATTCAAAGGCCTTCATCATCCGTGTGGCATCTTCAAAATGTTTTTTTGCAATAGTGAGGTTGCTGTCCAATACCCAGTAATCCATTGTCAGCGGCCCATCCAGCCCGGGATACATTTCACGCCAATGCACATACTTGCCAATGTAAGGCGAGATGTCATAATTATTAATCGGATTTACAACAGCCCATGTTAACGTATGAGTGCCATCATGATTGTTTACAGAATCGCGCATTCTGCCGTTGCTGATGATCATCAGGCTGTCCGGCCCTGTGAATGACATTGAAGCGCTGTCCGGTTCATCTCCCTGATAATCTTTGCACGGGTACCAGATACTTGCACCTGTTCCCTGGCAGGCCACACCGATAAAAGGATTTCCCCATTTGTCTTTTTTCCAGACCACTCCCCCATCCCACGGCGGAAGCTTTGCAGCCTGTGGTTTTCCGTGATAATAAATGGTGAGATTGGGAATGAATCCGGCCGTATCTTTTATTTTTAAAACAGGAGTGCGGTCATTCTCTCTTCCGGCGTAATCCAGTTTCACAAACCAGGCATTGCCATCCTGCACTACATTCAGTTTCCGGCGCTGGCTTCTTACGATGGTCCTCGTTTGCCCTTTAATTTTTTTGGAATAAAAACGGTAACCGAAATCAACAATCGCCGAATCCAGAATCAGAGGAGACTGAATATCTATTTGAAAAAATTGAGGGAAACCGGGTTTCGCTTTGAATGAAATAATATTATATCCGGAAATTGTACTATCGGGAATATTAAATTTTACGTGCAAATCATAATGTGTCACATCCCACCAATCGCGGCCCGGGCCATTGCTTCCGCGCAAAGTGTCTGCATGGGTAAACGGCTGGGCATTTGTTAACCATGGAATAAGAAAAGTGATTGACAGGAGTAGAATCTTTTTCATTTATTAAATTTATCGCTTCAGCCGACAAAGATGAAATTAAAAACTCAATCAGGACGAACAACCTACAGCACATTTCACATTTTCATAATTCTGACTTTAACCCTGGGCCTCTTTTCCTGCGGACAAACAAAGAGAAATAACAATATTTTTCATTACAACGAACAAAGCGGAATTGCGAGCCTGGATCCTGCATTTGCAAAATCATTATCCGTTATGTGGGCGATTCATCAACTATATAATACGTTGGTCGAGATTGACCAAAACATGAATATAGCGCCTTCTCTCGCCAGGAGCTGGGATGAATCTGCAGATCACCTAACGTTTACTTTTCATTTGAGAAATGATATTTATTTTCAGGACAACGATGCCTTTCCCGGAGGAAAGGGAAGAAGGATGACGGCGCAGGATGTTGCTTATAGTTTCCGGCGCATTATTGATCCGGCCACAGCCAGCAGCGGCGCATGGATTTTCAACAGCCGCGTTGATCCTTTGCATCCGTTCACTGCTTTGAATGATTCAACATTCCAATTAAAACTCATTAAACCATTCCATCCGATTCTCGGCGTGCTCAGTATGCAGTATTGCAGCATTGTACCTAAAGAAGTAGTTGAAAAATACGGCAAGGATTTCAGAAGCCATCCGTGTGGAACCGGCCCTTTTCAACTGGTAGCATGGGAAGAGGGACAGGCGATAATCATGAAAAAGAATCCCGGCTATTTTGAAAAAGACAGTGCCGGGAACCGCCTCCCCTACCTCGACGGGATTAAAATTACTTTTCTTGAAAATAAGGCGACCGAGTTTTTGGAATTTGAACAACAGCGGCTGGAGTTTGTCAATGATATTGATCCTTCTTTCAAAGATGAAGTATTATCCAAATCAGGAGAACTGAGGCCCGACTGGAAAGGTAAAATTGTATTACAGAAACACCCCTACCTGACAACAGAATATTTCGGGATTCTGATGGATACAACTAAAAACCTCGTGAAAAATTCTCCTCTCAGAGATGTGCGGGTCCGGCAGGCCATCAATTACGGATTCGACAGAAAGAAACTGATGCTATACATCAGGAATTCTATCGGCACCCCGGCTACCAGCGGATTTGTACCACTTGGATTGCCATCATTTGACAGTTCCCGTGTAAAAGGATACAATTACAATCCGCAAAAAGCAATGCAACTTTTGAAGGAAGCAGGATACCCTCAGGGAAGAGGTCTGCCGGAAATTCCGTTGCTGACCATTCCCATCTATGGAGACATTGCGAGTTTTGTGGCCAATCAACTAAGACAAATCGGAATCCGTGTAAAAGTGGATGTGGTTCAAAAAAGTTTATTGCTGGAGCAAACCGCAAAATCAGAAGCATTATTTTTCAGGGGTAGCTGGATCGGGGATTACCCGGATGCCGAAAATTTCCTGAGTGTTTTTTACAGCAAAAATCCTGCACCTCCCAATTATACGCGGTACAGCAATCCGGCTTTCGACAAACTCTACGAAAAAGCCCTGGCAGAGACCAATGATTCTGTACGCTACCGAATTTATCAGCAGGCAGATCAACTGATGATGAAAGATGCACCCGTGGTTCCGATCTGGTATGATATGGTGGTGCGGCTGGTGCAGCCCTATGTAAAAAACTTTGTACCCAACAGTTCAAATCTGCTGGAATTAAGAAGAGTAAAAATTGAAAAATAATTTTACATGGTTAAGTTTGTGGCTGCAAAACTTTGTTTTTTACAGAAGATGATTTACAGGTTACGCTAAAAAACTTCAGAACCAATTCTACTCCGAATGCAGTCAAACAAGATTTCTCCTTCAGTTGCCATTGTTATTCTGAATTGGAATGGAAAACATTTTCTCAAACAATTTTTACCTGCAGTACTGGATACCCAATATGAAAACTTTGCGATCTATGTTGCCGACAATGCATCCTCGGATGGCTCTGTGGAATTATTGAAAAAAACTTTTTCTTCTGTAAAAATTATTGAACTCAATAAAAACTTTGGCTTCGCCGAAGGATACAACAGGGCCTTAAAAAATTTAAAGGAAGATTATTTTGTTTTGCTCAACAGCGATGTGAAGGTGACGCCAAAATGGATCGCACCGGTCATAGAACTGATGGAGTCGGACAAACAAATAGCCGCCTGCCAGCCAAAAATACTTTCCCTGAAACATCCGGAATATTTTGAATATGCCGGCGCTTGCGGAGGCTGGATAGACAGGAATGTTTATCCGTTTTGCAGAGGAAGGATATTTGATCACTGTGAAAAAGATGAGGGGCAATATGACGATGCAGTTCCGATTTTCTGGGCATCCGGTGCAGCTCTTTTTATCAGAAGCAATGCGTACCGGGAATGCCGGGGAATGGATGAATATTTTTTTGCACATCAGGAAGAAATTGATTTGTGCTGGAGATTGCAAAATGCAGGATATAAAATTTACGTACAACCATCCTCGGTAGTATATCATTTGGGAGGAGGCAGCCTGCAACAGGGCAGCACGAGAAAAGTATTTCTCAATTTCAGGAACAACCTGATCATGATGTACAAAAACCTGGACAAAAAAGAGAGAACACCAAAAATCTTAAAACGAATGGCACTGGATGGGGTGGCAGGTGGCATGTATTTGGTAAAAGGAAAACTCAGTTATGTCATTGCCATATTAAAAGCACACGGCGCTTTTTACAGGTGGTTGTGGAATCATAAAACGGATAACCATTCCCGAAAGAGGCTGTGCGACCTTGCAGGAGTATTTGACGGGAGCATAGTCAAAACATTTTTTATTCAGAGGCAAAAAGTTTTTTCACAAATTGTCGGTAACAAAAAATGAAATAATCAAATCAAACATTTACATTTGCTACAATCAATTTCAAAATATGGAACAGGAACAAGAACAGGGAACTAACAGCCATAAAAACGATCTGGCCTATAGCTGGGTCAGCACTTCCAGGTTTCTATTTTATTGCCAATTGGCGATTATGCTCGCTTTATGTGCCGGAATGATTTGGGGAATGTATGTGAACCGTTACAAGGGAAAACCCAATGTGGAAGTTCCGTCAAACACATTGTACAATCCCACATACAAATAAATCCTGAGGTCATTTTATTCATTGCAACTGCCGTGCAATCCGGGAAGTTTTGAGAATAAGCCAAAGTAGCTTATTTGGCAAAGTAAGATTTGTCAGTGGCGGGGCCGTTAGTCCAAATCCGGCCAATCAATCGCCATACGCAAAGCGGTTTCGGTTGCTTTTTATTTTGAAGTAATTTTGGTGAATAATTCTGAAATAATTTTTTGGGTGGCATTGATTGTAACTCTATTTTTGCAGCCCGTTCAAAGTTCTTCAACATAAGCGGAAGTAGCTCATTTGGTAGAGCACGACCTTGCCAAGGTCGGGGTAGCCGGTTCAAACCCGGTCTTCCGCTCACAACAGTAAAAGCAGTATGACTGCTTTTTTTGTTTGCGCAGGTTCTGAAAAAGTATCACCCGGGTGGTGGAATTGGTAGACACGCAGGACTTAAAATCCTGTGGCCAGCAATGGCTGTACGGGTTCAACTCCCGTCCCGGGTACTTTATTCAAATGGTAGATGGCCAGTCCCGCAACTGAGAATACGGGTTCCCTGTCTGCTTGACGCAGTCAGGCAGGAACTCCCGTCCCGGGTACTTTTTTCAAATGGTAGATGGCCAGTCCCGCAACTGAGAATACGGGTTCCCTGTCTGCTTGACGCAGTCAGGCAGGAACTCCCGTCCCGGGTACTTTATTCAAATGTTGCCTGTAATGCCTGGTGGACGCACCCTAAAATTTTAAGTTGTCTATTTGGACTACTATTTATAACTTCGCCTGGTGGGCAAAAAACGTGAACTTCTTTTCTTCAAAGACTATTTCAGAGAGTTTTATGACAGTCAGACCTGGAAAGTTCAAAAGAAAATTCTTTGGACACTGGAGATTGTGGAAACACTTGAACGAATTCCGGAAATTTACTTTAAACATTTGGAGAATACAGACGGACTTTACGAAATCAGAGTTCAGGTCAGTAGCAACATTTATCGCATATTCTGCTTCTTTGACAAGAATGACCTTGTAGTTGTCGGGCATGGTTTTCAAAAGAAAACACAAAAGACGCCGCAAACAGAACTTCACAGAGCAGAAAAAATTAAAAAGCAGTACTATGAAGAAAAAAAATCTAACAAGCCTTAGCGAATTCATTGATGAAAAAGTTGGACCGAAAGGCACAAAAAAACGTGACAAGTACGACCGTGAATTTGAAGCTTTTAAATTGGGTGTGCTTATTCGACAGGCCAGACAAGAAAAAGGTTTGACACAGGAGCAACTTGCCGGGCTTGCAGGAACAAATAAATCATATATTTCAAAACTTGAAAAAGATTTGAAGGACGTTCGATTTTCAACGCTTCAACGAATTATTCAGGACGGACTTGGTGGTCAGCTTCAAATTTCAATCAAAATTTAGCTTGCGACAATGGCACTACAGGCGACATACGTATTTATGCGAGTGGCTTGACAGTAACCCAAAATTCATTAGTTTCGTTATGATGCCGTCCGCATAAATACAATGGACGGTAGATGGCCAGTGATGGCCAGTCCCGCAACTGCGGGATGTCTGCTTGACGCAGTCAGGCAGGAACTCCCGTCCCGGGTACTTTAT
>Ga0209916_1002055_pt1 | contig 12056 bp, 15 predicted proteins | sample ThiBio_1000_plan_FD_183956 | JGI IMG/M metagenome (GOLD analysis project Ga0209916, IMG submission 183956) | Wastewater bioreactor microbial communities from Cape Town, South Africa - Thiocy_solids_2 (SPAdes) | ecosystem: Engineered > Bioreactor > Thiocyanate-remediating > Anaerobic-Aerobic ... | reverse complement strand
CTCATCCGATGCCGGCCCGTGGTCAAACCTGACCACCTCGACGAGGCCTCATACATAAATGCAGCCCGTGCATTCCTGCCCAAACAGCGGTTGACACCAGGGGCGAGTCCATACATAGGGCGGGCACCGCCCGCCTCTGCCGTCGTCAACGGCTGGCGGGCAGTGCCCGCCCTACGTATCGGGGTGGTGATTTTTTCGCAAGCTATCAGTGGTGGTGGCCGCCCGCGCCGTGCACATGGCCGTGCGCCAGCTCTTCGGCGCTGGCGGCGCGCACATCGGTGACCTCAATGGCGAAGTGCAGGGTCTTGCCGGCCAGCGGGTGGTTGCCGTCGATGAAGACCTTGTCGTCTTCGACGCGGGTGACGGTGACGTTGATCTCGCCCTGCGGGCCGCGACCCTGGAACTGCATGCCTGGCTGGATGTCCTCCACGCCCTGGAAGGCCGAGCGCGGCACTTCCTGCATCAGCTCGGGGTGGTGCACGCCGTAGCCCTCTTCCGGCGCCACGTCGGCGGTGAACTTGTCGCCCGCCGAGCGACCTTCCAGCTGCTTTTCCAGACCCGGCACGATCTGCCCGCCGCCGTGCAGGTAGGTCAGCGGATCGCGGCCGGCGGAGCTGTCGATGACCTGGTTCTGGTCGTCGGTGAGGGTGTAGTGGAAAGCGGCAACGGAATCTCGGGCAATCTGCATCTTCTGGCCTCGCTCAGGGGGGTCATGTGGGCCGACGATCGTCGGCAAAGGGACGAAGCCTAGCAGACCGCGCGTCCACAACCCGCGCCGAGGACGCCACCGACCCGCTCGACCCAGGCCGCAACGACCGCCGCGACCGACATGGACGCCTCATTTCTGCAAGCGCGCCCGCGTGTCGCGGCCGATCTTCTGCGGCGTGTCGGTAGGCGCGTAGCGCTTGACCACCTGGCCCTCGCCGTCGACCAGGAACTTGGTGAAGTTCCACTTGATCGCCTCGCTGCCGAGGATGCCCTTGCCCTCGCTCTTCAGCCACTGGTACAGCGGTGCGGCGTGCTCGCCGTTCACCTCGATCTTGGCGAACATCGGAAAGGTCACGTCGAAGCGGGTGCTGCAGAAATCCTTGATGTCGGCTTCGCTGCCGGGCTCCTGGTGGCCGAACTGGTCGCAGGGAAAGCCCAGCACCACCAGGCCCAGCTCGCGCTGTTCGCGCCACAGCGCCTCCAGCCCCTCGTATTGCGGGGTGAATCCGCACTGCGAGGCGACGTTGACCACCAGCAAGGTCTTGCCGCGCCATTCGCCCAGCGAGCGCGGCTGGCCGTCGATGTCGGTCATGGTGAAATCGTGGATGCTGGTCATGGCTTGCTCCGGAACGGCGGCGGGTGTCCCGCCAGCGTACGCCATCGACGCGGGCTCCGGCATATCCATATGCGGCATGCTCCTTTGGCGCCGATCGTGCGCGCGGCTACCGTCAGGACGTTCCCGTCACGCCGGATTCGCCGTGCTCCATCTCGCCCTCGTGCTGCTGTCGTTGCTGCTGCTGGCCGGCGTGTTCAGCCGCGCGCCGGACGATCGATGATCGTCACCCCTGCGTGGCGGGAATCTCGAACACCTGGCGCAGGTAGGCCACGTAGGCCGGGTCCTCGCACATGTTCTTGCCGGGCGAATCGCTGAGCTTGGCCACCGACTGGCCGTTGCAGCGGATCATCTTGATCACGATGTTGATCGGCGCCGGCCCCACGTCGTTGGTGAGGTTGGTGCCCACGCCGAAGGCGAGCTGGCAGCGGCCGCGAAAATGCGCGTAGAGCTGCATCACGCGCGGGATGTCCAGGCCATCGCTGAACACCAGCACCTTGTTGCGGGGATCGACGCGGTTGTCGCGGTAGTGCGCCAGCACTTTCTCGCCCCAGGCGAACGGATCGCCGGAATCGTGGCGGGTGCCGTCGAACAGCTTGCAGAAGTACATGTCGAAATCGCGCAGGAACGCATCCAGCCCGTACACGTCCGACAGCGCGATGCCCAGGTCGCCGCGGTATTCGCGCGCCCACGCTTCCAGCGCCGCCACCTGCGAATCGCGCAGCCGCGGCCCCAGCGCCTGGTGCGCCTGCAGGTACTCGTGCGCGAGCGTGCCCAGCGGGGTCAGGCCCAGTTCGCGCGCCAGCCACACGTTGCTGGTGCCGGCCAGCTGCTGGCCCAGTTCATCGCGCAAGGTGGTGACCACCTCCTGCTGCCAGCGCCGCGAATAGCGCCGGCGGCTGCCGTAGTCGGCGATGCGACAGCCCGAGTAATCCGGCGCATCGCGCAGCATGGCGATCTTGCCGCGCAGGCGCCGACGCCCTTCGGCCAGGTCCAGCCCGGCGCTGGTGCGGCGGAAATACACCTCGTTGACGATCGCCAGCAGCGGCACCTCGAACATGATCGTGTGCAGCCACGGCCCGCGGATGCGGATCTCGATCTCGCCCGGCACGTCGGGCGAGGGCGCGATCTCCACGTATTTCTCGTTGAGCTGGAACAGGCCGAGGAAGTCGACGAAATCGCTCTTGATGAAGCGCCAGCCGCGCAGGTAGTCCAGTTCGTCCGCGCGAAAACGCAGGCGGCACAGCGCCGCCAGCTCGATGCGGATGTCGTCGATGCACGAGGCCAGGTCGATCCCCGGCGTACGGCACTTGAAGCGGTATTCCACCTCGGCCGCGGGATACTGGTGCAGCACCACCTGCATCATCGAGAACTTGTACAGATCGGTGTCGAGCAGCGATTCGATGACCATCGGGCGTCCAGGCAGAAGCGGCCCGCCCATTATCCATGCTCGGCCACCGGCGCCGGACAAAATGAAACCCCATCGGCCAGGGGAGGACCGATGGGGTTTGTCAGGCGGCCTCCAGGGGAGGTAAGGCCGGCCCCTCAGCGGGGCGTTGCACTGCCCAGCTTCTTGTCGCCCTCACGGCGATACACTGCTTAGTGTGTGCGCCGTCGCGTGAGTTCAACGTGCACGCGCGCGCCCGTTCAGCACCGCGACAGGTGCTCGGGCCCGTCCCGCGCCGGAGCTGACCCTACACTGGACCGACTGCCCGGAGAAACCCATGCGCGGAACCTCGACGAGCGGAACCCCAATGAAACGGATGATCGCCGGCCTGCTCACCCTCACCCTGGCGGTTCTCGGCTGCGCCGAGCCTGCGCACGCGGCCCAAATCACCATCGACCTGGGCCACGGCAGCACCCGCTGGAGCACCGCGACCCTGCTGGCGCGCCCGGATGCCCGCACCATCACCGTGCTCGGCGACGTGGCGTTCAAGCGTACCCGGCACTACCGCGCCGTGCCGCTGGCCAAACTGCTGCCCGGCATCAGCGTCGGCGATCATCTACAATTTGTCGCGACAGACGGCTTTGTCGCCGAGATCCCCGCCGCGCTGATCCTGAATCGACGCGGCAGTACCGCCTGGCTGGCGATCGAGGACCCCGCCCGGCCCTGGCCCGCGCTGCCGGGCGGGCACGGCCGCGCCGGGCCGTTCTATGTGGTGTGGACGCAGCCGCGCGCGGCGGGCGTGGGACCGGAACAATGGCCGTACCAGTTGGCGACCATCCGCCGCGCCGACAGCGTCGCCATGCGCTTTCCGGCCATCCTGCCGGACCCGGCGACGCCCGCGGACAGCGCCGTGCGGCGGGGCCTGGCGGTGTTCCAGCGCACCTGCTTCGCCTGCCACACGCTCAACGGCGCCGGCGATGCGCGGCTCGGGCCGGACCTCAACATCCCGCACAACCCCACCGAGTACCTGCGCGCCGACCTGCTGCGCGGCTACATCCGCAACCCGCAGTCGCTGCACCGCTGGCCGCAGGCGAAGATGCCGGGCTTCGACACGCGCGCACTTTCCGACGCCGACCTCGACGACCTGCTGAGTTACCTGCGGCACATGGCCGGGCGCAAGGTGGCCCACTGAAGCCGCGGGACGGGATCAGCTGCGATCGACAATGCGGCTGATCCGTCCACCAGAGAACTCGAACTCCGACTCGCCGGCCAGTTCGATGACGGTGCCCGCTGCCGGCCCGTCGGGCAGGTCCGCTGCCAGCACGCCGCGCCACGCGATGCCGACCAGGACCGATGCCGGACGGAACGTCCATGCAGTGATCACCTGCCTGCGTTCCGAGAACATCGCCGCGCCCTGCTCCGCCAGCTCGCGAAAGCCAGCGGCGCCGCTGCTGGCGGCGGTGACCCGATCGTCGGTGACGTTCTCGAACAGCACGTCAGGCGTCAGCAGGGCCAACATGCCGGCCACATCGAAGCGGTTGTAGGCGTCGACATACTGCTCGATCACGGCACGCTTCTCGGCACGGGTCATCGTCGTCACCTTGTGGACATTTCAGGTTCGCAAGTTGAGTCAGCGTGCGCGTCCTGGAGCAGCTTCTGCAAGCTTTGCCCGCGGCTCGCCTTGGGTTCCCGCGCCAACGCGCGGACTTTAGCGTAGAACGTGGCCCAGTGTTTCCCCGAGCACTGAAACAGCACGTCGAACGCCGGCACCCAGTGATCGTACAAGCCGAACGGCAGCAGCCGGGCATTGTTGATCGGCTGCGCGACCCACGCGTCGTAGCGATGGTCGTCCGGCCAGTGACGCTCGCGCCACTGTGCATAGCGCTGCCGGAACGCCGCGATCTCGCCCTGCTTGCCGGCTTCCATCGCCTCGGCATCGGCGCCGCTGGCATACAGCGCCTTCAGGCGCTCGCGCAGATCAAGCACCAGACGGGTGAAGCCCTCGGCAATCGCGTCATCGTGGCCTTGCGCCGGCGGCAGGCCGCGCGAAGCACGCCATTCGCGCAGGCCCTGGCGCTGCACGAAGCTGGCGAACGATTCGTTGAACGCACTGCCGCTCTTCACGTAGATCAGCTGGTGCGCCAGCTCGTGGAAGATCGTGCCGGCCAGCTCGTCGTCGTCCCAGCGCAGCATGCTGGACAGCACCGGGTCGGCGAACCAGCCCAGCGTCGAATACGCCGGCACGCCGCCGATCCACACGTCGTCACCGCGGGCCTTCCAGCGCGCGGCATCGGCCTCCGCCGCCTGCTCGCTGAACCAGCCGCGGTAGGCCACGCAGCCGGCGATCGGAAAACACTGCGGCACCGCCTGCACCGAATAGCGCGGCGCGACGAACACGTTCCACACCACGTAGTCGCGGCCCAACGGCACGTAACCGGTGTAGCTGCGGTTGTCGGGCAGGCGCAGTTCGCGCGAGGCGAACTGGCGTGCCTGCAGCGCCAGGCGCAGGCGCGCAGCCAGCTGCGGGGCGGTGTGCGGATCGGCGAGCACACGCTCGATCGGCCGTCGATGCGCGATCAGTTCGGCTTGCCCGCGCGCGGCCTGCGCGTAGTAGCGCACGCTGGTGCAGCCTGACAGGGTGAATCCCGCCACCATCAACAGGGCAAACCGGAAGACTGCGGCGGGTGCGCTTGACGATCGCGAAGGCATCCGCCGATTGTGCCTGAACGTCCGCCACTACCGGGCGCGGCAGCGATCAATGGCGGCGGTCGTCGCGGTCGCGCGAACGGCGCCCGTCGCGGTGCGAGTCGCGGTGCCCCGACCAGCCCTTGCGGCGATCGTCCCCACGGTAATGCCCGCGGTCATGGCCGCGATGGCGATAGTCGCGACCGTGGTAACGCGGATAGCGCGAGCCGCCGTACCAGTGCGTGCTGATGCCGACGCTCACCCCGGGTGCGTAGCAGCAACCGTAGTAGCCGCCGTAGTAACCGTCGTAATAGGCCGGTCCGTAGTAGCTGTCGTAGGGCGAGGCGTAGTACGTCGTGCCGCTGCCGTAATAAGCGTCACCCGCTCCTCCGCCACCGCGCACGTAGCTGTAGCCGGGGTCGTAATAGCAACCGGACAGAACCGCCGCTGCCACCATCAATCCCGCGCAAGCAAGCTGTCGTTTCATGGTTCACCTCCGCGGTGCTTCACCAGCCCCACGCTGGACCATGCCGCTTGAACTCTCGCTGAGCGATGCCGACACCGCGACACCGGCCCGCCCGGGGGTCAATCCTTGCGCTTGCCCAGGTCGTCGCGCGGCGAAGCCGCAACCGAGGCATCGCCCGGGCCGCTCACCGGTGCGCGCATGTCCACGACGTTCGGCGTCGGATGCGACAGATTGGCGCCAGGCCATGACGGTTCGCGCTGGTCCCGCACGTGCTTGGCGTCGAGCAGGGCCTGGATGTGCGCCACCGCCTCTTCCGGGCTGATGTGCGCCACAAGGGCCTGTTTGGCTGGGCGCGGGCGCGCGGCCGAAGGCTTCGTCGCCGATCGGGTCGCGACTCTCGGCGCGACTGGCCGCGTGGCCGCAAGCTTCTTCGCGGGCGCGGGTTTGGCCACGACTTTCGCAGGTGCTGCCTCCCGGGTGGCGGACTTGCGCGGCGCCGCCTTGCGCACGGCGGCCTTCTTTGGCGCCGCCGCCTTGCGTGGTGCCGTGACGGCGCCCGCGCGCGACTTCTTCGCTGCTGCTTTCTTCGGTGCAGCCTTGCGAGGGGCCGCCTTCTTCGCCGCCGGCCGCCGGGCCGCGACCTTCTTCGCCGCCGTTTTCTTCACGGCCGCGGATTTCTTCGTCGGGGATTTCCTGGCGGCTACCTTCCTCGCGGCAACCTTCTTCGCCGGAGTCTTCTTCGCCGCAGCTTTCCCGGCGACGGGCTTCTTCGCGACAGACTTCCTCACGGCAGCCTTCTTCGCGCCGGACTTCTTCGCCGATGCCTTCCTTGCCGCGGACGTCTTCGCTGCCGACTTGCGGGTCATAGCCATGCGTTCGTTCTCCTGCGGTGAGCGGTGAGCAACGAAGCCAGTATGCGCGTATCGGCTCGCAACGGCATTACGCAGCGCAAGAACGGTTCATCCGCACGCCGTCATCAGCGGTAGCGATCTCAGCCCGGATGCATCAACGCGTCGAGAAAATGCGGCAGCACGCGAGGATTGATCGCGATGGTGAACAGCACGCCATAGGCCGCCCCCCACAGGTGCGCACTGTGATTGACGTTGTCCTGCCCGCGCCGATCCATGTAGATCGAGTAGGCCGTGTACAGCACTGCGTAGACGATCGCCGGCATCGGGATCACCAGCACGATGATCTGCTGCCACGGCGCGATCAGGATGTAGGCAAACAGCACCGCCGACACCGCGCCCGACGCGCCGAGGCTGCGATAGTCCGGGTTGCCACGGTTCTTCAGGTAGGTCGGCAGGATCGAAACCACCAGCCCGCCGATGTAGAACAGCGCGAACCCCAGCGCGCCCAGCATGCCGGTGTAGAACGGCTCCATCGCGCGGCCGAAGAAGAACAGCGTGAACATGTTGAACAGCAGATGGGTGACATCCGCATGGACCACGCCGTAGGTCACCAGCCGGTGGTACTCGCGCTGGCGCGTGATCGCCGGCGGCCACAGGATCAGGTCGTTCATCAGCCGCGCGTTCCTGAACGCCATGAACGAGACGATGCAGGTGATGGCGATGATGGCCAAAGTGATCGGCATGGACGGCTCCGCGACGCAAAGGTCGGCATCTTGGCGCGTCGCACCGGGCTTGTCGACTCATGGCCCTGCGCTTATGCCCGCGACGGCGTGGCTTATGCAGAACCGGCAGTGTCGCCGACACGGCCGCCCGTCTATCATCTGCCGTTTTGCACCGCCGCCTGCGGTCGGATGAAACACATGAGCCCGCTCCGCTACCTGCATCTGGACGTCTTTGCGGCCACCCTCGGCGGCGGCAATCACCTGGGTGTGGTGATCGGCGCACACGAATGGGACGGCGCGGCGATGCAGCGCTTCGCGCGCTGGACGGCGCTGGTGGAAACCACCTTCCTGCTGCCGCCGACCGATCCGCGGGCCAGCTACCGGGTGCGCATTTTCACGCCGCACGACGAGATTCCGTTCGCCGGCCATCCCAGCATCGGCAGCGCGCACGCGGCGCTGGAGTGCGACCTGGCCTCGCCGCGCGACGGACTGCTGTGGCAGGAGTGCGGCGCCGGCGTGTTGCCGATCCGGGTCGAAGGCAGCGGCGCCACGCGCGAACTGCTGCTGCGCTCACCGGGCGAACGCGTGCTGGCGACCGGCCGCGACGCCGATCCGTTGCTGCCCGCAGCGTTGCACGGCGTCAGCGATGGCGCGCTGCCGCCGGCGCTGGTCGACGGCGGGCGACGCTGGTGGCTGGCCGAGGTGGCCGACGAGGCCAGCCTGCGCGCCTGGCAACCCGACTACGCAGCCATCCTTGCACTGGCCCGCGCCAGCAACAGCATGGGCCTGTGCGCCTTCGCGCGCGTGGCCTCGGATCAGCCCCGACTGGTGGTGCGTGCGTTTCCTGCCGGCGTAGGCATCGTCGAGGACCCCGCCTCCGGCGCCGCCAACGGATTGATCGCCGCTTACATCGCGCAGACCGAACCGCACGGCCCGCTGGCCCGCGGCTATCGGGTCAGCCAGGGCCGCGAAATCGGCCACGACGCGCAGCTGATGGTGCACATCGACAACGACGCGATCTGGGTCGGCGGGCGCAGCCACACCGTTGTCGATGGCAGCCTGGCGTGGGCGGCCGGCGCTGACATCGGCGTGCCCGCGGCTTAAGCTCGTCGCACCTGCGACCGCCCGGAGCGCCCGATCGTGTTCCATCCCCTGCACAGGCTGGGCCGTGCCCTGGCCCGCTACCTGTCGAAGCCGCGCGCCGGCGGCATGCACTTCGGCACCTCGCGCTACGGCATGCTGGAGGCGTCGCTGCGGCCGGCCGACGTGCTGCTGGTGGACGGCAGCAGCCGCATCGGCGGGGCGATCAAGTACATCACCCAGTCAAGCTGGTCTCACGCGGCGCTGTACGTGGGCGATGCCCTGCATGACCGCTACCCTGCGCTCGGCGCGCACGTGCTGATCGAGGCCGACGTGGTGGAAGGCGTGCGTGCCTTGCCGCTGGAGGCGTATCGCGGCGCGCATACGCGGATCTGCCGACCGGTCGGGTTGCACGCCGGCGAGATCGGGCAGGTGATCGAACACGCCGCGCGCCGCCTCGGCCAGCGTTACGACATGCGCAACGTGATCGACCTGATGCGCTATCTGTTGCCGGTGCCGCCGGTGCCCGGACGCTGGCGCCGCCGCCTGCTGGCGCTGGGCAGCGGCGAACCGACCCAGGCGATCTGCTCGTCGCTGATCGCGGCGGCCTTCCACAGCGTGCGCTACCCGATCCTGCCAGTGCTGGATCGCGACTACCGCCAGTTGCACGGCACCCACGCCGCACGCCGGGAGATCCTGCACATCCGCAGCTCCAAGCTGTTCACGCCGCGCGATTTCGACATCTCGCCCTACTTCCGCATCATCAAGCCGATGATCGAGAGCGGTTTCGACCCGCACCACCTGCATTGGGCGACCCTGACGCCCACCGACCTGGCGTCTGCCGACGCGCAGCCGCCCACGGCATCGGCGCAAGCGCCACGATGAATCGACGCAGCGCGAAGCCGCTGCGCGCCAATCAGCGCAGGTTGGGCAGCGCGGCGAGGCACGACTCGCGGCACAGATAGCGCTGATTGGTCACAGCACCGTCGTACAGATAGGCCGCGCCGCCGGCGAAAACTTCCCACTGGTAGAGTTTCCCCGCGCGGCGCAACGTGCCGCGATAGCTGCACGGCATGATGATCGCCTCGGCGTCGAAGGTGGCCGCATCGACCACCTCGGCCAGAGCAAAATACCGCGCCACGTCCTCGCGACTGAGCGCCAACGCGCTGCAGATGCCGGCGTCGGCACGGGTGGTGTCGAGCTGCCGCTGCAGCGACACCACGTCGATGGCGTCGCCACCGCGCACCGGCGCACACGCCGTCAACGCCGCACCCAGCAACACCCGTGCGAACACCCTGCTCACGGTTTGCCTCCCGCGGTCAGCGCCTGCAGCAGCTGGGCGTCCTCAATGACTTCCTCGTCGACGAGTTTGCCCTTGTCCAGCCTGGCCATCGACCGCACTCCCGTGCAGATGCACCGTCGCACGATGCTGCGGCCCACGGACGGAAGCGTCAAGCAACCGCCATCACACCGACCCGCCTGCCGCCCGCCCCGACGCCCACGCCCACTGGAAGTTGTAGCCGCCGAGCCAGCCGGTGACGTCGACCACCTCGCCGATGAAGTACAGCCCCGGCACGAGCTTCGATTGCATGGTGCTGGAGGACAGCTCATCGGTGTCGACGCCGCCCAGGGTGACTTCGGCGGTGCGGTAGCCTTCGGTGCCGCTGGCGGTGATCGGCCATGCCGCGAGCTGCGCGCCGATCTGCGCCAGTTCGGCGTCGCGGTACTGGCGCATGGGACGATTCTCGAACCATCGCTCGCACAGGCGCTGCGCGAGGCGTTTCGGCAGCACCTCGCCGAGCACGGTCTTGAGCTCGGTCAGCGGACGCGCCGCCCGCTGACCGACCAGGTGCGCACCGGCATCGAGTTCGGGCAGCAGGTCGATGCGCAGATCGTCGCCGGGTTGCCAGTAGGAGGAGATCTGCAGGATCGCCGGCCCGCTGATCCCGCGGTGGGTGAACAGCCATCCGGCGCGAAAGCCCTGCCTGCCCACGCGGGCCTCCACCATCGGCAACGCCACGCCGGCCAGGTCCGCGTAATACTCCTGATGCTTGCCGCTCAGCGTCAGCGGCACCAGGCCGGCGCGCGTGGGCAGCACGCCATGACCGAACTGGCGCGCCAGCTCGTAGCCGAAGCCGCTGGCCCCCATGCTGGGAATCGACAGACCGCCCGAGGCCACCACCAGCGACTCGACATGCACCTCGCCACGCATGGTGAGCACGCTGAAACCTTCCGGCGCCTTGCGCACGCGCTGCACGGCGCAGTTCGCCTCCACCGTGACGCCGGCCGCGGCGCACTCGTCCAGCAGCATGCGCACGATCTGCCTGGAGGAGTCGTCGCAGAACAGCTGGCCCAGCTCCTTCTCGTGGTACGCGATGCGGTGTTTCTCCACCAGCGCGATGAAATCCCACGGCGTGTAGCGCGCCAGCGCCGACTTGGCGAAATGCGGATTGGCCGAGAGGTAGTTCGCCGGCGTCGCGCCCATATTGGTGAAATTGCAGCGCCCGCCGCCGGACATCAGGATCTTCTTGCCGACCTTGTTGGCGTGGTCGACCACCAGCACGCGGCGGCCGCGCTGGCCGGCGGCGATCGCGCACATCAGGCCGGCGGCGCCGGCGCCGATGATCAACACGTCGGTTTTCAAACATTCACCATGGCTGCTTCGCTTGCTCTTGTCCGTCATCCCGGCGCAAGCCGGGACCCAGCGCCTGTGCCGGTTACGAGGCACTGGATTCCGGCTTTCGCCGGAATGACGGAAATGAAGGTCCGGCATTATCGCCCAGCCGCATCGCTTACACTTCCAAGCCTGTTTCCCAGCGAGCCCGCCGCCATGCCTTCCTTCGACGTGATCTCCGAAGTCGACAAGCACGAACTGACCAATGCCGTCGACCAGGCCAACCGCGAACTGGGCACGCGTTTCGACTTCAAGGGCGTGGACGCGAAGTACGTGCTGGAGGATTTCGTGATCACGCAGAACGCGCCCAGCGAATTCCAGCTGCAGCAGATGCTGGACATCCTGCGCGCTCGACTGATCGCGCGGAAGATCGACGTGCGCGCGCTCGACGTCGCCGACCCGGAAACCAACCTGGGCGGCTCGCGCCAGAAGATCACCGTCAAGCAGGGCATCGAGCAGCCGGTGGCGAAGAAACTGGTGGCCACGCTGAAGGCGGCCAAACTCAAGGTCGAGGCACAGATCAACGGCGACAAGCTGCGCGTCAGCGGCAAGAAGCGCGACGACCTGCAGGAAGCCATCGCCGTGCTGCGCAAGGCCGACGTCGAGCTGCCGCTGCAGTTCGACAATTTCAGGGATTGAAGTCCGGGATTCGGAATTCGGGATGGGGGATTCGGAAAAGCGGCGCGTAGGGCGGGTACCGCCCGCCGGCTCCCGCCCTGCGACGTGGCCACAAACGGCGGGCGGTGCCCGCCCTATGTATGGACTCGCCCCTGGTGTCAACCGCTGTTTGGGCAGGAATGCACGGGCTGCATTTATGTATGAGGCCTCGTCGAGGTGGTCAGGTTTGACCACGGGCCGGCATCGGATGAG
>Ga0209916_1002049_pt1 | contig 12114 bp, 11 predicted proteins | sample ThiBio_1000_plan_FD_183956 | JGI IMG/M metagenome (GOLD analysis project Ga0209916, IMG submission 183956) | Wastewater bioreactor microbial communities from Cape Town, South Africa - Thiocy_solids_2 (SPAdes) | ecosystem: Engineered > Bioreactor > Thiocyanate-remediating > Anaerobic-Aerobic ... | reverse complement strand
ATGGCTTCCGGCCCCGCCCACCCCCCGTCCGGCCTTCGGCCACCTTCTCCCTCAAGGGGAGAAGGCCGTTAAGCGCTGGCTTGCGCGAGAGTCGCATGCGGGATCCGATAAGTGTCGGGTCGTCAGCCCGGTGGGAGAGGGGACGCCGCGCGTCGCTCCGTGCGCTTGGAAAAAGCCATGTCCGCGAGGGGAGAATGCCGTTCCTCGGCATCGCCGCGTTCAGTCGAAGTCGCGGTCGGCCCGAGCCGCCTTCGGCTTCGGTTCGTCGGGGTTCGACGCGGCGAACGCCTCGACGGCGGCGGACCACGCCCCGGCGAGGCGACCGAGAAGGCGCTTGTCGCGGAAGAGACGGACGCCGATCCAGCCGAGAAGCGCCGAGACCGCTCCAAGGGCCGGGATCGCCAGCAGCCGCCCGATCGTCATGGACGGGTGCCCCGTGGCGAGATCGAGGAGGATGCCGACGATCGGCAGCGCCGCCAGCGCCGCGCCATAGAGGAACGCCGACGCGGCCAGCAAGGGCCACGTCGCCCGGAACTTTCGCCTCCGCTCCGCCGCCCGCGCCTCGTCGGCCGGGGACGCCTCGCCTCGGTGGGCGTTCGCGGCCATGGCGCACAAAACCAAAAACATCATAAGAGAAAAATGATTGTCCATCGCGTCCCCCCCCGTAACGCCCCCGGATCGATGTCTTCATCCTCAATCGAAATCGCGATCGACCCGAACCGCCTTCGGCTTCGGCTCGTCCGGCTCCGGCGCGACGAACGCCTCGACGGCGGCGGACCACGCGCGTTCGAGTTTGCGGCGGAGTCGATGGGCGGCGTCGCGACGCAGGACGATCCAGACGAGCAGGGCCCCGGCGGCCGTCGCCCCGTAAAACACCGCGAGCGCCAGGGGGATCGGCGGCACGCCGCGCCCGCCGGCCAGCCGGTGGACGAGGATCAGTCCGTAGAGGGCGCCTCCCCCGAAGACGAACGCGACCGCCGCGGCGATCGCGACGACGACGACCAGCCACGCCAACGGCGACGGTGACGCGAGCCGCCGCCCGTCGGCCCGGGGCGCGTCGGTCCAGGTCCGGTTCCGCCGGTTGGCCGCCACGCTCAGGATGATCAACATCGTCATCAGCCACGTGAACGTCCCGACCATCGCGACCCTCCCTCGAAACGACGCCCGCCCGGCTGGCATTCGCCCCTCGCCGTCGGATATTGGATGGGTCATCCCGAAATCCCCGCCGTCCTGCTCTGTCGAAAACCTAAACACCGGATGATGACAAACATCCCTTCTCCCCTTGTGGGAGAAGGTGGCCGAAGGCCGGATGAGGGGTCGACCGGCGTCGCATCCCGCGTCCGGCCATGACCTTGAAGTCCGGGGCTTTCGGTCGCGCCCCCCTCATCCGCCCCTTCGGGGCACCTTCTCCCACAAGGGGAGAAGGGGGGAGGCGTGCTTGCTCACGGTGGTTTTCGACAAAGCACCGCCGTCCGCTTTTCCTCGCGGCCGAACCGGAAGACCGGGAAGCAGAGCAGATAGATCGCCGAGGCGACGAACCAGGCGACGCCCGGATGCGCGGCCTTGGTCGCGCCGTAGAGCCAGGTGAAGGCGATCGGGCCGACGACCGAGGCCAGGCTCATGATCGCCACCAGCGTCCCCTGCAACTCGCCCTGCTGGTCCTCGTCGACCTGCTTGGAGAGCAGCGACTGCAAGGCCGGGGTCGCGATCGCGCCGACGGCCATCGGCGCGCACAGGGCGAACGCCATCCAGCCCTCGGAGGCCGCCCCCATGGCGAGGAACGCCGCGTTGTCGAACCCCAGGCCGATCAAAAGCGTTCCGCGGTCCCCGAAGCGGGTGGAGAGCCGGCCGGTCAGGACCGCCTGCGACACGGCCAACAGCAGGCCGTAGAAGGCGTAGGTCATGCCGACGGTCGCCGTGTCCCAGCCGAAGACGTCCTGGCCGTAGATCACCCAAAGCGCGATCGGCGCCTGATTGACGCAGCAGACGATCGTATAAACCAACACGAACGGCAACACCGCCCGCATCCCGAAGACCCATCGCAGCGAGCCGAACGGGTTCAAACGCGGCGGCGCGATCGCCTCCCGCGCCGCGTGGCGCGACTCCGGCAGGGCGAAGACCCCCATCGCGAAGTTCAGGCCGTTGAACGCCGCCGCGGCCAGGAACGGATAGCGCGTCGAGTACGCCCCCACGACGCCCCCCAGGACCGGGCCGACCACGAAGCCGACGCCGAAGCAGGCGTTCATGTATCCGTAGCGTCGGGCGCGTTGTTCCTCGTCGGAGATGTCGGCCAGGTAGGCGGTGGCCACGGCCATGTTCGCGCCGGTGACGCCGGCCACGACCCGGCCGACGTACAGGAGCCAAAGCGAAGGCGCGTAGGCCATCAAGAGGTAGTCGACCGCCGCGCCCGCGAGCGAGACCAGCAGCACCGGCCGGCGGCCGAAGCGATCGGAGAGGGCGCCCAGGATCGGCGAGCAGAGGAACTGCATCAAGGCGTAGACGGCCAGGAAGAGGCCGAAGTGGCCTTCGACGTTCTTGAGGTGGGAGACCTCCTTCAAGAGCGACGGCAAGATCGGCAGGACCAACCCCAGCCCGACGGCGTCCAGGGTGATCGCGGCCAGGATCACCGTGAGCGCCCGGTTCGTGACCTTCGGCGGCGGCAAGCGGACACCTCAAGGGTTCGTGGCGCCCCGACCGGAGGCGCGTTGGAAAGCCGTCTTCCCCCCTCGCGGGGGAAGACAGACCGCGGAGCGGTCAGATGAGGGGGACGACGCGCGAAAGACCGTTGGGATTCGCGAAAGCCCGTCCGGCAAGCCCTGGTCGTCAACGGTTTTCTGGCGCGCCTCCCCCTCATCCGGCCCTTCGGGCCACCTTCCCCCGCGAGGGGGGAAGGGTTTTATATTACGATGCGACGTCACCCCCAGGACCAGGAGACGTGGTGTTCGCCGGCGGGCAGGCGGGTCGACCAGCGGACGCGGCCGATCTTGGAGTCGAACTCGGGAGGGGCGGCGGCGGTCGAGGACCGCCAGGGGCCCAGCTCGTTCAGGCCGGGGCAGGTGACGGCGACGTCGAGGGCGACGGGGACGGCGAGGTTCGCCTCCAGGGTCAGGCGGTGGACCGCGCCGCCGATGGGGCGTTCCAGGCGGTAGGCGACCTCGCCGCAGGGGAAGTTCCGCGACGCGCCGGTGTGCGGCCAGGCGCCGGCCAGGATCGGCCGGATCCGCAGGCGGCGGTCGACGGCGTCGTAGTCCAGGCCGACCAGGTCGAGCATCGTCTCCATGAGCATCGCGTGCAGGCCCCAGGCGATGCCGCCGGGCATCGTGGCGATCCGAGTCGTCTCTTGCGAGCGGCCGACGCCGCCGCCGCGGAGCGAAAGGCCCAGGGGCCCCAGGCGGGCGAGAAGGGCGTCGAGCATGACGACGGCGCGCGCCCAGTGCCGGCTCTGGCCGGACTCGCAGCCCAGCTCGATCAGGTAGCGGATCATCCAGAAGGTGGCGAGGCTGGAGATCTCGCGGGGCTCGCCGGCCCGCTCGGCGCGGGGGCGGGACGACGCCGGGTAGCTCATCCGCGCCAGCAGGTCCCCTTCGGCGGCGGAGCCGCGGGAGGGGTTGGAGCGGAAGATCGTCTCGGCCGTCTTGACGATGCGGGGGTCGGACGCCGGCAGCAGGCCCAGGGGAGTGACCATTCCCAGGGCGTTGACGTCGAGGTTCGCGGAGCGGTCGGCGAGGAACGCCGGATCGTCGGTCCAGAGCCCGCGGAGCATCGACGTCCGTCGGCCGGAGAGGAAGCGGCCGGTCTCCGGGTCGATCAGCCCCGGCAGGCCCTCGCGGCCGGTGGCGGTCTCCTTGAGGATCCCCTCGTTCCAGATCCGCTCCGCCAGGGCGGCCCAGCGCACGGCGTGTCCGTCGCGGCCCATCTCGTGGGCGAGCCGGGCGGCGGAGCGCAAGCCGGCGACGACCGCGGCGTTGGCGAAGAGGAACCGGCCGTAAAGCTGGTCGCCCATCCCGGCGGAATTGATCAGGTTCAGTTCCTCGTCGAGGAACAGGCCGGGATGACCGCCGGAATCCCCCTGGCAGACCCTCGCGGCCTGCTCGACCATCGGCCAGACTTCGGCGACGAACGCGGCGTCGCCGGTGGCGCGGTGGTAGCGCTCCAAGGCCCATGGGATCAGCGCCGTCTGATCGACGGCCGGCGACTCCCACTCGGGGACGCCGTCCATGGAGTACTTCTGGAACCAGTAGAGGAACGGCCGGTTGTTGGAGCGGACCCGGTTGATCCAGCGCAGGACGTCCCGAAGAATCTCCGGGTGGCCGGCCCTGGCCATCGCGCCGCCCACCCAGACGGCGTCGCGAGGCCAGCAGTAGGCCGAGATCCCGCGGTCGAGCCCGGCGGCGACGGCGCCCTCGTCGAGATCGGCGTGCAGGGCGGCGGCTAGCGCGCTTCGGCGCAGGCTCACCGCGTAGGCGGCGCGGGGGTGGTGGAGCGTGGGCATCGGCGCGACGAACTCGTCCCAGCGCCTGGCCGTGCCTTGCTCGACCTGGTCCAGATCGGTGGAGCGGAACCAGTTGAGGGCCGGGCGGAGCCAGTGGGTGAACGTCCCCTGGTCGCCGCGCCAGCCGGTGAACGCGCCGCTGACCAGCAGGTCGACGGTCACCTCCCGCTTCGGCGGCAGTTCGATCCAGCGGTAGAGGATCGCCTCGTTGGGGCCGGTCGGCTCGCAATCGACCTCGCCGCGGTGGTCCAGGGCCAGGGCGAACTCGATGGTGGAGTCGCGCGCCAGCTTGCGGTTGGAGTGGCCGTGGCCGCGATTGATGGCCAACAGCGCGCGGTCCTGGTCGTGCCAGCTCAACCCGGTGTCGCCGACGCCGCCGTTGACCTCGGCCTGGACGTAGACGCCGAAGATCGCCTGCCGCGGCTGGGGGCCTTCGTTGCGGAGCCGGAACCGCTTGACGTACTGCCCCGTCGACCGCGCGCCGTCGGCGCTCGTGGGAAGGTCGTCGCCCATCGCCACCAGATCGGTGACGACGACCCGGATCGGGCCGTGCCGCCAGTTCAACTCGGTGGTCAGGAGATTGGTGGCGCCGGAGTAGTTCTGGAAGGCGTCCCAGGCCGAGCGCTCGGTGAACCAGTCCAGCCGCCGGCCGACCGCCAGGCCGCCTATGATCGCCTGAAAGTGCGACCGGCTCCGCGGCATGTCGCCGTCCTTGGGCCGGACGTTGGAGCGGAAGCCGACGGTGGGGAAATAGACGTCGTGGGTCGACCCTCGGGAATCGACCCGCACGGTCATCCGGCGGTTCCCGACCAGGCCCTCGACCTCAAGCGCCAGGAGGTCGGCCGCCTCGACGCGATCCGGAAGGTTGGGGCGGACGATCGAGTCCTGGTACGCGCCGTAGGCGATTTCCCCGGCGGCCGTCTCGGCGACGGAGCGATAATGCAGGCGGACGCCGACGGCCTGGGGGGGCAGGGGGGCGTGCCAGTAGCTGTTGTCCCCCTTGTTCTCGATCCAGTAGGTCGGCAGCTTGCCCAGCGACAGGTCGTCGGCGAACAGCTCGACCCAGACCCGCTGATCGGCCTCGATCGGGTGGGTGCCGACGACGGCCGCCGACCACATCCCGGCCCGGATCGGCCCCGCGTTGCGCCCCTTCGCCGCCGACTCGATCCACGTCGCAATCATTCCGCGTCGCCTCGACTCTCCAACCCATCGCGGCCGGCCGCGACGACGCTACAATTGGGACGCGACCCCGACGCGCCCCGCGACGACGATCCGCGCGGCGCGTCGACCAGGGATGCCGATTGACGATTCTCCGAAGTCCCCCGCCTCGCGCCAAGGGACCGCCCCGGACGATTCGGGGATCCCCGACCTCGGATCGAACCGGGAAGGAGCGGCGATGTACGCCAGTTGGAGCGCCCGGGCCGTCGGGCTGGACATGACCGCCGCCGACGCGGTGGAACTCGCCGCCGCGGCCGGCTTCCAGGGGGTCGACCTTCTGGTCCGCGACCTGGTGGACTCCGGCGCGGACGTCAAGGCGCTTCGGCGACGGATGGACGACCTGGGGCTTCGCGGCGGCGGCTGGACGCTCCCCATGAACTGGAGGAACGACGAGGCCGCCTTCAAGGCCGATCTCGCCCGACTCCCGCGCCACGCCGAGGCCGCCGCGACGCTCGGGCTTTATCGAACGGGAACCTGGGTTCGCTTCGAATCCGACCCGGTCGAGCCGGAAACGCAAACCTCCCCGGAGCTTCGCCACGCGGAATTCGCGCGCCACGTCGCCTGGCAGTCGGAACGGCTGGGACGGATGGCCGACGTGTTGGCCGCTCACGGCAGTCGCCTGGGCCTGGAGGTCATCGGCTCGCGATCGGAGCGGACGGGGCGGGGAGTCCCCCTCGTCTCGACCTATCGGGACTTGCTGGAACGCTTCGGCGGGCTGCGCGACGCGCATCCGAACGTCGGCGCGCTGGCCGACGCCTATCACCTGTACGCCGCCGACGAACCGGTCGCCGCGGCCCTGGCGTGGGGGGCCGGCGCGGTGGTCTGGGCCCACGTCGCCGATCCGGCGGTCGTGGATCGGGCTTCGATGCGCGACGTCGACCGGCTGTTGCCGGGAGAATCGACGGTCGGGCTCGCTCGTCCCTTGCTCGCCGCGTTGGCGGCGGGAGGGTACGATGGGCCGGTCACGGCCGAGCCCCTGGGGCGGTGTCGATCGTTCCCGTCGGCCGATCCGGGCGCGAGGGCGATGGCGACTCGCGCGGCGCTGCGCCGCGTCTGGCCGGGCGCGGACTCGTCCGACGTCGCGGCGAGACCCCAGGCCGGGGAATGAACCCGGCGCGGGTCGCGTCCGAACATCCAGGGGGGTGAGGCGAACCGAGGGTCAGACCGCGAGTTCGCGGCCCGTCTGGACGCCGCGCTGCGGGGCGATCTCCTCGCGGTAGACCGGAACGTCGTGCGGGGCCTCGATCCCGACGCGGATCTGGTTGCGGTCGATCTTGACGACCGTGATCACGATGTCGTCGCCGATGACGATCTTCTCGCCCAGCTTCCTGCTTAGAACCAGCATGATTCCCTCCCGGATGTCGTCGTGATCTGGTACGTCGGCGGGCCGACGGGTGGTTTCTCGCTCCCCTCTATAAGCACGTCGCGCGCCGGAGACTTGAAAAGGTCCTTCGGAATTGCTCGCAACTCCTTGACGAGTCGTTGATTGGAAAAATTATCAAGGTTCATTCCGGGCGATCCGCGAGGTTCTTGGGGTTGACACCGCCGCCGCCCCTTCCCGACCGGCCTTGTAAAAACGGGAAGCCAGGTTGGCGGTTAGACGGCGGCCACTCGGATGGGGCGAAAGCCGAGGGCGTCGGCGGCGACGCAGAGGTAGCGGACGCCGTCGCGAAGGCCGGCGGGGGCGGTCGCCCACTGGGTCGGGGTGTGGAGATGGCCGTACAGGCAGTGGGTGACGCCGCCCTGGCGGAGGCGTTCGACCCACGGTCCCGGTCGGCCGTGGGGGTCGAAGGGGGGGTGGTGCCAGAGCAGGATCAGGGGCGCGGCCGGGTCCGTCCGCAACTCGGCCGCCTCCCGGAGCGCCTCGTCGAGCCCGGCGAGGGCGCGGGCGGCGGCGGCCCTGGCGGCGGGGGTCTCGGGGTCGTCGCGGTGGGGGACCGGCAGCGAGCGGGCGCCGGCCACGACCACGCCGTCGATCGCCACGGCCGCGGCGTCGACCGCGTGGAGCGACGGCCGCAACATCGCCCGGACCTTCGCCAGATCGTTCCACCAGCCGTCGTGGTTGCCGGGGGCCAGCACCTTGCGGCCCGGCAGCCGCTCCAGGCGTTGCAGGTCGGGTTGCAATTCGCGGTGGTTGCGGGCCGAGGAGACGTCGCCGGGGATCAGCACCAGGTCGTCGCGGCCGACCGTCGCGCGCCAGCCGGCCTCGATCCGCGCCGCATGGTCGCGCCAGCGGTCGGCGAAGCGGTCGCGACCCTCGGGCCTGGCGAACGAGAAGTGAAGATCGGAGATCGCCCAGACGTTCATGCGCCCGCCGATTTCAAGGGATCGACCCCCGCTCGTCCGGATCCAGGGCCGGAAGCGGACGGACGGGGGCGTGTCGAATGCGAAGGTCCGCGCATGTCGCCTGGTGGCTGGCTTCCAGATCGAGGGGCACGGAGAAGTCGGAGGCGATCCACAACGGGAGGGTCGGCAGGGGCCGGCCCAGGGCGAGCGGCGCCGGCCACGCCTCCAGTCGTCGCGACTTGTCTTCACGCTCGACGGCTCGGTAGGAAACCGCCGAGAGCCCCGCCGGCATCACCGCCGCGTCGGAGTCGACGCCGAGAAGCGCCAGGATGGCGCCGTTGAGGTCGGCGCGTCGCGTGGTGACGGCGTCCACGACCACGACGCCGCTCCCCTGTTGCAGATAACCGACGCACTTGGCCGCGAACGCTTGCCGCGCCGCGGGGCGGTCCTTGTTCCGAGGGCTGACCAACTCGACCGCGGCGGCGAGCCGCGGGTCGCCGTCGTCGTGGAACACCTGGACCTCCACGCCGTCGCCCCCGGGCAAATCGACGGCGACCGCGAGGGCGGGGGCCGGCGCCTCCCACTCGAACGAGCGGGCCGCGCCGCTCGCGGGAGCGGGAGCCCCCTCGTCGCGGAGCGTGGCGACGTCGATCTCAATGGGGCCGTCGCGGTCGACGAGGGGGACCGCGTAATAGCCCGCGGGCAAGACGCCCTGATTGAGAAGCCGAGCCATCGCCGCGGCCCAGGCCCCGTGGAAACCGCGCCAGGGATGCGTCCGGCTCAACGGCGGATTGAAGTGGTCCAGCAGCGACATCGGAGGGCCCTCGCGGCGACGGCGACCGTCCGCGCCAAGTTCCATGATATCCGAGATCGCGTCATTGAGGAATCAAGCGAGGGATCTTCAACCGCTCCCCGCGAACGGGTCGAGTCCGGTCGACCGAACCGCTAGAGCGACGTCGATCGCGCCAGGAATTCGCGGACGTAGGGGTTGTATCGACGCTCGCGGCCGATGGTCGTCTCGGGGCCGTGGCCGGGGAGGACGCGGGCGGAGTCGGGCAGGGGGAGGAGCTTGGCGACGATTCCAGACATCAAGACCTGAAAGTCATGTTCCGGTCGGCCGCCGAAGTCGACCCGGCCGATGGAGCCGGCGAAGAGGACGTCGCCGCCGATGACGACCCGGGGGTCTTCCTGGTCGAGGACGTAGACGACCGAGCCGGGGCTGTGGCCGGGGACTTCGCGGACGAGCATCGGGAAGCCGGCGAATTCCAGGCGGTCGCCGTCCTGGACCGTCCGGTCGGCCGGGGGGGCGACGATCGGCTGACCGAACTGGAGGCTGAGGTTGGCCGTCTGGTCGGCGAGCATGGGGGCGTCGAGCCGGCCGATGATCAGGGGGGCGTGGGGGAACGCCCGCTTCAGCGCGGCGTCGCCGGCGATGTGGTCGACGTGGCCGTGGGTGTTGAGGATCGCCGCGGGCCGCTTGCCCAGCCGCTCCAGGAGGGCGAGCAACGCCTCGGCGTCGAAGCCGGGGTCGACGACCAGGGCCTCCTCCCAGTCGCGGCGGTGCAGGACGTACGCGTTCTGCGCGAACGGCGCGGATTCCACCGTTTCGATCGAATAATCCAACCGTCCCGCTCCTTCCGTCTTGCGGCCGACGATTCGCGGCATATTCGCGCGTCGGGCTTGATTAAGACCGCCGTCCGAGACGAGAATGAAAATCAGGGAAGACCACACTTCATGGGATCCTATCTTTAAGTCGTCGGGATTTCGAGTCGCGGCCGACGGCTCGCGAATTGCGTGATAGACTCCTTGGACGGGGATTCGACGGCGACCGCGCGGAGCGTCGCCGCCGGATTCCAAGGGGGGTTCGCGCGCCGACGAGCGGCGCGCGCCCGGCGATGGCGGTTCGATCCGCGAGCGAGGGTTTTCGGATCCATTCCGAGACGGGCGCCTAGAACGGCGGGAGGGCGGGGACACATGCTGCGAACACGATCCCGATGGCCAGGGCTTGCGGTGGCGAGGCGCGTCCCGATCGGCGCGCTCGTCAAGCGCGCGTCCGTCGCGAGCATGGTCCTGGTCCTGGCCGCGGCGGCCGATTCGCCGAACGGAGACGGGCGGGGCGGGGCGTCCGACCGGGTGGCCCTGGCCGAGCCGACGGGCCCCGGCGGCCTGAACCCCGACCTCGCCGCCAAGACCGCGCTGGAAACCCCGTCCGCCCGCGCCATCCGCGCGGTGAGGGAGTGCCGGGCGCGGTTCGACGCGGTGGACGACTACACCTGCACCTTTTACAAGCGCGAGCGCGTCGACGGTCGTCTCACCGAGACGAACGTCATGACGATGAAGGTCCGCAACCGGCCGCACAGCGTCTATTTCCACTTCCACAAGCCCAACAAGGGCCGCGAGGCCATCTACGTCGCGGGCCGCAACGACGGCCTCATCCTGGCCCACGACGTCGGGATCACCAAGCTCCTGGCCGGCACGATGCGGCTGGATCCCACGGGCGCCCGCGCCATGGAGGGCTGCCGCCACCCGATCACCAGCGCCGGCATCGACCACCTGATCGACACCGTGCTGGAGCGCTGGACCGCCGAGTTGAAGGCGGGCGACACGATCCTCGCGTTCAACCCCCGGATGCGCCTGGGCTCCAGGCCGTGCCTCTTGATCGAGGCCGTCCACCCCGTCAAGAAGCCCGAATACTACACCCACAAGGTGCGGCTGTTCATCGACGCCGAGTTGGGGATCCCCGTCCGCTACGAGGCCTACGACTGGCCGGCGAAGCCCGGCGCGACGGCCGAACTTATCGAGGAATACGTCTACGACCGCGTCGAACTCAACCCCGGCCTCACCGACGCCGACTTCGACGCCGCCAACCCGCTTTACGCCTTCGGCCGGTTCTGAGCGATCGCCGCGGCGATGAAGCCTATTTAGGACGGACCTGTCGCGGTCGCGCGGGGGTCCGTCCGGTCGTTTCGAAAACCCCCGGGCCGCCGTCCGCGGGCTCGAAGCGTCGCGGCGCGGTCGCGCGTTTTCGACGGAATGCTCATGCCCGCGGGCGATCCGGTCGATAGACGGGGATGTCGGCGAGGGCCGTCGGGGCCGCCTTTCGAGGGGCCCCAACCGGCCTTGGCAGGCTGGGGGTCGTCCGCTAGAATCCGCCCCGCCTTGACGAGGCGGATGGGGCGGCGGAGCGGGACCCCTCGCTCCCCGACGACCTCCGGGCGACACGCCCCAGCATTTCCATCAACCGCCGTCGTCGGTCTAAATAATGCGTGACGCGCGGGACGGTCCAGGGCGGGACCGCGCCGACGACGATCGATCGATCGATCGGTTCGATCCACGGAAGGAGGCTCGATGAGCACGGTTCCAATCACACCCTCGCAACTTCGGGTGCATGTCCGCTGGATGATTCGCCGCGACATGCCCGAGGTCCTGGGCATCGAGCACGCCGGGTTCGACTTCCCCTGGAGCGAGGAGGAGTTCCTGCGGGTGCTCCGCCAGCGCAACTGCATCGGCATGGTGGCCGAGCAGGGGGAGCGGATCGTCGGGTTCATGATCTACGAATTGCACCGCAACCGGATCCACGTGCTCGACTTCGCCGTCCACCCCGACTTCCGGCGGCAGGGGGTGGGCCGACAGATGATCGCCAAGTTGGTCGGCAAGCTCTCCGCCCAAAGACGGAACCGGATCGCGCTACTGGTCCGCGAGACCAACGTGCCGGCCCAGTTCTTCTTCAAGATGGTGGGCTTCCGCGCCGTCGAGGTGGCCCGCGAGGCGTTCGAGGACACCGGCGAGGACGGCTACGAAATGCTCTACCATCTCGACGAATCGGTCCTGGCCCCGCCGACGGCCGCCGTCAACCGGATCGCCCGCCGCTTCGGCGGCTGACGGTTCGCGTCGAAGATCACCCCGAGGCCGGCGGCGACGATCCGCGTTCGAGGATCGTCGCCGCCGGCCTCGCCGCGCGCGCCTGGCCGGATCGGACGCCGGCGGAGATAATCGTAAGACGTCGAGGCGCGCCATCCCCTCTCCCGCCGGGCTGACGACCCGACACTTTTTCAGAAGTCGTCACGACGAGGAGTGAGCCGCGGCGTTGATCGCCTTCTCCCCTTGAGGGAGAAGGT
>Ga0209916_1002048_pt1 | contig 12116 bp, 11 predicted proteins | sample ThiBio_1000_plan_FD_183956 | JGI IMG/M metagenome (GOLD analysis project Ga0209916, IMG submission 183956) | Wastewater bioreactor microbial communities from Cape Town, South Africa - Thiocy_solids_2 (SPAdes) | ecosystem: Engineered > Bioreactor > Thiocyanate-remediating > Anaerobic-Aerobic ... | reverse complement strand
CGTTTTGGCTCGCCCCCCCCTCATCCGGCCCTTCGGGCCACCTTCCCCCGCGAGGGGGGAAGGCCGTTATGTCCACCACCCCCAAAATCCGTGACGGTCAGCGAAAAGGCAGGGGGCTGACGCCCCCCGCTCGCCCGATATCGACCTTCCGGGACAGTCTCCGAGGGTCCGCGCCGCCGGCGCGTTCAGTACGAGTCGGCCGAGACGACCTCGCCGCCGGCGACGCTTCCCAGGGCGCGCCAGGTCGCGCCGTTGATGGAGTCCTTGACGAAGCGGACGGAGCCGTCGGCCAGAAGCGCGTTGACGCCGCCGGGATGATAGCTCCGCGCGGTGATCGCGGCGAAGGTGGGGAGGCCGAGCTTCTCGCGGCTGGAGGTGACGTCCACGTCCGGGTAGACCCTGTTCGGCCCGCCGGGGGTCTTCTTGTTGGGAGGCCAGGCGGTGGTGAAGCCGTTGTGGTGCGCGCCCGACTCGAACCACTGGGTGCGCGCGTCCTCGACCTTCAGCGCGCAGCCGCCGAGGTACTCCGGCAGCACGGCGTAGGGGTCGGCGTCGGGTCCCGGGACGTTGTTGGGGTCGTTGACGACGCTGAAGACGGGGCAGTCGCGGTAGTAGGTCGTGTACGCCTTTCCCTCGGACATCATCAGCGTGTTGCTGGTCCCGTCGACGAACTCGGCCAGGCTTCGACACTGGTTGACGCCGAAGGCGCTTCGGTTCCGCATGGGGTTGGAGAACCCGCCCCAGACGAACCAGTCCCCCTGGCAGTAGGCGTAGGTGGCGATCGCCGTCGGCGACCCCGGCCGCACCAGCGGCTTGACCTCGCTGGGGCAGGCGAGGAACGGGACCACGACCGTCCTCGCCGTGTCGTTGGCGGTCGCGAACAGATCCAGCGCGAAGTTGATGTTGTCGAACAGCGCCGCTTGCTCGCAATACGGCAGTATCCGGGGGTGAGGCCCCCACGAGTTCGTCCAGATCAGGGTCGTCCCCTTGCCTTTGATCGAAAGCGTCATCGGCAGCGCGCCGGTCGTCGAGACGTAGTTTTGCAGGGCCAGGCCCATCTGCTTCAGGTTGTTGACGCATTGCAGCCGACGCGCCGCGGCGCGGGCGGCCTGCACGGCAGGGAGCAAAAGCGCGATCAGGACCGCGATGATCGCGATCACGACCAGCAACTCGATCAGGGTGAATCCGCGGAGACGTTTCATGACGGGCGGCGCCTCTGGGCGTGGAGGGACGGTCGGGAGACCGCGTCCATGAGGCAATCCGCGCGCCGGATCGAGTTGGTGAAGGAACCGGCGGTGCGATCGAGACTTGCGCGATCGCGTTCCAACGGCCACGGGAGCGGGCGGCGGAAAATCAGTCGGCGGCGGCGGGGAAACGGCCGCGGCGGTCGTCGCCTTCTCGTTCAAGGCATGGGTGAGGACGCAATATTTCGATTGCGGCTTAAGTTGAAATAATCAGTGTTCGCGCGGATTCGGCTGTCTATTCCGTCCCCTCTCCCGCCGGGAGAGGGGATGGCGCGTTTGCCTCATCGCTCCTGGACGCCGATCAAAAGTCGAGCCCGTCAAGTCTCGCGCCGAACGCGCTTACCGCAACACTTCCTTGAGCCCCCGCAGGATGTAGCGGTTCTCGGAGCGGGTGCGGGAGGCGACGCGGACGAAGCGGCCCGGCTCCAGGCCCTTCTTGTCGTCGCAGGCTCGGGTGTAGATGCCGCGGCGAACGAGGAGCCGGCAGACCAGGTCCTCGGCGGTCATGTCGTCGCGTCGCAGTTCCAGAAGCGCGAAGTTGGCGTGGGTCGGGTAGGCGTGGACGCCCGGCAGGTGGGAAAGCGCCTTGAAGAACCGTCGCGAGTGTCGGACGTAGTGGATTCGCTTCCGCTCGTAGTCGGCGAGGAACCCCGGCCGGGAGTAGAGGTCGAAGAAGTATTCCGCCAGCCCCGACGAGTTCCACAGGTAGCCGTTGCCCAAAAGCGCCTTGACCCGCTCCGGGGCCATCACGGCGTAGCCGGCGCGGATGCCGGCGACGCCGAAGTCCTTGGACATGCTCTTGACGACCATCAGGTTGGGGAACCGCTCCATGTCGCGGGTCAGGGTGCGGTAGGCGAAGCCCTCCCCCTCGCAGGCGAAATGGATGAAGCTCTCGTCGACCAGGACGTTGGGGACGTCGCGCAGCTCCTCCAGCATCGCCGTCAGCTTGGCGTGGGGGATGTAGCCGCCGTCGGGGTTGTTGGGGTTGATCAGGACCACGGTGTCGGGCTTCTCCCGGTGGACCGTCCGGAGGTATTCGCCGACGTCGAAGTGGAACTCGTCCTCCTTGCGCAGGAGGTTGTAGACGACCTGGGTGTCGGGGCGGACGAACTCGTGGTAGGGGGAGAAGGTCGGCAGGTTGACGAGGATCTTATCGCCGGTGAAGCGGTGGAGGATGGCCTGGATGATCTCGATGGCGCCGTTGCCGATGAACAGCCGCTCGACGGGGAGCCCCAGGGCGTCGGCCAGCTTGCCGGCGATCACCCGGTTTTGCGACGGGTAGAACTCCAGCACCCGGCGGAGCCTGCCCGGCCGGATCACCTCGCGATAGAGGTGGTCCAGGAACAACTCGGTGGCGTAGGGGTTGGACAGGAAGCAGGCGTCGACCCGCATCCGAAGCTCGGGGATCGTCTTCAGGATGGTCGGGGCGCTTGGGGAGTGGGAGCCGGCCTCGCGCTTCAGTTTCATGAGACGGTCGGCGAGCCCCTGCTCGCGGCGGGTGAGCGGTCCCCGGCGAATGGCGGCGCGCATGTGGGCTTCGAGCCAGCGGGCGGAGCCTCCCAGATCGAACGGCCGGGGCTTCCGCGTCTTGAGCCGATTCGGAGTCTGACCGATCACGTCCACCTCGATTCGTGTCCGACGCACCGCCCGCCTCCCGACGAGCGAACCGCCCAATACGCCATCGCACATCGTAGGATCTCGAAGCCCCCCGAGCAAGCTCGCGGAGCCGCCGCCGACGACTTCCCCGCGGGGACCGAGGCCTTGCGGGAGCCGGTCGGTTCGGCGCAACTGGATAAGGGCGTCGCATTGTCCCGTCGAGAACCTGATCCGGATCGAGAAGACTGGGCGCCACAGAGTCACGGAGGACACAGAGAGGGATGAGAGTAGGAGAAAAAAATTTGCTTCTTATTCCTGAATCAATGATCTGATTTATTAAAAAATTCAATTAAATTAAAATCTTCTCTATTCTCTCTGTGCTCTCCGTGACTCTGTGGTTCCAATTCCTCCGGACGTCGGATTTTCGGGAAGGCGGCGTCGCGTCCATCATCCCAGCCCTTACAGAGAGGTTCGCCATGAGGACGGCTTCCATTTCGCGGATTTCGACGGTCCTGGCGATTTTGTTCGGCGTCGCCGCGCCGGCGACGGCCGGGGAGGGCCCGCTTCGCGCCGGCGCGGCCGTCGTGGACGTCACGCCGTTTCTGGACGATCCGATCGTCGGCAACTTCGTGACGCCCCCGGCCAGCTACGTTCACGACCCGTTGCACGCGAGGGCGCTGGTGCTGGACGACGGCGCGACCAGGCTGGCGTTCGTGGTCGTCGACAGCGTCGGCGTCACCCGCGACGTCTTCGACGCCGCCCGCGCGATGGCCTCGGAGAAGACCGGGATTCCGCCGGGGAACATCCTGGCCGCGGCCACGCACACCCACTCCGGCACCAGCGGCCGGGCCGCCGACCCGTTCGAGGGGGGCGCGCCCAGGACGGAATACCAGAAGTTCCTGGCCCACCGCGTCGCCGACGCCGTCCGTCTGGCGGCGGGGAACCTTGAGCCGGCGGAGGTCGGCTGGGGGTCGGTCCAGGCGCCCGAGCATCTGTTCAACCGTCGCTGGCTCTTGAAGCCGGGCGAGACGGCCCTCTCGCCGTTGGGCGACGTCGACCACGCCCAGATGAACCCCGGCCGCAACCCCAGGATCGACAAGCCGGCCGGGACCACCGATCCGCAACTCTCGTTCCTGGCCGCGCGGGCCGCCGACGGCCGGCCGATCGCGCTCCTGGCCAACTACGGGCTGCACTACATCGGCGGCGTGCCGACGGGCCACGTCTCCGCGGACTACTTCGCCGTCTTCGCCCGCAAGATCGGCGAGCGGCTGGGGGCCGACCCGCTGCACGACCCGCCGTTCGTCGGGATCATGTCCAACGGGACCAGCGGCGACGTCAACAACATCGACGTCGCGAGCATCAACAAGCCCGACCACAAGCCGAAGCATTACGCCCCTTACGAGAAGATGGCGGAGGTCGCCGACGACCTGGCCGGCCGGGTCGCCGAGGCGTACAAGGGCGTCGCCTTTCACTCCAAGCTCAAGCTGGGCGCGGCCAGTCGGGAACTCGCGCTGAAGCGGAGGCGGCCGACGCCCGAGCAGATCGCCCACGCCCGCGAGGTTCTCGCCAAGCCCGAGGACGCCCCCAGGAAGCACGGGCTGGAGCGCAACTTCGCCCATCGGGTTCTGGCGATCGAGAACGTCTCCGAGGACGTCTCGATCATGCTCCAGGCATTCCGGATCGGCGACCTGGGCGTCGCCGCGGTCCCCTTCGAGATGTTCGCGGAGGCCGGGCTGGACATCAAGGCGCGGAGCCCGCTCCAGCCGACGTTCGTCATGGAACTGGCCAACGGCTCCTACGGCTACCTCCCCACCCCGCGGCACTTCGACGTCGGCGGCTACGAGACATGGCTGACCGTCAACCGCGTCGAGCCCTTGGCGTCGGACAAGATCGTCGCCACGCTCCTGGAGTTGTTGGCCGAAGTGAAGGATTGACCGCCGCGCCCCTCGGTTCACCTTGCGCGGTTGGGCGCGTATGATGGACTTCGTGGACGCGCCGCCCTCATCCGCATCCGAGCCACCGCCGCCATGAACGACTCCGCCTCCCCGCCGACCGGACCCTCCCCGCACGTTCTGGACGTCACCGCCGCCACGTTCGCGGACGACGTGGTGGAGCGGTCGCGATCCGTGCCGGTCGTCGTCGACGTCTGGGCGGAATGGTGCGGGCCTTGCAAGATGCTGGGGCCGCTTTTGGAAAAGCTGGCGCGGGAGTACGACGGCGAGTTCGTCCTGGCGAAGGTCGATTCCGACCGCGCGCCGGAGGTCGCCGGCAGCCTTGGCGTGCGTTCGATCCCCGCGGTCTTCGGCGTCCGCGACGGCCAGATCCTTGACGAGTTCGTGGGCGTCCAGTCCGAAGCCTTCATCCGGCAGTGGCTCGACCGCCTGCTCCCCTCGAAGGCCGAAAGCCTGATCGCCGAGGGCCGCGCGCTGGAGGCGTCCGACGCCGCGGCGGCCGGCGCGAAGTTCTCCGAGGCGCTCGCGCTGGAGCCGGACCTGGCCGAGGCGCGGATCGGCCTGGCGCGACTGGCGCTGGCGGCGGGCCGGGCGGACGAGGCCCGGGCGACGGTCCTGGAGTTGGAGCGGCGCGGCTTCTTGGAGCCGGAGGCCGAGAAGCTCAAGGCGGAACTGGTCCTGAAGGCCCAGGCCGAAGGCGCGCCCGACGTCGACGCCGCCCGCGCCGCGGTCGTCGCCGACCCGCGCGACAAGACCTTGAAGCTGAAGCTGGCCGAGGCCCTCGCCGCCGCCGGCCGCCACGAGGAGGCGCTTTCGACCGCGCTCGACCTGGTCGAGACCGACCGCGCGAACACCGGCGAGGAGGCCCGCAAGCTGATGCTCGCCGTCTTCCAACTCCTCCCCGACGACTCCGACCTGGTCTTCGACTACCGCCGCCGGCTGTCGTTCGCGCTTTGAGCTTTGAACGGAACCGAGGGCCTTCCCATGTCCACCCAAGAGACTCGATCGTCGGCCAGGGAACTCGTCCGATCGCGGCATCCCCGGGCCGACGTGGTCTTCGAGAAGCCGGTCTTCGCCTTCGGCCAGTCCGCGCCCATTCAGGAAGGGGGCTGGGTGGTCTACTCGGCCCCGATGCTCGGAGCCCAGCTCCTGGGCCGAGGCGGGACGGAAGACGAGGCCTGGTCGAACGCCGCCGCGGCCGCCTCGTCGGAGGCGAGGCCCCCGTCGCTCGGCTTCAAGGATTGGCTGGAGACCCAGGCTCGCGACCTGGCCGCGGAAGAGGCCCGCCGACGCGACGTCGAGACCTGGCGGACGGACGTCGCCGATCTTCAAGGACAGGTCAAGCAATGGCTCGCCGAGGAGGGCGCCTTGAAGGTCTTGACGCTCGAGGAGGACGAGATCGAGATCCACGAGGAGGGCGGGCCTCCTTACAAGGCCGTGATGATCCGGATCGGCCTAGGGCCCGGTCGCTTCGTCTCCGTCAAACCGATCGGCAGGAACGTCGTCGGGAGCGTCGGCGGCTTCGGCCGCGAGGGCTTCCGATCCCAGGGACGGGTCGATATGACCGGCTCGACCGGACGGTACAGGATCCATCGGGCCTTCTCGGACTCGGGACGCTTTTGGCTGATGGTTGACGACGAGGACTACCACGTCCGCGCCTGGAACAAGGAGAACTTCGAGACGGCGCTCCAGGAATTGTTCTCATGAACACGCTTGAGGACGCCTGGCGTTGGTACGGGGACGCCCGCGCCTCGTTGCGGAGGTTGGAACGGATCGGGGAGAAGTGGTGGGATCACGTCCCGTGGGGTCAAGCCCCGTGGAAAGGCGACCGCCGCTTCGTCGATTTGAGCAAGGAATCCGTCATCGAGTCGGCCGTCAACGCCCGCGAGCACCTGGACGACGTCGCCGTGGTCGTCCTGTTCTCGGTCTTCGAGGCGACCGTTCGGGAAGTGGTCCTGGATCAGATCGCCCGCGAGGAAGGGGCGGTTCGCCATCGATCCATTATCGACGCGATCGAAAAGGCCAAGGGCCGCGTCCGCGAGGGGAGCTTTTTCGCGGTCCTGGAGCCATTCAAGCCGATCGCCGTCACGCTGATCGAGGAGGTCAACCAGGTCCGTCGATTTCGTAACTGGGTCTCCCACGGCAAGCGCGGGAGGAAGCCGGCGGACGTGACCCCCGAAATCGCCTACGAACGCCTTGGCCGATGCCTTCCGCTGCTGGTCTCGCCGCCGAACGACGAAACGTCCACGGAGCCCTCCCCATGATCCCCAGGCCGAACGACGACAATCGCATCAAGATCGCCCCGTCCATCCTCTCGGCCAACCTGGCGCGGCTGGCGGAGCAGGTCCAGGAGGTGGAGGCGGCGGGGGCCGACCGAATCCACGTGGACGTGATGGACGGGCGGTTCGTCCCCAACATCACGTTCGGGCCGGTGCTGGTGAAGTGGCTGCGGCCCGTCACCGGGCTGCCGCTGGAAACCCACCTGATGATCCACGATCCCGACGCCTTCGTCGACGCCTTCGCCGAGGCCGGCTCGACCAGCCTGATCGTCCACGCCGAGGGGGCCTTGCATCTCAACCGCACGATCCAGCGGATCAAGGAGGCGGGCCTGAAGGCCGGCGTGGCGATCAACCCCGCGACCCCCGCCGTGATGCTCGACGAGATCCTCCCCGACCTGGATCTCGTGCTGGTGATGACCGTCAACCCCGGCTTCGGCGGCCAGTCGTTCATCCGGGGGACGCTCAAGAAGATCCAGGAGGTCCGTCGTAAAATCGACGCGGTCAACCCGGCGTGCGAGCTGGAGGTGGACGGCGGGATCGACGCGACGACGGCCCCCGAGGTCGTCGCGGCCGGCGCGCGGGTGCTGGTCGCCGGCTCGTCGATCTACGGTGCCCCCGACGGCCCGACCGCCGGCCTGCGACGCCTGGCCGGCTCCCTGGGACTCTAACCCCGAGGCGCTCCGTGAACGACGAGATCGAGGAACTGTGCGACCTGGGCGCGGACCTCGCCGACGCCGGCGGTTTTTCCAAGGCGCTCGAAGCCTACGAATCGGCCTGGTCGCTGCTGGAGCACCCGGCCCACGAGCGGGAAGGGTCGGCCTGGATCCTGGGGAACATCGGCTACACTCGGTTCCTCCAGGGCGACTACGCCGCCGCTCGCGACGATCTGACCCGCGCCATGACCCTCCCCGGCGGCGACCGCAACGCCTTTTTGCACCTGCGGTTGGGCCAGTGCCTCCACGAGCTCGGCGATCACCCCCGCGCCGCCGAGCAGTTCCGCCTCGCCCTCGCCCTGGAGGGCGAGGCCGTCTTCATCGACGAGGCCCCGAGGTATCGGGCGCTGATCGATTGATTGACGATCGACCCGACGCTCGGTCGGAGTGGATATAATGGAACGGAGGGGCGTGGACGCGAGGGGAGCGGTAGGCGACGGTGTGCGACCGAAGCCGACGTTCCGATCCGTCTGGCGAGTCGGGCCCGAGCCGGTTTCGCTCCCGCGCGGCGGCCCGCTCCATGGATCACTCAGACGACTTCCGACGCGATTCGATCAATTCGCCGCATTTCGCGGCCACCTCCGGGTGCCGCGACGCGACCGTCGCAAGGACGGTCTCCATCTCGGAACGATCGAAGAACGGATAATGGTCCATGTTTAATGCGATTTGGATCTTTCTCACGTCGTCGCCGGCTCGCAACCAATCGTCCGTCGCTCTCATGAGCGCCGAGCCGTTATCCCTGGTGCTCCAGGTCAGTATGCCGAAGAGATCGGCGACGACTTCCCAGGGCCGCTCGATCGGTATGGCGACGTGGAGACGTTCCGCCAAGTCGGCCTCGCCGAACTCCACGAGGAGACGATCGACGAGGTCGAAGCTCCGATCGAAACTCAGGTCCACTCGTTCCGATTCGATCGCGTCAAGGGTGGCCGTCAGGATCGAGGGCGGCATTGGCGGCGTCCCGGTTCGAGCGAGGACTCGGGCGGACGTCGACGTCCGCGCGCCGCCGACGTCCTTCGAGCCCAATTCGTTCTAGCAATCCCCCTCCCATTATGGATGCCTTCCCTCACGGGGCGGTTCGCGTGGATCGCTTTTTCATCCGGCCGCGGGACGGCGCTTGTCGACCGCCCCCTGGCGAGCGTCCGACCGGCCGTGTACGCTCGCGCCGACACTGGACGGACGTGGTTCTCCGGACGGGATGCTCTGTCGAAAACCTGAACGGCGATTGACGCCAATCATCCCTTCTCCCACAAGGGGAGAAGGGGGGATGTAAGCCCCTCATCGATGGTTTTCGACAAAGCACGGACGGGATGGAGGTTCGTGATGAAGACCTGGATCGCGGCCCTGGCCTTGGGACTGACGGCGGCGGGGGCCGCGACGGCGCAACCGGCGCCGTTCGCGGGCAAGATGGGGGTGGAGTTGAGCGGCGTCGGCGACGGCGGCCGGGACCGGCCGTTCGTGGACCTCGCCCGGACCCATCGCGGCTGGGTGAACGTCGACGGGAAGGGCGACGTCCCGGTCGACGCCAGGGGCTGGCCGAAGGCGGACGCGAAGACCGTCCTCTTCGACATCCGCCCCGTCCCCGCCTGGGCCCCGCCGATCGACGACCCCGACGCCCACCAGCCCGACTGGAGCGGATCGTACCCGTTCGCGCTCAAGGGCGAGGCCGAGATCGCCGTCGCCGAGGGGCCCGGCGTCACGATCGAGGACGTTCGATACGACGCGGCGGCCAACGCCACGACCGGCCGGATCGTCGTTCCCAAGGAGTGCGGGCTCCTGGTCGTCTCGTTCACGAACACCCGCCGCGAACCCGGCGCGGCCGAGGGCTCGGGCTTCACCGACCTTCGGATCATCCGTCCCGGATATCCAGTGGATACGAAACAGATTTTCACTACCGAATTCGTCCGAAGCCTCCGCCCCTTCGCCGCGCTGCGGTACATGGACTGGCTGGCGACGAACCACAACCCCGGCTATTACGGCGACGTCGGCCACCACGCGCTCGAGTGGGCCGACCGCCGCCCCGCCGACTACTCCACCCAGGCCGGAACGCCCGCGGGCAAGTACGGCGTCGCCTGGGAGTACGTCGTCGCGCTCGCCAACGAGACGGGCGCGGACGCCTGGATCAACGTCCCCGTCGCCGCGACCGACGACTACGTCCGCGAACTGGCCGCGTTCCTCAAGCGCGAACTCAAGCCGGAAATCAACCTCTACATCGAACACTCCAACGAGGTCTGGAACTTCGGCTTTCCGCAATATATCTACAACAAGCTCGCCGCGATCGACGAGGTCAAGCGAGGCGGCTCGCCGCTCAACGCCGACGGGTCGAAAGATGAAGAGGTCTGGACCCACCGCCGCCACGCCAAGCGGCTCGTGGAGATCGCCAGGACGTTCCGCGAGGCGTTCGCGGGGCAAGAAGGTCGCGTTCGGCCGATCTACGCCTCCTGGGCGATCAATCCCAAGTCCCACTTCGCCGACGTCCTCGACTGGGTGAAGGCGACTTACGGCGAGCCCAAGGACCTGTTCCACGGCCTTGCCGACGCCGCGTACTACGACGCCGGGGAGGCGGCCAAGAACGGCGACCCCGAGGCGATCGTGGCCGCGATGCGCGCGGCCTCCGACGCCAACCTCGAAAACCGCGGCAAGATCCGGGCGATCGCCGATCGTTACGGGCTGAAGCACTGCCAGTACGAGATCGGCCCGAGCGTGGGCCGGATCGGCGACGTGACCAACGTCGCCAACCGCATCCGCGCCAACCGCCTGCCGGCGATCGAGGCGGTGCTTTTGCACGACGCGCTCGACAACTGGTTCGATCGCGGCGGGGATATGTACATGTACTTCGCCCACATCGGCGCCGTCAGCCGCTACGGCTGCTGGGGCCTGGGCGAGGACGTCGACCGCCTCGACACCCCCAAGTGGCGGGCGATCTACAAGCTGACCGGCACGGCCCCGCCCGCGCGCTAGACGCGAGCCGTCAGCCGTCGCGACGTCGCCGCGCCCGGAAGCCCAACCCGGCGACGGCCGCGGCGGCGATCCAGAGGACCGACGGCTCGGGCACAGGCGCGGGAGCGGCGAGGCCGGGGGGCGTCAGGATGTAGACGTCCTGGCCCGAACCGTCGCCCTTTGGGAGGTCGACCATCAAGTCCCCGCGACCGTCGATGGACACGGTCGCGCCGTACGCAGGCACGTCGTTCCTGGTTAGGCCATATTTGGCCAACAGATCCGGCGGGATCAGATTGCCGATCGAGGTCTCCACGCGGGTTTTCACGTCGTACAGGTTCCAGCCGGCGTGGACCCGGTTGATGAGGATCTGGTTCGTATCGCTGAGTTGAGGGAGTCCGTAATAGGATTCGTGCTCGTCGGCGAGCATGCCGGACCCGCCGAAAGACCCGTCGGCCTGTCTGACGGTGTAGACAAGGGCCTGGTACACCCAAGGGTTGTAACCGGGGGCGTTCGGGATCGTGCCCACGACCAACCCGGAACCGTTCATCTCCTCGGGTCGCATCTGGTAGGTCGTCGGGATCTTGATGAACGACCCCTGGTCCACTTGCTTGGTCGGCAGGCCGTCGAAGTAGCCGGCGGGCTGGGAATCCACCGAGACGTAGGTCGTCGGGGCGTAGGGGAACGTCGCTCCCGTCGCCTTGTTCGTCACCACTCCGTCCGAGTACCAGACGGCTCCGCTCTCCCCGACATAGGTCGCCGTGTAATACGGGACGGCCATCGACGACGGCGGGGCGGCGAGGCAAAAAAACGTGGTGGCGATCCCGATCGCGAGCTTCCATCCCAGGTGTCGCATGGCGGTCCTCCTGACCGGCGGGGCGTCGTTCACGCGGGGAGGATACATCGATCTTCCCAAATCGGTCAAGAGGGAGTCCCGTCCGGGGCGCGACCCTCGAATCGGGACGCGGCCCCGGCCGCCGCGCCCGGAGGGCCCCGCGTGAACGACGACGGCCCCTTGGCGCGTCCACCCCTCATCCGGCCCTTGGAACGATGCCGAAACAAATTCCCGGAATGGAACCACGGAGTCACCGAGGACGCGGAGAGAAAATTGAGAATTAAAGTTCAATGGATTAGTAATTCTAATGATTGAAGACGGCCGGGTCGCTCCTCGTCCTCCCTCTCCGTGTCCTCGGTGACTCCGTGGTTCCCCTATCTTCGTCACATGGATTCGACAAGTTGTTTCGGCGGCGTTCCTCGGGCCACCTTCTCCCTCCGGTGGGCGTCTTGAAAGTTGGTGGAATTTTTGTCCAGATGGAGGGTGACCGCGTTTATCGAGGAAAATCCCGATTTCGGAACAGGAGTCCATCCAATGCCGGCCCACCCCTCGCCGTCTCCAAA
>Ga0209916_1002046_pt1 | contig 12149 bp, 12 predicted proteins | sample ThiBio_1000_plan_FD_183956 | JGI IMG/M metagenome (GOLD analysis project Ga0209916, IMG submission 183956) | Wastewater bioreactor microbial communities from Cape Town, South Africa - Thiocy_solids_2 (SPAdes) | ecosystem: Engineered > Bioreactor > Thiocyanate-remediating > Anaerobic-Aerobic ... | reverse complement strand
CGCCCAGGTAGGACCGCCGTTGACACCCGTATCGAGCCACGACGCCCACGTGGTGGCGGCCAATCTCCTCAAAGGCAATCATCGACAACCTGATTATCGAGGTGTGCCGAGCGTCGTCTTCACGATCCCGCCCATGGCGACCGTGGGGCTGAGCGAAGCCAAAGCCCGCGAACAAGGGCTGAAGTTCAAGATGAAATCGCAAAGGGCCTCGGACTGGTTCACCGCGCGCCAAGCGGCCGAGCCCGTCTACGGATTCAAGGTGTTGGTGGACGAGGCCAGTGATCGCATTTTGGGTGCCCATCTCGTGGGTCCGCATGCCGAGGAAGTCATCAATCTCTTCGCACTCGCGATCCGCCACGATCTCACCGCGGCGGACCTGAAGAACACGATCTTCGCCTATCCAACCGGCGCCTCCGACATTGGTTACATGGTCTGAGCGCTCGACTAATGCCGAACCGTACTGGCTAGACGCTCCATGTCTGGCATCTGTACGGGAGTCGGGCGCTTTTTTCGCGTCTGAGCGCCATCAGGCGGGATAATCCAACATTATCCCGCCTGAGAAATGGCGTTCAGTTCTCGCATTTTTCGTCGTTGATTGGTATGTAATTACATGGTATGTAATACATTACGAAATCCATCGAGAGACCGACATGGCACGTGGCGGCTTGTACAAGACCGAGGTCCAGAAGGCGCGAGACAGTCTGTTGGCGCAAGGAAAGCATCCGTCGGTCGACGCGCTACGGGTGGCCTTGGGTAATACCGGTTCCAAGACCACCATCCACCGCTATCTGAAGGAGCTGGAAGCCGAGGATGGACCGCGCGCCGGCGCGGCGGTGGCGATCAGTGACGCCTTACAGGATCTGGTTGGACGGCTGGCCGAACGCCTGCACGAGGAGGCCGAAGTCCGGATCACCGCGGCACAGGAGCGCTTCGCTGCGGAACGCCAAACACTAACGGCGACCATAGAGCAGCACCGTCAAGAGGCCACGGCGCTCAGTACGCAGCTGCAGCGCACCGATGTCGCCCTGCACGACGAAAAGACTGCCCACGAGCAGGCCCAGCAGGGGCTTCGCGATCGCGCGTTGCTCGTCCAACAGCTGGAGGAGCGGGTCGCCGGCATGACCGCGCGATTGACGGAGCACGAAGCGCACATTCAGTCGCTGGAAGACAAACACCAGCATGCCCGCGAGGCCTTGGAGCATTATCGGACGGCCGTCAAGGAGCAGCGCGACCAGGAGCAGCGCCGGCACGAACACCAGGTGCAGGGGCTACAGGTCGAGCTTCGACAAGCCAACGACACCATCACGAGCAAGAGTCACGAGCTACTGCAGCTCAACCGCGACAATGCCCGGATGACCGAGCATATCAATCAGCTCGACAAGGAGTTTCGGCAGTTCCGCACCGAGCATCAGAAACTGCAGCACGCCTACGACGCGAATCTGCCGCTGGCCAAGGAACATCCGACTTTGCAGATGCGGCTGGCCCAGGCCGAACAAGGGCAGGTGCACCTGCAAGCCCAGCTCGCGGCGGCCGAAACTCAACTGACCACTGAACGGGATCATCGGCGACAGGCAGAGACCCAGTGCGCCGCCAGCCAAGCACGGTTGGACGTGCTGGAAGAAACATATGCTCGACTGCGCGACGTCAGTACCTCCGATACGCGCGACGAGGTTGAAAAAGGGTCTCGCCGAGACCCGGTATCTTGATACTGCTGTTGCGAAGTACGCGCCAGCTTTGGCGTCAATAGGTTCTTGGGCTAACTTCTTGGATTGAAATTGTTTTTTGGCCGGAGTGTCCTATTTTTGCGCGTATCTCGGCCGTACCCCTTACCTCTATGACGTGTCCTCGCCGCACGCCGACGGCTACGGCTCGCTCACCTACATGCTGTATGGGCTCACCGACCGGCTGACCATCGGCTTGGTGCCGGTGTTCGGCTACAACCGCGTGGATGGGCCGGGCGACAGCGGCGGCGTCGGACTGGGTGACGTCAGCGTGCAGGCGCAGTACCGGCTGACCGACGTGCCGGCGGGCAGTTCGCGGCCCACGATGTCGCTGCAACTGCAGGCGACGCTGCCTAGCGGAAAGTACGACCGGCTGGGCCGACGGCCCGGCGATGGCCTGGGCAGCGGCGCCACCACCACCACGCTGCAGCTCAACACGCAAACCTATTTCTGGCTGGCCAACGGACGCATCCTGCGCATGCGCTTCAACGTGGCGCAGTCATTCTCGACGCGGGCGCGGATCGAGGACGTCAGCGTCTACGGCACGCCGGAGGGTTTTCGCGGGCACGCGCGACCGGGGCGTTCGTTCTACGTCGACGCCGCGTGGGAATACAGCCTCAGTCGACGCTGGGTGCTGGCGCTGGATCTGACCTATCGGCGCAGTCACGGCGCCCGCGTACGCGGCGATAGCGCTGCAGGTTCACCTGCCTTGCGCCTGGACGGGCGCTCCAGCGAGGCGTTCGGCTTTGCACCGGCGGTCGAGTACAGCTGGAGTCCCACGCTGGGCGTGCTGTTCGGCACTCGTGTCATCACCGGCGGGCACAACACACCGACCATGATCACGCCGGCGCTGGCGCTCAACTACGTGCACTGAGTCGCGCTGCGTCCGCCCGCCGCGGGGTGCTCAGCCGACGGTGGCGTGCGTCGGCTCCGGACGCACGCCGGGGCGCCGGCCGTCCACGAACGTGTGCAGGCGGCCGCCAACCACCGCGACCAGCGCACGGCCGGACAGCTGCATCGCGGGCAAGGTCGCCGGCGACTTGGCCAGGCCGATCTGATGCTCGGCGCGCATCCGCGCGCTCTTGGCGGCGAACCAGGCCTTCGGGCCGGCGAGCAAGGCACCCGATGCGGATTCCGCCTGACGCGAGTCCTCGATGCTCTGGCGCAGGTGGGCCAGATGGTGCTCGTTGAAGGCCTCGCTCAACGCGGCAGCCTTGAACGGCGAGGCGGCGTACTCGTCGAGCAGGCTGCCCAGCGCGGCAACCACGCGCAACACGATGCGCCGGTTCACGTACTCCACGTGCGAGCTGCCGCCCGAGGCGTCCCAGATGCCGTCGAGGGCTGCGGCCAGCGCAAGGTATTCGGCCTGGTTGAGCGGGCGGCGCGCCAGCGGAGTGCTGCGGCGGTCGATCAGCCAGGCCTGGTCGGCGGCCGGCAGCGCGCGCGAACGGCACGCGACGCGGGCCCGCGCCTCCTTCATCGACAGGTTTTCGTCGGCGGCCAGCCGCAGCGAGAGCGCCTCGCGGGTCAGCGGCTGCGTGCGCGTCGTGCCGTCGGCGCGGTACCAACGGCGGTACTCCAGTGTGGCCGGGTGGAACATGCCATGCGGCGGCCGCAAGGCGACGCACGCCTCGGCGGCATAGTCGAGCGCCGGGGCCATCGGCCGCAGGCCGGCGGCGTGGGCGGCAAGCACCCGACCCAGCAGGATCTCGGCCACGACCAGGTGCCGATGACAGTCAAGCCGCTGATCGGCCTCGTTTCGCGCGAAATAGACGAAACGCACGCGAGCCGCCGCCCTGGCGCTGCCCGACTGAGGGGATGCCTTGGTGCCATGACAACCCTGCCCGGCGATCCGGTGGCCGATCGGCAGCGCGCGGTGCGCGGTGGGCAGGTCGCCCAGCAAGGTCTCGACGGAGGAAACAGCAACAGCTCTGGCCTCGACGGCCTCTCTCACGCGCGCACTTGCAGGGGTCGACACACTCACAAAAAGCCTTTGTCGCTGAAAGGCTGCCGCGATGCTCGACTCTGTCGCACCGCCTCGCCCGGGTACCGCGCACGCCGTCCCGCCTGGACGGCCACGGCGCCACTCTTGCATTAGTCGCGCCATGAAAACGTGCACTGCTGCGCAATAATCGAACTCCGATTTTGCTTGAGTCGCGCCGGCGTTTCCCGGGTCGGGGCGGGAAACAGGCAAAATAGGCGGCTGGCAAGGCACCCGGCCTGCCCTACGACAATGGATGAGCTCTTGACGACCGTACCTGCCCCTACGCCCCAGCTCGATCTTGCGGGCGCCGACCTGCTGGAACGCCTGCGCGACGCCGCAGCATTGCTGGAATCGGTGGCGACCGACCGGCAATTGCTGGATCAGCTTCCGGCCGAGGATCGCCAGCGCCTGCACCAAGCCGTGGCGCAGCTCTACCACCCCGATCCGGCGGCGCGCCGGATCAGGCTGAAGGCCGCCGAGAAAGCGCGCCACGCCTCGAAGCTGGCGGCCGAGGACGCCGTGCTGAACCAGACCGGCATCCGCACCCTGCGCCGCAAGCCGGTGTTCACCACGCCCAACGTGTTTGCGCCGGAAGGCTTCCTGCCGCACGACGTGCCGCCGGCGGAAGACGCCGCGCAGCCGCGCGAGTCGGTCGAGCCGAAGCACTGCTACGTGTGCAAGCGCAAGTACGCCGCCATCCACTTCTTTTACGACCAGCTGTGCCCGGAGTGCGCGGCATTCAATTACGCCAAGCGCGGCGAGCTGGCCGACCTGCGCGGCCGAGTGGCGCTGCTCACTGGCGGCCGCGTGAAGATCGGCTACCAGGCCGGCCTCAAGCTGCTGCGCTGCGGCGCCGAGCTGATCGTCACCACGCGCTTCCCGCGCGATTCGGCGGCGCGCTACGCGGCCGAGCCGGACTTCGCCGACTGGGGCCACCGCCTGCAGGTCTACGGCCTGGACCTGCGCCACACGCCCAGCGTGGAGGCGTTCTGCCAGGAACTGGTGGCGACGCGGCCGCGGTTGGACTTCATCATCAACAACGCCTGCCAGACCGTGCGCCGGCCGCCGGAGTTCTATGCGCACATGATGGAAGGCGAAACCACCGCGCTGCATGAACTGCCCGAACATGTGCGCCGGTTGGTCGGCCATTACGAAGGCCTGCGCGGCGCAGAGATCCTGCCCGGCAGCGGCGCGCTGGCCAGTCGCGGTGCGGAGCTGGCCGGCCTGACCCGCGCCGCCGAGCTGTCGCAGCTGCCGCTGCTGCCGGAAGAGCTGCTGGCGCAGAGCAACCTGTTCCCCGAGGGCCGGCTGGACCAGGACCTGCAGCAGGTCGACCTGCGCCAGCGCAACTCGTGGCGGCTGCTGATGGCCGAAGTGCCGTCGGTGGAACTGCTGGAGGTGCAGCTGGTGAACGCGATCGCGCCGTTCATCCTCAACGCGCGCCTCAAGCCGCTGATGCTGCGCACGGACGAGCGCGACAAGCACATCGTCAACGTGTCGGCGATGGAAGGCCAGTTCTACCGCAGCTTCAAGACCAGCCGCCACCCGCACACCAACATGGCCAAGGCCGCGCTGAACATGATGACGCGCACTTCCGCCACGGATTACCACAACGACGGCATCCACATGAACAGCGTCGACACCGGCTGGGTCACCGACGAGGACCCGGCCGAGCTGGCGGCGAAGAAGGTGCGCGAGGAACGCTTCCACCCGCCGCTGGACATCGTCGACGGTGCCGCGCGCATCGTCGACCCGATCATCCACGGCATCAACACCGGCGAGCACGTGTGGGGCCAGTTCCTGAAGGATTACCGTCCGACCGACTGGTGAATCCACTGGCGCCGGAACGGCGACAATCCGTTTCCTTCGCGCCGGTTTCAGGCACCCCTGCGTAGCCTTATCTTGGGAACAGGCGCCATCCGGCGCGATCAAGCATGAGGAGCAAGGCCATGATCGAACGCAGACCCTTCGACCGGCTGGGCGGAGCCGACCATGGCTGGCTCAACGCGAAGCACCACTTTTCGTTCGCCGGCTACCACGACGCCAATCGCATGGGCTGGGGTGCGCTGCGCGTGTGGAACGACGACACCATCGCGCCGCAGACCGGCTTTCCGCCGCATCCGCATGCGGACATGGAGATCATCACCTACGTGCGCGAAGGTGCCATCAGCCACCAGGACAGCCTGGGCAACGCCGGTCGCACCGAGGCCGGCGACGTGCAGGTGATGAGCGCCGGCACCGGCATCACCCATAGCGAATACAACCGCGAGAGCGTCATCACGCGCATCTTCCAGATCTGGATCATCCCCGACGAGAACGGCCAGCCGCCGTCGTGGGGCGCGCGGCCGTTCCCCAAGGGGGATCGTTCGGGCCGCTTCGTGGCGCTGGCCAGTGGTTTCAAGGAAGACGCCGAGGCCCTGCCGCTGCGCACCAACGCGCGCGTGCTGGGCGCCACGCTGAAAGCCGGCGAAAGCGTCGCGTATGCGCTGGAGCGTGGCCGCTACGCCTATCTGGTACCGGCCACCGGCAAGGTGGATGTCAACGGCGTGAAGCTGGATGCCCGCGACGGCGCGGCGATCCGTGACGAGACCACGCTGCACGTCACCGCGATCGAGGATGCCGAGCTGGTGCTGGTGGACACCGCGCCCTGAGCCTCGCAGGCGGTCGGGGCCACGCTGGCGCAAGCCGGCACGGCCCCCGCATCGATTCGACCGCAAGACCCGGAGTGCCGCGGCGGCTGACGGTCCGTAGATTGCGCCTTGAGCGATAATCTGACGGAAGAACAGCCATGCATACCTTCGACAAACAGGCGGCACGCGCCGCCACCCTGGCCGACCCGCGCTGGGTCGCGGTACAGACGCGCGACGCGCGCGCCGACGGCAGCTTTTTCTACTCGGTGCGCAGCACCGGCGTGTACTGCCGCCCGTCCTGCGCCGCACGAGCGGCCCGGCCGGAGAACGTCGCCTTCCACGCCACCGCCGCCGAAGCGGAGCGCGCCGGCTTCCGCCCGTGCAAGCGCTGCCGGCCCGACCAGCCATCGCTGGCGCAGCAGCAGGCGGCCATGGTCACCGCTGCATGCCGCGCGATCGAGCAGGCCGAGACCGCCCCGACGCTGGAACAGCTGGCCAGGCCGAGCGGCCTCAGCCCGTTCCATTTCCATCGCGTGTTCAAGGCGGCCACCGGGGTAACCCCGAAGCAGTACGCCGCAGCGCATCGCAACCGCCGCCTGCGCAGCAAGCTGGAGCGCGGTGCCTCGGTGACCGAGGCGATCTTCGACGCCGGCTACAACGCCAGCAGCCGCTTCTACGAAAACGCCGACCAGGTGCTGGGCATGACGCCTTCCAGCTACCGCGCCGGCGGTACCGACAGCGAGATCCGTTTCGCCATCGGCGCCTGTTCGCTGGGCGCGATCCTGGTGGCGCAGAGCGGACGCGGCGTGTGCGCGATCCTGCTGGGCGATGACCCGGACGCGCTCGCGCGCGAGTTGCAGGATCGCTTTCCCAAGGCCCGGTTGATCGGCGGCGACCGCGATTACGAACGCGTGGTGGCGCAGGTGGTCGGCTTCATCGAGGCGCCCGCACTGGGGCTGGACTTGCCGCTGGATGTGCGCGGCACCGCGTTCCAGCAGCGGGTGTGGCAAGCGCTGCGCGAGATTCCGGCGGGAAGCACCGCCAGCTACGGCGACATCGCGCGGCGCATCGGCGCGCCCACGGCGGCGCGCGCGGTAGCCCAGGCCTGCGCCAGCAACCTGCTGGCGGTGGCGATCCCGTGCCATCGCGTGGTGCGCAATGACGGTGGCCTGTCCGGCTACCGCTGGGGCGTGCCGCGCAAACGCGCATTGCTGGAACGCGAGGCGCAGGCATGAATGCACAGCTGCGCCCTGCCCTCGACATCGGTGCGCGGCTGCAGGCGTACGACTGGGCCGGCATCGGCGATGAACTCGATGCATGCGGCTGCGCGACGCTGGAAGCCCTCCTGTCGCCGCCAGAGTGCATGGCACTCGCCGGCATGTACGCGGACGACGAAGGCTTCCGCAGCCGCGTGGTGATGGGCCGCCACGGTTTCGGCCGTGGCGAGTACCGCTATTTCGATTACCCCTTGCCCGACCTGGTGGCCGGCCTGCGCCATGCGGTTTATCCGCTGCTGGCACCTGTCGCCAACCGCTGGAACGCGGCGATGGGGCTGGCCGTGCGCTACCCGGCCACGCATGCCGAGTTCATCGCCCGCTGCCATGCCGCCGGCCAGCAACGCCCCACCCCGCTGCTGCTGCAGTACTGCGCCGGCGACTACAACTGCCTGCACCAGGACCTGTACGGCGAGCAGGTATTTCCGCTGCAGCTGGCCGTGCTGCTGTCCGCGCCGGGGCGGGATTTCAGCGGCGGCGAATTCGTGCTGACCGAGCAGCGCCCGCGCATGCAGTCGCGCGCCGAAGTGGTGCCGCTGCGCCAGGGCGATGCGGTGCTCTTCGCGGTGCACCAGCGGCCGGTGCAAGGCACGCGCGGCAGCTACCGGGTGAACCTGCGCCACGGTGTCAGTCGCGTGCGCGGCGGCTGCCGCCACACGCTCGGCATCATCTTCCACGACGCCGCATGATTACCACCGACCTGTTCGGCGCCAGCCAGGCGCCCCGCCGGGACGAGCCGCTGTGCGATGGCGCGGTGGTGCTGCGCGGCTTTGCGCTGGCGGAAGAGTCGGCGTTGCTGCAGGCGGTGTCGGCGATCGTGGCGCAGGCGCCGTTCCGCCACCTGGTCACGCCCGGCGGCCTGCGCATGTCGGTAGCAATGACCAATGCCGGGCCACGGGGTTGGGTCAGCGACCGCCGCGGCTATCGCTACGATCCGATCGACCCGGACAGCGGCCAGCCGTGGCCGCCGTTGCCGCCGGCGTGCATGCGGCTGGCCGTGGCCGCCGCCGCGCGCGCCGGCTTCCCCGGCTTCGTGCCGGACGCTTGCCTGCTCAACCGCTACGAACCCGGCACCCGGCTCAGCCTGCATCAGGATCGTGACGAACGTGACCTCGGGCTGCCGATCGTGTCGGTGTCGCTGGGCATTCCGGCGGTGTTCCTGTTCGGCGGCCTGCGCCGCACCGACCCAGTGCAGCGCGTGCCGCTGATGCATGGCGACGTGGTGGTGTGGGGTGGCGCGGCGCGATTGCGCTTCCACGGTGTGCTGCCGCTGAAGCCGAACCATCACGCCGCGCTGGGCGAGTGCCGCATCAACCTGAGCTTTCGCCGTGCCGGCTGACGCCGCGGCGTTCCTGGCCGCGCTGGACGCCGACTGGGCGCGCCTGGTCGCGCAGGTCGGTCCCTGTGCTCACCAAGCGAAACCGATGCGCGAGCCGTACGAGGCGCTGGTGCGCGCGGTGGCCTACCAGCAACTGCACGTGAAGGCCGGCGATGCGATCCTGGCGCGGCTGCTGGCGCTGCATCCGCAGCGGGCGTTTCCGTCGCCGGCGCAACTGCTCGGCGCCGGTTTCGACAGCCTGCGCGACTGCGGTTTCTCGGCACGCAAGATCGAGACGATCCGCGGCATTGCCGCCGCCACGCTCGACGGCACCGTTCCCGATCTGGCCACCGCCCTGGTGCTGCCGGACGAGGAACTGATTGCCCGGCTCTGCGCGTTGAAGGGCATCGGCCGCTGGACGGTGGAGATGTTCCTGATCTACAGCCTGGACCGGCCCGACATCCTGCCGGTGGACGACTTCGGCGTGCGCGAAGGCTACCGCCTGCTGAAGTCGCTGGACACGGCGCCCGCGCCGAAGGCATTGGCGGCGCTCGGCGCGGCCTGGAGCCCGCATCGCACCGCCGCCGCCTGGTATCTGTGGCGCGTGCCGCGGCCGCCGAAGGCGAAGCTCAGGCGGACGGCGGGCTGACCCCGAGCCGGTGTCCGTACACCAGCTTGCCGCCCAGCCAGCCGGCCACGCCCAGGCACAGAAAACCCAGCACGCTCAGGGCGATCGCCAGCAGGCCCGGCGCAATGAATTGCGTACCGTGCAGACGCAGGAACAGGCTGGCCACGTAGCAGCAAAGCGCGCCCATCACCATCAGCATGTGGCGGTTGACGTCCTTGATCGCCGGATTGTCCTGGGCAAGTTTGGCCAGTTCGAGCAGGCCGGCCAGCATGGCGGGGATCGCGAAGCCGATCCCCGCCAGCAGCAACACGCCGGCGAACCGCCATGCGGGCTCGCCCCAGGCCAGGCTGGCCAGATCCGCCGCCGTGGCCAGCGACCAGCAGGCGATCGGGAAATGCACCAGGGCCGGATGCAGCGGATGGCGCATGGCGGCGGCTCAGGCCAGCAGCAGGCTGAGCAGGGTCAGGAAACCGACCACCGCAACGCCGGCATGCACGAACACCACCGCCTTCGGCGCGACCTGCTTGCGCAGGTGGAACGAGGCGAGGAAGAAACCGCCCAGCGCGACCAGCACCAGCAGGGCCAGCGCCGCGGTAAGCCGTCCCGGCGCCGCGCCCTGCAGTACCACCAGGATCAGCAGCACCAGGCCGCTGGCGCCAAGCAACGCGTGCAGCAGCGAGATGGCCCACGGCGCCAGCTTGCCGCGCAGCACGCTGGAAGCCAGCACCAGGCCGCCGATGGCGGCGATCGCAAAAACCAGAATCGCATAGAGCAGCATGTCGTTCCCCCGATTGGCACGTTGATGAAGTGAGCAACGTTCGATCCGATGCGGTGGGTTGCCCAAAGGTTCCCGCGTCCGGCCGATGGTCCCCAATCGTGCTCGACCATGGTGCAGGTGCCCGCTCCGCCCCGGCTTGCTACCCTCGCCGGATCGTTCCGTTCACGAGGCAGGCATGGCAATCACCCACGGCATCCACACCATCGACACCGGCTTCGTGCGGCCGCGCTTCGACGCGGCCTACCTGGTCGTGGAGAACGGCCGCGGCGCCTTCATCGACTGCGGCACGAACTTCGCCGTGCCGCGCATGCTGGAGGCGCTGGACGAAGCCGGTCTCGCGCCGGCCGACGTCGACTGGCTGATCCTCACCCATGTGCACCTGGACCACGCCGGCGGCGCTGGCGAGCTGATTGCGCAGTTGCCGAATGCGCAGCTGGTGGTGCACCCGCGCGGCGCCCGGCACATGATCGATCCTTCCGCGCTGTGGGCCGGCGCCAGCGCGGTGTACGGCGAGGCGGTGATGGAACAGACGTATGGCCGGCTGCGGCCGATTCCGGCCGAGCGGGTGACCGCGGCGCCGGACGGGCACGTGGTGGATCTGGCCGGTCGGTCGCTGCGCTGCCTCGACACGCCTGGCCATGCGAAGCACCACCTCACCGTGGTCGACGAGCGCGCCCGCGCCTGTTTCACCGGCGACGTGTTCGGTCTGTCCTACCGCGATTTCGATACCGCAAACGGCCCGTTCATCCTGCCCACTACCTCGCCGGTGCAGTTCGATCCCGAGGCGCTGCACGCCTCGATCGAACGGCTGGTCGCGCTGCAGCCCGAGGCGATGTACCTCACCCACTACGGCCGGGTGGAGGACATCGAGCGGCTGGCGGCCGACCTGCACGTGCAGATCGACGCGATGGTCGCCCTGGCCCGTGCCGCGCACGGCCGGCCCGACCGGCATGCCGTATTGGTGGAGTCGCTGACCGACCTCTACGCGGCCCGCGCCGAAGCCCACGGCTGGCTGCACGGACGCGAGGCGCTGCGCCGGCTGCTGGGCATGGACATCGAGTTGAACGCGCAGGGATTGGAGGTGTGGCTGGAGCACTGAGCCCTGCGCCGGTCGGCGCCGCCCTCACCTGCCGGCGCGCTGCATCCCCTGTCGCTCCTTCGCCAGGTGTTGCTCGAAACGCGACTGCGCCGCCGCGGCGTAGGCGCGGCAGGCACCGGTGTCGACCAGGGCAGCGGGCGCATGGTCGCGATCGCGCGCGGCGATCTTCTGCATGAAGCCGCTGGCGTCGGGGTGCGGCGTGATCAGGATGTCGCAGGGCAAGCCGGCGACGGTGGCGAAGGACTGGCGGAAAGCCGCAACCCGGGCCGGCTCGTCGCTGTAGCGGAAGCCCTCGCGGCCGAGTGCGGTGAGGCTGTCGACGTAGGCCAGTGACAGGCAGCGCCCCTCTTCGCACGAACGCCAGGTCCACGAGGTGCTGCCCGGGGTGTGGCCAGGGGTGTCGTGCGCGGTGACGGCGATCGGGCCCACCCGCGCCGCCGCACCGTCGGCCACCACCTCGACCGGCGTGACCGTCGGGTAGCGCGGGGCCATGCCGTACTGCGGGTCGTCCGGGTCGTCGCCGCCGGAACGCAGCGCCTTCGCTCCAGCCGCGCTGGCCGCCACCGTGGCGCCGCTGTCATGCGCCAGCCTGGCGATCGCCCCGGCGTGGTCGGCGTGGGCGTGCGAGTTGAGGATCAGCCTGACATCGCGCAGGCGGAAGCCGAGCGCGCGAATGTTCGCCTCGATCTGTGCCGCGTTGCCTTCCAGCGTGCCGTC
>Ga0209916_1002038_pt1 | contig 12208 bp, 7 predicted proteins | sample ThiBio_1000_plan_FD_183956 | JGI IMG/M metagenome (GOLD analysis project Ga0209916, IMG submission 183956) | Wastewater bioreactor microbial communities from Cape Town, South Africa - Thiocy_solids_2 (SPAdes) | ecosystem: Engineered > Bioreactor > Thiocyanate-remediating > Anaerobic-Aerobic ... | reverse complement strand
GCGAAAGTTACGTCCTGCATGTCAGGGCTGAGGCACCTGACTCACCGACATCAATGGGTCAATTCACCCCGGCCAGGTGGAGCAGTTTGGGTGGCCATGGGTGGGGCAGTTTGGGTGGCCGCCGGGGCTCCCATGCCATTAGGTACTTCGCGAGGTCCGTTTTAGTAATCTTTCTCGATACAGGCATCTCATCTTTCAAAGCCTTCAGACGAGCTGGTGTAGTACCCAAGCGGGTAAGCATTGTGTTGTAGCTGCCAGCCGCACGCTCATAAAACCAGCGAGAGACTCCATCCGGACAATAGACGGACATGGATAGACGCTCGACTTCAATATGAAATGGCTTGTTGGCAGAGAGGTCCGATTGCTTGACGGCGTTTTGACTGTTTGCAAAACGCGAGATATCGGAAATAAGAGCCTCTTCATCAGCAGGGTCCTGCTGATTCATCACAATGATTTTTGCGGGCACCCGGACTCTGGTAAGGTCCACCTCCGGGTACTTGCGCTTGGTAAAGAAAATGGATGCGGTGGTCTGTCCTCCGTTGACTATCTGGAGGCCCTTTAGCCACGAGATGCCAATTGAGCCGTCTTCTGCCTTTCCAAGATGCACCTCATCAGCGACGACAACAATGCCGTTGTTGTACGCCATGAAGCGGCTGGGCTCGTTACGAAGCGTGTTCTGAATTCCGGCATTGACCCCCTTCCCCTTGGCGCTTAGGAAAGAACGGACATTGGCCTCCAGCAATCGCGCTCCAAACTTCTCGTAGAGCATCCTCAAGACCTCCCCAGGCATGGCAGTCAGTGCGTAGCCGTAGTCATCCTTGCTACCAGGAACGAAGATGCAAGGCAGCGCTGAGCCTGCCAACTCCGTGAAATCTGCCATGAGTTCGTCGCGGGGCTTCCCCTCCGACAGATGTCGATGTAAGCGCTCAATGTCCATAACTTCAAGGTGGACTAGCTTGCCGCCAATTTCTCGAGCTGCAAACTGCCTTGACTTGGCTACCCGGTCGGTGAGGACAAAGATGCGAATTTGGTCCAAGTCCTTGTAGATGGAATGCAGGATTCCCCCAAGCGAACTTGCATCGTGCGACGGGTCAAGTGTGTCAATTGCCCTACCCTCAGCGCACAACCGGAGAAATCGGATGCATTGCTCGGCTGCGTTCTTGGTGTCAGTGTCGGAAATGAACGTGATGTCACTGGCGCCGTCATAAAGACTGACGAAGAGGTCAACTTGGTCGCCATCCTCCGAAACTGAGTAGCCGCTCAGCCTAAGCACACCATTGCCAACCTTGCCCCGGTAGTCGCAAGAAACAGGCTCGACGGTCATGCCGACCTCCGACATGTGCTTCATCACGATTTCGGTAAAGACGCTCTCCTCGAAGGGGGTGCCGTCCACCATTTGTGCACGGACTTGAGCCTGTGTTTCCTGAAGAAACTCTTGCAGTGTCATTTCGATTTCATCCCTAGTTTTTCGAGCGCCTTTTCTAGCGACAGACGAGCTTCATTGGTGTGGTCGAGGTCGATGCTGTAGCTCGCAGCGGTCACCCCTGCTGGCACATTCCCGGTTGTAAGTCGAGGGAAGTTACCGGTTACCTCGCACACGCGAAACTCTGCCAGCTCGAAGCGCCTTGTGTATTGCGATGCGTGACCGTCGTAGTGACCTGCATCGCGCAGCAGCCGGTCGAATGTGACTGCTGCCGCGGGCGCCTCTCTGAGCCGCTCCCTCGTTTGGGCGACCAACGAAGGGAGGTTGAAGCCCTCCGAGTTCAACCGCAACTTCACACCCGCCAAGAAAAGAGGCTGACGAATGTAGTCATCCAGTTGTTGCAGGGACCCCACCCTTGCCGGGAAACCGGTCTGAGAAACGGTCGCCTTGACCTCGATAGCCCCCATGCCAAGTTCGAAGTCCTGCTCCCCGTCTAGAGGCCCTTTCCAAGCGTCGATGACCAAGCCACAACCAAGGCCTTCGTCCAGCAGTCTGCCAAGCACGGTCAACTCTCCGATGAGACCTACCTCTCGTTCCGGCCCCATGGCGGTCACGCCCTCTCTCATAAACTCCTGCCAAGCCCGCACACGTTCGATGAATAGTCGCATCTGGGTTTGCTGGTCAGTTTGGCCTGCAGCATCAAGCAGGCCCACGACATCACAAACCATCGCAACAAAGAGGTCGAACTGTCCAGACTCGCTACGCGTCATCGCGAGCCATGTCCAGCCGTCGTCCATTGCCACCTGTTCGACAAAAAAGCCCTGCCCATCCGGCAGCTTCTCGGAGGCGGGTAACAGCGCTTGGTTGAACCCTGCCAGCACAGCCTCTTGCCCTGCAGGGTGCTTTCGACCGGCGCGAATGGCGCAACCAGCGGATGGAGCAGTCACGGGAATGGTTTGCCAACCACTCTCTGCTCCGGACCAAGGGAGCGATTGCCAGGCAAGGAGAAACTCTTCACTCGCTCGCGCCATATTCGCTCCAGAGTTTATGGTCCACGAGATACTCAACCTTCACCCCCGAATCACTAACCGGGAAGCTCACGCCGATACCCATCGCCGGAGTAGTCCTTGTGACAAACGCAGAGTTCTCACTACCCGACTCCGTCGGGTCAAGTGGATAGAGGAGCAGTAGGCCGCGGTTGCGGCATGGAGGTACCCCTGCTGCGCCATCGCCCTTGATTTTTCGGATGGCGGGGCCGCTGGGGTGTTCGGGCGTCTTGGAGTCCCCTTGTTGCTGCGCTGGTATGGTTGCATTTACCGACTTCGCCTTAGTGAGAGCGAGCGCAGCTTCCCAGGCTGGAAGGCCCATGTCTACGGCCTCGTCTCTTGGAGAAAGCAGGCGTCCGAACGAATATCGGTCTAGCTTACCCGTGTTCGACTTTCGAGTCAGCATGCTCTCGATGCCCAAACCACCATGGAAGGTGGCGGGATTCCCTCCAGAACTGGAAGCCAGATAGACCGTCCATGTCGTCAGCTCGCCTTTGGTCGCCATGTCCTTGATGAATCGGGACAGTAGTCTGCTGTTGACCTTGCGAGCTTCGGGATGTGTCTGATAGTCGTCGAAAAAGTCAACTACGTGGTCCACAGGAACGGAATCCCACAGCCATCCCTTGTGTTGTTGCGTCAACTCACCGCGGTCGAGCGGAAAGCTGGGACCTTTGGCCGGCGCACCCATTCGCTCAATCAACCGGTTTGTGGCATCTAGATTCTTGTCCAGAATCTTGGCATCGGTGTGAAGTGAAACAGTTTCCAGCACCTCGCCGCTGAACGAGAGCAAAAGGGGCTTTGAGGTCCGCATCTTCAGCGGCGAAGTGACCAGCATGACAGGGTGGGACTGCACCTTCAATCCGTAGTCCATCGGCGTGGCACCCCGCTCCGCCATGTCGTCGAACTCGGCGCGCAGTTCCTCCGAGGCGTCTGCAATGTGACCAAACCACTCCACGAGGTCGGGCGTTGTGTAGAGACGGCATAGGTCTACATATCCAGGCCTGTAACCAAACCAACGCCCCATCTGCATCAGTGTGTCATACATCTTGGTGGTCCGGACAAAATAGCTGGTGCAGAGGCCTTCTAGCGTCAGCCCACGTGACAACTTGTCGCCACCGACAGCGATGACTTTTAGGCCGTGACTTGTTTCTTGCGCATAGTCGAGTGCATCCTTCGCTGAACCGTTAATCATCCTGACTACGATGTCTTCAAGCACATCTGGCAGCTTGACAGCAATGTCCGACCAAGAGAGAGCAGGCAGGGAGCCATCTGTGTCCGCCAACAGCTCATTCACTGCCCGCGTGGTAGGCGCAAAATCGGCTTCCCACAGCTCCTGAAGCTCAAGAAGGAGAGACGGGTCCGTACCTCGGGTGACGCCCTGTTTGAGTTTTCTGAGCGCATTCTCGACCTGGGCGGTGACATGTTTCTGGACCTGAACCAAGCGCGTGACATGCACCAGCATGGACGAATGCTCATTCCCCTGCCCCCTAAGCTCTCGCGCCGCACAGGCAAGGGCAAAGGCCTGTAAGGCCTTTCTGAGCGAGGTCGGAACAGTTTCCTGCCCATTGAAGTGGGGCACATGCTCCTTGCTGTGTTTCAACGGCATCCAACCACCGGGCGTCTCCTTGTTGATGTGGTCATCAATGGGACGCATGAGGGGGAGGCCATCGGTACGCCCTTCTGGCGTAGAAAGTCCAAATATCTTCGCGGGACCAACATAATTTGACGGCGCAGCAAGATTGATGATGAAGGCCTTCGGGTAGAGGTCCGGTCCCTCGTCCTTGGTCTCTCCCTGTCTGTGGATGAAGATGTTTGCGAATGGCGTAGCCGTGTAGCCGACATAGGCTTTACGTTCGAAGGCGTGGAGAATTTTTCGAATCAGGCTATTAATGGTCTTAGGCTGGTGCTCCTCATCAGGGTTGCCGTTGTCGTCAAACAGCTGTTCACCCGTATCCACCGATGCATTGTCTGCCTCGTCATCGATGACCAACAAGGGCAACCTGGAGACCAGTCTGCGCTTCGTGTCTTTGTCTACCGTGTCGGCAACATGGTGCTGAATCCACTTGAACAACTGCGTCAGGACCGTCTTCTGTTTCTTGACTACGAATAGCCATGGTCGCTCTTCGGGGGAGATGGCGAAATGGGCTGCTACAGCCTGCTTGAAATCCCCGTTGTCGGCCCGCGTGGTTGCACAATGCGGATGGATGGATGGGTCACTGTCGATTTCAGCGACGCCAATGGGTTTTCCGGGGTCTCGACTGGCGGAGGTTTCGTACCCGAGAAAGCCTTCTTCAAGTCGAATCTGTGTCTGGGCTCTCAGGTTGTTATGCAGACCAGCCAGAACGATGATGATTTTGTAGCCGGCATCTGCTGCCTTGCAAACCAGCCCGGTGTAGCTCGCCGTCTTACCTGATTGCACATGCCCTACAACCAGACCTCTCCTGTCCCATATCCCCTGACGGGTAGGGTCCTCGAGACGGCCCAAAATATTGTCGGTCGACTCGTCAAGAGCCCCGACGACCTCAACCGCCATCTTCTTCTCGAGGAAGGTCTGATACCTCTGCCAATAGCGCCAATCCTTCTTCCTGGCAGCGTTCAGCCACTGAATGTGTCCCTCATCGTCCTGCAGTGACGAGTCTTTTCCTATCCAATGACTGAACCGTCGGACAAGCTCCTGGGTGGCGCGGTCCACATCGAATGGCTCCTCCGACTCACCTGCCAACATGCTGGCAGCCAAAAGCACCTTGTCCTTGATGACGAACGGGGTGATGTCCCCCTTCTCCTTCTGCTTTCTCAGCAGTGTCTGAGCGACCGACACCACATCCGCAAATTGCTTTTCTTTGTCGTTCATCTATCCTCCCGACTCTCGTCGGCCCTCAAGTTCACTCTCGTTGCCCCAACCCATTGATGACGGTCGGGAAGTTCTGGAATGGGTCGGTTGCCAACAGCATTCGCTTGGCAGACTCTTCACTCATTCCTCTCCTTGTGACCATGTCTTCGAAAAGTGTCGCTGCGACTTCTTGGACTTCACCGGATGGGACTCCTTCGTAACGATTCCTCGGCGGCTCTTTGTACTCAGCGGTGTCTAGCCAGATACGTTGCACGGGAACGGTGGCCTCGATGACACTGAGCATCGCTTTGATAGCTGGTAGAAGTTCACCGGCACGGTCAAGCACACCCGCAATGGCCGGGTGCTCTTGGTCAATGCGATACCTAACACCATCCTTCAGATGCTCAGACCGCCAAGCCTGACCAATCGGCTTGTCCCCCGAAAAGATGCCGGGAGTACCTCGATGCACAAACACCCTACGTGCTCTGTCTCGCGTTTCCTCGGCCAGTCGCGTAAGCCAGGGGCGCAGCGAAACCGGTGGTCGAGCTGTCGACTTCCTGATGTCGATTTTCCAATCAGCATCCGCGGTGTTGGGTAAGTCCAGCCGAATTCTGGCCAGCCGCAAAGACTCTTCACGGGTCCACCCCTTGCCCGCACCCAGACCGAGCCAACCGCCTGCGACCAGCAGGCGGCGATTGCGATAGACGTAGAACCCTTGCTGAGCACTCCATCCTGCGGGGCCAGCTGCGATTTCGAACTCGCGGGTCGTCAATCGGTCCTTGTAAGGGAGCACGTGACATTCGACTGAAACTTCTCCTGAGGAGGTCACTGTTCTAGCAACTGGGGATGCCCAAGCCTTTGCCGGGTGCCCCGTGAGAAACGGGTCCCAAGGACGAACTTGTCGCCCATTGATTTTCAGAACAAAGCGGGTAACGGGTCCTTCCAGCAATCTATGGAAGACCATGGCGAGGTGAGCTTCCACCCGGTCAATCATCTGATTGAAGTCGTCCAATGTGAACCCTGCAGTGACCACCCTGTCGAGACATTCCCAGAGGACAAGGGTTCCGGGCTTGTCACAAGCCAACTTTTTGAGCAGTTGCTCCGAGCCTTCAGCTGCACCTTCGAACAACAACCACCCTGCATCAGGAGCATGGGCCAAAGCATCAAGGTCCCAACGCAAGCAGGAGGTTTGGCCGTTCTTCGCAGATGCGACTGTCAGTCGTCTGCATTGGGATAGCGAGGCAGTCTTGAGACCCATGCCGAAACGCCCTAGGTCCGACGCATGGCGTACGACAAGGGGATTCTTGTCTCCAAGTCTCATTGCGCTTTCAAGCTCACCATCGGACATGCCGGAACCATCGTCAAGCACAGATATCCAGCTTCCGGCACCCGACCAAGTGAACTGGATTTCTACCAGTGATGCACCAGCCGAGATGCTGTTGTCCACGATGTCGGCCAGAGCACTGCCTGTCGTATAGCCCAGTCCTCGCATAGATTCAAGAAGTGCTCCTGCGCGTGGTGGGGCGTTTCTTGTTCTGCTCATATCCAATACCCCTGTCCCGACTTGTATTGAAAGCCAGCCTCAATTAAGTCTGCTGCGATTTGCTGCATCGCTACCACTTGTCGAGGAGTAAGCGCTACCAGGGTTTCGTGGCGTCCGCCTACGGTGTAGGTCATTACCCTGAGTCCAATAGCCTCTGCCTTGCAGAGCAACTCAGTCTGCCTTGTCGTAAAGGAGTTACCGTTTGCCGATTGACCCAGGCTAGAGCTTGGCTGTTTCATAGTCGACATCGATTTCACTGCCTCGGTTGAATGCTCAGGCGCCCCCCCCAGTTCTTCAGTTTGGCTTTTCTGCTGTAGCTCGCTTCCACTTTCTGACGGTTCGTGCTCATCATCCCCTCCTACGGTCTCTGGAGTACGTAAGCCCAGGTGTATACGAGCGAGCTTTAGCCCCTTACTCTCAATCTGTCGGATTCGCTCTCGCGACAGACCGTACCGTCTCCCAATCTCTTCCAGACCTAGCTCGAAATGGACACCGATGCCATAACGCATCCGCAACACCTTTTCGGTCATCCGCTTTCCGCTTTTACGTCCTATGGCCCGTAGCAGTGTTTCTGCTCTCTCCTTGGTTTCGGTATTGTGCGTCGCCTCGACAGGGTCCGTTTCCACATTTGCAGTGGGCAAGTTTTGCGGACTCAACTCATCAAGAGGAATAGGCTCGGATACGCATCGAAGAATCGGTTCGACTTTGTGCGCAGGCATGCCGACCTTGTTCGCCACCCACTCGATGCTGGGCGCGTGACCTCGCTCGGCTTCAAATTCCCGCTGGTGCCGTTTCATCTGCCAAGACTTCTCAACAGCATGCACTGGTAGTCGAATCAAGAGGCCAATCTCCGGAGCGGCCCTTTGTATCTGTTGCCTAATCCACCATGTCGCCATCGTCGAAAATTTGAAGCCTCGCCGCCAGTCGAACCTGTCGACCGCACGAATGAGGCCGATATGCCCCTCCTGAAGGAGGTCGAGATATTCAACTCCCGGCCTGACATATCGCTTTGCAAACTGCACGACAAGCTTCAGATTCGAGAGTACCAACTGGTCTCTAGCGTTCAAGAACTTGTCAGTGCTAATCGCAAAACCTGTAGCTGCGGGGGCTGTGTCGGCAGAGTCTCTCAACGAGCAGAGAAACGGGCCGGCAAGCCGCATCTGCAACAGAATCTTCCGAGTCTTCCGAGCGACCTCCTCAGGTGAACCTTCATTAGAAGAGTTCACCAGCTGCTGCAGAGAGCCTGCGAGCAGGATGAACTCTTCCATATGGTCAGAAGAGTCCTCTGTCTCGAAGCTTGTTTCTTCATCCTCTTTAGCATCGCGCTTATGTGGCGAGGGCACCAAAACAATGTCCAAGCTTTCGTCTGATTCGACCTCTGACTCCCCTACTTCGGAGTTGCTGCTGCTTTGCATGGAGCGCAGACTGCGCACCCCACGTTTCAACTCATCACAACGTGTGAGCAGGGAACGAAGCCCGGATGGCCATTCAGAGAGGTATTCAATCGCCGCCTCGACAGACTGCTCCATGAGCTGCGCAATCCGAACCTCGGACTCTTGTGACAACAGCGGATGAACGTACGCTTCCTTGGTAAAGATGCGACTGGGTTCGTTCCTACCTTGCAAAAGACCCTTCAGGTATTGCAGCGACTCATCCTGCAACTCTGCCTCTGCGTCTGTTGCTTCAGGCAGGATGGATGGCCGTGAACTGCCCCATTCTTCAGAGGGGCCAAATGTATCTTCAACCTCGACACCCAGGTCGTTCAACATCTGAACAATCAGCCTGAACAGGCTATCCGGTGTCGAGGTGTCAACCTCCGTCAGCAGGTCGTTGAAGTGAGCGCTTCGAACCTCACCTTCCCGAATACCCATCAGCACTATTTCGCGAAGACCCTTCTCAACTAGGTCAGGGATACCCGGTATGTCGACGTCGGTCGGGAGATAGCCAGACACATCGTCCCATTGAACCGCACCCGTGTCATCTGGCCTATGCTCAGACATCATTTTCTGTGCTGCCAGCGCAAGCTCTCGTAGTGCCGGAAAATCCTCAGGCGGAGGTTTTTCCTCTACAGGAGTCCATGAGCCTTCATCGGAGTCTTCAAGGGCGGCGCTTGTGGTTGTAGAGGGGCACGAGGACAGCTTCACGAGCGTTGGGCTGCTAGCAACTGGCAGTGGGACTGGCTCGGTAACGGATGGAAATTGACTTCCACGGCAGCGCGAAGCAAACACCGCCAACGTTTCGTGCGCACCTGCCGCCAGAGCCAAATCCAGCGCGGTGCAGCCATTCGAATCGACCAGACTTTCGTCCGCACCCGCATCAAGCAGCAAGCGGCAAGCCTCTGCCTTATTTTTTCTTGCCGCAATCATCAAAGGCGTCTGACCTGCCTCATCGCGTGCATCTAGAGAATCATTGCGACTGATGTGCAGGCGTATGGAAGCGAGCACACCATGTGTAACAGCGAGCTTGAAGGCCGAATTCAGTGGGAGTAGCCTTTTCTCTACCGAGCCCAACGGGCAACTTCCCTTGTTTTCCCTGAACACGGCTTTAAGTCTACGTAATCAAATGTATACGGACATTATGGACATAAACCAGCGTAGAAGCTCATTTTTGTCTCACGGGCAGAACGCATCTCTCACGAGAGCATGTTCGCTACACAGGTTTCTAGGTCAATAAAAGGAAACCATTTGAACGTCACAAACAACACAGCCAGCGGCGAAATCGGCAACGTCCCTTCCCTGCTCCTCGGGTGCCATCGGGCACGCTACGCCGAATTGCTGAGTCCCACGGAGGTGGCCGAAATGGCTGCCGATGCAGGGCTAGAAGCAACCCCACAAGGCTGGGTCATTCATGCCGAACTCTCAAGCGAAGATATCGAACATCTGACGCAGCACCCCAAGCCACCGGCTCGGTTGGTGGTGCAGGACTTCGATGGCGGCCTGCCCGTCGTCATCCTCACCACTCAAGTCAACGGCTTGCGATGCCAGTGGGCTGTGCCGATGTGGGAAAAGGACGCGCAACTGTGGCTGCGCGATTCGGTCGAACAAGGTCACATCACTTTAATGCTCAACGCCTTCGATGCGTCGGTCAGCATGGTCATGGAGACCGCTTGCGACATGCTGCGTAATGACGAAGCGCTCCTCAGGGTGGCAACCGTGCAAAAGCAGCTGACAGGAAACGAGAACTTGTTCCACATGCTCAACGCAGGCCTGTACCTTATGAACGATGCATCTGGCAAATTCGCCCGTACCCAGGAGCCTCCGTTGGACAGCCGGGTGATGGTTGCCGGACGTGGGGCAAATGCAGTGCTCTTGATGAACACCTTCTTTGCTGCAACCCAGGCAATACAGGCGCTCCCGACCGGGGCAGACAAGGCCATTCAATAAACCTTGCACAAGGGCCGCGAAGCGGCTGATTCATGGAGGGGCTGCCACACTGGTAGCCCCTCTTTCTTTGAAGCGTGCGCGGTAACCCAGGTAACGGGGTAACGGGGTAACGGCCAAGTGTCTTGCCTCGAGGCAAGATACTGCAGCGCGAGGGCTATGAATGCGATGGTCACGGGAGCTGACCCAGCGCTGCAAGGCCGCTTGGCTGCTGATTGGATGAGAGGGGCAGCCAGAAGGCTGCCCCTCTCTTATGCATGGAAGGTTGAAACGAGGTTAACGTGGCACCCGCGGCTGTTCTGAAACAGCTAAAGCTACCTTTGTTCGCCAAAAGAAAGCACTGCCTGAAGCCGGAGAAGCGATGTGCCGTCGTGAGGCGGGTACACGAGCTCCTTGGCTCAAGGGTCTCCCATAGGCAAAAGTTCCCACCTGGCGCCGTTGTGCTAAGTGAGCCGGGTTTCTACTCAAACTTTCGTGGAAAGAAAAGGTAAGGGAGGCAGTCTGCGGGAGATTTCTTTCTCTGAAAGGCACGGCACACTCGGCACTCCTGGGAAAGAGACGGGGCTCGTGCCCCGCCCAGAGCCGCCTCAGGTCATGCTGGCGCAGCCGATTCGTACATTGCACACGCGCCTTTGAACGCCATCAACACGGACACGGGCTTCATCCAAGTTCTTGTAGTGCTCATTCATGCGCTTCCAAAACTGCACCACACTCACCTCGCGCATCGCATTCGCAGTACACCAGCGCCGGTAATGCTCAAAAACGTGGTCCTTCAGGGTATCGCAACAGGTCTGCAACTCCACCCCGACGTCGTCGAGCCACGCAACTACAGAGTTCGTATCGGCTTTCGCCTCACGCAACATAGTAGTCATGGCCTCGGGCATCACGACGTCGAAGCCGCCACGCCGCTGCAATCTCTGCAAGCCTTCCAGTGCCCAATTCAACACGCCCGATAGCTCTTCTTTGATGATAGAGGAGGCCAGCATCGGTTCGCGTTCGCGCTCAGGGATGGTGACGCTGAACGGAACGATGTCCCACCGACGCCAGAAGCCGGTGCTATGGTCCGTGATGGCGGGGAGGTGATTACCAAGAACCAGCCACTTACCACGAACGTGAATGCTCACTGGGTCCCGGTACTTTCGGTCGACAGGGATGCGTTCCCCAGCAATCATGGACTTGAGACGCTGTTCATCGATGGGCTTGCGAGGAACCTCATCAACGTAAACCAGGCTGGCGCCGACGAGCACGGAAAGATGAAACCCTGCGAGCTGGTCCAGCGCCATCGCGGCGATTCGTCCATGGAGTGCCTGAACGATGTTGGCGAGCACACCTTTACCATTGGCCCCCTCACCCAACCAAAACTGGGCTCGCTGATACCTCGCATCAGCCAGAAGGGTGTAGCCGACGTACTCCTGTACACGGGCACGGACTGCAGCGTCTGGCAACACGCGGGCGAGGAATGCATTGAAGCGTGTCGGCGGCGCTTGCTCTGGTTCGAAGCTGCAGTCCAAGCAATGTGTCAAGCCAAGGGAAGGGTCTGCTGGGCGAAGAACCAAGTCGGCACCGTCAAGGTGAACGTAGCCGGAACGGGTGGGGATGACCACTTGGTCTGTTAGAGGCGGTAAAGCCGGAGCGAATAGACACGCGGCCCGGAACGCCTTGCGCGCGTTCTCGGCGCTGGCCCATGCCGCATCTTGCTTGACCAACCAATGATAAGCCTCACGCTCAGATACTGCCTCATCGACAGGTGACCAGTGATTGCTTGTCCATCTGTACAGCAATGCGGAGTCCGATGCCATACCCGAACTCGTGATGAGATGTGTGGCGTAGCTGTGCGGGAGGAACTTGCTTGATGTGCCCCCCGGCGGCCACCCAAACTGCCCCACCCATGGCCACCCAAACTGCTCCACCTGGCCGGGGTGAATTGACCCATTGATGTCGGTGAGTCAGGTGCCTCAGCCCTGACATGCAGGACGTAACTTTCGC
>Ga0209916_1002037_pt1 | contig 12212 bp, 12 predicted proteins | sample ThiBio_1000_plan_FD_183956 | JGI IMG/M metagenome (GOLD analysis project Ga0209916, IMG submission 183956) | Wastewater bioreactor microbial communities from Cape Town, South Africa - Thiocy_solids_2 (SPAdes) | ecosystem: Engineered > Bioreactor > Thiocyanate-remediating > Anaerobic-Aerobic ... | reverse complement strand
CAATTGATTGGGGCTTACGTACCCAGGAGTAGATGCACGCTTTCTGCCGCCTTTCTCTGAGTTTCCTTGCATTTGATTATTGTTTTGTGAATGCCAATTCAAATATAGCAAGGGTTGTAGAGTTATTCAGCAAACTCTAATTAAAATATTTATATGAAAGAAAAACTCTATAGAAAGATCGATAATATATTTTATAATGAATTTTTGGAATTCCCGCTTTTATTGTAAAGTATCAGGCCTTTCTTATAAAGGAGGCTGGCTCTTTTCATTCACCATTAAACCTTTTAAAAAATGTAATTTTGCCGCCCAATGAAAAATTTTATTGAAGAATTAAAGTGGAGAGGCCTTCTTCACGATATCATACCTGGTACCGAAGATTTATTTTTGAGCGGATCTCAAACCGCCTACGTAGGTTTCGACCCTACCGCAGACAGCCTCCATATCGGAAGCCTGATTCCGATTATTATTATGGTGCACTTGCAAAAGTTTGGTCACAAACCCATTGCTCTCGTTGGCGGTGCTACAGGCATGGTTGGCGATCCCACCGGAAAAAGTGATGAAAGAAAATTGTTGGATACAAATATTCTTAACAAAAATGTTGAAGGTATCAGGAATCAACTTTCAAGGTTGATTGATTTTGATACTTCCAAACCAAACGCCGCACTTTTACTGAACAATTACGATTGGTTTAAAAATATTTCATTTATAGATTTTATACGTGATACCGGAAAACATATTACCGTCAATTATATGATGGCGAAAGACAGTGTAAAGAAGAGGTTGGAGAGTGAAAACGGAATGAGCTTCACAGAATTTTGTTACCAGCTAATGCAGGGATATGATTTCTTCAGGCTTTATCACGATCAGAATTGCAAAGCTCAGTTTGGAGGAAGCGATCAATGGGGAAATATCGTTACGGGGGTAGAATTAATCAGACGGAAATCTTCTCAGGAAGCCTTTGCATTCACCAGCCCATTGTTGAAAAAATCGGATGGAACAAAATTTGGAAAATCTGAAGGTGGAAATATCTGGCTGGACGCAGAAAAAACCTCGCCCTATTCTTTCTATCAGTTTTGGCTCAATACTGCGGATGATGATGCTGAAAACTTTCTCAGGATTTTCACTTTTCTCTCAAAAGAGAAAATTCAGGAATTAAGCCGGCAACATAAGGGAAATGAGCACAAACGCATCTTACAAACTAAATTAGCTGAAGAAGTGACACGGTTTGTTCATGGACAGGAAGGGCTTGATTTTGCAAGGAAAGCCTCACAAATTTTATTCAGCAACGATACGGCAGGTATGCTGAAAAGCCTTTCTGAAAAGCAGCTCCTGCAGGCAATGGACGGCGTGCCCAAAGCAAACCTGACGAGGGAAGAAATCCTGGGAAAAGATATTATCTCTGTTTTAAATACGTGCAAAATTTTTAGCAGCAAAGGAGAAGCAAAGAAAATGGTACAAAACGGAGGTGTGTTTATCAATAAAGAAAAAGTAACAGATGCCGACAGGACATTTATGGATGCCGATTTCCTAAATAATAAATATATCCTGGTACAAAAGGGAAAGAAAAATTATTACCTCATTATTTCTGAAAATTAGGAACAGAGAGTCCTCCGGAATCCTGATCTTACCCGAAAAAAAATAGAATTATTTTTTGGAAAGAGAATCGAGAAAGATATCCAATGCCGCAGCCATGTTTTTTGCCTGGGGATTGGGAGCAACAAAGTCGAGTCTTAAACCTGAGGTCAGGATGGCCTTGCGGGTATTATCTCCAAATGCACCGATGACCGCCGAATCCAGATTGACAGATTCACTGCTCTTCAAAAAACTCTTTACGCTCAATGGAGTAAAAATGCAGATGATCTGGTAATCTTTGTTATTTAGGGCTTCACGGATATCAATCAGTTCAACTTTGTACAAAACGGGAATTGCATAAACGCAATTGTTGGAGGCAAGCCAGTTTGTTATTTCGCTGTCAAATGCTTCTGAGCAGGGATATAAAAACTTTTCATGTTCCTTATACCGATCGATCACATCAAACAAACTTTCATTGGTTCCGTCCTCTCCATAAAACACTTTTCTTTTGCGGTAGAGAATGAACTTTTGAAGATAGAGCGCGATGGACTCTGTGATGCAGAAATATTTCAATTCAGGGGAAACGGTAATTCGCATTTCTTCACAGGTCCTGAAGAAATTGTCTATTGCATTCCGGCTGGTGAAAATTACTGCCGAATAAGTTGAGATATCTATTTTTTGCTTTCTGAATTCTTTGGAAGAAATCGGAACCACGCGGGTGAGCGGCTGAAAATCCAGATGGATACCATATTTTTTTTCCAATCCAAAATAGGGCGATTTTTCACTTTCAGGGCGACCCTGCGCAATCAGGATATTTTTGATATCCTTCAGAGTTAGCTTTATGGTGTTCTCTACCTTACTGTGCGTGCTCATATTCGCTGCAAAGCTACATGATTTTTTTCTGAAAAATTTATTTGAACTACCTTATAAAGTAATCTACAGAGGCCTTATAGAGCAATGCGAGGGGTAGTATTTCCGCCCCTATCATATAAACCAGAAAGTGAAAAGGGCGAATAGTTAATCGTTGTCCGATGATACCATAACTTTTGAAATATCTGGTCAGGATCAGTGCTGCAATGGTCAACAGCGCCAAAATTCTTATTACAGGAAACCATTCAGGTTTCCCGAATTCAATCAGGATGATAAAAGGTATTAACAACAATCCTAAAAGTTTATTGAGTAAAAAAATAATGAATATGTAATGATCGGTATCCTGAGACCGGCCCGATATCCATCCAATAAATTTTAGAAAAATGAATTTTACCAGATAAATAAAAGCCACCGCTGCAATACACATTTGCAAAAAGAACTGGGGTTCAACTTTTATTTTAAAGTTTGAACTAAAGAGTTGCCACAAAAAAACACCTCCCGAAATAACAAAAAATATATTCATGATCAGATTGGGCAACCTGGCCTGTAAAAGTTGCTCCGAAAGCTGGCTCTGGCGAAGGGACGTATTGAAATAAACACGAAACAGGTTTGAAAAATAATTCTGATAAAATGTTTTGAACAGGCCCAGTAAAAATAAGAATCCGCAAAAGGCATAAAAAAAACCTTCTTTTCCTTCCACATTTCTTTCTTCACTTACAAAATATACCGGGGTGGCGTTCTGGTTAATCCATTTCAAATGATTTATTGCCCGTTCTGTTGGATTTTTTATAAGTGGCGAAATGCTTTGTAATGCAGCATTTCTGATAGAATCTGTTTTCGATTGCGAGGTATCGGTGGCGCTGCCCGAAACTGTTTGCCGGATTTTCTGAATGCCATTTGCGGTGTCCCGGTTGTTCAGTTCCGTGTCCGGGATATTTTTTCCCGATTGCAATGCAGAATCACCTTGCTGGGCAAAGAGAAAGGGGGGCAAAAGAAAACAAAAAAGCAATAAAAAAAGATTCCGTTGCATATCAGCGGTCAAAAGTAATTGATATACCCAAAATGAATTTTAGATGCATTGCGAATATCAAACTTTACATCATTTCTTTTTCCAATTGCATAAGCGAGATTGAGTAATCCAACTTTTGTTTCAAGCCGCAGCCCAAGCCCGGCACTGATAAATGAGTTTGAAAATTTATCTGTTGAAATTTTGGTGTGGGTCAATCCGAAATCTGAAAAGACAAACATGTATGAGTTTATGCCGGTCAAAGTGCGAAATTCAACCGAGGTGACACTGTATCGGTCTGCAAAAATACTTTTCTCATCAAAGCCACGCAGCAATTCGGCGCCGCCTATCCTGAACAATTCATTTTGAAACGCCTGCGGGCTTTGCATCCAACCAACATCTTCCGATATTTTTAAAGTATTTTTTTCTCCCACCGGAATAAAATGAGAACCCGAAAAAACGAAGGTGGTCACATAACTTTTTTTGGTGACCGTATCGTATAACGAACTGAAATCAAAAACCGGGTCCGACGGGTCTTTTAACTGCGTGATGTCAGAGTTTTCTGAGACCTTGCGAATGCCCGCAGTAGCAGTAAATGTCAGAATGTTCCCCCTTCTCGGATTAAGAACATAATTGGTGTTTTCTACCTGATAGGAAAGACCGCCGGAAGAAGCCCTTACGTCCATGTAGGGAGGAAGCTGATGTGAAATTTTAATTGAATTGGTATCCACTCCTCCCTGAAGCAAATAACTGTTTTTCATTTGGTAGAAAATCCGCATCGATTTGTGGGCGCTCCAGAAAAACCGGCCACCCAAATTGGCAGTAAGTAATAACCACGATGAATCTTGTTTCCACATACTGAAAGAGGCATCGAGTCCATAAGGGGTATTAAATAAATAAGGAAGGTTCAGTCCCAGATCTAACCTTGGTGATTGTGCCTGTAGTTGCTGCCAATTCAATAAAAAGGTTTCTCCTCCTCCTAATGCATTCTTTAAATTTAAAGTTACATCTGCAGTCACTTTTGTTTTTCCGGTGATTGAATTCCCCGGCAGAAATCCGATCAAAGCATTGATTTCACTGCTTCGCCTCGGCTCAAGAAAAAGATTCAGGGTTGATCCGGTCCCCAGCATGGTAAGGCTCCAGGGATTTTGTTCCTGAAGGAAAGGCAGGTCTGCAATCAGTTTGCCCACCTGATCCAATTTGGATTTATTATAAACATCTCCATTAAAAATCCCGAGGTAATGCTGCAGATAGGAGCTTTTGATTTTTCCCTTTCCATAAACTTTAATGCTATCGATGTGGTACAATACACCCGGAGCTGTTTTTAAAAAGGTGATAATTTTACCGTCCTGAAATCCGCTGTTTTCAAATTTTAAAGTTGCAAAAGGATACCCGTTATTTGCATAGTAATCCAGGATTTTGTTTTCAATGATTTTTACACGGGAATAATCATTTTCCGTAATCTCGTTTTTTCTGTTTCCTAATCCCAAATCAGATTTTACAAGAGCCGGCAGGCTATCCAATCGTAAAAGCCATTGTGTTTTTTCTCCGATAAATAAAAAAACCCTGGCCGATGTAGTATCGATATGAAAGCTGTCAACCGAGGCCTGGGCATATCCTTTTTCAAATAAAAAGTTTCTGAGATTCCTGATATAATCAACTGCTTTTTCCCGCGAGTCGAATTCGGATTGCAAGGTGGTGCGGCTATCTTTTGCAAGTGTATCTTTGCCGATCAGATTATAAGTGATTTTGTAGGTTTGCGATTTTGCCTGCACGCCCGTAAAAAACACCAATACAAAAGCTAACAAAATTTTTGGTATGGATTCATGGGGATGCATGTGCAGGACTCAAATCTAAATTGATTTTTTGAAAAATATTTTCGCACTAAAAGTATTGCATTGGCCGGCATTTACATCCATATTCCTTTTTGCAAACAAGCGTGTTTCTATTGCAATTTTCATTTCTCTACTTCTTTGAAGGACAGGGATAGAATGGTGGCTGATCTTTTAAAAGAAATTGGGTGGCGCACACAGAAAGAAAAAGAGCCTTTGTGTGGAATGACTTTACCTGAAAAAAGCCAGATAGAAACTGTTTATTTTGGTGGGGGCACACCGAGCATTCTTGCTGCTGAAGAGATAGATTCATTGCTAAGGTCGATTTACAAACATTACAACGTTTCTCAAGATGCGGAAATTACACTGGAGGCCAATCCGGATGACATTTCTGAAGATAAATTAAAAATGTGGAGGTCGACGGGGATCAACAGACTAAGTATCGGGATTCAGTCTTTTTTTGACAGAGATTTGAAATGGATGAATCGCGGGCACGATTCGAAACAGGCTGAAAGAAGTTTATTGATGGCAAGGGACGCAGGATTTCACAATTTCTCAGCCGATTTGATTTTTGGGATTCCCGGCCTTTCAGACCAGGATTGGGAATTTAACATGAAGAAATTAATCGATTTGAAAGTGCCGCATATTTCATCGTATGCATTGACGGTGGAACCGAAAACGGCTCTTAAGAGAATGATTGAACTGAAGAAAAAAGAGAATGTCAATGATGCCGGTCAGGCGCGCCAGTTCAAAATGCTGATGCACACCATGCGCAAGGCGGGCTATGAGCATTATGAAATCAGCAATTTTGCGCTGCCTGGCTTCAGAAGTAAACACAACAGCAGTTACTGGCAACAAAAACCGTATCTCGGTATCGGACCTTCTGCACATTCGTTTGACGGAAATCACCGCTACTGGAATATGGCAAATAATCCTTTGTACATGAAAGCAATGGAAGATGAAACGCCAATTTTTCAGATGGAAACCCTGACTGAAACCATGCGGTTGAATGAATATATCATGACCTCTTTGCGCACTGTGGAAGGAATGGATTTTGATTATGTAACAAAAAAATTTTCGCCGGAGTTTAATTTTACAATCAGAGAAAAGCTCAATAAACTTTCTGCAAATTGGTTTTCTGAAAGGAAGGATAAAGTGGTTTTATCGGAAGAAGGTATTTTGTTTACAGATAAAATCAGCGCTGAACTATTTTTTTAGTAATTCCTCTTTCCCTGAAACAAACCGATGTTGTACCCTGCGCGGATAACGGGTATTTCACGGCCATGTACATCCACATAGGGGGAGTTCTGGTCTCTCATGACATCCCATGAAATTGAAAAATAGTAATAGGTATTGCTTCCGCTTACACGTCCGCCGGCGTATCCAATTCCCAGCAAAAGAGACGGAGCATTAATGTGATAAATGTCATTCGAAGTGCTGGGGCCAATAGCCGGAATGTATTTATATCGCATAAAATTATATTCATACTGGGCGGTGCCAAACAAAAAGTTTATGGGAAAAAGCCTGACAAATACACCCGGCCCGATAATCGTTTGGCGGAGTTTGTCGCCGTCGGTCTGGTAGTCTCGCTGAGATAGATAATTAAAGTTGAGTGTGACGCCGGCGTCGGCCCAGTTGCTGACACTGTAACCAAATACCGGCGAGATTCCCAGGTTGGTTGCAATGCTCGAAAATCCGAGGTTCAGATCGCCGCCCGTAAAAAGCCTCTGGCGGTTAAAAGATTGGGACTTTTCTTCTTTTTGATCCTGCGCATGGATTCCAAAAGACATAAGCATCAATATAACTATAACAAAAATCTTCTTCATAACAATGAGGATATAAGTTGCAATCTACTTTCTTTATTCGATTTATTATAAGGGCAGTAAAAAAATCAGGGGTCTCGCAAAAAATATTTTTTAGTACGAATATAATCGTATGTTTGTGTACGATATAATTCGTAAAAAGTAAAAATAACCATCATGCAATATGTAAGATTTTCAACAATTGTCTGTATTGGCATTGCCGCCATCTCTTTTTTGAGTTCTTTCCGGCCGGCAGGCCTGAAAAATAGTAGCCGCGTCAATGACAGAGACACTCTGATTCCGCTGCAAATCCGGAAAGAAATAAGTGAATCCGTCAGGCAAGCCATGAAAGAAATCCAATCCGCAGATCTGAATAAAATTAACAATGATTTGCAGGTCGCATTATCCGGTATCGATTTTGCCCGAATCAATAGCGAGACACAGAAAGCATTGGAATCGATTCGCTGGAACGACGTGCAGAATACTTTGAACAAAGCAATGAAGAATATTAACGCCAAAGAATTGGAAACTGAAATCCGGAACAGCCTCCGGGAAGCGCAATTGCAATTGGAAAAAGCAACGCAAAACCTCCGGCTTCAGAATCAAAAACCGAAACAGCAAAAGAAAGATTCGGAGAAACAAAAAACAGAACTGCAATCGCCGGAAAACAAAGCCCGACCGGCATCACAGGAGGTTTACCACCTGTCGAATCAATTTCAGGAAGACCGTCTGTTTCCTGCGCCGCCCTTTCTTCCGCGGATTTAAAAAAATTATCAGGCGATCACAAAACATTGAAAATTTTTTCTGTATTTGAAACAAATATCTGTCACATCCGCATCTGTCGGGCTTTCTCATGTTTATTAACAGGTTGTGCAAAAAACTACGCATTCTGAAAAAAAACGAATGGCTAAGTTTGTGTGCGTTAGGGTGTAGTTTTCAGGGTAATCGACCGGCAACTTGTATAAACAGCAAACGGCTTCAAACGCCGGGATTATTTTTCTGAAAAACTTAATATGGGAATCCGGTGTAAAACCGGAGCTATCACCGTAGCTGTAATCCTTATAAATATTTCCGGCAGGCAAGCCACTTTTCGCAAGATGGCGAATGGGAAGGCGCCGGAAAAAAGGAAAGCCAGAAGACCTGCCCCGACAAACAAAGAAATGCTTTCGGTGGAAAAGCAGATTGTGAGTAAGTGGCCTTTTCCGGCTTCGTCTTGCCTTCTGATTTCTGCTGTATTTTTTAACCTTTATAACCCATTCAATCATGAGTCTTTTTGAAAAAAGAATCAATTACAAACCGTTTGAGTATCCGGAGGTATTGAAGTTTACAGAAGCGATCAATGAATCATTCTGGGTACATTCCGAAATAGATTTTACTGCCGACACGCAGGATTTTCACTCTTATCTTTCATCCGGGGAACAAAAGGCAATCAAACACAGCCTGCTGGCAATTGCACAGATTGAAGTATCCGTAAAATCTTTTTGGGGAAATCTGTATCATCATTTTCCAAAACCTGAGCTCAACGGACTTGGCAGCACCTTTGCCGAGTGTGAGTTCCGCCATTCAGAAGCTTATTCCCGGTTATTGGAGGTGTTGGGATATAATGATGAATTCGAAAAACTTATAAAAGTTCCGGTGATCAAAGAGAGAATTGATTACCTGAACAGGGCCTTGAAATCAACAAACGCTACCGACAGGGGAGAATATACGCTGGCATTGGTTTTATTTACCATTTTGATAGAAAATGTGTCCCTGTTCAGCCAGTTTGCCGTTATACTGTCTTTCCCCCGGTTCAAAAGCTGGATGAAAAATGTAAGCAACATTATTGCCTGGACTTCCATAGACGAACAGGTGCATGCCAATGCCGGTATCTGGCTGATCAATAAAATAAAGGAAGAATTTCCGGAATTGCCCGGAGAGGAAATGATTCAAAAAATAATTTCCATGGTAAAGGAGTCCATTGAAATAGAAGAACGGATTATCGATTGGATATTTGAAGACGGTGATCTGGATTTTCTTTCCAAACAATCGCTTGTTCATTTTATCAAATTCAGAGTTGATGAAAGTCTTGAAAAGATAGGCATTCCCAAACAATACAACATTACGACGGCTGAATACGAACCGATGAAATGGTTTGAAGAAGAAGTATTTGCCAACAGTCTTGATGATTTCTTTGCCAAACGGCCGGTGGACTATACCAAGCACGATAAAAGTATTACAGCGAATGATCTTTTTTAATCCGGTTTTTTAAATCCTTCACAACACATTAATTATGGAAACTATTTTTGAGACCAGACCTGTAAGAGAAAGGTATTGGTGGAAAAACGAAGAAAGCGAGCAAAATCTGAATCGCGGCTATCTTCTGAAAGGAGAAACGGTGAAAAGCGCTATTGAAAGAATTTGTACAGCCGCCGCCCGGAGGCTGTTCAAACCAGAACTTAAAGATGCCTTTGTGGAAATGGTGGAGAGAGGATGGATGAGCCTGAGTTCTCCCGTCTGGGCCAACATGGGAACCGAGAGAGGGCTTCCTATTTCCTGTTTCAATGTGCATGTGCCCGACAATATTGAAGGCATTACCCACAATCTGGGCGAAGTGATTATGCAAACCAAACTGGGAGGAGGCACCTCTGGTTATTTCGGCGGATTGAGGGGAAGAGGAAGCGCCGTTACTGATAATGGCAAAAGCAGCGGAGCCGTCAGTTTCATGCGCTTGTTTGATACGGCTATGGATACGATTTCGCAGGGAGGTGTACGAAGAGGTGCATTTGCCGCTTATCTGGATATTGACCATCCGGATATCGGAGAATTCCTGCAAATCAAGGAAATTGGAAGCCCCATTCAGAATTTGTTTTTTGCCGTTTGTGTTCCCGATTACTGGATGCAGGATATGATTGGCGGTGATAAGGATAAACGCACCATTTGGGCAAAGGTTTTGGAAAGCCGCCAGCAAAGGGGGTTGCCCTACATATTTTTTACGGATAATGTGAATAAAAATAAACCCCAGGTTTATAAAGACCTGAACTATACCATTCATGCCAGCAACCTGTGTTCGGAGATCATGTTGCCCAGTACCGAAGACGAATCTTTTATCTGTTGCCTCTCTTCGCTGAATCTTGAACTCTACGATGAATGGAAAGATTCCGATACCGTGAGACTTGCTATCTTTTTTTTGGATGCCGTACTTCAGGAATTCATTGAAAAAACAGAGGGAAATTATTACATGTCAAATGCCCACCGGTTTGCCAAAAATCACAGGGCATTGGGATTGGGTGTGTTGGGATGGCATTCTTTTCTTCAGAAAAATATGATACCGTTTGAGGGGCTGCGCGCCAAGCAACTGACAGATGCCATTTTCAGCGACATCAGCGGAAGGGCCAATAAGGCATCTGAAGAACTTGCCCGGATTTACGGCGAACCCCCGTTGCTTAAAGGTTACGGACGAAGGAATACAACCGTTATGTCCATTGCCCCCACGACATCCTCTTCTGCAATACTCGGACAGGTATCTCCGGGTATCGAGCCCTTCAGCAGCAATTATTACAAGGCGGGGCTTTCAAAAGGAAACTTCATGAGGAGGAATAAATACTTAGCCGAATTATTAAAAGAAAAAGGAATAGACAACGAAGACGTTTGGCGCTCCATTATGCTGAATCACGGAAGCGTACAGCATTTGAATGAACTGGATGAAAATGAAAAAGCTGTATTTAAAACCTTTAAAGAAATAAGTCAGTTGGAAATTATCCAACAGGCATCCATCAGGCAAAAGTATGTGGATCAGGGTCAAAGCCTGAATCTGAATATACCGTCATCCGTTCCGGTAAAAGATGTGAACCGGCTGATGATAGAAGCATGGAAATTAGGAATTAAATCTCTCTACTATCAACGGAGCCAGAGCGTATCAAAAGAATTGGTGAACAGCCTGGTAGTTTGCAAAAGCTGTGAAGGATAGAAAAGTCCGGAGCAGATCCGGTATCGCTGAAGATAAAGTTGCTGTGAAGATACCTGAACGAAGATGATAGTTGATATGGGCATTGTTGTTCAGACATTTTGTTACGGTTATTACTTTCCTTTTATTGTCAATGACATATCACAGAAGTTTTTATTGGCAGATATTTTATTGAACTCATGACCGGTAACTGATAAGGATTCGGATACTCCAGAATAAATGGAATTCTTACATTTCTAATTTGACTTTTCAAAAAAGTATTATAAGAGAATCCGGTAATGTTATACATCAGAATCCAAACGTACTTTTTCGTAAGTGATAAATTGTAGTCTTTTGTTATCGGCAGACACTCTGCAAAATGGAGATTCTTTAATACCTGAATCCGTACGCTTTATGCTGTCTGATTTTTACTACGTTTTTATAGATGAACAGAGCAATTGATACACAGAATATAATTTCCCAGAGTAAATATCCCTGTAATAAGATAAAAATTATAACGACACCAAAGGTTAAAACAATTATTACATTAATATTGGGAATCACAGAAAATCCCAATTGTTTTCTAAAAGTTGGTATTACATTTTTTAGGAATAAATTGTACAGGTACAGACTATAATCAACATCGGGTTCAAATTGTGTTTCTACATCATTCATCCAATTCATAAGGATCTTATTGATTTCTTCCCTTTGGTTTTCTTCCTTTATTTGTTCAATATTGTTGATAAAATTAAATAAGGAGGATCTGTGAAAATATTTCCAGTCATTTTTGGAAATGTTACCGGAAATTTCATAAAATTTTTTCAAAAGCTCGGCCTGGTTCATGTTGAGGTTATCGCCTATGGCATCGTAAGTTAGGGAAGAATGTCTGATTTTTATAGAACTGGTTCTCTCTGTAATATTCATCACCGTAAATCCGTCAGCAGTCATATCCGGAATCTTGAATTTAGCGATCTGTTTTTTCTTCTAAAAAACGATCCCCAAAATCAGGCATCCGAGTACAATAAGAGGTGCAGGAATTTTCGTAAAAGTGAGCAGTGCGAAGGTGCCAAATACTGTCAGTACATTTAATATACTGATTGTACTGAAATCCCAGATATTGATATCTTTCATCAGGAAGAAAAATGCAGCCACCATGATACCCACGACCACTGCATTAATTCCTTCCAGCGAGCGGTGAATGACAG
>Ga0209916_1002035_pt1 | contig 12219 bp, 9 predicted proteins | sample ThiBio_1000_plan_FD_183956 | JGI IMG/M metagenome (GOLD analysis project Ga0209916, IMG submission 183956) | Wastewater bioreactor microbial communities from Cape Town, South Africa - Thiocy_solids_2 (SPAdes) | ecosystem: Engineered > Bioreactor > Thiocyanate-remediating > Anaerobic-Aerobic ... | reverse complement strand
CCCGCCACAGCGGTTCGCCGCCCGCCAGCCTGGTCAGCGACTCGATTCCCAGCGCGTACTCGCGCAGCGCCAGTGACCGCTTGGTGCCCAGGTGACGTTCCCGCAGCCGGGTCAGGTTCTCGTGCAGGGTGTAGTCGGGTCCGTAGATGATCCGCAGGTATTCCCGGCCGCGGACCTTGACTCCCGGCTGCACCAGCCCCTTGCGGCCCCGTACCAGGGCGCCAGCGGCTTGACGACCATGCCCTCGCCGCCTGCGTCGGTCAGTTCCTGCCACCAGCGGACCCCGTCGGCGCGCGCCGCCTCGTTGCCTAGACGCACGACCAGCCGTCGGGTGCGCCGGAGGGTGACGGGGTCGGCGGCCACTAGCCGGTCGATGCGTTCCAGATGCCAGGGATGGTCCTGGTCCGCCCACACGTTGCCCTCGCCCGCGAGCAGCTGGAACGGCGCGAGTTGCACTCCGTCCAACCCGTCCACCGGCCACGCATAGTGCCGGTAGGCGGCGGTGTAGCGGTCGGCGTTGGCGGCGCGCCGCCGGGTTCGCTCGAGCACCTCCGTCACCTGTAGACCGCGATCCCGAGCGACGGCCAAGGCATCGATCTCAGCCGGCAGTGCGAGCCGGGCGGCCGCGCCGACGGCGGCGTATTGCTCGCGCAGCAACGGCTCCGCCTTCACCGACCAGGGCAGCAGCTCGGCGTCCAGCAGCAACCAGTCCGTGCCAAGCTCGTCCCAGAGCCCTGCAGTGTCGACGGTCGCTCGGACGCGGCCGAGCAGTTCTTCGGTGAGTTCGCGGTTGAAGAACATCCGCCCGGTGCGGGTGTAGACGGCGCCCATTTCTTCTCCGGTGGCGCCGAAACGTCGCGCCGCCACGGCGGAGTCCCGGCACACCAACACCGCCGCCCGGGATCCCATGTGCTTCTCCTGGCAGATCACCGCATCCACCCCGGCGGCAGCGTATCCGGCGAACGCCTCGTCCGGGTGCTCCAGCAGCCCCTCCCGCGCGGACGTCGCCACCGGAGACATGGTGGGCGGCAGGTAGCCGAGCCACCGGGGATGCAGCGCGAAACGGCTCATCACCTCCAGCGCGCCGGCGGCCTGCTCGGCCCGGATTGCCACCCGCCCGTGGTGCGCGGTGTGCACGCCGCGGATCCCCAGCACATCGGTGATGTCCAGATCGTCGGGTCGACGCGCCGCCTGGGTGTCCGCGGTTTCGCCCGGGCCAGGAACGCCGGCGCTGCCGGGTCGACCCGTAGCGTCGGGAAGGTCCGGCGACGATCCGACGGGGAACGGTCGGGTCGGTTCGTACCAGACCCGTTGCGCCGCAACCTGTACGATCTCCTTCTCCGGATAGCGCAGTGCCGTCAGGTGGCCGCCGAACACGCAGCCGGTGTCCAGGCACGGCGTGTTGTTGATCCACTCCACGTCGGGGGTGGGGGTGTGCCCGTACAGCACCATGGCCCGGCCGCGGTAGTCCACCGCCCATGGGTAGCGCACCGGCAGGCCGTACTCGTCGGTCTCGCCGGTGGTATCCCCGTACAGCGCGAACGCGCGCACCCGCCCGGACGCCCGGCCGTGATAGGCCTGCTTCAGACCCGCGTGCGCGACCACCAGGTTTCCGTCGTCTAGCACCAGGTGCGCGACCAGGTCGTAGCACCACCGACGTACCTCGGCGCGGAAGTCCTCGGGCTGGTCCGCGAGCTCGGCGAGCGTGGTCTCCAGCCCGTGGCTGATCGTCAGTTTGCGGCCGTCCAGCGCTCGCACCAGCTTGTTCTCGTGGTTGCCGGGGACCGCCAGGGCGTGCCCGGCCGCCGTCATGCCCATCGCCAGCCGTAGCACCCCGACGGTGTCCGGGCCCCGATCCACCAGATCGCCCAGGAAGATCACCCGCCGGCCCGTCGGGTGCGCGGCATCGACGGGACGGCCCCGATCGTCGCGGAAGATGGTATATCCCAACCGATCCAGCAGGTCCAGCAGCTCGCCCAGACAGCCGTGCACGTCACCGATCACATCGAACGGGCCGTGATCATCCCTGCGGTCGGAGTACAGCCGGGTGCGCTCGACGGTCGCGGCATCGACCTCGGATACCCCGTTCAGCACATGCACCATGCGGAAGCCCTCCCGGCCCAGGCCGCGCAACGACCGGCGCAGCTGATCGTGCTGCCGCTTGACTACCTGCGAACCGAAATCCCGGTCGGATCGATCGGCATTGCGCGCCACCGCCACCGACACCGGTACGTCCAGCACGATGGCCACCGGCAGCACGTCGTGTTCCCGGGCCAACGCGACCAGCTGCGCGCGACCCTCCCGGCTGACATTCGTGGCATCGACCACCGTCAGATGCCCAGCGGCCAGCCGCTTGCCGATGATGTAGCCCAGCACGTCGAAGGCGTCTTTGGTTGCCCCCTGGTCGTTCTCGTCGTTCGATACCAGGCCGCGGCACACGTCACTGGAGATCACCTCGTAGCGACCGAAATGTCGCGCGGCGAAGCTCGACTTGCCCGAGCCGGATACGCCGACCAGGGCGACCAGGCACAGCTCGGGGATCTGCACGACACTCATCGCGACCCCCCGTCCGCCGTCGCACCCGGTGCACTCCGGGTGAACACAGCAAGCTGAGTCGGCGCTCCGCGTTCGGAGTCCACCTCGCCCACCGGCGCAAGCTCAACCGTGTAGCCGAATTCCCGGGCGACCCATTCCGTCCAGTCGGCGAATTCGATACGGGAGAATTCGAATCGGTGGTCCGGGTGCCGCATGGTGCCGGCCGGGAGACGCGGGTACAGCGGGTTGTAGTCGGCGTTGGGAGTGGTGACGATGACGGCTGCCGGGCGCGCGTGGCCGAACACCGACCGCGCCAGTGCGGGCAACCGCTCCGGGTCCAGGTGCTCGATCACCTCGGCCAGCACGATCGCGTCCCAGCCGATCAACCGGGCGTCCCGATACGTCGCCGACGATTGCAGCAGCCAGACCCGCGCCCGCTGGCGATCGGAGAGCCGATCGAGCCCGAGACGCCGCTCGGCGCGGTGCAGCTGGCCTGCCGCGACGTCCACCCCCACGATCTCGGTGAACGCGGAGTCATCCAGCAGGTCTGCCAGCAATGCGCCCTCGCCGCAGTCGAGATCGACCACCCGGCGCGCGCCGGTTCGGCGCAGCGCGGCCACCACCGCGGCGCGTCGCGCCCCGGCCAGGGGTGCCGCCTGCGCCACCGGCTGACCGCCGTAGGTCTCCGTCACCGCCTGATCATCGATCTCCCCGCCGCGGTCGGGCGAGTCGTCCAGTGCCGCCAGGCGTTCGGTCGCATCGGCGATCAACGCGCGGCGATGCGCCAGGTATCGGCGGGTGATCTCCTCCCGCTCCGGATGGGTGGCAAGCCATCCCTCGCCGCGGTGCAGCAGCTTGTCGATCTCGTCGCTGCCCACCCAGTAGTGCTTGGCGCCATCCAGTACCGGCAGCAACACGTACAGGTGCCGGAGCGCCTCGGCGAGCACCTGGGTGCCACTTAGCTCCAGATCTAGGTACGGCGCCGGGCCCCACCGAGCGACCTGCGGGTCCAGCGGCGCGGTGCGTGTGCTGACGTTCCACCCGAGCGGCGAGAACAGCCGCTCGACCAGGTCCGCACCGGCCGGCACGGCGGGCACCCTCAGGGTCAGGGGAAGTGGCGTCTCGGCCAGCTCCGGCCGGGCCTCGCACCGCCCCCGCAGCGCCGTGGAGAACACCCGGGCCAGGGCCACCGCGAGCATCGACGAGGCCGCGTAGGGGCGATCGTTGACGTACTGCGCCAGCGAGAAGCCGTCACCGCCGAACCGTCGGTGCCGCACCAGACCGACCGGGTCCACCTCCACCAGCAGGGCAGCCGTGCACCGGTCGGTCGCCGCCTGCGGATAGAACACGTGCGCCCGTCCGACAGGAAGATCGAACCGTTGCACCCGGCCGGGATGCTTGTGCAGCAGGTACCCCAGATCGAGCGCGTCGGGCACCGTCGGGCCGGAGGTCAGCGTGATGGTCAGCAGCACCGGGCCAGTATGGCCGGGCTGCCCGACGCGATGCCCGTGAGTTTCCGTCCGGCAGGCTCAGCCCTCCTTGCCGCCTTCGCTGGTGGCCCGCTGCTGGATCTCCGAGACCACCGTCGGGTCGGCCAGCGTGGTGGTGTCGCCCAGCGCTCGGTTCTCCGCCACATCCCGCAGCAACCGGCGCATGATCTTGCCGGACCGGGTCTTGGGCAGCTCCGGGGTGAACACGATGTTCGCCGGCTTGGCGATCGCCCCGATCACCTTGCCCACGTGATCGCGCAACTCGACCAGCTTGGCCGGCGAGCCCTCCTTGCCGCCCTTGAGCGTCACGAACGCGACCACTGCCTGACCGGTCATGGCGTCCGCCCGGGCTGTCACCGCCGCCTCGGCCACCTCCGGGTGGTCCACCAGGGCCGACTCGATCTCGATGGTCGACAGCCGGTGCCCGGACACGTTCATCACGTCGTCGATTCGGCCCATCAGCCAGTAGTCGCCGTCGGCGTCCACCCGGGCACCGTCACCGGCCATGTACACGCCAGGGAAGCGGCTCCAGTAGGTCTCGCGGTAGCGCGTGTCGTCGTTGTACAGCCCGCGCAGCATGGACGGCCACGGCTTCTTGACCACCAGATACCCGGCGCCCGAGCCCGGTGCGATCTCATTGCCCTGGTCGTCGAACACGGCCGGTTCGATACCGATGAACGGTCGGGACGCCGAGCCCGGCTTCAGGGTGGACAGGCCCGGCAGCGGGGTGATCAGCACCATGCCGTTCTCGGTCTGCCACCAGGTGTCCACCACCGGGGTGCGGCCGCCGCCGATGTGGTCGCGGTACCAGACCCACGCCTCCGGGTTGATCGGCTCGCCGACCGAGCCGATCACCTTCAGCGAGGACAGGTCATGCTGCTCGGCGTACTCCGGTCCCCACTTCATGTGCGTGCGGATCGCCGTGGGTGCGCAGTAGAGCACCGTCACCTTGTACCGCTCGATGATGTCCCACCAGCGGTCCTTGTCCGGGAAGTCCGGGGTGCCCTCGTACATCACCGAGGTGGTCGCGTTGACCAGCGGCCCGAACACGATGTAGCTGTGCCCGGTGATCCAGCCGATGTCCGCTGCGCACCAGTACACCGTGTCCGGCTTGATGTCGAAGATGTAGTGGTGGGTCGTCGAGGTGCCGGCCAGGTATCCCGCGGTGGCGTGCACGATGCCCTTGGGCTTGCCGGTGGTGCCCGAGGAGTACATCAGGAACATCAGGTCCTCGGAGTCCATCGGCTCGCACGGCCGGGACGCCGGGTCGTCGGACTGGCCGTTCACCACGTCGTGCCACCAGTGGTCGCGCCCGTCGCGCATCGTCACATCGTTGCCGCCGCGCCGGACCACCACGCACGTGGTGGTGGACGGGGCGGCATCCATGGCGGTGTCGGCGGTGGACTTGAGGTCGAAGACCTTGCCGCGCCGGTACGAGCCGTCCTGAGTGATCAGGTGCGTGCACTGCATGTCGTTGAGTCGGCCGGACAGCGAGTCGGCGGAGAACCCGCCGAACACCACCGTGAACGGCGCCCCCAGCCTGGTCAACGCCAGCATGGTGTACACCAGTTCCGGAACCATGCCCATGTACACCCCGACGTGGGTGCCCTTGCCGATCCCCACCGAGGCGAAGGCGTTGGCGGTCTTGACCACCTCACGCTGCAGATCCGCGTACGTGATGACGGCGCGATCGCCGACCGGTTCGCCCTCCCAGTAGTAGGCGACCTTGTCGCCCAGGCCGTTCTCCACGTGCCGGTCGACGCAGTTGTAGCAGGCGTTGATCGTCCCGCCCAGGTACCACTTCGCGTAGGGCGGATCCCACTGCTTGAGTTCGGTGAACGGGGCGAACCAGGACAGGCGCTCGCGGCCCTCGCGTTCCCAGAACGCGTCCGGATCCTGGTCGTAGAAGCCTGGCCCCGCGTTCGCCTGTGCGGTGAACTCGGCGGCCGGCGGATAGCTGCGCTGCTCGTTGAGCAGGTTGGAGATGTTCGTGTTCTCCGCTTGCGTCATCTGCCTTCAGCCTTTCGATCGCGTGATGCTGCTGGAAGATCGTGCTCGTCCCCCCAGCAATCCTGCCTCCCCGGTCCGCGAGGCGGGCAACGGGGTCAACCGATCCCAATCCTGCTGCCGCCGCGCCGGGACGGCAACCGGTGCCGCGGTGTGGTTCTCGCGTACTTGTCGGGGTGCTGACTGCCTATCCACGGAGGAGCGCGCAGAACATCGCCTCCGTGCCGTGGCGGTGCGGCCACAGTCGGACGGTGGGGCCCGTCCCGAGTTGCTCGACGCCCGGGAATGCGGATCGGGCATCGATCAGGTCGCAACCGGCCACGATCGCGGAGGTCTCTGCCGGGTGCGGCGAGCAGGCCAGGTATCCGACGACCCCGCCCGGGCGCACTACACGCAGGGCGGCCGCCACGAGTTCGGCCTGCAGGGCTGCCGCTGGGCGGATGTCGCAGGGCCGGCACGTCCAGCGGGCTTCGGGTCGGCTACGGAGCTTGCCGAGCCCGCTGCACGGCGCATCGACCAGCACCCGGTCGTAGCCGCCGACTGTTGAAGGGATCGTCCGAGCATCGCCGGTGAGGACCTCGACGCCCATGCCAGCGGTCGATTGGCGCACCGCCGCCGCACGGTCCGCCCGCAGTTCGACTGCGGTGACTCGCGCCCCCCGCTGCGCTCCGATGAGGGCCAGCAGTGTGGTGGAGGCCCCCGGCCCCGCGCACAGGTCGAGCCACCGTTCATCGCGGCCATGCAGAGGTGCCGAGGCGGTGGCGATGGTACCCAGCTGGCGCCCCTCGTCCTGCAGGCCGGCCCGGTGGTCACGCACGGCGTCGATCTGGAAGGGATCGCCGCCGTCGAGGCGAACGGCATAGGGGGAGTAGCGGCCGGACTTCCCACCCGCGTGGGCGGCCAGCTCGGTGCGGTCGATCCGACCCGGCCAGGCGACCAGGTCCGTGTCGGGCCATCGGTCGTTGGCCCGCAGGGCGATCTCGAGCTCGTCCGGTGCTGCCGACAGCGCCTGCGAATACGCCGCGGCGATCCACTCGGGGTGCGCGCAGCGCAGTGAAATCCGTGCCAGGCCGGGACGGTCCGGGGACATGCGCATCGCCCAGGTATTCCAACCAGCGGTGGCGACCTCGTGCAGGACGGCACCGGCGAAATTGATGGCGCCCCGGTCGTTGGTCACCCTTCTGGCCAGATCCGCTGTGGTGGACATCGTCAGATGGGGAGGGACCCGGCTGTTCAGTAGCTGGTGGGCGCCCAGGCGGAGCAGGTTCAACATGTCCGGCCCGAGGGAGGATGGACGGCGGCCGGAGCAGCAACCGATGATCTCATCGAGCGTTCCGCTTGTGCGCAGCGCGCCGTAGCCGAGTTCGGCGCACAACCTGGCATCCTGACCGGTCAGCCCGGCCTCCCTGACCAGCTGGGGGAGAGTCACATTCGAGTGGGCGCCGTCGACGGTCACGGCCCGAAGCAGCTGAAACGCCACCGTTCGTGCTGCCTCGGGTGTCCGCTCGACCCGGAAACGATCGAGCCAGGACGATCGATTCGACCGCCACACGCCGGCGCGCGATCGCCTCGGCGATGCGCGGTGATCAAGCCGCCCAACGCTCGTCGGTCGTCCTGGTTTGCACGTCTGGATCATCGTGATCCCTTCTATAACCGTGATCCGCTGTGGGGCGCCATGACGTGTCTGGGGCCTTATCCTGTCGCCGCATCTGCCAGCGCGAAACCAGCGATTGCGACGGTCAACCCCAGCGCCAGATTGGCAAGGACATTGCCCGCGGCGCGTGTTCCCTGTCGGGACTCGAGGAACTCGACGGTTTGATATGCGAACGTGGAGAACGTCGTCAACGCACCGCATAGGCCCGGTTCGAGTATCGCCGTGGCGACCGTGCCCAGGTTCCGATGTGCGGCAAGACCGGCAAGTGTCCCGAGGATCAGTGACCCGAGCAGGTTGACGGCTAGCGTCCCCCAGGGGAAGCGACGGCTCAGGCGACGGGTCACGTACTCGTCGATGATCCATCGCAGGGGCGCGCCGACTGCCCCTCCCACGGCGATCGAGATGGCGATCACGGGTACGCCCCCAGGCGCCTGCCCCATGTCACTCCGCCCCACACCGCGGTCAGGCCGAGTGCGAGTGATAGCACCAGGTACAGCCCCGCCAGGGCGTAGCGCTCGTGACGGCTCAGCAGCATGATCTGGACGACGTAGGTGGAAAAGGTCGTGTACGAGCCGATGAATCCGATGCCGAGCGCCGCGCGGACATACCCGCGGTGGAAGGGGCGCGCTGCGAGGTACCCGTACAGCAGGCCCAGCGCGAGCGCACCGGATAGATTCACCGCCAGTGTCCCGACCGGAAGTTGTTGAGCCGGGTCGGGGATCACCAACCCCGCGGCATAGCGCGCGGGTGCGCCCAACGCCCCGCCGATCGTGATGGCAAGCAAGAGGCGCCGTCGGGCGCCCGAACTGGGCCTGGCGATGTGCTGCTCGGCGAGCGAACCTTCGTGGCTCATCGGCGCGTGACGCCGCGCGGTGCGGGTGGTCCGGTGCCGGCGAATGCACGGTGGACGGGACCCGAGAAGCCGACGGACAGTCTATTGACAAGGACGCGCACGGCAACTATTTTCACATGAAAGTACTACCGATGTCCAGCATCGATTTACCGGCCACCGCAATGGGTTCCGGTGGTGCTGGGCCGTGCGTGCGCCAGAGCGCGAGCACTCAAGCCCGGGAGATCGTATGAGTGACAGTGTGGTTGAGCAGCTGACTCGCCGGAAGAGTTCCCGGGCAGCAGGGCGCGGTGCGAAGTCCGAGAAGGTGGAGGACTATACCGCTCGGTACACGCCGCGCAGCTACCGTCGGTGGAGCGAATTCACCGTCGCCACGACGGCCTTGGGCGGGATGGCCTACCTGGCCGACTTTGCGATCGGCGGCGGCATCGGGATGTCCTACGGCACGGCCAATGCGGTGGTAGGCATCCTGGTCGCCGGCCTCATCATCTTTGTGACGGCGTTCCCGCTCGGGTACTACACCGCTCGGTACAACATCGACATCGACCTGGTCACCCGAGGCTCGGGATTCGGATACTACGGCTCGGTCATCACCGAAGTCGTGTACTTCAGCTACTGCTTCATCTTCTTCGCCACCGAGGGATCGATCATGGCGCAGGGCCTGAAGCTCGGGCTGAAGATCCCGCTCTGGCTCGGGTACCTGATCTGTGCGCTCATCATCATCCCGCTGGTGTTCTACGGGATGAACACGTTGAACAAGGTACAGGTCTGGACGACACCCATCTGGATTATTCTGATCATCTTCCCGATTGCCTACCTCGCGGCCAGCGACCCGCATGCGATCGACCAGTTCCTGAACTTCCACGGCGCAAGCGGCACTGAGACGCTCAGCGCGGCGGGCATTTTCCTTGCCGCCGGTGCGCCGTTGGCGCTAACTGGGCAGATCGCAGAACAGAACGACGTACTGCGCTTCATGCCGCCGAAGACCGACCGGAACAGGCATTCCTGGTGGGCGGCGACCATCCTCGCCGGCCCGGGCTGGATGCTGCTGATGGTGGTCAAGCAGATCCTCGCGGTCTTCCTGGCGGTGTATGTGCTCAACGAGCTCACGCCATCCCTGGGAGGCTCGGCGGCCTCCGGTCTTGCACTCGAGCCCGTGGAGCAGTTCCGTGAGGCATTCAAGACCGCGGTTCCGGGGTGGCTGGCGCTGACGCTGGCCGTCATTCTGGTGGTGGTCAGTCAAGTCAAGATCAATGTCGTCAACGGATACTCGGGCTCGTTGGCGTGGACCAATGCGTGGACCAGGGTGACCAAACGATACCCAGGGCGGGTGGTCTTCCTGCTGGTCAATCTCGCGGTGGCGCTGGCGCTGATGGAAGGAGACATGTTCAGCTTCTTGAACAAGCTGTTAGCCTTCTACGCCAATTGCGGTATCGCCTGGATCATGACGGCCGGCGCCGACATCATCGTCAACAAGAAGATCCTGAAGATCTCGCCGGAGCTGCCGGAGTTCCGCCGCCCCATGCTGTATGCGATCAACCCGGTGGGTGTGGGCGCGTTCCTGCTGGCGACCGGGCTGTCCTGGGCGGTCTACTTCGGCGGTTTCGGCCTGGGAGCCAAGCCGTACTCGCCGCTGGTCGCGGCCGGCGTGGCTATCGTGGCGGCCCCGGTGCTCGCGCTGATCACCCGGGGGAAGTACTACCTCAAGCGAGTCGATGACGGTATGGATGCTCCACGTTTCGACGCCGATGGCAATCCGGCAGCCGGCGATTTCACCTGCCATGTCTGCGGCGGTGTCTTCGAGCGTCCCGACATGATGGCCTGCCCCGTGCACGGCGATGCGATCTGTTCGATGTGCCTGACCACCGATGTGCACGGCGTGCACATCCTGGAGGTGAGCGAGGCGACCCGGCCGTGAGAGCGACGGAGCCGTGCGGGACGGGGTCCGGGGCTTGATGGCCCATTCATGTGCTATTTCGTCGCGTAGGTCTACAGCGCCGTGAGGATATCGAAGTCGAACCCGTCGGCACGCGCCAGGTACACCGGCTGGCGCAGGTGTGCTTGGTGCATCTGCATCGCGCCCCGCGGCCCGTCGTAGCCGACCGAGTCCGCCACGGCCAGCATGCGGTCAATGTCTGTCGAGCCGGCGCGGCGGAGCAGCTCGGCCAGCGTGCGGATCCCTTCGTAACAGGATTCTGCGGCGTTGTTCAGCGGCGGCGCGGACGGACCGAATCGAGCGATGTAGTCGCCCATGAGATCCATGGCTCCCGCCGTCGCCAGGGATCGGAAGTAGGACGCCGCGACGAACAGCGACTGCGTTGCGGCTGAGCCGCTGGCCATCAGCATGTTCTCTTCCATCAGCGGGCTGAAGCGGATCACGCTCTGGTGCAGATTGCGTGCCGCGAACGCTCGATTGAATGTGACGGCGTCCTGCCCAACCAGGTACATGATCACCCCGTTGGCACCGCTGAGTTCGATATTCGACAAAACCTTGGACCAGTTGGTGTTGCCCAGCGGTACGTATGCCTCCCCCAGAATGTTCACGGCGAGGTGGCGCGCGTACCGTCGTGTCACCGCGGCCGACGCCCGGGGCCAGACATAGTCGTCGCCGACGATGAACCACCGGCTCACGCCCGCGCGGTCACGCAGCCAGCGCAGCGCCGGCAGCACCTGGTCGACCGGCGTCTCGCCGGAGCAGAAGACCCCCGGCGTCTGCTCGCCTCCCTCGTACAACGACGTGTACACGTACGGGATACGGTGATCGACGATCGGAGAAAGTTGTTGCCGCACCGCGGAGATGTGCCAGCCGGTGACCGCATGGATACGCCGCGTCCGGATCAGGCGGTCCAATTGCCGCCGGATCAGGTGCGGGTCCGCGCCGCCATCCAGAATGTCGAATTCGAGTGGTCGCCCGAGGACCCCGCCTTCGGTGTTGATCTGCTCCACCGCAAGCTGGGACACCGCCTCGCAGGACGGCCCGAAGATCCCGGCGGGACCCTGTTCCGGAACGACCAGCCCGACCCGGTAGGCACCGCCCGAGGGGGCACACGCGTCATCGAGATCGAAAGCCTCCGCCAGCTTCACCGGCCGCCTCCATCCTGGTGATAGCATTATCGGGCCTACAGGCTCGCAGTGGAAGGGATCTCATGAATCCTTGGGTGGAGCGTGGGACCCATTCCGGGATGGCGAGGTGAGAATGCCTGCCGAGACCCGATCGCTGCGGTTGAGCGATGCGCCGTCGGTACTGCTGCTGCATGCGGTGACGTCGAGGACGTCGGCACTGGTGGCCCGCGCCCTGGAAGGCACTGGGTACCGGCTCGACCAGTGGCGAGTTCTGGATATCGTCGCGCGACAGCGCGGCATTGCCATGTCTGCCCTCGCGGAGGCGGTTCCCATGCCGGCGCCTTCTCTGACTCGGCTGGTCGATCGTTTGGTGGAGGATGCGTTGCTCTACCGCGCGGACGATCCTGGCGATCGGCGGCGGGTGTTGGTCCACGTGTCGACCCGCGGTGAGCAGGTGCACCAGCGCCTGGCCGGGTTCGTGGCCGCTGCGGATGCCGAAGCGCTGGCCGCGTTGCCCCCAGACGATGTCGCACGCCTGCGGGGGCTGCTCCAACGCCTCAGCGATGCGTTGGTTGCTGGAGAGTTCTGAACCGCGTTTGCGCAGGCCGACGCGGCGGGGC
>Ga0209916_1002029_pt1 | contig 12292 bp, 11 predicted proteins | sample ThiBio_1000_plan_FD_183956 | JGI IMG/M metagenome (GOLD analysis project Ga0209916, IMG submission 183956) | Wastewater bioreactor microbial communities from Cape Town, South Africa - Thiocy_solids_2 (SPAdes) | ecosystem: Engineered > Bioreactor > Thiocyanate-remediating > Anaerobic-Aerobic ... | reverse complement strand
CGCGTGGTTCGAAATCCACCTGTGGCGTGGATTTCGAACCACGGTAGGACGACCGGGGATCCGCGTGGTTGGAAACCCGCGCCATACGCGGATTTCCAACCACGCAGACCCCTGACCGTTCGGGGACCGGCCCTCAGCACCCGTCGTGGGCGTCCCGTCACGGATCCGTGACCCTCCCGTGCGCCTCCCGCGGGTGTCCCTCCACACCTTCCGCACACCCGCCCCTCTCGCCACGGCCACAGCCTGCCCGGGCCGTGGCGAGAGGGGCGGGTCCGTAATCCGGGCGCCACCTTGCGAGGCCTGGACCCTTCCCGGGCGACAGCTTGCGGGCCCCCGCCCCGGGCCCCGGCAAACCGGCTTGGAGAGCCAGGTCCGGTCACGAGCGCAGGATTACGGCCATGCTACGAAGACGGCGTCCGATACCGATCCTTCTCATCGCTGTGACCGTCAGCTTCGGCCCGGTGCTGATGCTGGCGCAACCGCGCCCCTGGTCTGTCTGCATCGGGGGTTGCTCGATCAAGGAGACGATCCTGCGGCCCGCTCGTGCTGTCAGGGTCGAGCGAGGCTCCCCTACGCCAGCTTGGCGAGGCTCAGGGCGTAGTCCTCGGCCGGGTCGGTGAACCAGTGGGCCATCGCCAGGCCGGTGCCAGCGTAGGACTCCTCGAGGCGGGGACGGGTGAACTTGGTGGAGATCTCGGTGCGCATGATCTCGCCGGCGTCGAAGTGGACCGTGAGGTCGAGGTCGGCGAGGTGGACATCTTGGTCGGCGAGGGAGCGAAGGCCGATGTCGATCCACTCGTGCACGGCGTCCCAGCGGGCGACGTGCTCGAAGGCTTCGAGGTCGAAGTCGCCGCCCAGCTCGCGGTTCAGGACGCTGAGGACGTTCCTGTTGAACTCGGCGGTGACCCCGGCCGGGTCGTCGTAGGCGAGCTCGAGGCGCGCCGCGTCCTTGACCAGGTCGGTGCCCAGCAGCAGATGGTCGCCGACGTCGAGGAGGCTGGCGATGCGGCAGAGGAAGGCGGCGCGCTCGTCGGGGTAGAGGTTGCCGATCGTGCCGCCGAGGAAGGCGATCAGGCGCGGGCCGGCCTCGCTCGTCGTCGGGGTGCGCTCCAGGTGCGCCTCGAAGTCGCAGACCAGGCCGTGGACGTCGAGGCCGGGGTACTCCTCGACCAGCGCCGCGGCGGTTTCGCGGGTGATCTCCTCGGAGATGTCGACCGGGACGTAGGTGCGGAGGCTGCCCGCGTCGCGCATCGCGTCCAGCAGGTGTCGGGTCTTCGAGGCCGAACCGGAGCCGAGCTCGATCAGGGTCGCCGGATGGCCGGCCGCGGCGACGATCTCGGCCGAGCGCTCTTCGAGGATCTGGCGCTCGCGCCGGGTCGGGTAGTACTCCTCCAGCTCGGTGATGGCCTCGAAGAGACGGGAGCCGCGCTCGTCGTAGAAGTACTTCGGCGAGAGCTCCTTCGGGGACGCGGCGAGGCCCTCGCGCACGTCCTGCTCCATCGCGGCGGCCTGGTCGGCGGGCAGGTGGACGTCGATCGCGATCGTCATGCGGTCTCCTTTGCGAGGCGGATGCCGGCGAATATCTGGCGGCGCTGCGGCAGGTCCCAGTTGCGGAAGCTCGGCCGGGCGACGTGCGGGTGGGTCGCCCAGGAGGCGCCGCGCAGCACCTTGTAGGTGTCGCCGAAGAACACCTTCGAGTACTCGTCGTAGGGAAAGGCCTGGAAATCGAGGTATTCGAGGAAGTCGGAGGAGGTCCACTCCCAGGCGCCGCCGACGCCCTCGAGGCGCGGCCGCGCCGCCTCCCACTCGATCTCCGTCGGCAGCCGCTTGCCCGCCCAGCGGGCGTAGGCCTCGGCCTCGTCCCAGGAGACGTGGACGACGGGACGCCTCGGGTCGACCGGCACGGTGACGCCCATCGCGGTGCGCGCCCAGCCTTCGCCGTCGCGGGTCCAGTACATCGGCGGCTCGGCGCCGGTCGCGTCCATGTAGTCGATGTACGCGGCGTTGGTGACCGGGGTTCGATCGATCTGGAACGCGGCGAGCTCGACCCGGTGGCGGGGACGCTCGTTGTCGTAGGCGAAGCCGCGCGCGGGGGCGCCGATCTCGTAGGTGCCGGCCTCGACGCGGATCGTCCCGCCGACCTTCTCGAGCGGCGCCGGGGCGAACGCGTCGGGATCGGCCTCGGCCGGCCGGTAGGGGACGTCAAGCATCTGCAACAGCTGCAGCATCGTCTCCTGGTGCTGCAGCTCGTGGGCGATCAGCATCTCGTAGACGAACCCTTCACGCAGCAGGCGGTCGGGCGCGTCCGGGCCGATGTCGGCCTCGTTCAGCACCTCCAGCGTCCGCTCGCGCACCTCCCCCATGTAGGTGCGCAGCCCCTCGTCGCGGAGGATCGGCAGCTCGCCACGCTCCTTGCGCGGGTTCTCGATCGCGTCGTAGAAGCGCCCGAGCTCCCCGTGCAGCGGCGCCCGGCCGCCGACCGTCTGCACCAGCCACAGCTCCTCGAAGTTTGCGATGTGGCCGAGGTCCCACGCCAGGGGACTGAGCAGCTCCGAGTACACCCTGTTCAGCAGCTCGTCGCCCAGCGGCGCGATCAGCGCGAGGGTCCGCTCGCGCGCCTCGGCGAGGCGCGCCGCGATCGACTGCCGGGTCGGACTGATCGTCACCTCGGTGGCGATAGACCGAGCCTACCCGTCTCGGCCCGCCTGAACCTAAGACGCAAGTTCGACGATGCGCTCGATGCGTTTCATGATGCGCTCGCGGAATTCGTCCTGGGTGTCGACCAGCTCTTTCAAACCAGGATTCGATTCGACCGGTTCTTCGGCCAGTTTGACTCGGAACGCCGCGAGCCGTTCATCGCGTTCGCGACGGAGCCTCGCAAGCACCAAGCCAAGGTTCTCGAGTTCATCCAGAGTCTTGTTCTCGTCTTCCGGCATGTCCGTCGATCTTAATTCCGGCATCCCCGACTCCTGACTTTTGTCTCAATTGCGGCCATTCGCTTGACCGCCTGATCGGCGAACGCTTCCAAGACGCGTTCGCCTTCCCTCAGTTCTTGCCTCAGAAGCTGGATTTCCTCCCCACGATCGTCATCGCCCCGCAGGACCGACTCCTCCGCCTTCGCCAGCCTTACCGTGATGTCGTTCCCGAGGTCAGGGAACTCGTCCGCCCATCTCGCCCCGCGGAGGCTCAGCTCGACCGGCAGGGCGCCACCGAAGAGCGCACGCAGCAGCGGGACCAAGAGGAGCAGTCCGGCGTAGAAGAAGAGCAGTGCGATCTGCACCGCGAGGACGACGTGACTGCGGAACGCGAAGCTCGGGATCTCGGAGGCGGTTGCATGCCAGGAGACGGCGGCCGCGCCGGCGCACGATGCAAGGAGCAAGGCCGGGATTCCCAGCCGCACGATCGCGTGCTCGGCACGCATCAGCCGGTGCCTTCCGCCTCGGGGTCGCGCCAGACTTCCTTCAGCCACGGGGGGACGACGGTGAAGGTGGCGTGCTCGTCGGCGGCGATCGGCTCGAGGGGAATCAGGTGGACGCGGCGGCCGGGGGTGAAGCGGGTGCCGCGCGGCGCGCCCGCGACGTTGCCGGCGTGGCTGCCGCCGGAGACGAGGAGGAGGCCGGTCTCGGGGCCCCAGCCGTTGGGATGGCGGGCGCCGAGGTCTTCGGCGAGATCATTGAGGACGCCGATCCCGGCGTCGGACCCCCAGTCGAAGTCCTGCAGTGAGTAGTTGTAGCCGTCGTGGCTGGAGGCGCGCTCGTCGACCGAGCCGTCGGGGTTGATGCGGACCTCGACGCTTTCCCAGTCGTCCTTGTGTTCCCCCTCGTCCCCGACGATCGGTACGCCACGCAAGGTCGCCGAGTTTGCGAAGAACAGAAGGTACGAAATGTAAATCCGGCCCGCCCGCTCCCCGGAGCAGTCGATGCCCGCTGCCTCGCTCGCTTCCCTCGCCGCGGCCCGGCAGTCCATGACATGGGTGAACGCGGTCACCGGCAGCCGTTCGTCGGTGCGATGGACGAGGCCGTCTTCGGGCGCGTCGCCGCAGCTGGTTTCGCGGCAGCGGCGGTAGTCGACCGGGCCCGCCTCGAAGCCGATCGTCGGCATGTGCCGCCGCACCAGGCGCCCGACTTCGTCGCCGTAGGTGGCGATCAGGCGCGGCTCGTCGCCGCAGCCGTCGGCCAGCTCGACCGCGCAGAGGATGCGCTGCGCGATCGAGCGCCCGAGGTCGGCGCCTGGCACCCGCATGCCGACCGCCGGCACGCCGACCAGCAGCAGCGAGACGACGCACACCAGGCCGATCCACTCGACCGTCCCTTGTCCGCGCTCGGAAGCCACGGATGCCTAAGGCCTGGCGGGGCCGACATACTCCCCCCTGATGAGGCGTCCTCGGCGGGGAACCACGCGTGTTGCGGGTGTCGTTTTGGTGACGGCCGCGCTGCTTGCCGCCTCGCCGGCGACCAGCTCCGCCGCGGCCGCCCCCTTCTGCTCCTCCCCGGTCGTCGACAACTACTGGGCGCCGATCGAAAAGCTGCAGCCGATCCCGGCGATGCCGGAAGGCGGCGTGCTGCCGTTCGCTCCCGCGGGGATGACGCTCGGCGCGACCGGGCCGCAACGGCTCCTCGTCGGCGGGTCGAGCATCGGCTTCCACCTCGCCAACGGCGCGCCCGCGACGGCGGCCAAGCCGCGGCGCCTGAAGTGGATCGTGCTCGAGCGGCTGATCCGCCTCACCCACGAAGGCCGCCGCCTCCACCCCTCCGGGCTCAAGCGGATCGACCTCAAGCAGCTGCCGGCGGGCAAGCACCGCGGCCTCACCTTCCCGCTCCCGGCCACCCCGGCGATCTACTCGCTCGAAATCACGATCCAGAACCACCGCGGCCGGCTGCTCGCCCGCTACGGCCAGTACGTCCGCGTCGTCGAACGGACGGTGAGCGTCGGTATGACGCTCTCCGCCTACGACAAGGTCGCCCCCGGCTCCTATCTCGAAACCTGCTTCGAAAACCACGGCACCGCCCCGGTGGCGCCCACCGGCACGAGCCTCGAACGCCTGCAGGGCTCCACCTGGCGACCGGTCGTCATCGGTCCCCAGTACTCCCCCGCCCAATCGCCGATCCAAAGAATCCTTGGCCCCGGCGAAGCCGAACACATCGCGACCCTAGTGCCACCGAACGCCCGTCCCGGCCTCTACAAACTCACCGCGACCGGCACCACCGAACTAGACGAACCGGTCACCGCCAGCGCCGAATTCGGCGTGCTTTAAACGGGTCCTGGGAAGGGCTCGCTCTCGCTGGTCCGAGGAGGGGATCCCGACAGGGGTCTCGCTCAGACGCTCCGCGCGGAACCCCCTCCAGCTGTCGCCCGCAGCCCGCAAGCTCCCGCGTCACAAGCCGCTGCGACCCCTGTCGGGATCCCCTCCCTGCCCGGTCGGAGGGACGCCGCGCCTCGAACAGCTTTGATCAGGATCCTCCGTGTGGACTTTCAGTTGCTATGCAACGGAAAGTCGACACGGACACGAGCAGCCTCAGCACCCGGGACGTTTCGAAGCTAGACGGCGGCGTCGGGCAGGGGGTGGAGCGTCTTGTACCCCGGAGCTTGCGAGATATGAGGCGACAGCTGTAGGGGGTCCGGCGCGGAGGGGTTAAGCGGAACCCCTGCCCGATGGCACCGGGGCCTACAGCTGCTCGATCTCCGCCGCGATTTCGCCGGCGGCGGCTTTCGCGTCGGCGAAGAGCATCGAGGTGTTCGGTTCGTAGAAGAGGTCGTTGTCGATGCCGGCGAAGCCGGTCGAGAGCGAGCGCTTGATCACGATCACCTCGTTGGCCTCGGAGACTTCGATGATCGGCATCCCGGCGATCGGCGAGTTGGGGTCGTTCTTGGCCGCCGGGTTGGTGACGTCGTTGGCCCCGATCACCACCGCCACGTCGGTGCGCGACATTTCGGGGTTGATCTCGTCCATCTCCTTCAGCTGCTCGTAGGGCACGTCGGCCTCGGCGAGGAGGACGTTCATGTGCCCCGGCATGCGGCCGGCGACCGGGTGGATCGCGTAGTTGACGGTGACGCCGCGCGACTCCAATTGGTTGGCCATCTCCTTGACCGCGTGCTGGGCCTGGGCGACGGCGAGGCCGTAGCCGGGGACGATCACGACGGTGTCGGCGTAGGCGAGCTTGATCGCCGCGTCCTGGGCGCCGATCGAGGTGACCGGACGCTGCTCACCGCTCCCGGACGCCGCGGCGGGCGCGCCGCCGAAGCCGGAGAAGAGGATGTTGGCGACCGAGCGGTTCATCGCGGTCGCCATCTCCATCGTCAGGATCGTTCCCGAGGAGCCGACCAGGGTCCCGGCGACGATCAGCGCGACGTTCTGCAGGGCGAACCCGGCGGCCGCCGCGGAGAGGCCGGTGAAGGCGTTCAGCATCGAGATCACGACCGGCATGTCGGCGCCGCCGATCGGCAGCACCACCAGGTTTCCGAGGATCGCGGCGGCGACCAGGATAAGGATGAAGAGGAACTGCGAGGGCGGGTCGTTGTTGATCGCGATGACGATCGCGAGGACGATCACGCCGATCCCGAGGACCGCGTTGATGATCTGCTGCCCGGGCACGGCCAGCGGGCGGGTCGGGATCAGGTCCTGGAGCTTGGCGAAGGCGATGTTCGACCCCCAGAAGGAGACCGAGCCGATGATCGCCGCGAGCAGCGTCGGGATCAGGTCTTCCAGCGGCATCGCACCGCCGATGTGGATGCCGTGACGGATCTCCGACCAGGCGATCAGGGCCACCGCGCCGCCGCCGACCCCGTTGTACAGGGCCACCATCTGCGGCATCTCGGTCATCTTGACCTTGATCGAGGCGTAGGCGCCGACCGCCGAGCCGATCGCCAGGCCGATCGCGACCAGACCCCAGTTGCCCATCCCGTCGAGCAGCAGGGTGGTGACGACCGCGACCGCCATGCCGACCGCGGCGATCAGGTTGCCGCGCTTGGCCGTGGACGGGTGCGTGCCCTGTTTCAGCCCGAGGATGAAGAGGGAAAATGAGACGATGTAGAGCGCCGTGGCGGCATCGCCGCCCGGCTCGAGCACCGCGAGGGAGATCATTTACCGGCGCCTCCGCCTTTGCCGTCGCCCGCTTTGGCGTCTGCCTTCGGTTTCGGTTTTTTGGCGAACATGCCGAGCATCCGGTCGGTGACCATGAAGCCGCCGACGATGTTGATCGCGCCGAAGGCGACGGCGATCGTGCCGATCACGTACTCGAGGCCGTCGCCGGCATAGCCGAGGACGATCAGGCCGCCGAGCATGACGATGCCGTGGATCGCGTTGGTCTGCGACATCAGCGGCGTGTGCAGCGTGGTCGGCACCTTCGAGATGACCTCGAAGCCGACGAAGATCGCCAGCACGAAGATGGTGAACTCGGTGAAGAGGCTCATGCGGAATCCCTCCCTGCGGCGCGCTCGTTCACGATCTCGCCACTCTTTGCGATCAGCGCCGCGGCGAGGATGTCGTCCTCGAGGTTGACGTTCAGCTCGCCCTCCTCGGTGATCAGCAGGCCGAGCAGGTTCTCCAGATTTTTCGCGTAGAGCTGCGAGGCGGGGACCGGCATCAGGCTCGGCAGGTTGCGCGGGCCGACCACCTTGACGCCGTTCTCGACCACGGTCTCGCCCGGCTTGGTCAGCTCGCAATTGCCGCCGGTCTCGGCGGCGAGGTCGACGATCACCGAGCCCGGCTGCATGCCCCGCACCGCGTCGGCGGTGATAAGGATCGGCGCCGCGCGTCCGGGGATGGCGGCCGTGGTGACGATGATGTCCTGTTTGCGCGCGTTGTCGGTCAGCGCGTCACGGACCTGCGCGTTCTCCTCCTCGGTGAGCGGGCGCGCGTAGCCGCCCTCGCCCTCCGCGTCGGGGATGAAGTCGAGTTCCAGCGGTCGGCCGCCGAGCGAGGCGATCTGCTCCCAGGCGGCGCGGCGGATGTCGAAGCCGGTGACGATCGCGCCGAGGCGCTTGGCCGTGGCGACCGCCTGCAGCCCGGCGACGCCGGCGCCGAGGACGAGGACTTTGGCCGGCGGCACGGTGCCCGCGGCGGTGGTCATCATGCCGAAGAAGCGGCCCGACTCCCGCGCGGCGATCAGCATCGCCGCGTAGCCCGCGGCGGCGGCCTGCGAGGACAGCGCGTCCATCGCCTGGGCGCGCGTCGTCCGCGGGATCGCCTCCATCGCGAAGGCGGTGACGCCGGAGGCCGCGAGGGCCTTGTTGGTGTCGGCGGCGACCCACGGGTTCAGGTGGGAGACGTAGATCTGGTTCGCGCTCAGGCGGCCGATCTCCGCGGCGCTCGGCACGCCGACCCGCAGGACGACGTCGGCGTTCCAGATCGCCTCGGCGGGCGCGATCTCGGCGCCCGCGTCGGTGTAGTGCGCGTCCGGATGCCCGGCGGCCTCGCCGGCCCCGGACTCGATCAGCACGTCGACCTTCTCGTTCTTTTTCTTCAACGAGCGGACGACATCAGGGACGAGCGCGACCCTGCGCTCCCCCTCGGCGGTCTCTTTCGGCACTCCGATCTTCACAGCGGCGCGGAACCTTATGCGATCTGGTGCTTACCTTGTTGGTTGCCTGGGTCAGCCGGCCACGCCGACGTCTGCCATCGCGGCCAACCGCGCGAGCGTGTGAAGCTGCTGATCTCGCTCTACATGGACCGGTGACACGATCAGGCGATCCACACCGGCGGCGGCGAAGCGCTCCACGCGCTCGGCCACCTCGGCCTCGGTCCCGACCAGCGAGGTCGCGGCGACGAGCTCGTCCGGCAGGGCCTCGAAGGCGCCGCCGCGGTCGCCCGCCTGGAAGCGTCGCTGCACCTCGTCGGCGACCTCGCCGAAGCCGAAGCGGTGCGCCAGGTCGACGTAGAAGTTGGTCTTCCGCGACCCCATGCCTCCCAGGTAGAGCATCAGGCCGGCCTTGACCATGTTCTTCGCCGCCTCCAGGTCGCCGTCGATCGCCACCTGCAGGCTCGGCGAGACCTCGAGGTCGGCGCGCGTCCGCCCGCCCTTGGCGAAGCCCGCCTCGAGGTGCTCGCCCCAGGTGTCCTGGAAGCGGTCGACGGAGAAGAAGATCGGGATCCAGCCGTCGGCCACTTCCGCCGTCATCTGCACCGATTTGCGCCCGATCGCGCCGACGAAGACGGGGATCGAGTTGCGCAGCGGGTGGAAGTTCAGCTTCAGCGCCTTGCCCTCGCCGCCCGCCGGCGGCAGGTCGTAGTGCGTGCCGTGGTGCTCCAGTGGCCCTTCGCGGGCGACGATCTTCCGCACCACCTCGATGTACTCGCGGGTCCGCCCCCAGGGCTTCGCGTAGGGCACGCCGTACCAGCCTTCCGACACCTGCGGGCCGCTCGGCCCGAAACCGAAGAGGAAGCGCCCGCCGGAGAGTTTGTCGATCGTCGCCCCGGCCATCGCCGCCGCCGCGGGCGGCCGCGCGGGCACCTGCAGGATCGCCGCGCCGAGGTTGATCGTCGTCGTCTGCCCGGCGAGCCAGGCCAGGACGCTGACCACGTCGGACCCGTAGGACTCCGCCACCCAGACCGACTCGTAGCCCAGCCGCTCGGCCGCGAGCACGAGCTCGAGGGCCTCCTCACCGGCAGGCCCGATCCCCCAATAGCCCAGGTTGATGCCCAGCTTCACCCCCATCCGAGCGCAACCCTATTCAATAGACGGGTGGCGACGGCGACGGCGACCCCGGACACCGGCCTCTCGAGCAAGGAGGCGGCAGCACGCCTGCGGAAATTGGGGGCGCCGCCGGAGACCAGCTCGCGCTCGACCTCGAGCATCATCGCGGGCAACGTCTTCACGCTCTTCAACGCGATCATCGCGGTCTTCTTCGTCTTCGACCTGGGGCTGGGGCTGTACGCCGACTCGCTCTTCGGGCTGATCGCGGTCATCAACTCCTACATCGGCATCCGCCAGGAGCTGAACGCGAAGAAGACGCTCGACGAAGTGGCGGTGCTGGTGGCGCCGCGAGCGCGCGTGATCCGTGATGGCGAGACGGTCGAGCTGCTCGCCGACGAAGTAGTGCCCGGCGACCTCGTCGCGATCAGCCCCGGCGACCAGCTCGTCGCCGACGGCCGCGTGATCGCCAGCCGCGGCCTCACCCTCGACGAGTCGATGCTGACCGGCGAGGCCGAGGGCATCCGCAAGGAGCGCGGCGAGGAGGTGCTGTCCGGCTCCTTCGCGATCTCCGGCTCCGGCCACTACGAGGTCGACGCGGTCCGCGAGAAGAGCTACGCGGGCCGGCTTGCTGGCGAGGCGAAAGCCTTCCGCCACCCGCTCTCGCCGCTGCAGGAGGAGGTGAACCGGGTGATCGTCGTCTCCACCTACCTGATGATCCCGCTGGCGATCCTGCTGATCCTGAGCCTGAAGATCCGCGCCGTCGGCCTGCATTCCGCCGCCCAGACCGCGACCGCGGGCCTGGTGACGCTGATCCCCGAGGGCCTCGTGCTGCTGATGAGCGTCACCTTCGCCGTCGCCGCCGTGCGGCTGGCGAAAAAGGACACGCTGATCCAGCAGATGAGCGCGACCGAGAGCCTTGCCTCGGTGGACACGATCTGCGTCGACAAGACCGGCACGCTGACCGAGGGCGAGCTGCGCCTGCGCGCGGTCGAGTTCGCCGAGGACGTCGACCCGACGGTCGGCGCAGCGGTGCTGGGACGGTTCGCGGCCAGCGCCGGGGACCGCAACCAGACCCTGGAGACGATCGCCGAGCGCTATCCCGGCGACGCCGGCCAGGTGAGCGCCGAGGTGCCGTTCTCCTCCGAGTACAAGTGGTCGGGGGTCTCGCTGGAAGGGAACGGGGCGGGCGCCGGGACGTTCGTGCTCGGTGCGCCCGACGTGCTCGAAGACGCGGGCGCGCTGGCGCTGCCGCCGGGGCTGGCGGCGAAGCTGCGCGAGGAGACCGAGGCGGGGCGCCGCGTCGTCGCCTTCGGGCGCACCGGCGAGGCGCTGCCGAGCGACCCGTCGTCCAGCCCGGCGCCGCGCCTCACCCCGGTCGCCCTGGTGGTGCTGGAGGAGACACTGCGCGCGGACGCGGCGGCGACGATCGCCACCATGCGCGAGCAGGAAGTCGACCTGAAGCTGATCTCCGGCGACGCGGCGGCGACGGTGACCGCGGTCGCCTACGCGGTGGGCGTGCCGCGCGACGCGGGCGTGGTCGAGGGTCCGGACCTCCCCGACGACCCGGAGGCGCTGCAGGAGGTCGCGCTCGCCAACACGATCTTCTGCCGGATCAAGCCGGAGCAGAAGAAAGCGCTGGTCGCGGCGCTGGTGGCGGCGGGGCGCTACGTGGCGATGATCGGCGACGGGGTGAACGACGTGCCGGCGCTGAAGCGGGCGCGGATGGCGGTGGCGATGGGCTCGGGGACGCAGGTGACCAAAGGGGTCGCCGACGTCGTCCTCCTGAAAGACCAGTTCGGGCGGCTGCCCGAGGCGGTCGGCGAGGGCCGGCGGATCGCCCGCAACATCCACCGCCTCGGCCGCCTCTACCTCACCAAGAGCGTGTACGCGGCGACCCTGATCGTGCTGGTCGCGGTGCCCGGCTTCGCCTTCCCCTTCCTGCCGCGCCACCTCACCATGGCCGCCTTCCTGACCATCGGCATCCCCTCCTTCGTCCTCGCCCTGGCGCCCTCCGACGGCCCGCTCTACCGCGGCCGATTGATCCGCGCCTTGGCCGCCTTCGCCGTCCCCGCCGGGGTGGCGACCGGGATCGCCTCGATCATCTCCTGCGTCCTCGTCAACACCGTCGCCGGCGGCGGCCTGGCCGCCGGGCGCACGGCGGCGACGACGACGCTGATCGTCCTCGGCCTCGCCTTCGTCCTCCTCCTCGAGCGCGGCCCCGGCCGCGAGCACATCGCGATCCAGAGCTACATGCTGGCGATGGTCGCCGGCCTCGGCGCCCTCTACGCCCTCTTCCTCGCCGCCGAACCGGTCCGCAACTTCTTCGAACTCGAAATCCTCGACGCTACCCAGTGGTTCCTCGCCCTCCTCGCCGCCGCGATCGGCCTCACCATCGCCGCCCTAGCCTGGCGCCTGCCGATCATCGAACGCTGGGAAGCCGAGATCACCGACGAACCCGACGAGCCCCCGAGCCCGATGGAGGAGTCCGAGCCGCCGACGGCGGCGCTGTAGGTCCGAGCCACCTACGGCGGCGCTGTAGGGATGGGGCGCCGCAAGCTGTCGCCCGGAAGGGACGGGGCCCCGCAAGCTGGCGCCCGGGGAAAGGACCCGCCCCTCTCGCCACGGCCCGGGCAGGCTGTGGCCGTGGCGAGAGGGGCGGG
>Ga0209916_1002022_pt1 | contig 12342 bp, 9 predicted proteins | sample ThiBio_1000_plan_FD_183956 | JGI IMG/M metagenome (GOLD analysis project Ga0209916, IMG submission 183956) | Wastewater bioreactor microbial communities from Cape Town, South Africa - Thiocy_solids_2 (SPAdes) | ecosystem: Engineered > Bioreactor > Thiocyanate-remediating > Anaerobic-Aerobic ... | reverse complement strand
GCGCTCGAACGTTCCGGCCTGGCCGCCCTACGCGACCAACCCGTCGAGGACCTCAACCTCTTGCAAGAGAAACGCCTCGAGATCGCCCGCGCGCTGGCCACCAAGCCGCAGGTGCTGCTGCTCGACGAGGTCATGGCTGGCTTGAGGCCCGCCGAGGCGCGCCTGGCAGTAGAGCTCGTGCGCGCCGTGCGCGCCGAAGGCGTAACGGTCGTGTTCATCGAGCACGTCATGCCGGTCGTACGCGACTTGGCCGACCGCGTGCTCGTCATGGACCACGGCTCCGAACTGGCGCTCGGCACTTACGCGGAGGTGACCGCCAACCGCATGGTGATCGAGGCGTACCTCGGCAAGGAAGAAGACGAAGCGGAGGACGGCTTGTGAGCAAGGCCCTTGACATAGAGCGGTTGCGCGCGGGCTACGGCAAGATCACGGTGCTGTGGGAGATCGACCTACACGTCGAAGCCGGCGAGCTCGTGACGATCATCGGCGCCAACGGCGCTGGTAAGACGACGCTCCTGCGCGCCATCAGCGGCCTCATCCCTACCAGAACCGGCAGCGTGAGCGCGTTCGGCAACCGCCTAACGGGCCTTAGCGCCGCGCGCGTGGTGCGCTCGCAAGTCGGCCACGTGCCAGAAGGGCGGCAGCTCTTCCCACTCATGACGGTCGGCGAGAACCTGGAGAGCGGCGCCGAGTACCTGCCGCACGCGCGCGCCAACGCCAAGCGCAACCGCGCGTTCGTTTACGAACTCTTCCCCCGCCTGGAGGAGCGCCGCGGCCAGCTGGCTGGCACGCTCTCGGGCGGCGAGCGGCAGATGGTCGCCATCGGGCGTGCCCTGATGAGCAACCCGCGCCTACTGCTGGTCGACGAACCGTCGCTTGGCCTCTCGCCTTCCCTCGCCCTTACGGTGTTCAAGGCCCTCAAGCACATCAACGAAGACGGCGTTACCGTCGTGCTGGTCGAGCAGAACGTGCAGCAGTCGCTGCGGATCGCCGACCGCGGTTACGTCCTCGAGAACGGGGAGATCGTCAAAGAAGGCACGGGCCGTGAACTCCTCGGCGACCCCGCCGTGCGCGAGGCCTACCTTTCGATGTAGCGCCCTACTGCGCTAGCAGGACGGGAACGTGCAGGGCGGCATCGTTCTGCGGGAGGTCAGATGGGTTGTCGCGGGCCAGCACGATGGTGGCTGCGCCGCCACGGTCGCCAGCCTCGAAGGCCACCTCGCCCTCGAACGGCACGAAGTCGGTCGTCATCCAGTCGCCCTGCGCCGAAACGCTGCCCTGGCCGATCACCGTGCCGTCTTCCGCCACGACCGTCACCGGGAACGACCCCTCGAAGTACCACTGCCCGACGGCCTCGCCGCTGAGTCGCAGCGGGCTCGTCACGCTGGCGCCAGGCCGCGGCGTCGCCAGGCGGATGAACGGCGCCAGGTCGGAGGTGCCAGAGGCCGGCCACGTTACGCTCCGGGTGCCGGACGGTAGCTTCAGGCTCACACGCTCGAGCGCGTCACTCAGGTGACCAAGCACCGTTTGGCGGTCAGCGGCGGTGAACTCCGTGATGGTGCCCGTCGGATAGTTGCCGAACTGCGACTCCACGACGCGACTCGTGAACTCGTAACAGCTTCCCGCCACGTACAGGCGCCGCAGCTCGCCGTTGGCGTAGGTGCCAGCCGCGCCGTCCATGAGCCCGGCGAAGCGCGCGGTGGACGCGGCGTCCGGTCCCTCTGGCTCGACGACTAACCCGGGTTGTAGCGACTGGTAGCCGGACGGTTGAGCCAAGAGACACGAAGTCTGCGACGTGAGGTCCGCGCGCAGTTCGATGGCCGTGCCAGCCGCCCTGAAGTTCGTGCCAGCGTAGCTCCCTTGGGGCAAGTAGAGGCAGTAGTCGAACCCCTCGTCGCACGGCGGGATGGTGGACGTGGCCAGCAGCGGCTCGCCCGCGACGGCCAGGCTGAGGTCGGCCGGCACTTGCAGGGTGACTACGCCGCCGGTCAGCGTCAACGAGGTCTCCGGGGCGAGGGTGTGGGATGGCGTTGGCGGTGCGGCGGACGCCGACGTGGCCGCCGGCGGCGTGCCAGCGGCTGCCGGTCCGGCCGCGGGTTCGGTTGCGGGTTCGGTTGCGGGTGCGGCGGCGGGTTCGGCCGCCGGTGCGGCCGTGGGTTCGGCAGCCGCCGCTGGCGGCGCTTCGTTGGATTGCGGCCGGGCGGGCTCGCCAACCAGCCGCGTGACCACCACGGCGACGAGCGCGATCACGATCACCGCGCTTAGGAGTACTGAGTACCTGCGCTTCATGGACGCCATGTTGCACGCTTAGCAGGTGTGGAGGTCTGTGCGCTCCGCCCCTGGACCTCAGCAGTCCTTAACGTTCCGCGCTAGTGACCTCACGCCCGCGCGGCCGCCAGTCCAGCCGCCACCTCGGGCAGCACCTCACCCAGTCCGGCCTCCAGGCGCAGGCTGGCCTCGGCGTCCGCGCGCGTAGGTCCTTGGTTGACGACCGCCACAGGCTTGCCTTGCGCGATGGCTGACTTCACGAAGCGGTAACCGGAGAACACCTCGAGAGACGAGCCGAGCACGAGCAGCGCGTCCGCCGCCGCCAGCCAGTTGCTCGCCTGGTCAACACGCACGCGCGGGACGTTCTCTCCGAAGAAGATGACGTCCGGCTTGAGGACGCCGCCGCACACGGTGCAGACAGGCACGCGAAACCCCTGCGTGAGGGTGTCTGCAAGCGCGGCGTCACCGTCCGGGAGCAGCGCGACCTGCAGGTCAACGAACTGGGGGTTGAGGTCAAGTAGCCGCACCTGAAGATGCTCGCGGGCCTCGCGCGTTCCGCACTCAAGGCAAGCGACTAGCGCGAGGTCGCCGTGCAGCTCGATGAGCGCCCTCGTGCCCGCCTTGCGGTGCAGCCCGTCAACGTTCTGCGTGACGACGCCCGTGGTGAGGCCCAAGCGCTCGAGTTCCGTAACGGCGAGGTGCCCGGCGTTCGGCTGCCGCTCCGCCATGCCTCCCCAACCGACGGTGCTGCGCGCCCAGTAACGGCGCCTTGCCTCCTCGCCGCCCGTGAACTCTTGGAACGTCATCGGCTTAGGCGCAGGAGTGCGGCGGTGAACGCCGCGGTAGTCGGGGATGCCGGAGTCGGTCGAGATACCCGCGCCCGTCAGGACGAGGCTCCGGCCTCCTGCGAGGAAGGACGCTAGTTCCTCCACGCCAGCGCGCTCGTTGCTCATGACTGATGCTACCGAGCGCGGGACCTCGCAGGAGCCGCTCGCGCGACCCTAAAGCGGTAGCATCGCGCATGCTCAACCACGACACCTACGCCGCGCTCATCAAAAGGGGCCGCAGCGCCGGAGCCGACTACGTGGAGGTCTACGCCGAGCGTTGGCGTCGCCGCCTGCTCCGGTCCATCGACGCCAACGTCGAGGAGGCCACCAGTAGCTTGCTCTACGGGGCTGGCATCCGCCTGTTCTTCGGGACTGACGTCGTGTACGGCTACACGAACGACCTATCTGACGCCGCGCTTGGCGAGCTCCTCGGCAACCTGCTCGCCGTACGCACTAGCGCGAACGGCGCGGCCGGCGTGCCTGACGCGGAGGGCCGCGGGGGCCTCGACCTACGCGTCCGCGACGCCGGCCCGTTCGTTCACGCGCCAGCAGTGCCGTTCGACGCGCGCAGCAAGGCGTGGCGGCTAGAGCGCCTGCGCGAACTCGACGCGGCCGCGCGCATAGCGCCGGAGGTCAAGCAGGTGGAGGGGCGGCTGCTCGAGTGGGAGCAGGACGTGTCGGTAGCTAACTCGGATGGCGTTGTGGCCGACGACCGCCGCGTGCGCACGCGCCTGATCGCGCAGGTCATCGCGAGCAACGGCGTAGATACGCAGTCCGCGCACGAGGGTCCTGGCCTCTCGATGGGGTTGGAGCTTCTCGACCTGCACCCCCCAGCGGCGATCGGGCGGCGCGCTGCCGAGGTCGCGCTCCTCAACCTGACCGCCCGCAAGGCGCCCGCGGGCAGCATGCCGGTAGTGATCGGCAACGCCTTCGGCGGCGTCATCTTCCATGAGGCGCTAGGGCACCTGCTAGAGACGACGGCTGTCGCGCGCAACGCGTCCGCCCTCACGGACAAGCTTGGCGAGCTGGTGGCGTCAGACGTCGTGACTTACGTCGACGACGGCACGACGCCACACGGTTGGGGTTCTTCGCGCTTCGATGACGAGGGCGCACGGACCGAACGCACGGTGCTCATCAACGCGGGCGTGCTCGAGAGTTACATGGTCGACCGCTGGGGCGCGCTCATGACTGGCTATCGCCCAACGGGATCTGGCCGCAGGCAGGACTACACGTACGCCCCCACCTCGCGCATGCGCAACACCTTCGTGCTGCCTGGCACCACCCCGAAGGAAGAGCTGTTCGCCGGCATCGAATTCGGCCTGTACGCCAAGTCGATGGGCGGCGGGCAGGTCATGCCTGGGTCGGGTGAGTACAACTTCGCGGTCGACGAGGGCTACCTCATCCGCAACGGTCAGCTAGCCGAGCCCGTGCGTGGCGCCATGCTCGTTGGCAAGGGTCCCGAGTCGATAAAGCGCATCGTCGCCGTGTCCGACGACGTCTCGACTGCGCCAGGCATGTGCGGGTCGCTGTCGGGGTCGCTGCCTGTCGAAGTGGGTCAGCCGCACCTGCTCGTCAGCGAGCTGATCGTTGGCGGCGAAGCCTGACCTCAGCAACTGCTGCTACGGCGCACGAGGTGAGTGCTAAGCAGCGTGCTACCAACTAGTGGTTGGCCAGACAACTGCGCCATCAACTGCCGCGCGGCGCGGCGGCCCAGCTCGACGACGTCGGCGGCCACCGTCGTAACGCCGGCCGCCTCCGCTTCTGGCCCATCACCGAAGCCGACCACGGCCAGGTCGTCTGGCACGCGTAACCCAGCCGCCAGCACCACGGCTTGCGCCTCGATGGCCATGAGGTAGTCGGCCGCTATCACGGCGTCGCACTGCCCGCCACCTGCCAGGAAGGCGGCGAGGGCGTCGGCGGCTAACCGCGGCGTGAACTCGCCGCGCAAGTAGTTCTCTGGCGGCACCGTCAGGCCGTGGCGCACGGCCTCGTCGCGGAACGCGGACTCGCGCTCCTGGCCGTCTAGCTGTGACGTGTCTCCCCCAACGAACACCGGCAGGCGCCTGCCGCAGGCCTCCACCACGTGCTGCATGAGCAGGGCGACGCCCTGGTGGTTGTCGAACATCATGGTCGGCAGCTCGAGGTGCTGCGTGCCGTGGCTTATCAACGTGACGGGCAGTCCGGACTCCGCCACGACGGCCAGGTCGTCGTCGGCCACGGCGTTCGCGAGGACAAGCACGCCGCTTGCGCCACTGATGGCCTCGGCCACCTCCGCCCGCACGGCGTCCGGCGAGCGCAGGCCGACCAGGGGGTGGGCGGCGAGGCCAAACCCGTTGGCGGCCGCCACCTCCTCGGCGCCCTGCAGCACGCTCAGTTGGAAGACGCCCTCGAGGTTGTTGACTAGTACGGCGATGGTGCCTGCCGCGCGCTTCACGCGACCAACCCAAGTTCCGTGAGGTTAGCTAACGCAACGGCGCCCATCGCGCCAAGGCGGTTGGAGTAGGCGAGGGTCAACTCGAGGTCGTCCAGCGCCCCTTGCCCGAGCAGCAGGCCAGCTTCTGCGGCCAAGCGCTGCAAGAACACCTCGCCTAGGTCGGTTACGCCGCCAGCTAACGAGACCTGGGTTGGCTGCAGCAGGGAAACGATCCACGCGAGCGGACGGGCCAAGCCAGCCGCGAGCTCGAGCACGAGCTGCCGTGCGGTTGCGTCACCGCGCTCCTCCGCGCTGCGGACGTGCAGGTAACGCAAGCCACCGCCGCCTGGCAGCGTGCTGTGAGACTCACCGCTCAGTTCGGCCGCGCGCAGCTTGAACGCCGTCCAGCCTAGGCGTAGTTCGTCGATCATCGGCCCTGACAACTCGCTGCCGAAGTGCGCGCCGCTCGGGTGCAGCACCACGCCAAGCTCGAGGTCCTCATCGAGGATGAGGGTGACGAGGGTGCCCGTCTGGGCGTTGCTCTGCGGCCCGAAACTATGCTGCCCGAGCGCGCAGAGTTCGGCCAAGTTGCCGACGTGCACGGGCACGGCGAGCCTGGTGGTGAGGAGTTCGGCGAGGGGTGAGTCGTTGAGGTTGAGGACCGCAGACCTGCGCACGACGCCGGTGCCGGGCCTCACCCTGCCAGGTACGGCAACGCCGACGGCGAGCAGCGGGGCGTCTAGTTGCGGCAGCAGCGCAGCGACGACGCTCTGCACGGCGCTAAGGACCGCCTCTTCGCCAGTGCCGCGCAAGTCGAGGACGTGAACGGCGCTGCTCTCGCCAGCCAGGTCGGTGAGGACGGCGCTCACGCGCTCACCGCTCAGCGCGACGCCTATCAGGTGGCGCGCGCGCGGGTTGAACGCGAGGAGCGTAGGGCGCTTGCCGCCGCTGCCGCTGGCGCGCCCGAGGCCTTCCTCGACGACGAGGCCCTCGTCGATGAGTTCGCCAACGAGGTTCGAGATGGTCGGCTTGGTCAGCCCGGTCACGGCGGCGAGGGCAGCGCGGGTGTTGACCTCGTCCTGGTAGAGCATGCGCAGCACGAGGCGGCGGTTGTGGTCGCGCAGTTGCTCACGCGTTGCCTTGATGGGCGTCATGGGCGAACCATACCGAGTTAGCGGGCACCCTCAGCGGCGTCCAGGCGGAGCGCGCAGGTGGCGGGCCGCGCGGCTCTGAGGGCGTCCCAGGAGGCGGGGTCCTCGCCGCCGAGCCCCCAGATGGCCACGCCGCCAGTCGGCGCCTCGGCCTCCCCAAGCGCCGCCAGGCGGCCAACCGTGGTTGCGCCGTCTGACACGTAAACGGTCTGTCTTGGCAGGCCGGTGACGTCGAGCTCGACCAGTAGTTCGAGGCTGTCTGGGTCGCGTTGCGGCGTTAGGCCGAACTGCGTGATCATGCGCTCCGTTGCCTCCCAGCTCGTGGCCACTGCGGGCGGGCTGCCGCGCTTCCAGGTGTAGCCGTAGAACGGCATGCCGACGAGGAGCTGCGTCTGGCCAACGGCCCCAAGGCCGTACTCGACGACCTTGGAAACCCAAGAACGCGGCGCCACCGGCCCAGGTGGCTCGTTGCGGTTAGTGAAGTCGTACGTCATGACGTTGAAGAGGTCGGCCGCCGCCGCCAGGCGCGGCCAGTCCTGAGCCGCCGCGCTGGGGAAACCGGTCGGACTAGCCTCCGTCTTGGCGTGGACCGTCACCGAGAGGAGCTTGCCGCGTTCATGCAGCGCCGCCCCGAGCCGCTCGACGAAGCCGCTGAACGCAGCGCGCGTTTCGAGCGGGAACATCTCGTAGTCGAGGTCAAGCCCGTCGAAGCCGCCGTCGTCGACGAGGGCGACGAGGGCTGCCACGTGAGCGCTTAGCAGCGGCTCTGACATGAAGGTGCTGTGGTTGGCGAACACGCTCGGCACGACGAGCAGGCCGGCCGAGCGCCAGGTCGCGACCTGGTCCTCCCAGTTGGCGCCCGCTTGCGAGAGGATGGCGCCCTCGGCGTTCGGCGTGAACCAGAACGGGAAGACGACGTCTATGACGTCTGCGTTGGCGACGATGGTGTCGTAGCCGCCGGGGTGGTCGGACGACGGGTACCAGACGGCGACGCACCAAGACGGCGGCGCGGCGGCTAGCGCGCTAGCCGCCGCGAGCAGGCAGAACAGCGCTGCCAAGCGCCTCACGGCCGCGCCCGCTCGTCGGTCAGCGCGGCGGGTGGCACGGCGACCGGCAGCCGCCCTCTCCCCTCCAACTCACCACACAGCAGCCGCGCCACCGCCTCCGTTTGAGGTTCTCGCCTGCCGTAACTGCAGATGGCGCGGCGCACCGCGCCCGCCGCCGCTACGTCGAGCGGGTTGCGGAGCGCTACGAGGATGGGGTCTGAGCCCATGGCGACGAGGCGCCGCAAGAGGCTCAGTTGCGCCTCGTCTCCTGCAGCATTGACGGTGGCCACCACCACCTCGCCACCGCCCGCAGCGCGCCAGGCAGCCACCTGCCCGGCAACGGCGTCCACGGCGGCGGCCGGGGCGCTGCGCTCGAGCACGACCTCGGTGGTGTCTGGCACGCGCGCACGCAGTTGCGCGGCAAGGCAGGTAGCCCCGCCCGGCGCCGTCTCGGCGGGCGTGAGGGCGCCGGCAGCCACGCTGACGACGAGCACCCGTGCCCCAGCGGCCAGTCGCGGGTCGCCGCGCACCACGGTAATGGCGGCCTCCGAGCTGACCCGCGCGACCTCGCGGTGCGCTTGGCTGCCGATCACCGACAGGGGCGGCAGCTCGGTTGGCAGGCCGCGCCTGACGGCCAGCACGCGTGCCGCGCTGGCGGGGTCCGTCTCGGCCTCGAGCTCACGCACGATCTGTTGCTGGTCGGGGAGGTGCCCAAGCATCGCGAGGTCCGCGCCGGCGCGCAGCGAGCGCCTGGCGCGCTCAACGACAGGCAGGTCGCCAACTGCGCTCATGTCGAGCGCGTCGGTGACGACCACGCCGGCGTACCCCAGCTCGTCTCGCAGCAGCCCCGTGAGGACGGCGCGCGAGTGCGTGGCAACGGCGTCGTCTAGCGCCGGGTAGATGGCGTGGCACGACATGATGGCGGCAACGCCTGCCTTGATGGCAGCCGCGAACGGCACGAGCTCGCGCCGCTTGAGCAGCTCGAGCGGCGCGGTGATGACGGGGGTGGAGTGGTGGCTGTCTAGCTGCGTGTCGCCGTGACCAGGGAAGTGCTTGGCCGTCGCTAGCACGCCGTTACTCTGCATGCCAGCGATGAGGGCAGCCCCGAGGGCGGCGACTCGCTGCGGGTCGTCACCGAAGGCCCTCACCCCCAGCACGTCGCTGGCTTGCTGCGTGGCGAGGTCGAGGACGGGCGCGATGTTCATGTTGCACCCGAGCGCCAGGAGTTCGCTGCCGAGCACCTCGCCGGTGCGGCGCGCCAACTCCACCGACCCTGCCGCCCCTAGCGCTAAGTTGCCTGGCAGCTCGGTGGCGCCGTGACCGACGGCCATCAGCTGGCCGCCTTCCTGGTCTATGCCGATGATGGGGGGCGGGTGGCCGCCAGCAGCGGCGGCGGCCATGAGGCTGAGGTTCAACTCGCGCAACTGCCTCAACGAGGCGACGTTGAAACTGAAGAGGCACACGGCGCCGACGGCGCCGGATTCCAACGCGGCGAGCACCCAGGCGGGCGCTTCGTGGCCGCGGAAACTGATCATGCATGAGCTCATGAGTGACGTCAGCCTTTCGAGCCCGTGAGGGCGATGCCCTCGGTGAAGTAACGCTGGGTGAGGATGAACACGACGAGGACGGGGATGACGAAGAGCACGCTGGCCGTCATGATGTCCTGCCACGGAATGGGCGACTCCTGCAGGTTGTTCTTCTGCGCGACGTAGATGGGCATGGTGAACAGCTCGGCTTTCTGCAGGTAGAGGAGCGGCTGCACGAGGTTGTTCCACTGGCCGACGAAGAGGAAGACCGTTACCGTCGCCACGGCTGGCCGTGAGAGCGGCAGGATGATGAGCCACAGGAGTTGCAGTGGGTTGGCGCCGTCTATGAGGGCGGACTCGTCCAGTTCGCGTGGGAGCGTGAGCATGAACTGCCGCAGCAGGAACACGAGCGCCGCGCCGCCAGCGAAGAAGCCGGGCAGGGTGATGGGGTTGAAGGTGCGCAGCCAGCCGAGTTCGTAGAAGAGCACGTACTGCGGGACGAGCGTGGCTTGGGCAGGCAGCATGAGGGTGCCGAGCATGAGGCCGAACACGAGGTCGCGGCCGGGCCAGCGCAGGCGGCTGAACGCGAACGCCACGACCACGAGGCTCGAGACGGTGCCGAGGAGCACGATGAGCACGGTGTAGAGGCTATTGCCGTAGGCGCGGTAGAAGTTCTTCTCTGCGAGCTGCTTCGTGTAGTTCGACCACTGCGGCGTCTCAGGGAAGATGCTGAGTTGCGCCTGGCCTACCTCCTCCACGGTCTTGAGTGACGTGCCCGCCATCCACGCAACCGGGAAGAGGAAGAAGATGCCCGCACCGATGAGGGCGGCGTAGAGCACCAAGACGCCGGTGGCGCGCCAACTGCCGCGCCAGAAGCGCATGCCGACGCGGCGGGTGTTGCCCCGGCTGCGTGCGCCGGGGAGGGCGCTAGTGTCATTCATAGTGGACCCACCTGCTGTAGCGGAACTGTGCCACGGTTAGGAGCACGATGAGCACGGCCAAGATCCAGCTCGCGGCGGCGCCCTGAGCGATCTCTAGTTGCCTGAAGGTGCGGACGAACAGGAAGTACGCGGCCGAAGCGATGCTCTGCTCCGTCAGGGTGTTCTGGATGATGTAGACGGCCTCGAACGTCTGCAATGCCGCGATCAGGCCGATGACGACGTTATAGAACATGGCGGGCGAGATCATCGGCATGGTGATGTTCTTGAACTTCTGCCAGCCCGTCGCGCCGTCGACGCTAGCTGCCTCGTAGAGGGAGCGTGGAACGCCCTTGAGGGCTGCGAGGAAGATGAGCATGCCCGCGCCCGAACTCCACATGGTTATGAGCACGAGCGACGGCTTCGACCAGAGCTCGCTCGAGAGCCAGAGCGGCACGCGGTTGGCGTCAGGGAACTGGGCTACGACTTGGCGGAAGAGGGCGAAGTGGTGGTTCGCCGCGCCCGTTGCGGCCGCCACCGCGTCGTAGGCGGCGAAGTAGCGCACGCCGTCGGTGGTGGCGGCGATGGCTAAGAGCCCGAACAGCGCCCCGACGACGCCCAGCAGCCAACGCTGCCTTGACGCACCACGCCCGTAGCCGACGATTGCGGCCACGCCGACGAGCACGGCGAGCAACCACAGCGCGGACGGCGCCTGCGCCGCGTAGCCAGTAGTCAGGTAGTCGAGGTCGCCGGCGGCGCGCAAGCTCGAGCGCTGCGTGATGAGGTCGAAGAGCGTGCCGAGGCGACCGAGCACGCGCGGCACGAAGCTGCCGCCCGTGATGGCGCGCACGGCGAGGAACACGAGCAAGATGGCGCCGCCGATCTCGACCAACGTGCGCGCCATGGTGCGCCGCGTTGCCTCGGAGGCCGTGAGGAAGAGGGCGAGACAGGCGCCGAAACCGAGCAGCGCCGGAATGGTGTACATGAGGGGCCCGACTGGGTCGGCGCGCGAGACGCCGATGAAGAAGGCGTTGAAGCTCTCGACCACGAAGATGAAGGAGCGGTAGAGCCAGTCGAACGGCGGGAACATCTCGGCGAAGCGCTTGAGCGTGACGTTGATGAAGCCGCCGTTGCTCGCGAGCATGTAGCGCCACGCCAGCAGGATGGCTGGGCCGCCTGCCAGGATGACGGGCACGTAGAACACGAGCCTGAAGAACGCCATGCCCCGCAGCGGCTGTGCAACGAGGACAGCCATGAGCAGCGCCGTCGCTATCTGCAGCGGCACCCCGACGATGGCGTAGTAAGCGGAGTTGTACATGGCCTGCACGAAGCGCCTGCCGTACGCGCCAGCGCCCGCGAGGAGGGAGCGGTAGTTGTCTAGGCCGATCCACTCGATGGGGCGGCCGAGTTTGTAGTCGGTGAACGAGTAGTAGAGAGATAGCACGGCGGGTCCGAGGACGAAGATCACGAACCCGAGCAGCCAGGGTGAGGCGAGGGCGTAACCCCAGAAGACTCGGCGCCGTTGCAGCAGGCCAGCGCCGCGGGCGGCGCTGATGCTCATGGCCAGCCGGCCGACGAGGTAGCTGCCTAGGACGATGAACGCTACGGTCCCGAGCGACCAGTACAGGTTGTTGAGCCGGGCGGCTACGGCCAGGTCCATCGTCAGGTGGTCCTTCGCAAGATAGGGTTGGGGGCGCCATTGCGGCGCCCCCTTCGAGGGTTAGAGGAAGCCGTTGTCCTCGAGGATGGCGTCGTACTCCTCCTTGAGGGCTTCTTGGGTGGCGGCTAGGCTCTGTTGGTCCGAGAGGAACATGCTGATCTGCTCGGCGAGGAGCGGGCGCAGCTCCGCGCTGGCGCGGATGTCTGAGAAGGCGCGGCCGTAGTCGACCGCGGCGTCGAGCATGGCGTTCCACACGGGGTTAGCGCGGAGTTCGTCCCAGGCGTCCTGGCGCACGGGCGTGAAGCCGGCGACTTGGCTGAGCTGGATGGCCTTGTCTTGGCTGCCGATGAACTTGAGGAAGGCGGCCGCCAGTTCTGGGTCCTTGGCGTACGCGGGCACGGAGAGCCAGTCCGTGAACACCTGGATGAGGGGCTTGCCGTTCGCGCCCGCGGGGTACGGGCCGATGGCGATGTTCTCCCACAGCGGGTCGGTGGTTGGGGGCATGTTCCACATGGGGAAGATGCCGCTGATGAC